>ERZ724507.93-NODE-93-length-35304-cov-6.422310_pt1 | contig 35304 bp, 31 predicted proteins | sample MGYA00376040_ERZ724507 | MGnify/ENA primary metagenome ERZ724507 (study PRJEB28724, sample SAMN07190883) | activated sludge metagenome | isolation source: activated sludge of sewage treatment plant in Hong Hong | place: Hong Kong | collected 2016-03-17 ...
CTGGTGGGATAAGGCCATCGGAGCCGCCTGATCCTTATCCGCTAGCGCCACGGCGCGTTCCAACCAATCAACGGCGCGGAAACATACATTCGCGCTATACCAGGCCTCTCCGGTGCGATAGGCCGCCTTCGCGATCAGGTTTGAATCGGGCACGATCTTGGGAATCGTTTCCAGCAGTTCGGCCGCTTGGATCGGTTCGTTCTGTTTCGACAACGACTCCGCAATCCAAAGACGAAAATAATCGTCGATCACGGGCAATTCCGGCTGAGCGGCCCGGAGAAGTTTGGTGGCCTCAGCCGGTTCTCGCTCGATGAGCAGGACGCCTAACACGACCCGAGCTCGTGGAGCCCATGGAGTCGACGGAAACAACTCCATCACGGATCGCAGCTGGTCGATTTTGAGCGCCGTCGCCTGCTCCCGCTGGGCGGGGGAACCGGTTCGATCATTGACGGCGAGGGCGGAACGAAAGCAATCTTCAGCGGAGACACAGAGAGGAGGAAGCACCGGCAACGGACGAGGGGACTCCGCTATCGCCGTCAAGAATACACTCGACAGAAAAAGACACACGGCGAATGCCGCTACACTGGTCCGCCAATGAAGTCCGCGCACAATGCCCCTGAGCAGAAGGTGAACCGACATCATTATAGCGTAACGCCATAGAAACGCGACCAGGTTCGCCTTGCTTGTCACAAGTTTTTTCCCTGTGCTAGGCTCCGTCATGCTCTCACACACTGCTACACGTCATAACCTGCTGGCGTTGACCGAATCGGGCATGGCGGCATTCGTAGCTTCGCTAGGCTGGCCGGCCTACCGCGCCTCCCAAATCCTTCGCTGGCTCTATCAGGAACGGGTCCGCACCTTTGCCGACATGAGCAACCTCTCGCAGAAGGACCGTGAGCATCTCACCTCCACCTGCAGTATCGAGCGAGCCACGGATGTCCACATCTTTGCCTCGCAGGACGGCACGAAGAAATTTGTGCTCACGCTGACGGACGGCAAGCAGATTGAATGCGTCCTCATTCCCGACGAAGACCGCCTCACACTGTGCCTGTCCACGCAGGTCGGCTGCACGCTCGATTGCGGATTCTGCCTGACGGGCACAATGGGGCTCACGCGCAATCTCCGCGCCCATGAAATCCTCGACCAGGTCCTGACAGCCCAGGACCATTTGGAAGCCGACCAACGCCTGACGAACCTGGTGTTCATGGGAATGGGCGAGCCGCTGGCCAACCTCGACGCCGTAGCCGACGCGGTCACACGCCTGACGAATCAAACATGGGGACTCGGATTGTCGGGTCACCGGATCACCATTTCCACTGCGGGTCTCGCGTCGCGAATCAAAGAGGTGGCCCCCTTGAAGGTCAACCTGGCGATTTCATTAAACGCCACCACCGATGAGTTGCGCCACCAGATCATGCCGGCCGCGAACCGGCTCCATTCGCTCCAAGCCCTGCTTGCCGCCTGCCGCGACTATCCCCTGGCTGAACGCGATCGCCTTACCTTTGAATACGTCCTGCTGGCGGACGTGAACGATCGGCCTGAGGATGCGACCCGATTGATCAAACTGCTGCGCGGCCTTCGCTGCAAGGTCAACTTGATCGCCTTCAATCCCTTTCCCGGCAGTCCCTATCGACGCCCGTCGGATGCCGCTATTGACCAGTTTCAGAACATCCTGCGCCGGGGCCACGTGGATGCGTACCTGCGGCGCAGTCGCGGTCGCGATGTCCTGGGCGCCTGCGGCCAGTTGGGTCGAATCGAGATGCCGCAAGTCCCGGTTACCTTGACACAGATTCAGACCCGTTGTTAGCATGATCTTCGTACATGCCTAAGCTGAGCACATCCCACAGATCATCCCTGCTTCGCCATTCAGTATTTGCTTGTTCGCTTCTAAGCCTCCTGCTGTTCACCAGCCAGAGCTCCACCGCCCATGCCGTCGAGCCGAAAGAGTTCACGCTGTCCAACGACATGAAGGTCATCCTCGTGGAGGTCCCGAAGGCTCCCGTGGCGACTGTGCAGGTCTGGTACAAGGTTGGTTCCCGCAATGAGGTGATGGGCCGCGCTGGGCTCTCGCACATGCTGGAACATATGATGTTCAAAGGCACCGCGAAATATCCCAAGGGGACGTTTTCCCGCCTCATCCGCAAAAACGGCGGAATGGACAACGCCTTCACCAGCCAGGACTTTACCGCGTACTTTGAAAATCTGGCCGCCGATCGCGTGACTCTGGCCCTTGAGCTTGAAGCAGACCGGATGCAAGGGCTGATTCTCGATGCGAACGAATTCAAAACCGAGCGGGAAGTCGTCAAGGAAGAACGTCGTCTTCGCAATGAGGATGATCCCCAGGGCGCGCTGGTCGAAGCGCTGTTCGCACAGGCCTTCATGAGCCATCCGTATCATTGGCCGGTGATCGGGTGGTTTTCCGACCTCGATGCCATGAGCCTGGACGATCTTCAGCGCCATTATGATACGTATTATTCGCCGAACAACGCGACCCTGCTCGTCGTCGGCGACATCAAGGCTGAGACGCTCCTTCCCGTCATTGCCAGACTCTTTGAACCGATTCCCAAAGGTCCTTCGCCTAAAGCCCTGACTGTCACCGAAGGTGCGCAGCACGGCGAACGACGGTTTCTGTTGAAACGCGAAGCCCAAGTACCCTTTGTCATGATGGGGTACCGGGTGCCTAACTACACGAGCGACGATTCCTATGCGTTGAACGTGCTCGAGTCGATTTTGTCCCACGGAAAGAGCGCGCGGCTGTACCAAAGTCTCGTCTATGAACAGAAGACCGCCCTGGCTGTGGGCGCGGATTACGGCTTGATGCAGGCCGATCCTGGCTTATTTTATTTTTATGCGGTCGTGAAACCAGGCGAGAAAGTCGAAGCTGTGGAGGACGCGGTACTGAAAGAGATTCAGCGGCTGCAAACGGAGCCACCCAGCGAGCTCGAACTCCAACGCGCCAAAAACCAAATCGAAGCCGCCCACATTTTCGAACAGGATTCCAACTTCCGCCAAGCCATGCTGCTGGGAGAAGCGGAAACGATCGGGGCTGGATGGCGTAAAGTCAGTCAGTTCGTCGAACGTACCCGTGCCGTCACGCCACAGGACGTCCAGCGTGTTGCCTCCCAATATCTGGCCGCCGATATGCGCACCACCGGGACATTGATTCCGCTCCCGCCGCAAACTCAATCGGCGTCGCCGGCCCAACCGCACCAGTGAGCACATAGATGATGCGACGACAGGTTCCGCATTCACCCCGACGCCACCGGTCACCAGGCCGGTTCTTTCTCGGACTCCTCCTGCTGTTTGCCTCTCTGCCGAGCACACAAGCACAGGCCGCCGACATCGTTCCGAGCCGCTCCGTGACGGCAAACGGCATGACCGTCTTGTTTCTTGAACAACACTTTCTTCCCACGGTGGAAATTCATGCCTTGGTGAAGGTGGGGTCGGCTCAAGATCCGCCGGATAAAGCGGGCCTGGCAAATCTCACAGCCAGCCTCCTGGACGAAGGCACTCAAACCAGAACATCCCGGCAGATTGCTGAGCAGATCGATTTCGTGGGAGGCTCTCTTGAAGCCCATGCGGCGGAAGATTTCACCACCGCATCTGCGCGCGTGCTGAAAAAAGACGCGGACCTTGGGTTTGCCCTCCTCGCCGATGTGTTGCAGCATCCCGCTTTCCATAAACAGGAATTCGAACGGGTTCGCACCCAGATCCTCGGTGAAATTCTCAGCGATGACGACGATCCCGGCAATGTGGCCATGAAGGCCTTTCATCAATTGATTTTCCATGGCCATCCCTATAGCTGGCCGGCGCATGGCGCCGAGGACACGCTGAACAAAATCACCGTGGCCGATGTCCAGCAGTTCCACGCGCGGGAATATTTACCGAATCAGACGATTCTGGTCATTGTCGGGGACCTGACGCAGGAACAAGCGGCCACGTTGGTACAGACCCACTTTGGCTCCTGGAAAAAGGGCGCCCCTTCGCCTTACCAGCTCAAAAAGCCAACGCCGATCGACCGGAAAATGGTGCAATTGATAGAAAAGGATCTCACGCAATCGACCATTGTGCTGGGGCATACCGGTATCAGCCGAACGAACCCGGACTACTACGCCGTCACCGTCATGAACTACATTTTGGGCGCCGGTGGGTTCTCCTCACGGCTCATGGATTCCATTCGTGATAAGCAGGGACTGGCTTACGGCATCATGAGCCAATTCGATTCCCGGCTGCTGCCGGGCGCGTTCTACATCAGCCTCCAGACCAGAACCGAGGTCACGAATCAAGCCATCACCGGGGTCCTGACTGAGATCAAAGGGATACGCGACGCCCCTGTCACGGATCAGGAACTCAATGAAGCGAAGTCCTTCATCGTCGGCAGCTTCCCTCTGCGGGTCGATTCCAGCGCCAAGCTCGCCAATGTCCTGGCACAGGTGGAGTTCTACAATCTGGGATTGGATTATTTTACGAACTATCCGAAAGCCATCGAAAAGGTCACCAAGGACGATGTCCTTCGCGTGGCTAAGCAGTATCTCGATCCTCAACATTACGCCTTGGTCGTCGTCGGTTCGATTGCGAAAGCCAAAGTGAAGCAATAGTTCCTTTCTTGCCCGACTTGATGACCGCGCAACACGTCGGATTCCTGATGCTCTCCACCACTCCACTGATCGAAAAGATTTCCCGGGCACGGCACCTCCTCCGCGAGATGGGCTCGGTGATCGTGGCCTTTTCCGGAGGCATCGACAGTACGTTGGTCCTCAAACTGGCGCATGATGAATTGGGAATGCAGGCCACCGGAGTCACCGCCGTCTCACCCACGCTTCCCGCATCGGAACTCGCGCTGACTCAGCAACTCGCGACGGAAATCGGAGCGCGCCATCGGGTGGTCGAGACGGATCAACTGGAAATCCCGGAGTTCGTCCGCAATGATGCCACCCGCTGCTACCACTGCAAAACCGATCTCTATTCCCTCTTGGGTAAACTGAGAAGCGAAGACGCGACGGCGTGTATCGTGGATGGCACCAACGTTGACGACTTAGGAGACGATCGCCCCGGTCTGAAGGCCGCCCGGGAACATGGGGTGCGCAGCCCATTATTGGAAGCCGGATTCACAAAAGCCGACATTCGCGAAGCTGCCCGCGAACTGCACCTCTCCAACTGGGACAAGCCTGCGGCTGCCTGCCTATCCTCACGCGTCCCGCGAGGTATCACGATCACTCGAAGCACCCTCTCGCGCGTGGAGCAAGCGGAAGCGGCTTTGATCCAGGGAGGTTTTCGCCACTGCCGGGTACGGGACTACGGGGACCTGGCGAGGATTGAGTTGGCCGTAGAGGACCTGCCGAAATTGTTGGAAGCGGGATGCCGCGAACGGCTCGTCGAGAGTCTGAAACAGATAGGCTATCGCTTCGTGACGTTGGACCTGGAAGGATATCGCCAGGGAGGTGTAAGTCTCACCCCCCCGGCGTCAGGAACTTAGTTCCGGCTCTGGTAGGTCTTCGCAAGTGCGTCCAGGGCTTCATCGGCCAACCGGCGGTGATCCCCGTCGGTCAATGCTCGCCCGACCACTTTCTCCGCAACCATCATCGCTAAATCCGTCGTTTGCGAGCGAATATCCTGAATGGCCTTACGACGTTCGGTCTCAATCTCTCGAGTCGCGTCGCCCTTGATCCGCTCTGCATCCGCCGTCATGCGCTGTTCGTTCTCTTCCATCAACCGTGCCGCGCGCTCTTTGGCCTGAGCCAAAAGTGCCTCCGCGTCTTTGGCTGCGGTGGCCAGCTTGGCTTCATATTCCTTGAGCTTGCGCTCGGCCTCCGAACGATGGCGTTCGGCTTGATCGAGACTGTCCTTGATCTTTTTCTCACGCTCCTCCAGCATGCCCAACAAGCTCGGGAACGCGTACTTGTAGAGCAAGAAGAAGAGAATCCCGAAGGAGAGAATCTCCCAGAAGATCAACGACGAAAAGAAATGTGATTCAAATTGAGGCATAGTCTGTTACCCAATGAGTTGAGGGTTCTGAGCCGGGCCTGTCCCCAGCATCAGGGCTCGACCGTCGATGCGCTTACTTGCGCAAGCCCATGATGATGAACGCAATGACCAGCCCGTACAAGGCGATAGCTTCGACCAACGCGAAACCGATCCACATGTACTTCCCGACGCGACCTTCGGCTTCCGGCTGGCGGGCCACGGCCTCAATCATTTTTCCGAAGATGTACCCGATTCCCACGCCGGCTCCGGCAAAACCTGCCGCCGCCAACCCCATGCCGACCAATGCTGCTGCTGCTGCATCCATTGTGTGTCCTCTCCTCCGTTTATAGACCACTCGACCTAGTGTGCGTGCTCGCTATGACCGTGCAAGGTCACGGCATCCCCTAAATAGACACAGCTCAGCACGGTGAAGATATAGGCTTGAATAAACGCAATGCCGACTTCGAGACCATTCATCGCAATCGTGAAGGCAAACGGCAACCATCCGATCAGCAATCCACCACTGATAGCCAATCCGAACAGCACGCCTAAAATCACGTGGCCGGCCGTCATATTTGCGAACAACCGTACCGCCAGTGAAATGGGCCGCGCCAGTTGACTGATCAACTCAATCGGAATCATGAGCGGCAGCAACCAACCCGGTGTGCCAGGCGGCACAAGAATACCCAGGAATTTCATTCCATGAAGCGAAAATCCCAGAACCAGACTCAGGCCATAGATCCCCACCGCAAATACCGCGGTGACGATGATCTGGCTCGTGACCGTGTAGGAACCCGGAATCAAGCCGAGCAGATTCGCGAAGAGGATAAAGAGAAACAGCGTGGCGATCAGGGGGAAATATTTCATTCCCGCTTCACCCATGGTGTCCAAAATAATCCCGCGAATGAACTCGACGATCAATTCGGCCATGTTCTGCAACTTGCCGGGCACTAACTTACGTGCGGCGGCGGCAGAGATCATGAGAAAGGCCACCAGCCCGACCACCACCCACATGAGAATCACCGCTTTGTTGATGGAGATATCGACGCCGGCGGGCACGAGCGGAATCAGGTCGTGCAATTCAAACGCATGTAACGGACTTTCTTCCACGATGATCCTTTGTGAGTCAGACGATTCAGGTTAACTCTGCCATCGTTGAGCCGATCGATAGGCATTGCGGATACCGGCAGCGGCACCCAGGCCCAATCCTGCGACCAACCCCCAGGGATTGGAATCCAGCAGATACGTATCGACCACCCAGCCCAATCCGCCCCCGACAATCAACGCAGCGAGCAGTTCCGTCCCGATCCGGACAGCTTGCCCGAGCCCCGCATATAACGGATCCTGAGAGGGGGGCATCACGCGCTCACGTACGGCACTCTTCGGCACAGTCGGATAGAGTGCGCCCATCGGCGGGCGCGCCATTCAAGCAAATTCGCTGGGGACTTGTCAAGAAGTTGGCCTGCTATGACCCGGCCTCACGATGCGGTATAGTCTTTTTCTCGGGTACGACACCGTGACTGACACCTTCATGACTGCTGTATCACACCAGGCATTTCTCAACGGCCCCCCGCAACCACTGGTCGTGGTTCGACCGCTGCCGAACGCGGACGCCTTCGAACTCTATCAGCGCCTGGGTATTACGGACGGCCCGTCCTTTCTCCTGGAAAGCGGGAATGGCACCAACGCTACCGCGCGCTATTCGTTCTTCGGCAACCATCCGTACCTTACATTGACCGGCCGGGCGCAGGACTATTCCATGAAGGCCGACGGGCACATCACAACCGCCCATGGCTACGCGTTCGATGCGTTCCGGCAGGCCTTCGCCGATTCCACGATCCCTCAGCCGGATGGTCTGCCGCCGTTTTACGGTGGGGCCGTCGGGTACCTCAGTTATGATCTCGTCCGATCGTTTGAATCACTGCCCACCTTGGCTTCTGACGACCTCGGGTTGCCAGACCTGCACATGGCCTTCTTCGATACCGTGGCCGCAGTCGATCACCGCACCGATCAGCTGTATCTAATGTACTGCCCTCCGTTGTCACGATTTCGGGCTGAACCCCGGGAAAAACTGCTCCGGGAAGGCAGTGACCGATTGGCGGAGTTGGAAGCTCGCCTGACGAGCATATCCCGGCCTCACCCTGCGCCGACCGGCCCCATACAAACGAGCTTTGTCCCCAGTCAGTCGCGTGACGCCTACACGGCTCGTGTCCGCCGCTGCCAGGACTACATTGCGGCCGGCGACATTTATCAGGCCAACCTTTCTCATCGCTTCACCCTTAATCTCGACGCTGACTGGTCGGCTACGGATCGCGACCGATACGCCGGCATTCTCTACAGCCGTCTGCGCCGCGTGAACCCCTCTCCCTTTGCAGGACTCGTCCGATTTCCTGAGCTGAGTCTCGTCAGCAGTTCCCCCGAACGACTCGTGCGATTAACCGGCTCGCAGGCCAGCACCAGACCCATCGCCGGGACCAGGCCAAGGGGAAACGGCGAGTCACACGATGTGACCATGCGTGCCGAACTCTTGGCCAGCCCCAAGGAACGGGCGGAACATGTCATGTTGGTAGACCTTGAGCGGAACGACCTGGGAAAAGTCTGCCAATACGGATCGGTCCGGGTGGACGAGTTTATGACCATCGAGCAGTACTCGCATGTCAGCCATCTGGTCTCGGAGGTGGTCGGGACTCTGCGGCCGGGCACCTCGCCTTTCGACCTCGTCCGGGCGGTGTTTCCGGGCGGAACCATCACCGGCGTACCCAAACTACGCTGCATGGAAATCATCGACGAACTGGAACCGGTGCGCCGCGGCCTCTACACGGGAGCGCTGGGCTATTTCAGTTGGAGCGGGGATTTGGATCTGAACATTCTCATTCGAACGTTGGTTCTCACGAAAGACCGCGGCTACCTGCAGGTAGGGGCCGGCATTGTGGCCGATTCGGATCCCGATCGAGAATATGACGAAACGCTCGCCAAGGCGGGCGCCTTTTTTCACATCCTGGAGGCTGACCGTTGATGTGGGTGTTTCTGAATGATCGATTCGTGCCGAAAGAACAAGCCGTCGTTTCGGTGTTTGATCACGGATTTCTCTATGGTGATGGCGTCTACGAAACGCTTCGCTCCTACGGCTCTCGCATTTTCATGCGGGACCAACACCTGGCCCGGCTTCGGCGCTCGGCAGAGGCCATCGGGCTGACGATTCCGATTCCGGACGCGCAATGGCCGGACCTGCTCCATGAGGCCATGCGCCGCAATGAGGTGGGCAATGATCGGGTCGATGCCTATCTCCGCATTACGATTTCACGCGGCGAAGGAGAGGTCGGGCTGGACCCCGCACTCTGTCCCCGTCCAACAGTTGTCATTTTGACGAAGGTGCTCCATCCCTCCCCGCCGGCACTGTCTCGCGACGGAGTCACGCTCACCGTTGCCAACACGAGGCGAAATCTGCCCGAAGCCCTGTCACCGCACATCAAATCCACGAATTTCCTGAACAACATTCTAGCGAAACGCGAATCGATCGCGGCTGGGACTTTTGACAGTCTGTTTCTAAACTGGCGCGAAGAACTGACCGAATGCACGATCAGTAATCTCTTTTTTATCTCGAACGGAACCGTGCATACGCCATCCCTGGACTGCGGTATCTTGGACGGTATCACGCGAGCGATCGTCATGACTCTCGCGGAGGAGGAGGGCCTGCCGGTTCAGGAAGGCCATTACCACCTGGCCGATCTCCGCCAGGCTGATGAATGTTTTCTGACCAATACCAGCATGGAAGTCATGCCGGTTTCACGCGTCGACGCCTGGCCGATCGGTGACGGTCGTCCCGGCCCCCTGACTCGCCGCCTGCAGGCGCGTTTCGCTGCCAGCCGAACCCGGTTTCTTGCAGCAGCCCCCTAGACGCACACACCGCTATTACCCGTGATATCAGTGCCTTATAGGGAATGCCAGGGGTAGGAAGGAGTAAGGGTTTTTGACAGGTTGGGGGTCGACTGCTACGGTTAAATCATCGGCAAAGCACACCGTACAGGCACAGGCGCCTCAACCCCGATGGCCCGATTCAAACGCACCACGCCCCTCCTTCTGCTGTACGCAACACTCTTGCTGACACACGCACCCGTCCAGGCTGAGGTCTACCAATATATCGACGCAAACGGCACCATTTCCCTGACCAATGTACCGAATGATCCGCGATATAAGCGGGTGATGTCCGAACTGCCTCGCTCGCGCAGCGTTATTTCCGACCGCGAATTGGATCCGGTTATCGCCCGGCACTCCCGCGCCCATCGCCTGCATCCGGCGTTGATTCGGGCCGTGATCAAAACAGAGTCAGACTTCGATCCACTGGCCGTATCACATGCGGGCGCCGTCGGCTTGATGCAGCTCATGCCCCAGACCGCTATGCGCTTCGATGTGCGGGATTCATACAATCCGGATGAGAATATCGGCGGGGGCACGAAATACTTACGGCAGCTGCTGGACCGATTTAACGGCAATCTGCCCTTGGCCCTGGCGGCCTACAATGCGGGAGAACATGCGGTGGAACGCTATCAGGGGCTTCCACCGATTCCTGAAACTCGGCAGTATGTGGTCAAAGTTCTCGGGTACTATCGCACCTTCCTCATGAACGCCCGGACGTCTTCTTCCCGGGCTTACGTCCCACAGGCGCCTCGGTCGCAAGGACGAGGTCTCGCTCATTCGACGGCATCCCGTTAACCTGTCCACCCCCTAACAGTAACTGGCTATGGTTCCGCCACCCCTGCCGCTTGGCTTCGGGAAAGTCCGACCGATAATGGGCTCCGACGCTATTTTCCCGCCACAAGGCGGCATCCGTGATGCAGCGCGCCACCTGCACCATGTTCTTCACCTCGAGCGCAGCGCGCGACGAAAAGGGTTTGCCAAGAAGGCGCATCCAGCGGACCAACTGGGCGGAGGCACTGATCAAGGAATCTCCTGAACGCACGAGTCCGACTTTTCCCCACATCAACCGCCGCAGCGAACTGCGAAGCTTTTCCGGATCATCGAGCTCAGTCGGTCGCCCCTGCTCAAGCTCTTCGAGTGACGGCAGCTGCACTGACTCGGAAAAATGGCCCGCATGGGCCACGGCAGATTGCGCGGCCCGCATACCGAAGACCAACCCCTCCAGTAATGAATTGCTGGCTAATCGATTGGCCCCATGCACGCCACTGCAGGCCACTTCTCCCGCCGCATACAACCCAGGCAACGTCGTTGCGCCATGCACATCGGTCCACACGCCACCCATCATGTAATGCGCGCTGGGGGAGACAGGAATCCACTCCTCCGTCATATCGATGTCATACCGCAGGCAGGTCGCGTAGATCGTGGGAAACCGGCGCTTCACAAAGGCTGCGCCAAGGTGTGTGACATCCAAATAGACATGACGCGCACGGGTGGCGGCCATTTCCGACCAGATTGCCCGGGAGACCACATCGCGCGGCGCCAGTGCGCCGTCCGGATGATACCGGTGCATGAATAACTCGCCCTTGATGTTCCGAAGCTGCCCGCCTTCTCCGCGAATGGCTTCCGATAGCAGGAAAGGAGGACTCGACGGCAGGTACAGCGAGGTGGGATGGAATTGCACGAACTCCATGTCCATCAGCAACGCGCCGGCCCGCAGCGCCATTGCCATGCCGTCGCCCGTCGCGTTGCCCGGATTCGTCGTACGCGCGTACACCTGGCCCGCTCCGCCGGTCGACAAGACCACCGCGCTGGCCGGCAGCACGGTGCGCTCCCCCGACATTTCGTTCAACACGATGGCGCCGCAACAACGTCCATCGACCACCGCCAGGTCGACCGTAAATCGTCGATCCAATCGCTGAATGCGGGGCTGCCTGGCTGCATAGGTCATGAGCGCGCGCACCATCTCGTTGCCGGTGGCATCGCCTCGCGCGCGGAGGATGCGGCTTCGGCTGTGCGCGGCTTCGCGGGTAAACGCAAACCGTTTGCCGATTTTGTCGAACTTGGCCCCCCAGGCAATGAGCTCCTGAATTCGCTCCGGCCCTTCTTCGACCAACACCCGCACGGCTTCGCGGCGACAGAGGCCATGCCCGGCTTTTAACGTATCGGTGAGATGGCTTCCGACATCGTCTTCTTCGCTGAGTGCGACGGCCACACCGCCCTGGGCATACATGGAATTGCTTTCCAGGGGATGCCCCTTGGTCAGCATCAACACACGTCCCGCTCGGCTCAATTCAATGGCCGCGCGCAAACCCGCGACCCCGCTCCCGACGACGAGAAAATCTGTTTCAATTTTTGGCGATGCACTGCGGGCTGACATGGCTAGGGTTTGGGTTGGCTGCGAGCGGGATCTTCATTGAGGCTGGCTCGTGTCCCCATGCCGAACGGCAGATCGCCTTGAGCCTCTCGAAGCAGAATCGATTGTGTCCCGACCCAGGCCAATCGGCCGTGGCCTCGTTGGCGCGTGCCGACATCGCCGGGATCCCGTTTCCACTGGCCCTGCCAATGGACAAACACATCGATGTTGTCGCCTTCAATCAAAATGCGCTCGATGGAAAACTCCAATTGAATATCGCGAAAGGTGTCAAAATCGCTATGGATATCCCGTTGCACCTGGTCCAGGCCCCCAGACGGGAGAAGCAACGCCTCCAAGGCGCTCCGGTCCCGCTCCACGTAGGATTTCCTGAGTGACTCCACGGCCTGATCGATCCGGAGAATACGGTCGTGATCGTCTTTATACTGAATGGTTTTTCCGGAGCAACTCACGCCCAGAATCAGCACGAAACCGAGGAGAAGTCGACCAATCCAGGGAGAACGGCGCGCAGCAGAAGTAAACATGGCGCAGTATAGGAATCTTGGCGGAAAGAGGTCAAGCAACGGCCTGGCCCTTACGTGACTGACTTCCGATCCCTTCGAATGATTCGACAGCAGACAACACGTCAGAATCTTGACTTGCTTTTTGAACTGAAACCCACTAGACTCCCGCGCCTAGCAGTTGGAGATTGAATGTATGGCGAGTGTCCTCAAGAAACGCCGGAAGAAGATGCGCAAGCACAAGTATAAGAAATTGCGCCGGCGTCAGAAATTCTTGCGTCGCAAGAGCTGAGTTCATCACGACATAATGGACGGAGGGATCCGTGCCCGAAGGAAAAAAAGTTCGCATCCGCGTTCGAACGGTGAACTGTACCTACGTCGGGGATTTCCTGATCCCGCCCATGCGTAATCGTGTGTCCGATGCGATCAACGAGGAACAGCGGCTGTTCATCAGCCTGACTGACGTCTTGATCAATGACAAGGATCGGTCGGACTTTGTGGCGATCAATAAGAACCTGATCGAGTCCATCGCTCAGCTCTAGTGCGCCCTCACCCCATTACGAAGGTCGTGTCGTAGTCCTTTCACCGCATCCACGGTACAGGGCTCCGTGCCTGCCCCCCTGAATTCATTGTCGTAACACCGATGTTCTCGTTCAAACGATTCTTCCCCTTTCTCAAGCCCTACGTCCCCCGGATGATCGCCGCCGCCATCATGGTCATGGCGGTCGCCGCGGTGAACTTGGCGTTGCTCCGGCTGGGCGGCACCCTCTGGGATGTCATTACCGTGCAGCACGATGCCGACCGCATGGCACAGATGATCCTGCTGCTCCTCGGTCTGGTCCTGCTGCAAGGGCTCTGCTCCATGGGCCACAGTTACCTGACTGCCTGGGTCTCCCAACGGGTGATGGCCGATTTCCGGATCCATCTCTTCGCACATCTCGAGACGCTGTCAGTCAACTTCTTCTCGAAGCGCCGAACCGGCGAATTGATGTCCCGCCTCATGAACGATGTCACCGTGATCCAAAATGTCGTCACCGATACACCCATCGACGCCGCCAAACAAATCGTCACCTTCATCGGCGGCGCGGGCTTCCTGTTCGCCATGAACTGGCAACTCTGCCTGCTCATTCTGGTGCTGCTCCCGATGCTGGTCGTCGTGGCCAAACTGTTCGGGCGGCGGCTCCGGGCGCTGTCTACCAAAATCCAGGACCAAACGGCTACCGTCAGCACGCTGGTCGAAGAAGTCATCGCAGGGATCCGCGTCGTGAAATCCTTCGTCCAAACGAAACGGGAAGAAGAACGGTTCGTGACTCAGGTCCAGTCCGCGATGGAACTGTCACTGCGCCGTGCCACCATCATGGCCTGGTTCGTGCCGACGATCATCTTCGTCACCTTTGCCGCCGCCGCCCTCGTCTTGTGGTACGGCGGCCGCCAGGTCATCGACGGCTCAGTCTCCCCCGGCGACCTGTTTGCGTTCGTGCTCTTTGCCGGCATTCTGATCGGACCGTTCGGATCGGCAGCCCGCGTCTTTGCGCAAATCAAAGAAGCCCAAGGCGCGATGCAACGCGTGTTCGAAATCCTTGATACCCACGCCGAAATTGCGGACGCGCCTGGCGCGATTGAATTGCCGGCGGTTCGCGGGCACGTGCGCGCGGAACATCTGAGCTTCGCCTACGACCCGCGGCAACCCGTGCTCTCGGACGTGTCGTTCGAAGCCAAGCCCGGTGAACTCATTGCGATCGTGGGCCCCACCGGCTCCGGCAAAACGACGATCATGAACCTCTTGCATCGATTCTATGATCCGACCTCGGGACGGCTCACCATCGACGGTCATGACGTCAAGAACGTGCGGCTCGACAGCCTGTACCGGCAAATCGCGCTCGTGCCTCAGGACACGATCTTATTCGGCGGCCCGATCCGCGATAACATTCGCTATGGACGCGAGGATGCCACCGAGGAGGAAATCATTGCTGCCAGCACTGCAGCCCATGCCCATGAGTTCATTGTGGGATTTCCTGACGGCTATCAGACGATCGTCGGCGAAAAGGGCATCAACTTGTCCGGCGGCCAACGGCAACGCGTCGCCATCGCCCGAGCGATTCTCAAAAACCCCCGGATTCTGCTGCTCGACGAGGCCACCTCGGCGCTGGATACCGAATCGGAGCGGCTGGTTCAGGAAGCCCTGGAACGTCTCATGGTCAACCGCACCACCTTCGTCGTGGCCCATCGACTCAGCACGATTCAACGCGCTGACCGCATTCTGGTGCTGAACAAGGGGAAGATCGTCGAATCCGGTACCCATGCGGCGCTCCTGGAGCAACAGGGGCTGTACCACTACCTCTACACACTACGACTCAGCGAACTCCCGGTGTAATCGATCAGGAGACCCTGATGAACAGGTCAGTCTTCGCACTCGTCTTCACCGCACTCTTCCTCTCCTGGACCACCCCCGGTTCAGCTCAGCCGCCCTTGCCCAAGCCGGACCATGTGGTGATCGTGATCGAAGAGAATCATGCCTTCGGCCAGATTATCGACTCTCCGGCCGCCCCATACTTAAACGCGCTGGCACGTAAAGGCGCTCTGTTGACCAATTCCTACGCCGTAACCCATCCGAGCCAGCCGAACTACATCGCGCTGTTTGCCGGCACCATTGAAGGCGTCAATGGGAACGTCTGTCCGACCCCGCTGACGGCTCCGAACCTGTCCAGCACTCTGAAGCAGGCCGGACAGTCGTTTATTGGTTACTCCGAAGATCTCCCCGCCGTGGGGGCCGTCGATTGCATTGCAGGCGCTTATGCGCGGAAACATAACCCCTGGGTGAACTGGCAAGCGTCTCCTGTCAACACCGTCCCGGCTGCGCAAAACCGCCCGCTGACCGACTTTCCGACGGATTTGAGCACCTTGCCAACCGTCAGCATCATTGTGCCCAATCAACAAAACGATATGCACGACGGCAACGATCCCGACCGCATTCAACGGGGAGATCACTGGCTCCAGGTCCGCCTCGAACGCTACGTAGACTGGGCGCAGACCCACAACAGTCTGTTGATCATTACGTGGGACGAGGACAACGGAAAATCCGACAACCATATTCCCACGATTCTCGTGGGTCCGATGGTGCGCCCAGGACGCTACCATGAGCAGACGAATCACTACGGGCTGCTGCGGACGATCACGGACATGTATGGAGCGCAACCGGTTGGGCTCAGCCGGCAGGCCTCCCCGCTTACCACGATCTGGGCAGCGCCCAAACTCACGCCGTAGACGTGCGCGCGGCCCCGTTTCGCACTCGACTCCAGGCCTTCCACAGTTCCATCACCACGAACGGCAGCATTCCGCACGCCGCGACCAACCACCAGTCATCGAGTCGTAGCGGAACGACTCGAAAGATATCCTGTCCCCATGGACTCAACAGAATCCCCGCCTGCAGAAGGGCTGAGATGAGGACGGCGGCCACCAGCATCCGATTGGTGGTGATACCAATCTGAAACAGCGAGAACCGGTCGTGACGACAGGTAAACGCATGGAGGAACTGAATCAGCACCAGCGTCGTAAAGGTCATGGTGCGCGCAAACGTGACCTCGTCCTTCATGATCACCAGGGCAATCCCGAACACCGCCAAGGTCGCCGCCGCCATCACCGCGCCTTGAACGCACACGGTCACGAACCGTTGGCGATCCAGCAGCGGCGCTTTGGGGTCGCGCGGTGGGCGCTTCATCACATCGGGATCTTTCGGATCCACGGCTAACGCGAGCGCAGGAAATCCGTCGGTGACCAGATTGATCCAGAGAATGTGGATAGGCAGCAGCGGCAACGGCCAGCCTAACAACGTGCTGCCCAGCATCACCAGCACTTCACTCAGGTTGCACGACAGCAAATAGTGCACGGCTTTGCGAATGTTCTCGTAGATGCTCCGGCCTTCCTCGACCGCCGCGGCGATGGACGCAAAGTTATCGTCGGTTACGACCATGTCCGACGCGTCTTTCGTCACATCCGTTCCTGTCATGCCCATGGCGATCCCGATATCCGCTTCCCGCACCGCAGGGGCATCATTCACGCCGTCGCCGGTCATCGCCACGACTGCGCCTTGCGCGCGCCAGGCCCTGACGATGCGCAGCTTGTGTTCGGCCGACACGCGCGCATAGACACACACGTCACGCACCCGGGACGACAGCTCCGCATCAGTCAATCCGTTCAGTTCCAGGCCGGAGAGGGCCTGCGTCGAGCCGGATGCGAACCCCGCCTCGCGTCCGATAGCCAATGCCGTCTCCTTGTGATCCCCGGTAATCATCACGGTCGTGATGCCTGCGGACCGGCATCGCTCAACCGCTTGTTTCGCTTCCGGCCGTAAAGGATCTTTCATCGCAGCCAACCCGAGGAACACCAATTGCTGCTCAATGCCTTTCGACTCGAATGTCGCCGGATCCGGATCGAGTACGCGTTGCGCCAATGCGACAACCCGCAGGGCTTGCTGAGCGAATTGCTGATTGATCGATACCATCGAACGGCGCATTGAATCAGACAGAGGCGCGACTTCCCCCGACTTCGTCATATACGAATCGCATCGCTCCAGCAGGATATCCGGGGCACCCTTCACGTAGGCCACGGCACGCCCTTCCGATCGGCGGATTATCGTCATCATCTTGCGTTCCGAATCGAACGGGATTTCTCCCACCAGAGGATGCGCGCGTTCGAGCGCTTCTTTCCGCCATCCGCCCTTGCCGCCCGCAACCAACAAGGCCCCCTCTGTGGGATCACCCACCACCGTCCAACTGCCCTCTGCAGCCCGCAGCGACGATCCGTTGCATAAGACTGCGCTCCACAACAGTGCTCGCAACGCTCCCGTGCGGCCATCGCCATCGACAATCGTGCCCTCCGGCGCATATCCCTCCCCGGTTACGTCATAGACCACGTCATCGACGGCCAGCCGGGTGACCGTCATTTCGTTCTTGGTCAAGGTGCCGGTTTTGTCCGTACAGATCACCGTCGCCGCGCCCAGGGTTTCAACGGCCGGCAGACGGCGGATCAGCGCATGGCGGCTCACCATACGCATCACGCCCAGGGCCAGCGTCGTCGTCACAATCGCCGGCAGCCCTTCTGGAATGGCCGCCACGGCCAGGCTCACGGCCGTCAAAAACATCTCGAACAGCGGCTCCCCCCGCCACAAGCCAAGCCCGAACACCACGACCACGATAGCCAGTGATAACCACAACAACACATGGCCGAACTGTTCCAAGCGCCGCTGAAGAGGTGTTGGCTCGACAGGCACCGTGGTCATCAGCGTCGCAATACGCCCCAGCTCGGTACCGCTGCCGGTGGCAACGATCAGGGCACGCCCTTTCCCGCCGGTCACCGTTGTGCCCATGAACAACATGTTCCGCTGGTCAGCCAGGGGCATATCGCCGTCGGTCAACGTCCCGCTGGTTTTTTCAACCGGGGTGGACTCCCCGGTCAAGGCCGCTTCCTGCGTCAGAAAAGCGGCGGCGTGAATGAGTCGCGCATCCGCCGGCACATGATCGCCGGCCTCCACATCAATGATGTCGCCGGGGACGAGCTCCGTTGATGACAGGGTGCGCCGCACCCCTTCCCGAACGACCCGCGCATAGGTCACCGCCAGGGTCTTGAGCGCCGCCAGTGAGCGCTCCGCCCGATATTCCTGCACGAATCCCAGCAACCCGTTCAGCAGCACGATGGCCAAGATGGCGCACGCGTCCACCCATTCGCCGAGCAAACCCGACACGAGAGCGGCGCCGATCAGCACCCAGATGATCAGGCTATTGAATTGCGCACCCAACATACGCCAGGGCGAAGGCGGTGCAGCTTCAGGCAATTCATTAGGGCCATGGGCGGTAAGCCGGCGCGCGGCTTCATCTTCATCCAGCCCTAGCGCCTGGTCGACGCCGAACTCCCGGCCGAGATCGTCAAGGGACCGTGCGTACCACCGGCTCTGGCTATGCTGTCGGGCTTCGACCATACGTTCCGATCTCTTTCAGCTTCCATGGGGGGCGGCTCCTTAGGGATAGCCCCCTTCCCCCTACCCCAATCCTAAGCACTTCAACTTGCGGAGAAAACAGCCGTTCCTGCCCTCGCCCACGCGGCGGCGAGGGGGAGTTTCGTCGATTTCACAATCCCGGGGACTCAATCCCGGCGCAAACCAGCCGATACAGTATCCACGAAGGACGGAGAGTGGCCCTAAGGGGGCATCATTCCTGTGGTAGGAACGGCCGTCGCTTGAAGCTGTGGATTGCGTAGGGTGGGTGATCTATGACACGTTCCTCCTGGTCGTCTTCGAATCCGCTTCCGGATAACCTTCGTGCCAGCCTGAAGGACCTTCGTCACGGCTTGCTCGGCCTGCACAAATCCCTCATCGTCTCCGAACAGCTGACGTATGAACGCATCTATGGGCGCATCTCCTCGGCCGGTCAGCTTTTGCAGCTGGTGATGAATGACCCGTGGTTCGCCTGGCTGCACCCCTTGTCGCATCTCGTCGTTCGCATCGATGTCGTGCTGGAAGATCACGAAGACACGACCATCGAAACGGCGCAAGACCTTCTGCTGGAAGCCCGCCACATGCTGCGCCCTTCAGAAGAAGGCGACGGGTTCGAACGGAGTTATTACGAAGCCCTGCAACGCACTCCGGACGTGGTGTTGGCCCATGCCAGCGTCAAAAAGCTGCTCAGCACCGCGGCCACTGCCGCCTCGGCGGCCGCAGCCTGACCGCCTGGCCCGTCTCGATCAGAACAGCGGATGGTGCGGGGATGAGGAGAAGGGCGCCGAACGCGGTGCATCACCTCGATTTCCCAGAAACCGCCATCCCTGCCTGTCCCGCACGAGATAGTGCACCTCCTGAAACCAGCTATCCAGCGTGATGCGCGCGCCTGATTGCACGTCAGCGCCATACAAGCCGCCAGTGCAGGTCAACTCGACGCGTAACCCGTCCTCGGCACGCACGATCTTCATCTCGGAAAAGAGATGCGTCGAGGACAATGTCCGATAGTGCTCGAACACTTCACCCCAGATGCGCTGGACATCCTCCACGTGTAAGCCGTGATAGTTGTAGCCCGGCGCATAAAACTGCATCAGCGAGGACAGGTCCTGCTTCTCCAAGGCACGTTCTGCACGATCGAATGCCGCCAGCACTTCCTGCAGCGTGGGATCGGCACGAACCGCCTTGCCACCGGTGACGGTCCCACTGTCACGCGTCACGGTCATATCAGGAAGTACGTGCACCACCGCAGGAGCAGAGGATACTTGTGCCATCATGGCCACAGCAACGATCCCGAAGACCGTCCGCCACCCTACACGAGCGCCTCGCCTCGTCCCGATCGCCTGTACGTCTCGTTCGCGCATCGCCACCTCTCTCTTCACAGCATCGTGCCTTGTCCCAGGATAGGGATACATCCTTATCGAGGACTATGCAACGCCGATACCGCCATTGATTGATGGTGGCCCGCGAGATATTCGCCACACGGTCACTCCCTGAGGTGTGCCGTGCTGCCGTCAAAGGCGACAGTCCTCTCCTGATCCTGTGGCACGACGCCACAGCATCAACCCGTGTTTCCGATCGAAAACCAATGATGCTCAGCATAGAGGACGCTGGTTTTGTACTTTTGCTTTGGTCCGCAAGACCTCGACGTTAGACTACAGTGACGCCACAATCAGCTGGCAGAAAGAGCGCACAGGGAGCGGGAATGCCATCGGCAATGAAACAGTTGCTTGCAAGTGCACTGGGCTATGCTCTCTTGGCATCCGGTGCCGGTCTCGCCGAGGAGATTCCGCATCAGCGAAGCATCGCCCTCATCGACAAGACCTGGGCCGTGAGTCTCGACATGACCGGCTATCGCGTCCAAGCGGATGGCGTCAAACCGGACAGCCGGCGCTATGTGCTCGCCACCAACGACGCAGCCGCCATGCAGCTCTCCGTCACGCTGGAGGCCGTCTCCGGACAGGCCACCGAACAGGGCTGCCTCGCGCATTTGCACCGTATCGCACAAACAGCTGCGGCACCATCCCATGCAGGTCCGACACGAACCGAGATCAATCAGCTCCCGGTCTTCGAATATCTTCTGCATGAGACCAGCGCCGGGCGGACGGACCAATTTCACCTCTTTGCCTGTACGAACAAAGACAACGTCTATGCCGACATTCATCTGTCACACAGCGGCACCACAACAGTAGACGCCTCGCAACTTCGGAAGGTGCTGGAGAGTCTTTCCATCGTTGCGGCGGCCCAGCCCGGCAGCCTGGATTACTTTCGTGCGGGAAGCGCGCCGTATCTGCAGGGACAATTCAAGCAGGCCATTCCGCACTATGAACGGGCCGTCGCCCTTGAGCGGACGAACCCCTCTTTGGACAAGGCTCTCTGGCGTCTGCTCGTCCATAACCTGGGTGTCGCCTATCGCAGGAGCGGTGATCTCGCCCGCGCTAAAACAACGATCGACTATGGTCTTTCACAAGAGCCCGCGAATCCATCCTTTCACTATGATCTCGCCCGCACCTACGCCGGAATGAATGAACGTGACCGGGCCATGCAATCTCTGCACGACGCATTTCTGCACTTCCGTCGCAGCAACGACCGAGAACCCATACCAGACCCCCGGCAGGATGTATCCTTCGGTCGGTTCATGCTGGATCCCGCGTTTAGAACATTAACGGAATCGCTCATGCAGCCAGCTATCTAAGGACCGTGCGAACCCTGGAAGACCCGCCGATTACAAAAGGACCAAGGGATGTCAAAACGTAAGAATACGCGTGTCGAGATGAATCGGCCGATCGATGTGCAAGGCCCCCGTGGAACCAGCCAGGGTGTGGTGAAGGATTTTTCACCCGGCGGATGCAAGATTCAACAGACTGCCGCCAAGGTTCACTGCGGGATGCGATTGACGCTGCGGATCTCGCTTCCCGATCGCATCGAACCGATCGAAATCAAGCCCGCCGTCGTCACGTGGACGAGTAAGGATGCCTTCGGCGTGGAATTCCTGGCGCTTTCGGCAGAAACGCGCAGCCGGGTCAAACTCGTGTACGACCTTCTTCTGGACGCGCAGTCGACAGCCGAAACGGAACGGGTCATTTCTCTTCCCGGCGTCTCCTGGAAATAAGTTCCCTGCCTCGCACAACCACCGAGTACCAGCCAGAATCTTGAGTTCTGCCCTGTTTGGCCATGACGCATGGGTGCAATCCGTCGCCCAGTGGCGCGCGGGGCAAAACGCGGGGCGCGGTACGAAGAAGACGAAACACTCTCGAAGGAGATCACGCAAGCGGATCGGTGAACGACCATCCACGCGCAATAGATACGAGGTCGTTACTGCGGAGGAGCGGGCGAAATTAATTCGGCCACTTTTTCGATAATGGCCTGCGGCATAAAAGGTTTTTGGAGATAGGCCGCTTGGGCATCCACTCCATGAGACACCAACATGTCACCGGCATATCCGGAGATATAGAGCACCTTGATCTTGGGAAACATCGTCCTGGCTCCCTGCGCCAAAACCGAGGCCTTCATACGTGGCAGGATCACGTCAGTGATGAGGAGATCGCAGCCGCCCTTGCGTAGTTGCAACATCTGCAGCGCCTCGACGCCGTCCGCCGCCGCCAACACTTCATACCCCTGATCACGCAGCACGGCCGCCACAAGCCGTCGAATGCCCTCATCGTCTTCGACCAGGAGAATGGTGGCACAAGTCGCCGGAAGCGGTCGTGAGGATGCCGGCTGTTCAGCTTCCGATGTTTGCGACTGCACGCGTGGCAACATCACCGTAAAGCGCGTACCCCGTCCAGGTTGGCTCGTGACGTCAATATACCCGCGGCTTTCCTTCACGATGCCATAGACGGTAGCCAGCCCCAACCCGGTTCCCTTTTCAAATTCCTTCGTGGTGAAAAAGGGTTCAAAAATATGGGCGAGGGTCTCGGCATCGATCCCGCATCCCGTATCTTCGACCACCAGGGTAACGTAAGGACCGGGAACCGCGCCGGGATGAGTGCGCACATACTGCTCGTCGACATCGGTATTGCCGGTCTCGATCGTCAGAATGCCCCCTTCTGCCATGGCATCGCGGGCGTTCAGGGCCAGATTCAGCAATACCTGCTCAATCTGCACGGGGTCGCCCAAGACGTGGCCCGCCTGGGGATGGAGCACAATCACCGTCTGGATCTGCTCACCGATCAATCGACGCAAAATGTCTTCCATGTCGCGAATCAGGGTGTTGAGCGGCACGTCACGCTGCTCGAGCACCTGGCGTCGACTGAACGTCAACAATTTCTTCGTCAGCGCCGCGGCTCGCGTGCCGGCCTGGCCGATCATTTCCACTTCATGATGCAGCGGATGGGATCCCAGTTGCTGCGCGACTCGGTGCGCATGGCCGATGACGACCATGAGCAAATTATTGAAGTCATGGGCGATACCCGCGGCCAATCGGCCGAGCGCTTCCATTTTCTGCGATTGCCGCAGGCTTTGTTCGTCCTGTTTGCGCTTGGTCAGATCGATGATGGTTTCAATGACATGGACACGGCCGTCTTTTGTCGGGGCCTTCGCCCAATGCACCAGCAAATGGCGGCCGTTCGGCATTTCCACCTGCTCAGAGACCACTCCATCTCGGCTCAACGCCTCAGGCATGCGGCAGAATTCGCACGGCGCCGTCTTTCCCGCAATTTTTTCATAACAGGGCGAGCCGGCCATGTCGCCGAACGCTCCCAGACCGGTCTGGTTTTGGAACTGCACGGAATGGTCGGCAGGATCGATCACGGTCACGATGACCGGCTGGGAATTCAGGAGCACCTGCGGATCATACGAGAGACCATTGGGGGAGTGCGGAGAACCGGGCATGGGCGTCCTCGTGCGGATTGGGCGTGGAAGAATGTTGAACGAATAACCTCTCTCTGGTTGTACTACATCACCACGTACAGTCAAGGAGATGATCGATTGTCTGGCTTGGGCGGTACGTAGGAATTATGGAAGCGCGTCGCGTCGCCTGATCAGCGGCCGTTATTGACCTGCCGGTAAAAGAACGTTTTCGCCAGCTCCGCCGCCGCGACATAGGCCAGGAGAATGCCGAGCAGCGCGACCCAAAAGACAGCCGGCAACGGTTCAAAACCCAGAAATGAACCCATCGGCGTTATCGGTAACAGGATCGTGACCAGTGCAATCAGCAACGTTGACCACAACAAGGGCGCAGACGGGCGGCTGGTCACGCAAGGGCGGCGCGTACGAATGACCAGAACAATCAACGACGCGGATAGCACCGATTCGACGAACCAGCCGGTACGGAATTGGGCGGTCGTGGCGTGCAGCAGGAACAACAAGATGCCAAACGTGAGGTAATCGAAGAACGAGCTCACCAATCCGAAGGTCAGCATGAACCGCCGGATGAACGGAATATCCCAGCGGCGCGGTCGATCGAGCAATTCAGAGTCCACATGATCGGTGGCGATCGTCATTTCAGGAATGTCCGTCAACACATTCGTCAGCAAGATTTGTTTCGGGAGTAACGGCAGAAAGGGCAAGAACAGCGAGGCACCGGCCATGCTGAACATGTTGCCGAAATTCGCGCTTGTCGCCATGAACACATACTTGAGGGTGTTGGCAAACGTGCGTCGCCCCTCCCGCACGCCTTCCACCAATACGCTCAAATCATGTTCCAACAGCACAAGATCGGCGGCTTCCTTGGCCACGTCGACAGCGCCATCGACCGAAAGGCCCACATCCGCGGCGTGGAGGGCAGGCGCATCGTTAATGCCGTCGCCGAGGTAGCCCACCACATTCCCGGAACCGCGTAGCGCACGGATGATGCGCTCCTTTTGATTCGGTTCAATTTCCGCAAAAATGTCCACTTCGTTGGCCCGGGCCCGAAGCGCGTCGTCGGTCATGCCTCGCAAGTCACTCCCGGTCAGCAAGCGCGGATTGGCCAGGCCGACCTGTCGCCCCACATGGGCCGCCACCAGTCCTTGATCCCCCGTCACCATCTTTAACGACACCCCCAGCTTGCGGAGCAGCGCGATCGTGTCGACAATACCGGCCTTCGGCGGATCCACAAACACCAGCAGGCCCAGGAAGGTCATACCCGTTTCATGCTCTTTGGAAACCCGGTCGATGGCTCCCAAATCCCGATAGGCCACTCCGATGGTACGGTAGCCCTCGCTGCTGAGCCCCCGCACCTGCTCCCTGATCGATGCGCGAACCTGATCCATCGGCATGAGGGACCCGTTCTGCTGCTCGGCATGCAGACACACCGACAGCATACTTTCAACCGCGCCTTTCGTAATCAGCAGATGGGTCTGCGGAGTGGCGACCAACACCGACAGCCGCTTCCGAACAAAATCGTACGGTTCCTCTTCCAGCTTACGGTAGCTGCCGAGATCGAAGGAACGATGCTGCCGCAGGGCCTCATCCAAGGGATTCGGAAACCCGGTTTCGAACATCGCGTTCATGTGGGCATGGAACAGCACGCGCTCGCTCGGCTGACCATCCAGATCCAGCGCGGCATGCAGTCGCATGGAGCCTTCGGTCAAGGTCCCCGTCTTGTCGGAGCACAGCACGTTCATACTCCCGAAATTTTCGATCGACGCCAGGCGCTTGACCACGACGTTCTGTTGGGCCATGCGTTTCGCGCCGTGCGAGAGGTTCACACTGATGATGGCCGGCAGCAACTGCGGCGTGAGTCCCACCGCCAGGGCCATGGAAAAGAGGAAGGATTCAAGGGCCGGCCGTTCAAGATAGACGTTGACGGCAAAAATCGCGAGCACGAGCAGCAGCGTCACTTCGAGCAGGAGATAGCCGAATCGCCGCACGCCCCGTTCGAATTCCGTCTCGGGCGCCCTGAGCGCCATGCGATGGGCGATGCGGCCGAATTCCGTGTCGGTTCCCACCGCCACGACGACAACACGGGCTTGCCCGCTCACGACATGGGTGCCGAGAAACAGACTGTTGGTACGCTTCGCCAACGGCGCATGAGCCGGTAGTGAGCCTACCGACTTCTCGACCGGATACGTTTCTCCCGTTAAGGTGGCCTCATCGACGAACAGATCCTTCGCCTCCAGCACCAAGGCGTCACCCGGCAGGCTCGACCCGGCGGAAAGCTCAATGACGTCGCCTGGCACGATGTGATCGGCCGGAATGTCGCGCAGCTCGCCATCCCGCCATGCCCGAGCCGTGATTTGCACAAGAGCTAATAGGCCGGCCACTGCCCGGGCCGCGCTATATTCCTGCCAGAAACTCAGCAGGGCACTGACGAGGATGATGGTCAGGATGATGAGCGCATCACTATGCTCAGCGAGAAAAAACGAGACCCCGGAAGCGAAGAGGAGAATGAGAATGATGGGACTGCGAAACTGCGCCATGAGCAAGCGCAGCGGCCGGCTATTGCGCTGAGGCTTCAGCCGAACGGATGCAGAGGTGGCCTGCCGCGCGTCAACCTCCGCTGTCGCCAATCCATTTGGTGTGGCGGACAATTGCCGCAACACATCATCGGCGGAAAGGGACCAGAATGGTGTCTGCTTGAGCATGGTTCCACACCGGCATCGGGCTACACCCACTCGGGAGCATGTTCCTTCGTCACGTCCTGTTCGGCAAACGTACGGTACAAGGCAGGGAGCACCAAGAGGGTCAAAGCCGTCGACGTGAACAGGCCGCCGATCACCACCGTCGCCAACGGCCGCTGCACTTCCGCGCCGATCCCCTGCGCCAACACCAGAGGCAGAAGCCCCAGAAGGGTCGTCATCATCGTCATCACGACCGGTCGAAGCCGGAGGACGCAGCCCGAGATGATTGCCGCCTCTGTCTGCTGTCCTTCGTTCCGCAATTGATTGATGTACGACACGAGCACGATGCCATTGCCGACCGCCAAGCCGAACAGTTCGATGAAGCCGATCGAGGCCGGCACGCTCAAATACTGGTCGCTCAGCCACAGGGAAACCACGCCTCCGATCAACGCGAAGGGCAGGTTCAGAATGATCAACCCGGCATACCGCAGCGAATGGAACGCCCAAAAGAGCAGAAAGAACACCAGGCCGAGCGTGATCGGCACCACCACAAGCAACCGCGCATTCGCCCGTTCCATATTCTCAAATGCGCCGCCCCAGGCCACGGTATACCCTTGCGGCAATCGGAGCTGCTCGGCCAAGCGCTTCCGGCCTTCATCCACGACGCCGCCGATGTCCCGCCCCACAACATTGAACCCGATATAGATCCGCCGCTTCGCCTGTTCCCGGCTGATTCGCGCCGGACCTTCCCGCATCTCGATCGCCGCCAGTTCGCTCAAAGGAATCGGGGCACCGGACGCCGATCGTACTCGAATATCTCCTATCGCGCCGATACTGTTGCGGGACGATTCAGGAAATCGAAGGACCAGTTGAAACCGCCGCTCGCCTTCATAGACCTGGGTCGCCGGTCTTCCGCCCACCGCCGTGCTGATGATGTCTTGCACATCGGACACGTTGATCCCGTATCGAGCGATCTTTTCTCGATTGATATCGATCGTGAGGTACGGCTGACCGGCGACCTGTTCGACCTTGACGTCTTTGACTCCGTCGATCGTCCGCATGAGATCGGCGATCCGTTCGGCATGCTGATACAGCAGATCGAGATCGTCGCCGAACAACTTGATGGCGCATTCGGTCCTGATGCCGGAGATCAGCTCGTCCACCCGCTCCTGAATCGGCTGGCTCATCAGCACGGAAATACCGGGGATTTCCGCCAGACGTGTCCTGATAGCATCGACCAGCTTGGCTTGCGTCTGCGCGGTGATCCACGCCTCACGCGGGCGGAGCGCCACGATCGGGTCGCTTTCATTGGGCTCTTCCGGCCCCACCGCGATGTCAGGCCGACCGATCTTACTGACTGACACCCGTACTTCCGGAAACTCCAGCATCACTTTTTGGGTTTGTTTTTCTATGGCGATCGATTCGTCCAACGACACACTCGGCAGGCGCACGATCTGCGGGGTCAGTGCCCCCTCCTCCAAGATCGGAATGAATTCGCGGCCGACGGAAGGCAACAGGCTCAGGCTGGCCAGCACGATCGCCGTTGAACTCAGCAGCACGGCGGCGCGATGGTCCAGCGTCCACCGAAGCACCGGTTGATACTGCGCCTTCATCCAGCGGGTGAGACGAGTCTCCTCCGGATGATCGCCGTGTAAGATCAGAGAGGCGAGGACCGGGGACAGGGTCAGTGTCACGATCACCGAGGCCAACAGGGAAATGACGAGTGTATAGGCCAGGGGCGCGAACATTTTGCCTTCCATGCCGTGCAGGGTCATCAAGGGCAGAAAGACGACGCTAATGATGAGAATGCCGAACAGGATCGGCCGCCCGACCTCATTCGTCGCCCGCAGCACGACCTCTAAGCGGGATCGTTCCTGCAGCCGGTTCTCTGACAAGTGGCGATAAATATTTTCGACCACGACCAGCGAGCCGTCGGCGATTTCTCCGATGCCGATTGCCAGTCCGCCCAAGGTCATCAGGTTGGCGGAGAGTCCCACACGCTGCATCACCACGAACGTGATCAACGGCGTGACCAGCAGCGAGACCGTCACGACGATCGCGCTTCGCACATGACCGAGGAAGAGAAAAAAGACCAGCGCAACCAGCACGACACCTTCGATCAATGCGTCGCGCACGGTGTGGATGGCGGCCGTCACGAGCTCAATGCGATCATAAAAAGGCACGAGGGTCAGTCCGCCGGGCAGAATTCCCTGACGCTCGATGGATTCCGCCCGTTGTTTCACCGCCTGAACCACTTCACGCGCGTTGCCGCCTCGCAGCATCAACACGGTGCCGGCCACCACCTCCCGTTCGCCGTTCAGCACGGCGGCGCCGTGGCGTACCGCATGGCCGATGCGAACCTCCGCCACATCACGCACAAACACCGGCACGCCGCCCGCCTCCTTGACGACGATCCGCTCGATATCGGCCAGGCTTTTGATGAGGCCCAACCCGCGCACAATGGCGCGTTCAGCATGGCGTTCAAGGACATTTCCTCCGGCGTTCGCATTGTTGCGTTCCACGGCATCGAAGACGTCATGCAGCGTAAGGCTGTACTTGCGTAGCCTGTCCGGATCCACCAGGACTTGATACTGTTTCACGAACCCGCCGAGGCTGTTCACATCAATGACGCCCGGCACGCCCTTCAGCAGGGGACGTAGCACCCAGTCCTGTATGGTCCGCTGGTTCGTCAGCGCTTCTTCCACCAGCGCCGCATTCGTATCCGGCTTCGTCCCGCCCTCGAGGTAATACTGGTAGATTTCTCCAAGCCCGGTGGTCACGGGGGCCAGAACAGGCTCCATGCCGGCCGGCAACCGCTCGCGCACCGCCATGATTCGTTCCAGCACGAGCTGCCTGGCAAAGTACACATCCACATCGTCCTCGAACACCACCGTCAGCTGAGAGAGTGCGAACTTGGAGATGGAGCGAATTTCCGTCAGGCCCGGCAATCCGTTCATTTGTAGTTCGATGGGATAGGTAATGAACCGTTCCACTTCGACCGGGGAGAGTCCAGCCGCTTCCGTCAGCACCTGCACTTGCACGTTGGTCACATCGGGATAGGCGTCGATGGGAATCGACTGGAAGGCGAAGACACCGGCCGCGGCGCAGAAGCAGGCCAGGCCGAGAATGAGGATTCGTTGGCGCAGGGAGAATTCGAGCAGCGCAGCAATCATTGAGTGGGCTCGATTTTGTGGATATCGAGTTCAGACTTGATCGCAAAGGCTCCCTTGACGACCACGTCCTCCCCTTCCCGCAGCCCCTCCAGAACAATGACCTGCCCATCTTGTTCATCGCCCAACTGAACGCGGCGCGGCGCGAATCGATTCTCCCCTTGCCGCACGAACAACATTTTGCCCCCGCCCTCCTGCTGTATTGCCGACAACGGCACAGTCAGCACAGCGGGCTGTGGCGAGGCATCGACGCGAACCATGGCAAACATTTCCGGCTTCAACGCACGATCCGGATTCGGCACGGTCACACGGATGCGCATCGTTCGGGTGGTCGGATCGAGCACATCGCTGATGTAGGTCATGCGCCCGGAGAACAGGCTATGGGGATAAGCCGCGACGATGACATGGACCGTCTGGTTGGGATGAATGAACTGCACGTCTTTCTCCGGCACACTGGCGATCACCCAGACATCTGACAGGTCGGCGATGGTGAAACAGTTCCGCGAGGTCTCCACGACTTCGCCGCGCGTGAGATTTCGCATGATCACGCGGCCCGCGAACGGCGCCCGGATCGCGATGTCGGAACGAATGGTTCGCTCCCGTTCCAGCCGCTGAATCTCCTGGTCCGGCACGCCCAGCAGCCGGAGCCGATGTCCCGCCTCTCGGGCCTCGGCCTGCGCCGTTTTCATTTCCGCTTCCCGGCGTTGCAACTCAGCCAGACTGATGGCACGATGCTCATGCAGATTGGCCGCCCGTTCATGCGCTAGCTGCGCTTCATGTTGCCGCGCCGTCGCCTTGAGATACACCCCCTCGGCCATGCCCAGATCAGTGCTGTCGAGCAAGGCCAGCCGCTCACCCTTCTTCACATCCTTGCCCGCATCGACCAATACGTCTACCACGCGGCCCCGAATCAACGTGGTGACTTCTGCCAATTCGTTTTCATTGGCTTGCACGGTCGCCGGAAATTCGCGATGCAGGACAAAGGGTTCTTTTGCCGCTCTCTGCACCTGAATGCCAGCCCGCCCGATTTCTGCCGCGGTCAGTTGTACGATTCCATCAGCCGCTCTGCTCACAGGCTTAGCGGCCGGCGGCACCCCCGGATCTCGATCACACCCGACCTGCCCCATCAGCAGCACTACCAGGAGCGCGCGACCCGCGAGGTGAAGCGAACAGGCCGGCCGCGGAAGCAGCCGTCTGAACTCACATGTGAGAGCCGCCACTCGATCGGTCATGTGTCCATTGTCTGTTCTGCATGTCCCTGCCGTGTATAACCACAGCAGGGACCATGCCGCGGGCGAGCCGAAATTTCACAAGGAATGACACACCCATGGCAGCGTTTTGCTACGCTTGCGGGAGGGATACGGGGTGAAATGCCACAGCGGTCTTCTGTTCTCCAAGATGGCGCCGCTGGAGAGTCGCACCTTACCGGACGACGAGAACCGAACAGGTACTGTGCTGCACGACCTTGGTGGAGACGCTCCCCAACAGGAAGCGGGCGACCGCTCCCATCCCCTTGGCACCGGTCACAATCAAATCCACTTTCTTCTTGGATGCCACTTTCAAGATCTCGTCGGCGGGTTTACCGAGTTGCACCACTTCATCGACCACATACCCGGCCTTGATCAATTTGTTGGCACATTGTTCCACCAGACGCGCACCGGCCTCTTTGAGCTCCGGATACTTCAGGAACGGCATCGCATGCATCACCACCACATCGATCGGCTCAAATCCTTCCCGGGCTTCGGGCTGAAGCTTGGTCAGGAGAAACCGTAAGGCCTTCTCCGATGCCTTGGATCCATCCGCGGCAAAGAGAATACGGCTCACCGGGCGCGGCTCTTCCTTGACGATCAGCACCGAGCAGGGCGCATGCAGGGTGACCTGCGTCGAGACGCTGCCGAGCATAAACCGGTCGAGTGCGTCCAGCCCGCGACTCCCGATTGCCACGATGCCGTCCCGGCGAGGCGCCCGATCCAGAATCGTGGGACCCGCCGGCCCCCGCTCCGACTGCACCTTTCCCTTGAGCTTCAAGGAAGCCATCTGGGCCTTCGCTTCGGTGATGGCCGTCTTTCCTCGTGCTTCAATACGCTTGATTTCTTCCTGGATAAACGGCTCGTTGCCGATGACCACCGGTTGAAACATGAACGGCGCGCGCAAGGCTTCCACATCCGTCACATGCAGCAGAGCCACTTCCGGCTTCTCGGCAAAGGGCATTCTCGCCACCCACTCGGTCGCCCACTTGCCGTACTTCGATCCATCCGTCGCAATCAATACCTTCATAGGTTGCCCCTTATCATTCGATCTGTTGCCAAGAATACAGAATTGTTGAGCAAAACCTGCGCCACGCTGCCGCATCTTCGCCTCAACCGGGCGACGCGTCAATAGCATCTTTGCGGCAGCGATGAAAAGATCTGGGCAAACGAGGTTGATTCAAGGACGGCATCACCTTGTTGACGCCGACCGGTGGATGTTCTGCCAGGACAGCGCTGTAAACCGACGGCGAAAGGAAGAGGACTTGTGGGCTGGAGGCACTCGCAGAAAGAGATCCGATTGGTATCAGATCATGCGCCCATAGATTCCGGAAGAACGCGGAGCGGTGCAGCCGATGTGTTCTTGCCACGCGAAGCGGTTCTCATCCGGCCGCACCCCCTTGTGCCGGGTCATGCGACACAGCAGAGACCAGACGGAGCGCAGGAAGTCCCAACTGAAGACGGACGGCCGTGCCTCTTTCGCGCCGGCATGGCACCAGGCACGCCACATCCCTGCCCGCGTCTTCCGTAACGATCCGACTCGAGCCCGCCGCTGTTGAATGTTCACTCGTCATCCTCCTTCCTGTCGCCGGAGAGCAGGCGCACGCCATGGGTCTGCGCACCAATCTTCTGATCATGACGGTAGCATGCCATTGGCCATCCTCCCAAACAGAATCGAATTTGATCCGACCAGCCCTCGGTCGCGCTGACGTGTTACTACGCAGGCCCTGTCCCTCCGGTTGATTCCCACCGCGATTGAAGGCACATTGTGGGCTTTACCTTGGAGGGCATGCTGTGACGCAGGCTGGCGAACCTATTCGCGTAGAACTGGTGGATTGGGCCCATGCCGAACAACTGATCCGCCCTATCCGCGAGACCGTCTTTATCCGGGAGCAGGCGGTGCCCGAAGAGTTGGAGTGGGATGGACTCGACCCGCAATGCGCCCACGTGCTGGCCTGGAATAAACAGGGTGCCGCCATCGGCACCGCGCGCATGCAAGCACAGGGCACGATCGGCAGAATGGCCGTCCTCAAAGATTGGCGTGGTCGGGGCGCGGGCCGTGCGTTGCTTGAGGCGTTACTCGAGTGCGCAGTGCGACAAGGGCTCACACGCGTGACGCTGTCGGCCCAAACTCACGCGATCGGGTTCTATGAACGTGCGGGATTCCACGTGATCGGCGAGCTATTCATGGATGCCGGTATTCCGCACCGGAGGATGGTGAAGGAGTTGATCCGGCAGGAGTCCGAATGAGTGGCCCGCAGGCATCCACTCGCGTGAGCCGATGGTCTCCATTGCGTTTTTCATTGGAAAAGCCGGCGACCTACGAGACACTTTCCCGGTATGGCGACGACACCGGACATCTCACGCGCATGGCCGCCGGACGACCATTATTCTCTCCTTCAACGCTGCCGCTCGCTCTACCATGAGCTGTGGTTTCGCCTGTCGGAACGTATCCGGTGGTCGAGACAGCCGTATCATGAAACACCGATCGGCTGCCTTGCCGGACTCACCTCCTGGCAGATCGCGCGCATCAATGAATTGCAGGTGCGATATGACCTGCGCTTCGAAACTCACTACGGCCAGCATACCGCGCTGGCCAACTATGCCTATCTCGATCTGTTGCACCAGGCATGGACGAACACGAACCGGCCGGTCCCTCAGGGAGGCGTCGTTGCCGATGTGGGCTGCGCAAACTTTTGGTATGCGCGCACCTTGCACGCGTTCTTCCGTCCTGCAACGTTGACGGGTGTGGATGTGGAGGGATTCCGGCTCTACCCGACGGGGTACAGCCGTTATGATGCCGCCCGTGGATATATCGCGGGGCTTTCGCAGACTTCATTTCTGGTCGCGAACTATTGCGAGGTGGAGACCAAGGCGGACGTGATCACCGCCTGGTTTCCGTTCGTGACACCATCGCCTGTACTGGCGTGGCGACTGCCACTCACGGTGTTTTCCCCTGAACGACTGTTCGACAGGATCGCTCGCAATCTCACGTCACAAGGTCTCTTCTTTATGGTGAATCAGGGGAGCGACGAAGCGGCCATCGCCGCGGATTATGGTCGCAGGGCAGGACTTCGGCTGGTAGACCGGTGGGTTCATCCACGGCCCCTCCGCACGAGGCCACATCCCCCTGTTGTCACCTGGTGGACCACCTAGCCTCCCGCTCCCGGTCGAGGGAGTGCCTATCACATTGACTCATGGATGGAGACTCATTTACGACGCAGCGCTTCGCGATCGGACAGTGAGGTCTGAGTCAACTTCACGATATTGACGATCTGGTCGTCGAGATCGACTTCGATACGCACGAGGTCCCCCTTCGCCAACGATTCCCGCTTCATGCCCACGGATTGGGCCACCCGGAACATGCGCACCTGTCCATCCTGCGTTTTGAACGTGAGGACTTGATTGCGTGAATCCACATGCTCGACTGAACTGACGGGAAAGACCACTGCAGTTTGAAATGCCTGAGCCAGGCTGACTAGTCCGATGCCCCACACAAACATGAGAGTCGCCAGGATTTTCCGCGTCATCATGACCTCCTCTCCCGTGCCATGGCACGACCACACATGAGTTCTTTGCCGGACTCCGTCACTGTATCGCCGGTCCGTGGGGGCGTCTGTCGCCGATGGTGCTAATTCCGGGTGGAATATCGGCCGCACGGTGAGGTCGTCTGTGCTACGCAAAAGCCTTATGGCGTCGCGAGCGGAGGAGCTGGCAGGCATGACAGTCGCGGGAATACAGGAGACTCACGCACTGAACACCAGATGGCTACCGGGCGAAAATCAGGATGCTGTTTGCGGGCAGGACGAGGCCGGCGGAGTACCCAAAACCATGAAGCGGCTGCGGGTTGGCCAGGACGCGGCCGTTATTGCCCGCCACGCCGGCATTGACCCAATTTTCATACACATCGCTGTTGAACACTTCACGCCAGGCTCCCTCGCCAGGCAAGCCGATTCGATATCCAACACGAGTGAAGTTGGCCAGGTGCAGAATGACCATCACGTCCTGACCTTCCCCCTCCACCCAACGATGGAAAGCCAGCACCCGATTCTGGTCATGCATATGGGTCGCACGGAACCCACGGCCGCGCAATGCAGGCAAGAGACGGCGTAAGGCCAACAGTTCCCGCGTGAACCGCAGGTGATCGAGCATCTGCCTGTCGCCCTGATCGAGGCCCGCCCAATACAGCAGCAGATCGCGGTGGGACACAAAGTCGTCCGACCACTGTTTGTCCTCCAAGAACTCTTGTCCCATGAACAACATCGGAATCCCCGGTGCCGTCAGACTGAGACCGGTCGCGACACGCGCCCGACTCCTCGCAAACCAGGACCGGGGATGGTCCGGATCGCCCAGCCGCGCAATACGCGCTTCTCGACCGTTATAGACGATGTCGTGATTCTCCGGCCCCTGCACGAAACGCCATGACTCAGAAAAACCCTGAGGCCACAGACTTTGCGCCAGCTGCGTCATGTGGAGCGGCCGTTCGTCCGGAGCGCTGGCGCTACCGATGACGTCGCGAATGGCGATACGCAGCCCATCGGTCAACGTCGTATCGAACCCGGCACCAACCGGCGGCGGCGCGATGATAAAGGGATTCACATCCCAATATTCAGCATGGTGCAAGGTCTTCGGTCGTTGCGCATGCACGGTGGAGGTGAGGTCCT
>ERZ724507.101-NODE-101-length-34186-cov-6.879377_pt1 | contig 34186 bp, 28 predicted proteins | sample MGYA00376040_ERZ724507 | MGnify/ENA primary metagenome ERZ724507 (study PRJEB28724, sample SAMN07190883) | activated sludge metagenome | isolation source: activated sludge of sewage treatment plant in Hong Hong | place: Hong Kong | collected 2016-03-17 ...
GCCAAGCAGACCGCTCGTCGTGCTGATTGTGTGGCTGAATTACGCTGCGGCTGATACGATGTAGGCCAATGCGCCATTGGCTGATGCTGCTGGTCCTATTGGGGTTGGTTGGCTGTAATCGTCAGGTCGAGCGGCACGGCGGCTTGGGGGCGACAGCGGGACTGGCAGACGGCTCTGCTGCGGAGGTGGCGGCGTCGCTTGCGGGCCGAGCAGATATGGCTGTTTCAGTCGCTGACTTGGCAGTGGCTGCACAAGGGGGGGCGCATCGGCTGGCGGCTGCGGACGCTGGAACGAGCCCTGCGACAGGGGAACACCCAAGTGATGGTGGCGCGACGGAAGAGGAGTCGTCCAGCGCAGGTCAGGTGCTCAAGGAGTCGTCGGTCACGGCTGACTTTTTGGTGATCGAGCTGGGGGACGGCGATGCAGTGAAGAAGCTGTCGGCGATTGCTGGTGCGCAGGCCTCGGTGCTGTGTGAAGGGGCTGGGCAGACCGGCACGGGCGATGCGCCTCGGGAGTGTACGAGTCGCTTGCAGATAAAGAGTGCTCCCGACTCGGATGCGGTCTTGGTGTCGCACGATAGCGACGTACCGGGCATTACGTGTCACGGCGAAGGGGAGTCGAGCTGCTTCGAGGGGGAAGATGTGGCGGTGTCGCTGCTGGCGCTGCCGGGTCTGCCAGGGGGGCTGATTGTCGTCAGTGGTGTCGAATCAACGGACAAGGTCTGGCAGCGCGACAAAGAGACAGAGTCGTCGCTGTTTGTCTTGGTTCGACGCGGTACGCTGGCGCCGCTGGAGCTGCGCAAGATCCTGCGCTTTTCGTCGGCCAGCTTCCATGAAACGACGCGCGAAGATCACCCCGATATGAGCCGTCGTGAGCGCGAGCGCGAGCCGACGCGAACCGAGGATTCGGAGCGCACCGAGCTGTCCGTCGTCAAGAAGGGAAAGCGAAGCCTCCCGGACCTGATGGCGACCAGCACGACCGATGGCGTCATCCAGTACGAGACGAAGCCCGAAAAGCGACGCTCGGACAAGCGGCGGACGCGCTTTGTATTCGACGGAATTGGCTATGTGTCCGCCGACACGGCGCTAAACACGGCGGCGCACTGTGGAACGCTTACCAAGCACTGTGCCGTCGGGGAAGGCTGCTGCGGAGGCGAGTGCAAGCCGCTGAGCACGACGGGGAACTGCGGCACTTGCGGCCATGTCTGTCCAGGTGGCTCGACGACGTTTAGCGAAGCGCGGTGCCAGGATGTCAGCAAAGGCGTGTGCTCCTTCGGCTGTGTCGGCTCGCACTACGATATCGACGGCAACGAAGGAAACGGCTGCGAGCTGAGCGATACCACGAGCGACGAGACAGACCTGGGCGCGCAGAGCTGCTGGGACAAGCCGCTGCGGTGGAAGGGCCTGCTGCTTGGCGACCTGCGTGAGCACCGAAACCCATCGCTTGCGCGGCTGGATGCAAAGACGGGCTCGGTGCCGAAGGTGGCGAAGCTGACGGCGCAAGGTGGGCTGCTCTGTCAGAACGACTTTTCGCTGCGGATCAAGACCGAGGGCAGCGCAAAAGAGGCATGCTACAGGCTTCATATTGAAGGGCTGGCGACGCCACAGGTGCTGACGCTCAAAGGGACGGACGAGCAGACGCTGTCGCTGTCTCGCGGAGCCTACGTAAGTGGTCGCTCGCTTGCGCTGCGGCTGGAAAAGATCTGTCCGGGGGCGCTGGCGCTGCCGTTTTCCGTCGAGCTTCACTTGTAGCGACGGGCAGACGGACTTCCCTGGCTGATGCACTCGCAAGCGGGGAAGTCATGTTGGCTTTGTCGACGAGCGTGTGATTGGCATTGCCAAGCTTGCGGCGCAGTCGAAAGAGGGTGAGGCGGTGGCGTCGCAGACCAGCACCGGCATGATGGTCGGCACCCCGCTGTACATGTCGCCGGAGCAGTGCAAAGGCAGCGGCAACATCACCGACAAGGCGGACGTGTATTCGCTCGGGGTGATGATGTACCGCATGCTGACCGGGCGGCCTCCGTTTCTGGCCGACGGCTCGGGCGCGATCATGGCGATGCACATTTATGAAAAGCCGACGCCGATTCGCGAGCTGGACCCGTCGATTCCCGAGGAGCTTGCGGGGCTTGTGTCGGCGCTACTGGCCAAAGATGCTGCCGAGCGACCACCGATGGCGCAGGTTGTCCAAGCGCTGGAGCAGCTTCGCTCGTTGTACTCGTCGGCGGTTGGGATTGGCGCGATCGGGAACGTCTCGTCGGTGTTTATGGCTCCGACGACGCCAGTGCCGGGCGGTCTGACGGGAATTGGGCAGTCTCAGCTGATTGCGCAGTCGCAGGTCGGTCTGATCGGTCAGTCGCAGGTTGGGGCGATCGCGCAGTCGCAGATCGTCGCTGCCGCCCAGAGTAGCAGTCAGCCTGGAGTCAGCAACTCTGCAAGCACGACGCTGGGACAGTCGGCGGCGCAGCTCGGTCCGGCTCCGAAAAAGCGCGGTGCGCTCGTCGCTGGTCTGCTGGTTTTCGGGGCAGCCGTCGCAGCGGTTTCCTTTGTCGGCGTTCGCTCGGTGCGGAAGTCTGATGCGGCGGTGGCTCCGACGAGGATGGTTCACTTTTCGATTCAGAGCGAGCCAGCGGGGGCACGGGTTGTTCGCGCCGCTGACCACCGAGAGATTGGCAAGACACCGTGGACGAGCACGCAGCCTGCCGGGACGGGCCAGCTCATCTTGGTGCTGAAGCTCGACGGATATGCCGAAAAAGTAGTGACGGTAGATCAGGCCGAAAGCGTGCGGATTGCCGAGTCGCTCAAGCCACTGGCTACGTCGGGAACCAGCTCTCAACCTGTTTCAACGCCGACGGTGACTGCGCCTGTTGCCGATGCGGCTCCGATCAAAGGTCGTGGCAAAAAGGGCAAAGGCAAGAGCGCGCCCGCTGCTGCGGAATCACCCAAACCGACGATGGCGCAGACCGTGGCCGCGACGCCAAGTCCAGCGCCGACACCGACTCCTAAGCCTCCTCAGCCTTCCAAGGATGAACCCAGTCATGGTCGCATTCAAATGGTGGACTAGCGGTCTTGCCGACGGCAAGGCTCTCTGTTTCGCTCTAACGGTCGCTTCCTGTGCGCTTGTGCAGCCCGCGAGGGCACAAGCTCCGGCCAAGGTCGCCAGCGAAGACGCTTGCACCAAAGACGACGTCTGCCGAGAGCACTACAACAAGGCGATTCAGTTTTATAAGCAGGAATACTTCGAGGAAGCGCTGCCGGAGTTCAAAGCGGCCTACGACGCACGACAGATGTCGGTGCTGCTGGTCAACATCGGACGGACGCTGCAAAAGCTGGGACGGCCTCGGGAAGCGCTGGCGTATTACGAGCGCTTTCAGAAAGCCGACTCGAAGCCAGAGCCAGAGACGGCCAAGCGCGTGCAGCAGTACATCGGTGAGTGTCGTGCGCTCGTCGATGATGCGCCCGCTTTCGCCAGTCAGCCGAGCGGTCCACCGCCTCCTGCGCCGAAGCCGGGTCGACCCCTTATCATCGCGGGTGGCGTGCTGGCTGGTCTGGGCGTCGGTGGAATCATTGCGGGCGGCGTGCTGGGGGCGCAGGCTTCCAGTGCCTTTGATGAATACAGCAGCACCGTCGATGAATATGCCAAGCTCGACGCGCGTGACACGACGCAGCAGCTGCAGCTTGGCGCGGGCATTGCGGGAATCAGTGGCGCGGTGCTGGCTGCGACGGGCGGAACCTTGATTGCGATTGGTGTCGTCAAGAACCGAGCCGCCGCCAAAGAGCATGCGACCAAGACGGCTCCGACGCAGGCTCCTTCGCCGACTGCTGCGCCCGCCGCACCTTCCGTGAGCCTTCTTCCATCGCTATCCGTCGGTGCTTCCGGCTTTTCTGTCGCACTGCGTGGAGGCTTTTAGCAATGACGAAGAACCTTCTTGGCTTATCGCTGTGTGCCGTCGCGCTGCTTGGATCGGCGGGATGCAAAGACTTAACCGAGTGTGCCGTCGACGCTGACTGTCAGGATCGCGCGTCCGCCCTGGGACAAGCGCTGTTCTGTAGCGAAAACATGTGCGTCGTGGGCTCGCCGCGAGGATCGCTGTGCGCAGAGGTCTATCCAGCAAACTCGCCGAGTGATGCAACCGTCGTCGGTGTGCTGGTCAATACCGTCACGGGCAGCGATCTGCTGCGACTCCAGGCTGCCAAGCTGGCCATCGACGAAATGAACATGGGGCTCAGCGCTGCGGGCAAGCCGCCGATTGCGCTGCATGTCTGTGAGACGAGCGCGACGGGAGCAGACATGCTCAAGTCGTATCAAGTGCTGGTCAACGATCGCAACGCGATGGCGGTCCTGGGTCCGAGCGGGTCGGGCAACGTATCGCTGATTTCCGCCGAGGTGATTCACGCAGGCGTGCCGATCATGTCGTGGTCGGCGTCGTCGCGAACCATCTCGGATCTACCGGGAACGGGTCTGTTTTTCCGAACCGCTCCGTCGGATTTGCTGCAAGGTCCGGTGCTGGCCAAGCAGATTGCACCAGCAGCGATCTCGGCGAACTCGGTCGGAATGTTCGTCGTCGATGACTCGTATGGTACGGGCATGCGTCAGGCGGTGCTCGGCGCAAACTCGATGATCGCACCCAAGCCGTCGCTGACCTACAAAGAAGGCGTTGGCACCGATGAAGCGGCGGCAGTGAAGTCGCTGTCCGACTCGCTCACGAGCCTGAAAGCGCAGGCCGCGCCGCAGGTGCTGGTGACGATCTCGAACCTGTTTTCCGACAAGGTGCTGACGGGTCTTGTGACGTATGGCATCAGCACGACGCCCCCCACGCAGATCCTGATGAGCGACGGTGCCAAGAGCTCGAAAGTGCTGGATCTACTGAGCCAGGGCACAGCCGCAGAGCAAACGGCCATGAAAACGAACCTGGCGCGCGTTGTGGGCACGGCTCCGGGCGTGGACAAGGCAAACGCCAATGGCATCTACAACGGCTTTCTGGCGTCGTTTGGAGCGCGCTGGCCGGGTGTCGATCCGCGAACCAGCGCCTTTTCGGCCTATGCCTACGATGCGGCCTATGCGGTGGGCATCGCGATCTGCTCAGCGGGTGAAGTGACACCGACGCGCGTGTCGGAGTTTCTGCTGCACCTTAACAACTTCCAGAGCGCCGACAAAGTGCAGGTCGGTCAGTCCAGCTTTCTCAATGCGTGCAATCGCGTCGCTGCGTCGGCGGGACTGGCGCTGCAGGGCGCAACCGGCGTCGTGTCGTTTACCGCGCACGGCGATCGCGAGCAGGGTCTGTACGAGCGCTGGACGATCGACACCACCAACAAGACGTTTCTATCGACCAACGTGAACTAGGCTCACTTCGCAATCGGCAAACGACGTCACGCGGCGATGGCCGTGGCTGTCCAGTCGGGGCGACGGATAGTCCATTTCGCGATCGACGAGCAGCGTCTCTAGCTGCGCAGCCCGCGCCGCGTCTAGCTCTTCCAGCACATCGGAACAAAACAGGGGCGCTTCCGTTGACTGTCCGTCGGAGATCCGCTTCCTGATGCGCTCGTAGCTCTGCGGTTCACGCTTGCCGCCGATCTCGGTGTCGAAGAAGCCCGAAAACAGGGGCAGCAGGTTGCCTTGCTCGGTGTGCTCAAAAAACAGACGCTGCGCTGCGACCGACCCCGACGAGTACACATACAAGCGATGTCCGTCGGCATGCCAGTCACGAAGCTTCGTCGCCGCGTCGGGATAGATGTGCGCGCGATACTCACCGTGACGATAGCCGTCTTCCCACAACAGCCCTTGCAGCGCCTTGAGCGCCGTGTGCTTGCGATCTTCGTCGACAAAGCGCAGCAGCGTCGACAAGACGTGATCATCGTCAGACGGCTTCCCGCTTGCGCGTAGCTCGTCGGACACTTGGTCTAGCCAGCGTCGGGTCTCTGGCTGCTGTCCATGGCGCGCGATCCAGTCCGGCAGCATCCGCTTCGCATACGGAAACAGCACCGCGCGCACAAACGAGATCGAACCAACCGTGCCTTCAATGTCGACGACGATCGCGCGCTTCATGATCCGCTCGGCGAATCGTAGCGAGGAAACTGCGACGCAATCGGACTGCCGGTAAACTGCGCGACCCAGCCCGCCGGATTGATAAACAGACGGATCGCGACGAACGACGGCTCCGGGCCCATGTCAAACCAGTGTCTGGTCAGCGCCGGAACCGAGATCAGGTCGCCTTGCTCACACAGCACCTCACACACTTCCGTGCCAATGTGCAGGCTAAACAGACCCGAGCCAGCGACGAAAAATCGCACTTCATCTTCGCCGTGCGTGTGCTCATCCAGAAACTTTTTGCGCAGCGTGTCTTTCTGCGGATGGCTCGCTTGCAGGCTGACCACGTCGACGGTCTGGTAGCCGCCTTGTGCTTTCAACCGATCGATGTCGTGCTGATATGCGGCAATTACGGCTTCTTGGGAATCGCCCGCAGCGACGGGAGCACTGGCTTCCCAGCGCTCAAATCGGACCCCGCGTGCGCCCAGCTTTTCTGCGATCTGCGCGTGATCTTCCGCGACAAACACAGGCTGATTTCCGTCGGATTCCGCAAAGATTCGGAGTCTGCTCATGGTCGTAGTGTCCTTAGGTCCAGCTCACAAGACAGCAGAAACTCATACGCTTCCAGGTGCCTTCTCGCGTCGGCCATGTCGCGTCCCCACGCATACATTCCGTGCGATTCGATCAGGTATCCCCACAGCGGCTCACTATCGAGCAGCTCGTCGACTTTCTTCGCCAGCATCGGAATGTCCTGACTGTTTGGCAGGATCGGAACATCCAGCGTCGTGTCGTGCGTGCTCTGTCCATAAAACGCTTTGAGCAGCTCATAGCCGCGCAAGCGAACCTGACCATCTGACGAAAAAATCCGGCTCGCCACAGTCTGGGTTCGCGAGTGTGTATGCAGCACACAGCCGACATCGGAAAAGCGCCGATACAGCTGCGTATGAAGCGGTGTCTCTGCCGAAGGTCGCAGGTTTGACAACACCGGACGACCGTCGAGATCCACGACCATGATGTCCGCGCTCGTCAGTCGTCCTTTGTCTCGACCTGAGACGGTAATCGCAATGTGACGGTCATCAATGCGCATCGAAAAGTTGCTGCTCGTCGCCGGAGTCCAGCCAAGCTGCGCCAGCTCTCTTGTGCTGACCATCATCTGCTCGGCGATGTGACTGAGCCGCTCCGCGTCGTACGGAATCAAAGACATGCCGCCATTCTAAAAGGCAGAGCCGTTCCGCAGTACGCTAAACAGACAAAACATGAGTCGTTATCCGCACTCCCAGCAGTGGCACAAGGATCGGTTTCAGAATCCCTCTCACTGGCCGAAGCGAACAGGAATCCGCGACGTTTTGCGCTGGCAGCTTGGCGATCGTCCCGCGCGCGATCATCAGTTTGTGCCTCCGCTGGTTGAAAACGATGGATCGCTTCTGCGTGCCAACCGCAGCGACGTGTCGGTGACTTGGATCGGACATGCGACTCTGCTGATTCAGCTAGAGGGTCTGTCGATTCTGACCGATCCAAACTTTGCGTCGCGGATGTTTACCATTCGGCGCACAGCCCCACCCGGCGTGTCTCTGTCCCACCTTCCTCCCATTGACGCAGTGGTTGTGTCTCACAATCACAGAGATCACCTGGATGAAGCGAGTGTCAAAGCGCTGGGTCCAGATGTTCTGTACATCGTTCCGCTGGGACTTGCCGGCTGGTTTGTGAAGCGAGGACTCCGTCGCGTGGTCGAGCTGGACTGGTGGCATGACCACACCGTGCGCGCAAACGGAGGCGCAGTCCGTTTCACGTTCGTTCCGGCGCAGCACTGGTCAGGAAGAGGACTCCGTGATCACAACCAGAGTCTGTGGGGCGGCTTTGTGATCGAGTCTGCTGCCGCACGCTTTTATTTTTCAGGAGACACCGGCTATCCCGCTGCGTTTGCCGAGATCGGAAAGCGCTTTCCTGACATTCACTTCGCACTCCTTCCGATTGGTGCGTATGCACCGCGCTGGTTCATGAGTCCGCAGCACATTGATCCCGCGCAAGCGGTGCTTGCCTTTGGTGAGCTAGGTGCCCGCAAGCTGGTGCCGATGCACTGGGGAACTTTTCAGCTCAGCGACGAGCCAATGGCCGAACCTCCGCAGCTTTTGCGCGAAGCAATGGGCACAGAATCCGCACGTATCTTAGGACTCGCGATAGGTGAGACACACTGGTCTTTGCAGGGAAAATAGCCACGTCTTGCTCTGACTTCGATGCGTCCTACAATGAAGAAACGCTTTGTTCCGATGAAGCGTCTAATCGCTTAGGAATTGTCTATCTGCTAAGCCCTTTCCGTTTGGTGAGTGGGGGGATTTTCGTGATGAAAAAGACTGTGGTCATCCTGCATAAGAGCGAACAAGAGGCTTCAACTCTCGTCGCTGCGCTTGCGGATCTGGGAATCCGTGGTGTCCTTCACTGCGATCCGCGTGGCGTCATCGCCGCGCTGAACCAGCACAAGCCGGACTATGTTGCGATCGAGATGGATCAGCCGCTCGTAGATGGTGCGCGGATGTGCAAGCTGATCCGCAGTGATGCGCAGACTCGGCAGCTTCCGATCGTGCTTCTGACCCGCGAAAATCAGGCTGCGCTTCACCCAGTTTCCGTCGAGATTGGTGCACAAGGAGTGGCCGTAGGCGCATCGCCCACACTGCTTGCGCAAGACATCCTGGTGCTGATGGAAAAGCGTCGTCCGCTGTTGCTTCCCAATGAAAGACAGCGGATGAACACGCTGCGTAGTCTGAACATCTTGGATACTCCGACCGATCCGATCCTGCATGAGCTGACCCTGGCGGCTTCGGTGCTGACCGGAACCCCAATTGCCGTCGTCAGCTTGGTGGATGAGCGGCGGCAGTGGTTTAAGTCGAGCATTGGACTGGATGTGGCAGAGACTCCGCGCGAAGCGGCGTTCTGTGCACACGCAATCTGGGGCAACGACATCTTGGAAGTCGCCGATGCCACCAAAGACATTCGCTTTGCGCAAAATCCACTGGTGACGGCCGATCCGCACATTCGCTTTTATGCGGGGGCTCCGCTGGTGACCAGCGACGGCTGCGGAGTCGGAACACTGTGCGTTATCGATCGTGTTCCACGCGCACTGACAACCATTCAGCGCGAAGTCCTGACCCACCTGTCCAAAGCGGTGACGCTGTATCTGGAACGAGGCCGGACTGATGCCGTCAAGGCCCCGAGTCCAGCCGTCTCTGACAGCGTGACGCCCATCTCTGCGATGTCTCCCAATCCGATCACGGACGCGTCGCGCGGCAGCAAAGATCTCGGTCGCTCGTCGCTGCGAACGACCGGACCGATTCGGCTGCCGTAAGCTGCTCTTTTTGGATCTCGTCGCGCCCAGCACATAAGAGGCAGATGATCCGCCTAATATAAAAGAGGCAGATGATCCGCCTAATATAAAAGAGGCGTATGATCTGCCTAATATAAAAGAGGCGTATGATCTGCCTAATATAAAAGAGTCCTTTGGGACTCCTCATATTGGGGATTTTTCGTCGCTGCGTGGGCTACGCCAGCACGCGGAACAGCCAGCACTTCAGGTATTCGCTTTCGGGCAGACCCCACAGCACGGGATGATCGATGCCTGCACCGCGTCGCCACAAAAGCTGAAGCGGTCGTCCGGCATCTTGCGCGGCACCACGTAGCATCGTCGAAAAATCATCCACCGATACCCGTCCAGAGCAGCTACACGTCGCCAGCAGTCCACCCGGACGCAGAATGCGCAGCGCCCGCAGGTTCAGCTCTTTGTAGGCGCGCATTGCTTGCGCCATCGCCGCCGCACCCAGCCCTGCGGTACGGCCTCGCTTGGCCAGCGCCGGAGGATCGAGCACCACGACATCAAAGCGCCGTCCCTCTGCTTCATAGCTGCGCAGCAGATCGAACGCGTTGTGAACATGGAAGTCGACGGTCACGCGCGACAGCTCTGCATTGTGACGCGCCCGCGCAATCGCTTGCGGGTCTTCGTCGCAGGCAATCACTCCCAGCCCGGCGCGCGCCATCGCCAGCGCAAACCCACCGTGATAGGTGAACGTATCGAGCGCCTGGCCTCCCGGACACAGCGACTGCGCCCACGACGCAACCTCGGCGTGATTGTCCTGCTGATCGAGGAAGCTGCCGGTCTTGCGATCCGACAGAAGGTCCACTTCCATAAGCGATCCCGCGTCGTGAAAGCGCACGCGCCGAAGCGGACCGCCTCGTAGAAAGCCTTTTTCACGCGGCAGCGACTCCATGTCACGCGCGCTTCCGTCGTCGCGATACAGCACCCGATCAATCGGCACGATCTGTCCGAGCAGATCCGCCAGGAGCGGTCGCCTTCGATCCATCGCTCTCGTCGCGGTCTGGATCACGGCAGCATCGGCATAGCGATCGACGAACAAGCCGGGCAGCAGATCCGCTTCGCCGTGGACGATGCGAAAGGCATCACGCTCTCCGCTGAGCAGGGGCCGTCGTCGCTCCAGTGCTGCGGCCAGTCGCCGAGCCAGCACCACGTCGGAAAACGGCTCGCCTTGCATCGACCACAGCCGCGCCGCGAGCGGACCTTGCGCCACCCACAGCGCCGTCGCTATCGCTTGACCGCGTAGATCGCACAGCTGCACCAGCTCGGTGTCGATGGGCGGCTCGGCGGTGACATCGGCCCGCAGGATGAGCGGCAGCCCAGCTTTCAGTCGCTGAACCGCACGCGGAACGATCGGCACCTGCGGCAGTCCGCGCGGCGATAGCAGGGTAGGGCTCTCAGACGGCTGCTGGTTCATGGCTCGGGAAGCTCGATGACGTCGACGTGGATGATGTCGGCAGAGCGACGGATTTCAGCGATCAGCTCGGCGCTGGGACGGGTTTCCAGGCGAATTCGCGCGCACGCCGCCTTGGCGCCGCAAAAGATGGTGTTTTGCATCGTCTCGACGTTGATGTTGTGACGACGAACGGCACCGAGCAGCTCGGCCAGCACGCCGACTTTGTCGTAGTGACGAACCACCAGCTCGGCGCGGGCGGGCGTTTCCTCGGGCGGCAGGACGTTTACGCAGTTTCGGACCTCGCCATTTGTGACGAACGCTTCGACGATGCGCACCGTCTCATCGGCAATCGCAGCTTGTGCTTGTTCCGTCGATGCTCCGACGTGATGCGTTCCATACAGGTTCGGCAGCTTGACGATGTCGTCGGCAAACGCTGCTTCGCCTTTTTCTGGCTCGGCATCGAAGACATCGAGCGCCACCCGCAGACCTTTTTCCTCGATGGCTCGTCGCAGCGCAGCGGTGTCCACCACTTCCGTTCGCGACGTATTCAGAAACAGCGCGCCTTTTCGCATCCGAGCAAACGCGCTCTCACCGACGAGTCCGCGCGTTCCGGGCGTATACGCGACATGGACCGTGACCGCATCGCTCGACGCACACAGCGCAGAGATCGTCTCGGCTCGCTCGACGCCCAGCTCTTGCGCACGCTGACTGGTCAGGCTGCGCGACCACGCGTGAACCTGCATGCCGAACGCTTTCGCTCGCGAGATGACCGCTTGCCCGATGGCTCCCGTCCCAATCACACCGAGCGTCCGTCCGTGCAGACCCGCCGCTTTGCTGAACTCTTTTTTGTTCCACTTCCCGGCGCGCAGCTCCGCCACTTGATCGGGCAGGCGACGGTCGAGCGAGAGCAGCAGTCCCAGCGTCAGCTCAGCGACGGCAATGGCGTTCTGTCCGGGACAGTTGGCGACGAATACGCCGCGACGGCTGGCGGCATCGATGTCGATGGTGTTGACGCCCGCACCGGCCCGAACGATAAGCCCCAGCGCCGAGCCTGACTCGATGGTCTGGCCGCTGACTTGCTTGCTGCGGACCACCAAGATGCTGACGCCGGAAATCGCCGTCGGTAGCTCGCTGGCGGAAAGCTGGGGACGATAGTCTACGTCGAGCCCCAGTCGGGTAAACGCAGATAGATGAGACTCACTGAACGCATCGGCAATCAGGATTTTCACGACGACTCCTTGGCGCTACCAGCTCACCACGACGCGGGCTCGCTCGAGATCTTGCACCGTGTCGATCTCTCGCCACGACTTCGGCTGGGCAATCGCGACGCTGTGAATCGGAAGCTGAAGGCGCGGCTCCTCGGCGATGAGGTCGTTAAACAAGTCGGTCAGATACGCGACCTCAAGCCGCTGCGCACGACCATACGGCGACGACGGGCCAAGCTCCGCAAGTCGCTGTTGAAACAGCGCGCGCAGCGTCTTTCCTGCGTGCGCCGACGCTTTCCACAGCCCGATAAACTCTCCGGCTGCTTGTTCGAGCGGAACGACCTTCTTGCCGACGCGACGAACCCGCTGCGTCTGCGGATCGACGTCGGCCAGCTCGGCCTCGGCAATCGGATGTTCGGTGCGGCCTTCGTAGACTTCAGCAAAGTACGGATCGACGACCAAGCTGATGTCGTGGCTGCTGCGCGACAGGGCTTCGCTGACCTCGGGACGATAGACGATGTCGCCGTAGCTACAGAAAAAGCCCGTCTCAAGCTCGTCTTGCGCGCACATCAGCGACAGCAAGATGTTGTTGTTTGGATAGTTGAAGTTGTCGACGAAGCGCACGCCGGGTTCGTGTGCCAGCGCAGAGGTCAGTCGATCCGCGAGATAGCCTCGGATGACGACAAATTCCGTGACACCGACGGCGCGAAGGTTGTCGATCTGCCGCAGGATCATCGGACGTCCGGCAACTTCGACGAGGCACTTGGGACGATCGTCGGTGTAAGGGCTTAAGCGACGACCCATTCCGGCGGCAATCAAGATGGCTTTCATGTGGCAAGCTTCCCAATCAGGCTGTGAAAAGAAGCCGCCACTATGTCGCAAGTCACAGCGCCGGAGCAACCGCCCACGCACGAACGACGAACCACGGCTTGTCTCGCGCTGCTAGGATGTGCCGATGCCGGTTGAAGCGGTGCATCTGTCGGGACTGCTGGACTCTGTCGCGGAAAGCAGCCTGTGGGTCCGAAGAGCGACGTCGGGACCGTTCCATCGTGCGGCGCGTCTCGGGGCGCTGTTTGTGGATCTTCCCTATTTCGACCGGTTTTCGCAGGCGGTGGTTCGTTACGCGCTACGGACGGCGCAGACTCCGTCTGTGTGGGGCGATGTCTTTCATCAGCGAACGCCCATTGCGCTCGGCATCGCGCTGGCGGAAGCCGGGCATCAGCTTGCGCTGCAGTCTGCGACGGAAGCGGACGGACAGACGCTGATGGCGCTGTCGCTCGGGTATATCTCACACGCGGCGATGGATACGTCGATGCATCCGCACATCAATCGCTTGGCGCGGACGCGCGCGGCCCGCACGGGACTGTCCCCGAGCGTGGAACATCAAGAGATCGAAAAGTTCCACAGCCTGCTGTTTCACGAGCAGCGCTTCGGCACGGACCTGATGGGAACGCAGAAGATGCGCGCGTATATCGGGCTCGATGCGCACTTGCTCGGCGAGCCTGGACCGCTGTCCGACGCGGTGCAGCGTGCGATTGTGTCGCTGCATGGCAAGTCTCCGAGTCGGCAAGACTTTCAGCGCTACGCGAGCGGCTATGCGTCATATGCACGACTGATCGGCAATGCCATCGTCGGTCCGCGCATCGGTCCCAAGGTAGCCCGGGAAGCCGCTCGGGCCGAGGTCTATGCCGCATTCGATTTTCCCGCGCGCTTTGCCCACGCGGTGGCGCTGTCTCGACGATATCTCGATGCGCTCGGTGCGTATCTGGCCGACGGGGTGTTTGATGACTCTGCGCGACGCGCACTCTCTGCGATCCTTCCCGAAGGCAGCATTGATCCCGAGCCATGCTCGTAGCACAGTCCGCTGCACGCTCGCCGGGCCGAATCCTGGGGGCGAAGATCCGATGCCGGTCGAGAATCGGCGATAATGGCATCTCACGTCTTGTGAAAGCCGTAGGGCCAAGCTAAAACCGCGCCTTCGCACCGCTCGGTGCGGGCCAGCCACGAGGCCAACCAAGTCCAACATGTCCTTCTTCGATCCCAAACTGACCCGCCGCATCATCGGGCTCTCCTCGCCGGTGATGATGGCTATGCTGACGCAAACCCTTATCAATCAAGTCGACCATGTCCTCGTCGGACACTTGCCGCAAGCAGAGTCGACCCCCGGCCAGACCGCGCTGCAAATCAGCGTGATTTTGCTGTGGGCTTTTGGCGGCATGCTGGCGGCGATCAGCGTCGGCACGCAAGCGCTGACGGCGCGACGAATCGGCGCAGGCGACCACGAAGGAGCAGGCGCTGTCTCGACGAACTCACAGCTTCTGGCCGTGCTCGCATCGATCGTCGTGACGGCATTTACCTACGCGGCGGCTCCGTATCTGTTCCGACTGATGAACAAAGATCCGGCGGTGATTGCGCTCGGCGTGCCGTTTCTGCGCTGGCGCTTTTTGCAGATCACCAGCATGGTCTGGACCGCCAGCTTGAAGGCGTTCTTCGACGGACTGGGCAAGACCCGCGTCCACATGGGCGTCGCGATCGTGATGAACGTTGCGAACTTCCTGATGTGCGTCGCTTTCATCTACGGACCGGATCTTCCCGGCATCCCGGTGGTCGACGGAATTCATCACATTCTCGTCTCGATGTTCGGTGACAAGCTGGTTCACATGGGCGTGCCCGGAGCCGGTCTGGCGTCGATGCTCAGCTCCTATGTGGGACTGGTTCTGATGCTTGTCTGGTCGCTGCGAGGCGAATACCACAAGTTCAATGTTCGTCGTCTGAGCAACGCATCAGCGAGCACGATTTGGCAGATCGCCAAGCTGTCGGTTCCGTCGGGCGTTGCCACGATGTTCGCGATGGGCGGCTTCGGCTTTGTGCTGTTTGTCGTCGCCAAGCTCGATAGCCTCGCGGGTCACGGCGTCGGTCGCACGATCTTTGCGACGGCGACTTCCAACATCATCAACGTCCTGCAGATTGTCTTTATCTCGTGCTTGGCCTATGGAACAGCGACGGCAACGCTGGTTAGCCAGAGCATGGGCGCCAAAGAGTTCGATCTCGCCGAGCAGTACGCCTATCAAGCGGCGCGCATTGGCTCGGTGCTGTTCTTGGTGCTCGGTCTCATCCTGGCGGCTTGGGCGGAGCCGATCCTGCACTTCTGGAACCCCGATCCCGATGTCATTCGCGTCGCTGCGCCGATCCTGCGCGTGCTCGGCTTCTTCTGTCCGATGATCAGCGTCGCGCTGGTCTTTACCCAAGCACTCTACGGCGCGGGCAACACCGTGTTCGTCATGGTCGCCGAGGGAATCCTGCACTTTGTCTGCTTGATTCCCCTGTCGTGGCTGGCCGGCATCACCTTCGGGCTTGGCATGTGGGGCGTCTGGGGCTCGATGATTTTCTACATCGGCATGCTGGCGACGGTGACGTTTGCAGAGTTCCGTCGCGGCGCTTGGAAGCACATCCGGATCTGACGAAAGAGCCTTCCCTGATGCACGTTCGCGTCCTGTACCACGACAACTGTTTCGACGGTGCGACTTCAGCCGCGCTGTTTTCCGAGTTCTACCGTCAGCGCATCGATCCACGCGCGACCTTTGGCTTCGTCGGGATGAATCACGGTCCCGGCGATGTCTTCGCGGGCGCGTTCATCGATGGTCCCGACCTGGAACATGTCTGCGTCGACTTTCGCTATTCGGCGGACCCTCGTCTGGGCTGGTGGTTTGATCACCACCAGAGCGCGTTCATGAGCGACGCCGACGCTGCGCACTTTCGCTCCGTCCAGCACTCGCATCACTTCTACGATCCGGCGGCGCAGTCGTGCAGCAAGTTCCTCGCCGATCGCTGCCGCAGTGAGTTCGGCTTCGACGACAGCGCGTTTTCCAACCTGATCGCGTGGGCCGATCTCATCGACGGAGCGCGCTTCGCAAGTCCCGAGCAAGCGGTGATGTGCGAAGAGTCCGCGCTCCAGCTGATGCTGTGGGTCGAACAGAACCGCGATCCGTCCCTGAAGGTACGCTTTATTGCCGACCTTCAAACGCGAACGCTCGACGAGATTGCCGCGCAGTCCTATGTCCAAATCGGTATTGCGCCGCTGCTGGTTCAGCGCGACGAAGTGCTGACGATGCTCAAAGATCGCGCAGTGCTGACCGACGGTGTTGTGACCTATGATGCCGTCGACAAAGCGCATCTACAGATCAGCAAGTTCGCGCCGTACTATCTGTTTCCCGACGCGCACTACGTCGTCGGCTTGTCAGCGCTGCCCGGACGAACCAAGATCAGCGTAGGCAGCAATCCCTGGCGTTCCGAGCGACGCACCGCCAACATTGCGACGCTGTGTGGTCGCTACGGCGGCGGCGGACATCCTGCGGTTGGGGCGGTGTCGCTCAAGACGGGCGAAGTCGAGACAGCCAGACAGTATGCAGCCGAGATCGCCAGCTTCCTTCGCGAGGCGGCTCGACAAGAAGGGTAAGACCATGGCCCACGACGAGAATCTTCCAGCGACGACGCAGCACTTTATTGACCTCGAAGAGCAGTTTGGCGCGCACAACTACAAGCCGCTGCCGGTGGTCATTCGGGAAGCACGCGGAGCCTGGATGACCGACGTCGAGGGCAAGCGCTATCTTGACTGTCTCGGGGCCTATTCGGCGGTCAACCAAGGCCACTGTCACCCTCGCATCGTCGCTGCGCTCGTCGAACAAGCCCAGCGTGTGACCTTGACCTCGCGCGCGTTTCGCAACGATCAGCTTCCGCTGTTTGAACAGGAGCTGTGCTCGCTGCTCGGCTATCAGCGAATGCTGCCAATGAACAGCGGTGCCGAGGCGGTCGAAACTGCCATCAAGCTCGCTCGTCGCTGGGGATATCAAAAGCGTGGAATTCCCGACGGACAAGCTGAGATCATCGTCTGCGACAACAACTTCCACGGTCGCACCACGACGATCATCAGCTTTTCCTCGGACCCGCTGTATCGCGACGGCTTCGGACCGTATACGCCGGGCTTTGTCAGCATTCCGTTTGGCGATGTGGCCGCGCTAGAGGCTGCGATTACCCCTCGGACCTGTGCATTTCTCGTCGAGCCCATCCAAGCGGAAGCGGGAATTTTGATGCCTCCCGACGGATATCTTGCGGCGGCGGCCAAGCTGTGCAAAGAGCGCGGTGTTCTGCTGATTGCCGACGAGATTCAGACGGGACTGGGTCGTACTGGCTACCTGCTCGCATCGCAGCATGAGCGTGTTTTGCCTGATGTCGTCGTGCTCGGCAAGGCGCTGTCCGGCGGTGCGTATCCGGTATCGGCGGTCCTGTCGTCGAGCGAAGTGATGTCGGTCTTTGCGCCGGGCAGCCACGGGAGCACGTTCGGTGGCAATCCGCTGGCTTGTGCCGTGTCGCGCGCCGCGCTTGCGGTTCTACGTGACGAAGAGCTGTGTCAGAAGTCTGCTACGCTCGGCGGTCCGCTGCTGGCTCGTCTGCGTGCCATCCAGAGCCCGTACGTGCGCGAGGTCCGAGGTCGTGGTCTGCTGATTGGCATCGAGCTGGATCGCCCAGCGCGTCCCTTCTGTGAGTCGCTGGCTCGTCGCGGCGTCCTGTGCAAAGAAACCCACGACATGGTGCTGCGGATTGCGCCGCCGCTCGTCGTAAGCTCCGCTGATCTGGACTGGGCCGTCGAGCAGTTTGCCGCAGTCCTCGCTGGTTCGTGAAGCTCGGACGCTGCTCATCCCGACGCTGCAGCCTCGCGCTGCAAAAGATTCGCGAAAAACGACATTTTTTGCTTGTAGGGAAACAGGGCCCTACGTAGACTGCCCCTCGCTTCTGGTGAGTGTAGCTCAGCTGGTAGAGCACCGGACTGTGACTCCGGTCGTCGAGGGTTCGAACCCCTTCACTCACCCTCTGTTTCCCGTCGGGAACGCCCTTTCTGGCTTTCCCTTGCCGCGTAAGCGGCTCTCCTGCGCAGCGATTTTTCACTGCGCGCACGGACTGGTTCCTCGCTTGGTGCGGACCGTTCCCTTAGAACGGCTGGCGATGGAACAGACGCTCCCACTGACTTGTGTTCGATGATGTGGGTGGATGCGTACGTCCAAATCGCTGCCTGAAGATATCAATCTAGTATGGGCAAGCTTGGTGAGATCTCTGCTGCATAATTTCTGGGCAGAGATGCAGTGCCGTGGGAACAATGGTTTCCAGTGGATGGGCAGATAGCAAGAATCTCAGTGCCTCTTTTTCGCCACTATAATCTTCTAGCGTTGCGCTATAGAGATCGAGTCCTTTCAAATTTTGAAGGCTAACTAGCTGATGGATGTCTCGCTGTTTGATCGGTCGACCCCAGAAAGTGCTGAGGCGTAAGAACTCCAAAGAGGAATTTTTTACAAGCTCGAAGTCGTCATGACTGTCCAAAGATATCTCTAGCTCGCGTAGGCTCGATAGTGAGAGCACCTGATTGATTCGCTCTGGGCTTAGCGGGGCATCGATGCGCAAATGTGTAAGATGCTTCAATCGACGCAGTGAGGTGATGGTTGCATCTTTTTGTAAATCAACATAACCAATTGACAGTGCGTAAAGATTGGGAAGCTGTACGAGAACATCGAGTGTTCCTTTTGTCAAAGCCGGAGCGGGTGGCGGCTGACCGCAAGGTTCGTTACGAGAGCATTCGATACCAGTTGGTCCTTGCCCGATGTTAAGCATCCGAAGCTGCTTCATTTGTTTAAGCAGTGTCAAGCCACGCTCGGATACGTAAGTATTGGAAATTGTGAGCGCGCTTAGCGACGATGCCCGAGTCAGCGCCTGCATGTCTTCGTCATCAAATCGTGAGCCATACACATTTAATGCCATGAGATGAGGCGAAGAGATGAGCGTTCTTAGGTTGGTTTTGTTGTACTCTTCGTTTGGTGATAAGTTTAATATCAGTCCACGAATCGTTGGCATCTCTAGAAGATGGCGCAGCTCTTTGTCTTGAGCAAAACTACAGTCAATGTACTGAATTTCTTTGTGCTTGATTGGTAGATCGCAGTTGACAGATACATAAACTTGGTGATCATTTGCCCATTTGATCTGCTCTTGGGTTGGCTCGTATTCGGAGATTTTGAACAGTACATTGTTTGGATGCCATCGTGGAAGCTTTCGAGCGGAATCCCAGAGCGTATAAAATGTAATGGCTGCTGGTGTATACTGATGCAGCATCGGTTGAAGCGTCTTGATGCCAGGCGGAAGACTGCCAAGCATGCTTTCCATCGGACGAATTGAGTGTGTATTTGTAGATGCACATCCAATGGTTGTGAGCGCCGCCGCGAGCGCGATTCGTGAAATCAAAGAAAGCATTGCTGCTGAGTAATACGAATGGTTGGACCTGGCAATCGAAATGCAGCCGAGCCGCGCGTGGCACTGAAGGCACTCGCGCAGTGTAGAGCTGCTGCGTCGAGAGGATCGAGGTACGTCTCCGTAGACAAACATGTCAATTGACAACCGGGTCTTTTGGTCGCGTAATCAGCCGCGAAATGCTGAGTCAGACGGTGGGATACGCGATTGCCGCGCTCGGACACTTGAGCCGCTATCAGCAGCGGCTCGGGGCGCAGTTCGTTCGCGACATTGCGAAAGCGACGGGAATCCCGCCCGCGTACTTGGCCAAGATTGTTCACACGCTGGCGCGAAAGGGGTTTTTGACGACGCAGCGCGGAACCAGTGGCGGTGTTTCGTTGGCTCGTCCAGCGGAGCAAGTAACCCTGCTGGAGATCTGCGAGGTCTTCGACGATCCCATCGTGCAAAAGCGCTGTATGCTCGGCACAGCAGCGTGTTCCGAAGAGCGTAACTGTCCGGCCCACTGTTTCTGGACTGAGGAGCGCGAGCGAGTTTCGGAGTTTCTCCGACGGACTACGCTAAAAAGCATCGCTCAGTTTGAAGAAGCCAAGGTGGCGCCTATCCCTGAAAACCCAAAGAGGTAACACCATGTCGTCTAAGATCCTGTTTGCTGGCTTTGCTCTCGTTTCTATCGTCGCTGTCTCGGGCTGTAACAAGAACAGTGGCAGCTCGGCGCCGCCGATTTCCCCCGCTGCGAAGCAGGAAGCCGCCGAGATCTTTTCCAGCCGCTGTACGGTTTGCCACGGTGCCACGGGCGCTGGCGACGGTCCTGGCTCGGCTGGCCTGAGCCCCAAGCCGCGCAACTTCCAGGACAAGGCCTGGCAGGACAGCGTCAAGGATGACTACGTCGCGAACATCATCAAGAACGGTGGCGGCGCCGTCGGCAAGAGCGCTGCGATGCCGCCGAACCCGGATCTCGTCGAAAAGACCGAAGTCGTCAATGCCTTGGTCGCGCACGTTCGCGGCTTGGCCAAGTAGTTATCCGCGCGTCGCGACTCACATCGGCTTCGTCGGTGTGAGCGCTCCTGCCTCGCTTCCTTCCTCTCTCGATTTTCATCCGACAGCTGCTGTGCCGCGTCCGTTTCGCGCGTTGCCAGATGCGTGCGCTGCGGCAGCAGACCGCACCAAGACGATGTGCTGCTACGTGGGCAGTGCCTGCGTGTTCTGACGGGCCGTGGTGACTTCGAAGTGGAACGGCAAGCTTTTTTGATACCCTAGAACGTATGTCGGTAGGTCAATTTGTCGCGTCCGCTCTCCTTAGCATCGTTGTGAGCGCGTCCACGGTGGTGGTGATGCACCTGTATGTGACGCCCAAACTGCCGGTGGTGACCGTCGAGGTTCCGCAGGTCTCGGGACTGACCACGGAGCAGGCTCGCGCCATCACCGAGCCACTCGGGCTGCTGCTGGTGCTCGATGGCGAAAAGATTCCCGACGGAGACAAGGTGCAGACGAGCACGCTGTTTGAGCAGCGACCGCTCAAAGGTTCGCGTCTGACGCACGGTGGGGAAGTGCATGCCTTCGTCGCGATTCCTCCGCAGCTTGCGACCGTTCCGGCGCTGGTGGGTCAAGTGGTGACCGCCGCAGAGCAGCAGCTTCAGGTGGCGGGTCTGCGGCTCGGGTCTGTGACGGAAGAGATCTCGGCAACGATTCCGCCTGGACAGGTGATCTCGACGCGGCCAGCGGCGGGCGAAAAGCTGCGCAAGAGCGAGCCGGTGAGCCTGGTGGTTTCCAAGGCGCAAGATCAGATCGATGTTCCGTCGCTGCGTGGTCGTAGCTTGGGCAGTGCGCGACAAGCGCTGGAACAGCTAGGACTCGTGCTGGGCGACATCCGCAAGAGCACCGATGACAATGCGGCGGACGGTGCGGTACTTCGTCAGAGCCCAGCGCCTGGAACCAAGGTGGCGAAGGGCCAAAAGGTCGATCTCGTCGTAAACGACTAGCGGCACGCGTGATCTGCCTTCCGAGGACGCTTCGGTGTCCATCTGCTGTTTTTCAAAAGGAGTACGAAGGTCATGTCGACGGACATCCCTCAGCCGGTTGCAGCCCAGTCGAAGCCGCCCAAGCGCGTGCTCAAGATCGTGGCACTTTCTCTCGGTGGACTGGTTCTGACGCTGCTCGCGGCGGTTGTGATTGTGGGCTTTGCGGTCGATCTCGGATCGATGGTTCGCAAGCAGGTGGTCGCGGCGCTGCCCGACGTGCAAAAGAAGATCGGTCGCGAAGTCACCATCGGAACGGTCAGCCTGAAGCTGCTTCCGAGAGTGCGCGTCAAGATCTCCGACGTGAAGGTGCTGGGTCAGCCGGGCAAGACGGGCGTGTTGGCCGAGCCGTTGCTTCAAATTGGCAGCATCGACGCAGAAGTGAAGGTCTTCCCGGCGCTTTTGTCGTTTGGCCGTCGAATTGTGATCTCCAAAGCGGAAATCAGCGACGCGAAAGTGCAAGTTGCGCGGCTGTCGGGCGGACGGCTGTCGTATGAAGATGTGCTCGATCAGCTGGCGACGCAGCCCAAAGATGACAAGCCGCTGACGCAAGCGCAGATCGATCAGATGGCGGGAATTCTCGTCGAGCACGCCGCGCTCAAGCAGTCGGAAGTGCTGTTTCACGATCTGTCGGGCCCTCGGCCGGCTGCGCCGCTGAAGATTGGCTCGATCGAGCTGGCGATTACCGACGGACAGCTGTTTGGACTGACATCGCTGTCGCTGGATATGGCGATTTTGACGATGGCTCCGAACTTTCACCTGGGACTGGTGGTGGGGCCGCTGCCGCGTGATCTGAAGCTCGACGCGCCGTGGACGGTGCTGCGCAAGCTAGAGCTGAAGCTGTCGCCGCTGCAGATCGATCCGCTGCTGGCGTTTCTGCCTTCTTCGACGGGAACCACGATTGAGCGAGCGCTCGTCGAGGCAGATCTGAACATTGTGTCGCCGGAAGCGAGTGCGAAGTTCCAGATTGCGGCCAAGGGTGGTCTGCGCGGGCTGACGCTGCGCGAGCAAGGTGTTCCGGCGCGGCTGTACAGCATGTCGAAGGGCTCACCGACGGATGTAATCGTAAGCCTGAACCTTGACCTGAGCATGCTGGCGGGCGACGTCAAGGTCGATCGCGCGCGGCTCGATGTGGCCGATATGAGCGTGACAGCGACGGCAGATCTTCGGAACTTGTGGAAAAGTCCGGCGGTTCACGCGCTGAATGTGGCGTCGCGTGGGCTGAAGCTGGAGCGACTGCTGGCGCTGCTGCCCAAGACCTCGATTCCCGAAAAGACGAACCTGAGTGGTCCGCTGTCGCTGAGCGGCTCGGCTTCGGGAACCCCGACGGCGGCGGATGTGAAGCTGCAGTTTGATATGACGGAGTCAAACATTGCGACGCCGTCGCTGCTGAAGCCGACGGGGATGCCGCTCGTGCTGGGACTGGCGGGCGTCGTCAAGAATCCGGGCTTTCGCATCGATCGCTTCGGTCTGGTGCTTGGTCCACTGTCGCTGCTGCTTCACGGAGAGGTGCGCAGCGGGCAGGACTTTGACCTGACGCTCGATAGTGGCACCGTCGATCTGGACAAGCTGCTGCGGCTGCTTCCGTCGGTCAGTGAGGGACTGGCGGGTGGCTCGGGCAAAAAGAAGAAGAAGAAGGGACCGACCATCGATGGAGACCTTCGCATCAGCGGCGGAGTGTCGGGCAAGGGCGAGCAGTTCGCGGCGCACGCCAAGGTCAAGATGCAGAACGCCGACTTCGAGCAAGATGGCCTCGATCTGTCGGGAAATGCAGAGCTTTCGGCGGAAGTGAAGCAGTCTCCGTCGCAGTCGTCGGTGGATGCCAACCTGGATCTGACGCCGGCTGCGCTTCACGTCTCGGGCAGCGTCGACAAGGATCGCGGCGTACCGATGCGACTGTCGCTGTCGGCACAGAAGACGCCGCAGCTGGTGACGATCAAAAACGCGCAGCTAGAGCTTCCCGGCGGTCTGGTCCGACTGGTGGGCAGCGCCGACATGGCGAAGAAGTACTTGGACATGAAGATCCCGCTGGTGGATCTGGATCTGGCCAAGCTGGCGAAGGTGGTTCCGTCGCTGCGTGAAGGTGCGGGCGGCGCGCTGTTTGAAAGCAAGCTGACGCTGGCGCTGAGCGCGACGGGCAATCCCGAGCAGCTCGGATCGGTGCGGGCCAAGCTCGATCAGTTCAAGATGCAGGTCGCGGGCGGAACGGTGCTGGGTGGCGCGAGCGTCACGGGCCTGGATACGCCGCGCAAGGCGAGCTTCGACTTTTCGGCGGACTATCTGGACCTCGACAAGATCCTCGGGGAAAAGCAGAGCGGATCGGAAGACGAGCCCGAGGACACCGCGCCGAGCAAGGAAGTGCAGGTTCCCTCGATCTTCAAGACGCTGGAAGCCGACGGACGGATCAAGGTCGCGGCGGGCAAGCTGAAGAACCAGACGATGCGCGACTTCCTGCTGGAAATGACGCTCTCGGGCGGCAAGCTCCAGCTCAAGGCGCTGACGATGCAGGCGCTGGGCGGTGGCGTGTCGCTGACGGGAACGCAGTTTGACTTTGCGCCGAGTCGGCCTCGGTTTGCGATCAAGGCCAAGTTCGACAAGGTCAACGTGCAGAACGTGCTGTCGTTTCAGTCGAGCGATCTGGCCAAGAAGCTGCAAGGGCAGGGCTCGGTGGATCTGTCGGCAGATGGTCAGGGCCTGCGCTGGGAAGACATTGCGCCGCGTCTGATTGGTCAGCTCAACATGGGAATCACCGACGGAAAGCTGCTGACGGCAAAGCTGGGTTCGCAGGTGATTGGACCGATCTTGCAGCGCGTCGGAGTTGGCAATGCAAGCGTGCTCGATCGCGAGATGGCGATGCGCAACCTAACGGCGCAGCTTCGGATCAGTGACGGACGGCTGCACGCAAACTCGCCGATTCGCTTTACCAGCGACGAAGGCGTGATCTCGCTTGGCGGATCGATTGGGCTCGACAAGAGCTTGGACATGCTGGGCGATCTCCAGCTTCAGCCGGGGCTCGTCTCGCAGCTGACGGCGGGCAAGATTGTCCCGGCGGTGCCAGTTCCGGTCGCGATCAAGATCGTGGGCTCGCTGTCGAAGCCAGAGTTTCAGCTGGCTGACCCGGTGAAGACGGTGGCGGCGCTGGCGACGGCGATTGCCAAGGGCAAAGGCCAAGAGCTGCTCGGCAAAGTGGGCGGTCAGGTCGGTGGCCAAGTGGGCGGTCAGCTGGGGAGCGCGCTCGGCAATGTGCTGTCGGGCAAGGGCGGTCAGAGCGGTCAGACGGGCGCAACCGGCGGTCTGCCGAGCCTGCCTGCGAACCTGCCCGCGAACCTGCCGACCAGCTTGCCGACCAATCCGCAGCCAGCGTCGGGACAGCCTGCGCCTCAGAACAACGTACAGCAGCAGCTTCAGGACGCGCAGAAGCGACTTCAGCAGAAGGGTGGACTTCCAGGTCTGTTTGGTCGCTAATCTGGAGATCTGCGACTCGCAGATCCTGGAGGACAGACCATGCTCGGCTTGATGCAAGACCGTCCGCTCCTTGTCTCTTCGTTGATTGAGTACGCCGATACAGTTCACGGCGACACGGAAGTCATCTCTCGCTGTTCCGATGGTATGCACCGAGGAACTTGGCGTTCTACCCACAAGCGCGCTCGACAGCTGGCCAAAGCGCTGCTGGCGCTGGGGGTAAAGCCCGGTGATCGTGTGGCGTCGCTGGCGTGGAATACCCATCGCCACCTTGAGCTGTACTACGCGGTGTCTGGCATCGGTGCGGTGCTGCATACCGTCAATCCGCGCCTGTTTCCCGAGCAGCTGACCTACATCATCAATCACGCCGAAGACACGCTGCTGTTTTACGACGCTGCGTTTGTGCCGCTCGTCGACAAGCTGAAGCCAGAGCTGCCGACCGTGAAGCACTTTGTGATGCTGGCTGACGAAGCCGTGACGGAAAAGGCCAGGCCGACGCATCCGTATGTCAGCTCGTACGAAGCGCTGCTGGCTGCGCAGAACGACGACTACTCGTGGCCAGACTTTGATGAAAACACGGCGGCGGCGCTCTGCTACACGTCGGGCACCACCGGCAATCCCAAGGGCGTCTTGTATAGTCATCGCTCGACGGTGCTGCACGCGATGGCGTCCTGTATGAAAGACGTGCTCGGGCTGTCCAGCCAAGAGTGCGTGCTGCTGATCGTTCCGATGTTCCACGCGAGCGGCTGGGGCGTTCCCTACTCGGCGGCGATGGCTGGTGCGAAGCTGGTGCTTCCGGGCGCGTCGCTCGACGGACACAGCGTCTGTGATCTGCTCAACAGCGAGTCCTGTACCTTGTCTCTCGGTGTTCCGACGGTGTGGCTTGGACTGCTCGGGCATTTGGACAAGCATCCCGAGTCGAAGCCCAAGCACCTCAAGCGGATGCTGATTGGTGGATCGGCGGCGGCGCGAACGCTGATCTCGCGCTTGGAAACCGAGCTGTCCGTCGATGTGATCCACCTGTGGGGCATGACTGAGATGAGCCCGGTTGGCACCACGTCGCAGCGTCCTCGGCACTGGGAATCGATGACCCGCGAACAGCAGCTTGATCTGAAGGTCAAGCAAGGCCGCATCATGTGGGGCGTCGAGCTAAAGATCGTCGATGACAGTGGCCGCACGCTCCCGAATGACGGCCAGGCGTTCGGCGTGGTCAAGGTGCGCGGTCCGTGGATCACCAAGCGTTACTTCCGCAGCGAAGGCGGAGACATTCTCGACGAAGGCGGCTGGTTTGCGACTGGCGACGTCGCGACCATTGATCCGTTCGGCTACATGCAGATCACCGACCGCGCCAAGGATGTCATCAAGAGCGGCGGCGAGTGGATTTCGTCGATCGATCTGGAAAATGCAGCGCTCGTTCACCCAGCGGTGCAAGAGGCTGCGGTCATCGGCGTGGCGCATCCGACGTGGCAAGAGCGACCGCTGCTGCTGGTCATCTGTAAGCCGGGTCAGTCCACGACGCGAGACGAGCTGCTACAAGTGCTGGCGAGCAAGGTCGCAAAGTGGTGGCTGCCCGACGACATCCTGTTTGTCAGCGAGCTGCCTCATACCGCGACGGGAAAGCTCAACAAGCTCAAGCTGCGCGAGCTGTATCAGCACCATAAGCTGCCGACGTAAGCGCTGTTTCTTCGCTTGGATCTTCCTTCACCGCCTGGTTTTGCCAGGTCGGGTGAAGCTCGGTGGCGAACAGCGCATCGAGCATCGCATCGATTTCCGCATCAGCGCTCTTTGCCGGATGGTGAGGACGGGCCGCAAGCTTGGCAAGTCTCATAAACCTTCTGGTATTGCCGCTTTTCCGACGGGTCAAATTTATCTCGGGCGATTTTTTTGAAAGCGCAGCGGCTCGTCGCTATCTTGTGGCCCGCTTTGTCTAACGGTTCTAGAGGCCATAAGAGAGTCGAATCCATGGGTCGAGTCATCGCAGTTGCCAACCAAAAAGGTGGAGTGGGCAAGACCACCACCACCGTGAACTTGGCTGCCGCTCTTGCCGAAGAGGGCGAGAAGGTCTTGGTCGTGGACTTCGACCCGCAGGGCAACGCCACCTCGGGGCTGGGCTTTGTGCGCGGTTCCGTCGAGCAAGGCGTCTATCACAGCCTGATTGATAAGGTGTCCTTGCGAGAGCTGACGCAGCTTACGGTGCTATCGACGCTGTGGCTCGTTCCCTCGACGGCTGACTTGGCCGGTGCCGAGGTCGAGCTGGTCGGCACCGAGCGGCGCGAGTGGCAGCTTCACGACGCGCTCGCTGAGGTCCGCAATCGCTACGACTACATCCTGATCGACTGTCCGCCGTCGCTTGGGCTCTTGACGCTGAACGCGCTGGTGGCTGCCGATGGTGTGCTCGTGCCGATGCAGTGCGAATACTTTGCGCTGGAAGGTCTGTCGTATCTGCTCTCGACGCTCGATAAAGTTCGTGCAGTGTGGAACCCAAGCCTAGAGCTGGAAGGCATCTTGCTGACGATGGTCGATACCCGCACGAGCCTGATGCAGCAGGTCGAAAGCGAGGTGCGCGGCCACTTTGGTCCCAAGGTCTACAAGACGCTGGTGCCGCGTAACATTCGCCTGTCGGAAGCGCCGTCTCACGGACTGCCGATTTTGAAGTATGACCCGGCGTCGCGTGGCTCGTATGCGTACGGTCAGCTCGCCAAAGAAGTCCTCTCGCACAAGAACGCCGCGCTGTCCGCTCCGTCGCAGCCGAGCGTCCAAGGATCGCCGTAAATGGACAAGCGCAAAGCACTCGGTCGCGGTCTGGGCGCTCTCATTCCGAACCTTCCCGCTGCCGTTCACCAAGCGCCGGTCGGCGTCGAGGATGTCGGCACCGCAGCCAGCCCGTCTGTCTCTGCCAAGCCCCAGGTGGCGCGTCGAGACTTCTTCTTCTGTCCGATCGAAGAGATTGCGCCGTCGGTCGATAACCCTCGGCAGCGCTTCGACGAGCAGCGTCTGGAAGAGCTGGCCGCGTCGATTCGTGCCCAAGGTCTGGTCCAGCCGCTGGTGGTGCGGATGCGGACGCCCGAAGACAAGCTCGGGGAAGGCAGCTTCGTCCTGATTGCCGGTGAGCGTCGCTGGCGTGCGTCGCAGAAAGCCGGGCTCAAAGACGTTCCGGTGGTGGTCAAAGACGTCAGCGCGGCCCAGGCGTTTGAGCTGGCGCTCGTCGAAAACCTTCAGCGCGAAGATCTGAACCCGATCGAAGAGGCCGAAGCCTATCGTCGTCTGTCCGACGAGTTCGGCTACACCCAGGAAGAGCTGGCTCGGCGTGTCGGTCGAGAGCGTGCGACGGTGGCGAACTCGCTGCGTCTGCTCAAGCTGCCCGGCAAAGTCCGCGATCAAGTGGCGACCGGACAGCTGGCGATGGGTCACGCGCGGGCGCTGCTCGGCCTCGAAGATGCCCACGTCATCGAGGAAAACGCCGACCAAGTGATCAAAAAGGCGCTGTCGGTGCGACAGACCGAGGATCTGGTCCGGCGCGCGCAGAAGCCGCAAGCGAAAGACAAGCCGCCAAAGGAAGACAAGAAGGCTTCGTCGTCGGTTCGCGATGTGGAAGAGCGGCTCCAGCGAGCGCTCGGTACGCGGGTTCATCTGCGTCAGAAGACCGCGCAGAGCGGCATCATCGAAGTGCAGTATCTGTCGCTTGATCAGCTCGACGGGCTGCTGCTCAAGCTGTGCGGTGAAGAGCACGAGTAGCGGCTGCTCGATTCGGTTCGCTTGTCGCCGCTTGAGCCCGCTTGGTGTGCGCAGCGGCGAGTCTCGCTACAGCTCGGTCGTGATGACCACAATCGTCCGGGCATTCAGCGTCGTCCAGTCTGGCAGGCTCTTTCGCAGTGTGCGGAGCGCGTCGCTCTGCTCTGGCTGACTGGCTTGCACCACCTGCACCGGCACTTTGGCCGTTCCCCGTAGCGTCAGCGTGAGCATCTGACCTTCGGGACTTGGCGCCACAAACAGCGCCGTGATGGTGCGTTCCCCCGGTAGAGGCTGCGGCAGCGGCATCGCCAGCGACCAGCCCACAAGCGACTCGTGCGGGATGTGCAGCATCGTCACCCAGCCGCTTGCGTCGAGCCGCGCCGTCACCGTTCGCACCCCGGATGCCGCATCGACCTGCTCTGACAGCGGCGTAAGCCGAGGCGGCGGTCCCTGCGGTGGCTCGGCGGGCAGCTTGTGCGCAAACGGTGGCAGCCAGCCCGGCGGCACAAAGTGAGCCCACACCTCGCCAGTCGGCACCGGCTGGACCTGCGGCAGCCGCTCAATCAGCGGCGTCACCGGCAGCGAGTCCTGGCTCTGCACCAGCAGCGCGCTCTGTCCCTTCTGACTCTCATGCACCACCATCAGCCGCTTGGGTCGCTCGGCGGTATAGGGATGACGCAGCGCCGACGCCAGGTGTCCGAGCCCCGCGATGGCTACGCAGCACAGCACAAGCGACCGGAGCTGACCGACTCGGTGGACCTGCGCCATGCCTCCAATCGACAAGGGCGCCACCACAAACAGCCACATAAGCAGCGCCAGCTTGATGTCGCCCGGCACCGGGTCCGGCGTCATGCCGATCATCATGCCAATCAGCGCCGGGATCAGCCCAACCGCCAGGTGAATGAAGCTCGCCGCCCCCATCGCCACGCTGGCCAGATACAGTTGCCATCGCCACTGCGGCAGCCACAGCCCAATCCCCAGCGCCAGCGAGGATGGAACCAGCCACCACAGCACCAGATAGCCCAGCCCAAGCGATCCCAGGCTACACAGCGTGAGCAGCAGTCCCCACAGGCACAGCCCCGCCGCCCAGGCCGACAGCGCGCCCTGCTCGGCAGCTTGACCACGCGCCACTTCTCGACGTCGCCACAGTCCGTGGACCACCAGCACGCCACACAGCCCCGCCAGCGCAACCGACGGCACGATGAGCCACGGCGTCGCGTAAAAGCCATGCGGACGCTGCAAGATCAAGGACACCACGATGGCCGACAGCAGCGCTGCCACAAGTCCCGCCAGCGCAGACCCTATCGTCCAGCCCACGCTCCCGACCAGCATGCGCACCGTCACTTCGCGGCGCCGCACAAGCTGCCACAGGACCAGCCCCAGCAGCCCGAGCGCTCCCCCCGTCAGCCAGCGCGCCGTTCGCATCGAATACAGCAGCGTCGTCTGTCCGAGCAGGTCGTAATACACCGTCCGCTCGGACGCTACGTCCAGCCTCGTCGGCGTCTCGGTCAGCTCTCTGGACACCGCCAAGATGGTGTCCCCAAGATCCTGAAGCGTACCCGGCGTAAGCCTGCTGGACCCATCCAAGTGGCTGTGGACGCCCCAGGTGTCCTTCACCGCCCCAACATCGAGTCCCCACAGCCCCGCGCGACTGAGCGGCTCAAAGTCGCCACTCGCTTGGGTGAGTCCGCTCTGTACGAAGTCATTGCCAAACACCGTCGCTTGCGGAAAGCGAACCGACCGCGCGTACGCCTTGAGCAGGGCCGGAACCTGCGCGCTGGCCTGAAGCAGGTTGGCTTTGCCTGATCCCGAGCCATCGGTGTCGATGAACCCGCGCACGTCTTTGGCAAAGCGATGCTTCAAAAACCCTGCTGCACCACCGGAGCCAGCCTCTTCCCCACCGTTTAAGCAGACGACCACCGTCCACTCCAGCTCCGGCCCGCTCGCCAACGCCCGCAGCACCTCAACCATCGCGGCGGTCCCGATGCCGTTGTCCGATCCGCCCGGTCCCTCCACCGGCGAGTCATAGTGCGCATTGAGCAGCAGCGCATCGGGCCGCCGGCCTTTCAGCCGCGCCACCACGTTGCGGACTCGGTAGTGGAAGTTCACATCCGGCCAGACGTGCAGCCGGGTATCGCCTTCGATATCTTGTAGCTCCACCTCGACGCGCGGAATCTTGGCAAGCTCACCCGCCAGATACGCTGCGGCGGCCAGGCCCTGCGCACTGCCAACCGGATGTGGACCCAGCTCGTCGGCCAGCTTGCGTACCACCGGCATGGCACGCGCTTCCGAAAAGCGGTCGCTCGGAGCGTCCAGACCGCGCGGTGGCTGCGGCTGTTGCACCCAATCCGCCACGGCCCACAGTCCAAGGAGCACAGCCAAGAGCCCAAGCCAGGTCCGTCGCGCTGCCATCGCCTGCGTCTTCTGGTCCATGTCCACCCGTTCCTTTCGCTGGGCCGCTGCGTGGCCCGTGCGGGTTCATTTCAAGGATCAGGCCAGCCACGCGCGGGCGCTTGCGCAGCGGGTCTTCGTCGGCGTAACGACTTGCGAGCGGGTCTTGACTTGGCCTTTCCGTGTCCGCAGCCCTGCCCGGACATGTCCACCCCGGACAGGCTGTGGACGCTCGGCGTGTCCGGCCTGCTGGCGCTGGGCGTGCCGCGTTGCGGTATGCGGCGCAGTCGGTCAGCCCTTGATGGCGCGACCCAAGCTACCGGGAACGTAGTCGCTGCCGACCGGCGAGATGGCTCGTACGGCAGGCTCGACCCCAGGCTCGACATCGGCCAGGCCAGGCAGCGGGGGCAAAAAGATGCTGCGCCGGATCGTGCGCTGTAGATCCACAAGCGGCGACCGCACGGCCTGCGCTTTCGGTGCCGCTGCCGCAGTGAAGGCAGGCACCTTGTCGGACGGGCTCGCCTTGTGGGCCGCTGCGTGTGGGGCTGCGAGCGTGGGCGTGTCCGCTGCACCGGCTGCCTGCTCTGCGACTTGGGCGGGGTCTGGACCTGGGGTCGCCACCGCAAAAGCCGAAGTGGCCAGCGGATCGCTCAGCGGATCGGGCACGCGGACCGCCTGCGAAGTGGCCTGGACCTCGACACCAGCGGGGGGCTCGGCCACTTGATCCGGGTGCCGCATCGCCACGTCATCGAGCAGCTCGCTCTGCGTGGTCACGCTGGCAAAGAGCTGCCAAGACGGCAGCGGGGCCAAGGGCTGATCCGGCGGATCGGGCGTCGCCATGGCTCCACTGTAGCGCGCCCCCGCTCGGCGAAGCCATCTGCGATATGATGTAACGATGGCCCGAGCGCGCGCGGCATGCCTCTGCTTTCCTCCGCACTGGTATTACGCGGCGGTTCCTGCGGACCTTCTGTATACCGGCTCGTATCTGCTTGGGCAGGGCATCCCGACCCGCGTCTATGACCTGAGCGCCGGGCTTTTGCATCACCACCTACGCGGCGTCCCGGGCTTTGAGTCCCTGCGGCAGCGCGACACCTACCTATCGCCGACCCTGTATCACCAGGCCAGCGAGCAGGTCGAGCACGCCCTTGATGCGGTGTCCGCTCGCTTCGGCTGTCAGTATGGTCTCGGGCGACTGAGCTTTCCCGGTGTCGAAGAGTCGCACCTGCCTGCTGCGCTGGCTGTCGGGCTGGACCCGCTGCGCAACCCGGCGCTCGAGTACCTTCAGCGCAGCATTGCGTCGATCCTTGAGCCCGATCCGATCCTGGTTGCCGTGGCGCTGGTTCATCCCGACCAGCTTGTCCAGACCCTGGTGCTCGGTCGGCTGCTGCGTCAGGCGGGCTATCGGGGCTTTCTGTGCATTTACGGCGCCCACGAAGACGTCCTGTCCCCGGAAGACCTGATCGAAGACCTGCTCCCCGTCCAAGGCGAGCCGCTGCACCAGTTCTTTGCCGACTTTGACGGTGCCGTCATTGGGGAAGCCGAATCCGCGCTTGCCCAGCTTCATCAGGCACTGTCCGAAGGCCAGACGCTTCACCACGTTCCCAGCTTGCTGGCACCCCGTCATGGCTTGTCCGCTGTGCCCGTGCGGGGTCGTGAAAAGCTGCGGACCCTGGGCCGACCCGAGTTTTCGCTCATCAATCCCTCGATCTATCCGTATCCAGAGCCGCTCGTGGACATTCGCATGTCGCGGGGCTGTCCGTGGAGCCGCTGCACCTTCTGCGCCATCACCATGCACCAGGAAGGCTATCGCGCGCTGCCCGTGCCAGAGGTCGAGCCGGACCTGCGCGCTGCTCATCGCCTGCTGCGTAGTTCGTTTTTCCGCTTCCGCGACGATCTGCTGACGCCCAAGCAGCTCCTGTCCCTGTCCCAGGTTGTGCGCCGTCTGCCTTTTTCGGCCCGCTTTTCGGCCCGCAGCCGCTTTGAGCCCGACCTGACGTTCGATGTCCTTTCGCAGGCGCATGACGCGGGGCTGGAAGAGCTGTGGCTGGGGCTAGAGTCGGCGTCGCCTCGGGTGCGCTCGCTGATGCAAAAGGGCGTCGAACAAGACGTGGTCGAGCGGATCTTGCGCGATGCCGAGCGGCTGGGTCTGCGGGTGCGGGCGCTGTGCCTGATTGGCTATCCGGGTGAGACGCGCGCGGAGCTTCAGCAGACGCTCGACTTTCTGGTGACGCATCAGCAGGCGCTGGTGAGTGCCGCGATCACCCCGTTTCTGCTGCTGCGACGGTCGCCGCTTGGGCAAGACCCGGCGAGCGCTGGCGTGACGCTGCTGCCGGACCCGCTGCCCCGCGCCGAGCGCCTTCGCTTTGTCCTGCCTGCGACCTGGCCTGACCAGCCGTCCCCTGCTGCGCTTCAGGATGCGCTGGGGTGGGCGGTCGAGCGGCTTGGGCATCGCTTTGTGGCGATGTCGAGCGGACCATCCCTGGCCCATGCCATGATCCATCACAGTGTCCGAGCGCGCGGCTGGCCCAAAGCAGCCCCGACGCTTCCAATCGTGATTGACTGACATCCAAACCCAGACAAAGGAGAACGACGATGAAGCTCACCCACGTAACGTTGGCCGCTCTGCTGCTTGCTGCTACGCCCGCCCTGGCCCGTCCGGTCGCAGGGGTCGAAGTGGCAGACACGCTCAGCGCCGAAGGCAAGAGCCTCAAGTGTAATGGCGCGGGCATCCGCAAGAAGTTTGTGGTCAAGGTCTATGTCGGTGCGCTCTATCTGGAAGAGTCTTCCACAGACGCTGCTGCCATCGTCAAGGCCGACTCAGTCAAGGTCATGAAGCTCAGCTTCCTGCGTGAGGTAGACAAGGGCAAGCTGATGGGCGCCTTTAAGGAAGGCTTTGAAAAGAACGCTGCGAGCAAGGCCGCCGCACTGCTGCCTCACCTGGACAAGGTGGCCGCTGCCATCGGCGATGCCAAGGCGGGCACGGTCCTGACCGTCTCGTACGTACCGGGCAAGGGCACCACCATTGCAATGCAGGGCAGCGGCTCCGCCACCATTGAAGGCAAAGACTTCGCGGACGCCATCTTTTTAAGCTGGCTGGGCCCCAAGCCTGCCGATGACGGCCTGAAGACCGAGCTGCTCGCAGGCAAGTAACGGTCCCGACCCTTCCCGAAGAGGTCGGTGAGGCGATGGCGAAGGGTGAAGACCATCGGGCAAGGGGTCGGCGAGGCGATGGCGAAGGGTGAAGACCATCGGGCAAGGGGTCGGTGAGCCGCTTGAGCAGGGTCCCGACCCTTCGCGAAGGGGTCGGCGA
>ERZ724507.104-NODE-104-length-33665-cov-7.947040_pt1 | contig 33665 bp, 38 predicted proteins | sample MGYA00376040_ERZ724507 | MGnify/ENA primary metagenome ERZ724507 (study PRJEB28724, sample SAMN07190883) | activated sludge metagenome | isolation source: activated sludge of sewage treatment plant in Hong Hong | place: Hong Kong | collected 2016-03-17 ...
ATCCGCCGCGCCATGGTCGGCGTCAACAAGGAAGGCACCGGCGCGCGGGCCTTCGTCGGCGCGCCTTACGAAACCGCCGGCAAGACCGGGACGGCGCAGGTCTTCTCGCTGAAAGGCGCCGATTACAAGGCCAGCGGCGTCAAGAAGGAATTGCGCGACCATGCGCTGTTCATCGCCTTCGCGCCTGCCGACAAGCCGAAGATCGCCCTCGCCGTGCTCGTCGAAAACGGCGGCTTCGGCGCCCAGTCGGCGGCGCCGATCGCCCGCATGGTTCTCGACTACTACCTGCTGGGCAAGCTGCCGGCGGGCGCTGCCAAGGAAGATACTGCGGCAGTGGAAGCGGAAGAGGGCAGCGAAGAATGATTGACGTCGTCGGCACCCTGAAACGTGGCTGGCTCGGGGTGATCGCTCCGATCGACTTTCCGCTGCTGCTGATCACCCTGGCGATCATGGCAGTCGGTCTGACAACCGTGCATTCGGCCACCTTCGACGGCAACAATCGCCTGCTGGCGCAGGCGGGCAACATGGGTGTGGCCATGGTCGTCATGTGGCTCGTCGCGCGCCTGCCGCCGCAGAAGCTGATGCGCTTCGCCTTGCCGCTCTACATCATCGGGCTGCTGCTGCTGGTTGCCGTTTTCCTGTTCGGGATCAAGGTCAATGGCGCCAAGCGCTGGCTGTCGCTCGGCTTCACCCGCATCCAGCCGTCGGAGATCATGAAGATCGCAATGCCGCTGATGCTCGCCTGGTATTTCCACAAATACGAGGCGACGCTGCGTGCCCGCCATTTCCTGGGCGCAGCCATCCTGCTGGTGGTGCCGTTCGGCCTCATCGCCAAGCAACCGGATCTCGGCACCGCGCTGCTGGTCGGTGGCGCCGGCTTTTTCGTGATTTTCTTCGCCGGCTTGCCGTGGAAGGTCATCATCGGCCTGATCGCCGCCGGCGCCGCCGCCGCGCCGCTGCTCTGGGGCATGATGCACGATTACCAGCGCAAGCGCATCCTGACGCTGATCGATCCGACGACCGACCCGCTCGGCGCCGGCTACCACATCATCCAGGCGACCATCGCCATCGGCTCGGGCGGCCCGTTCGGCAAGGGTTACCTCAACGGCACGCAGACCCATCTCGAGTTCATTCCGGAAAAGCACACCGACTTCATTTTTGCCGTCTATTCGGAGGAGTGGGGACTGCTCGGCAATGCCTTGCTGGTCTTCCTTTACACTCTGCTCATCGGTCGCGGCATGATGATCGCGATGGCCGCCCCGACGATGTTTTCGCGCCTGCTGGCCGGCGCGATCACGCTCGGCTTCTTCACCTATGCCTTCATCAACATGGGCATGGTCAGCGGCATCCTGCCGGTCGTCGGCGTTCCGCTGCCGTTCATGAGTTACGGCGGCACCGCGCTGGTCACCCTGTTCCTCGGCATTGGCATCCTGATGTCGATCCAGTCAAACCGCATGCTGGTCAAGAAGTGAGCGGCCGCCTGGTCATCTGCGCGCTAGCCGCATTGCTGGTGGCAGCCTGCGGAACGACGCCGAAGGATGCGGTAGACGGAAAAAAAGGCCAGATTTCGAAGACGCCGACCCGGAAGCCGACCGCGGTCCTGAAGAAGGGCGGCGGTTTCTACAAGGATGACGGTCCGGCCGACGACATTCCGGACGGTCTCGACGACATTCCCGATGCCCAGCCGAAATGGGAGCCGCTGCACAAGCCGGCGACCCGACCCTATGTCGTTCTTGGCAGGGAATACGTGCCCAACACCGTGGTCAAGTCCTACCGGACGCGCGGCATCGCCTCCTGGTATGGCAAGAAGTTCCACGGCCAGAAGACCTCGATCGGCGAGCCCTACGACATGTTCGCCATGACCGCCGCCCACCCGACGCTGGCCCTGCCCTCCTACGTGCGCGTCACCAATGTGCAGAACGGCAAGGCGGTCGTCGTCCGCATCACCGACCGCGGCCCCTTCCACGCCGACCGCGTCATCGACCTTTCCTACACCGCCGCCTACAAGCTCGGCCTGATCAACGGCGGTAGCGGCGAGGTCGACGTCGAGGCGATCATTCCGGGCGAGCCGACCACCACCACCTATGCGCAGGTAACGCCTCCGCCCCGGCCGGCGCCGGCGGAAGTGGATGAGATCGAACTGCTGGTCAGGCGCATGGCGCTCGAGGAGCGCCCGGTCCAGACGGCCGCGATGGTCGGCATGGGCAGCGACAGCGTCCCGCCGAAGGGCGTCTATCTGCAGCTCGGGGCCTTCGCCAGCGCCGACAACGCCGACAGCCTCAGGAACCACCTGACCCGCGAACTGGACTGGCTGACCGAGCCGATGCGTGTTTATGCCGGGGGCGGCATCCATCGCCTGCAGCTCGGCCCCTACGCCAGCCGTGCCGACGCCGACCGGGTCGCCGAGAAGATCCGCGTCGCACTGGGCTCCCGGCCGACCATCGTCCTACGCTAGCAGCGGCGGGAAACAAACTGCCCGTCGTTTGACCCGAATCAATGGCGGCCTGAGGTCGCCGGCTATACTCGACTGTTTAGCGTACCGTCAGCAGAGCCATGACTACCTTGCCCGATCTGATTTGCCCGGCCGGCAGTCTGCCGGCGCTCAAGGCCGCAGTAGACAACGGCGCCGATGCCGTCTATCTCGGTTTCCGCAACGACACCAACGCCCGCAATTTCGCCGGCCTCAACTTCGACGCCAGGACGATGGCCGACGGCATTCGCTACGCGCATGGCAAGGGCCGGGAAGTCCTGCTTGCCATCAACACCTTCCCGCAGGCCGGGCGTGTCGCCGACTGGCACAACGCGGTCGATACCGCGGTCGGCCTCGGTGCCGATGCGATCATCCTTGCCGACGTCGGCCTGCTCGACTATGCCAGCCGCAAGCACCCGCAACAACGCCTGCACCTTTCCGTGCAAGGCTCGGCGACCAGCTACGAAGCCATCAATTTTTGCCAGCGCGAATTCGGCGTGCGCCGCGCCGTGCTGCCGCGCGTCCTGACGCTGGCCCAGGTCGAACACGTGATAAGGAACACCTCCGTGGAAATCGAAGTCTTCGGCTTCGGCAGCCTGTGCGTCATGAACGAGGGGCGTTGCTGGCTATCCTCCTACGCCTGCGGCGAATCGCCGAATACCGTCGGCGCCTGCTCGCCTGCGAAGTACGTCAAGTGGGACAAGAAGCCGGGGGCCATGGAAACGAGGCTGAACGGCATCCTCATCGACCGCTTCGGCGACGCCGAGCCGGCCGGCTACCCGACGCTGTGCAAGGGCCGCTTCGAGGTCGAAGGCGAAACCTATTACGCGCTGGAAGAACCAACCAGCCTCAACGTGCTGCCCATCCTCCCCGAAATCCTCAAGATCGGCGTCCGCGCGATCAAGGTCGAAGGCCGCCAGCGCAGCCCGACCTATGTCGCCCAGGTCACGCGCGCGCTGCGCGCCGCGCTTGATTCGCTCAGGGACGGCGACGAGAGTTACCACGTCAAGCCGGCCTGGCAGGCCGAGCTGGCCAAGGTGTCCGAAGGCAGCCAGGCGACGCTCGGCGCCTACAACCGGCCGTGGCGCTGAAGGAAAACTCCGCATGAAGCTCTCGCTCGGACCCCTGCTCTATTTCTGGCCCAAGACCGAAGTCATGGAGTTCTACGCCGAAATGGCGCAGAACCCGGCCCTCGACATCATCTACGTCGGCGAAGTCGTCTGCTCGCGCCGTCAGCAACTGCGCACCACCGACTGGATCGGCCTCGCCCGCGACCTGACCGATGCCGGCAAGGAAGTCGTCGTTTCGGCGCAAGCCCTGCTCGAATCGGAAAGCGACCTCAAGGCCTTGCGCCGCCTCGTCGACGATTCGGGCTGCAAGGTCGAAGCCAACGACCTCGGTGCGGTCAACCTCGTTCACGGGCAGGATTTCGTCGCCGGCCCGCACCTGAACATCTACAACGAAGCGACGCTGGCCTCTTTCGCCCGCTTCGGCCTCAAGCGCTGGGTGCCGCCGCTCGAAGGCACGCGCGCCATGATCGAAACGCTGCACGCCAGCCGCCCGGCCGGCGTCGAGACCGAAGTCTTCGTCTACGGCAGGCTGCCGCTCGCCTTCTCGGCGCGCTGCTTCACCGCCCGCCACTACAACCTCAACAAGGACGACTGCCAGTTCAAGTGCCTCGACCATGCCGAAGGCCTGACGCTGAAGACGCGCGAGGGGCAGGATTTCCTGACCATCAACGGCATCCAGACCATGTCGGCGCAAAGCTACAACCTGCTGCACGAAATCCCCGATATGCTGCAGATGAGGATCGACATCGCCCGTATCAGCCCGCAGAAAGCGCACATCGGCGAAATCATCGCCGCCTTCGACGCCGCCCGCCGCGGCGAACCGGTCGAGATCGACGGCAGCGCCTGGAATGCCTGCGGCCAGGTCGATGGTTACTGGTTCGGCGACGCCGGCATCGTCCAGCGCCACACGCAAGCCCTTGCCCACCTGGGAGCCCACGCATGAGCGAGTTCACCATCCCCAAATTCCGCCTGCCCGGCTTCGTCGCCGCCATTGGCCAGAAGCTCCCGCAATGGCCGCACGGCCTCGCCCTCGTCACCGGACTCAATGCCGCGCTCAAGATGAAATTGCTGCCCGAAAGCGAGTTGACCGCGCTGGAAGACAAACTCTTCCGCGTCCAGGTGCTCGACACTGGCGGCACTGCCCATTTCACTTATTGCGGCGGTCTCTTCCGCCCGGTCTTCCGCGCCGAGCGCGAACCCGACCTCGCCTTTGCCGCCCACCTCTCGGCCTACCTGCAACTCCTCGCCCGCCAGGAAGACCCGGACACGCTCTTCTTCAACCGCGAACTCGAAATCACCGGCGACACGGAACTGGGCCTGCTCGTCAAGAACATGCTCGATGCGGTCGAATGGCCGGGACTACCTCACCTGCCGCTGGCATCGCGCTGATATCGCGCCCCGGCACGGGGTATCGAAGCATTCTTCGCGACCGGCTCGAAAGCCGGGATTCATCCTCATCGCGCCGCGCGGCTGGCGCGGCAGCTTCAACAATTGAACCGCGCCAGACGAGCGGAGGACATGAACGTGCCGGGTTGGAGACCGCACGCTTTGCGCATGACCTTGCGGGGCACCGGTCGGTATGGGTCAAAGGGGACTGGCATCTCCCCCAAAATGGCACGCCGTATCGAAGCCTGGCTCGGCCCAGACCGCGGCGGTCGTGCCGAGTTGTGGCTGGGGATGCAACTCGATTACGACATATGGGTCGCGGAACAGAAGCCGGCCCCCAGGGTCGTTCGGGCGCCGGAATTGGTGAGTGGATGATTGTCGGGATAGAATAAAATATTCCACTGAAATCCGACTGCTTATAAATCCACTTTGACTTGAGGAAAAAACGATGAAAAACAGAAGCTTGATTCGCGCCCTGGTGCTCGGCGTGAGCCTGGCAGCACCGCTGGTCGCAACCGTACAGGCACAAACCGGCAGCCCCGCAGCCCAGTTCGAAGGCCGGGTCGGCATTGTTGAATCGGTTCGCACCCAGGCTGTACCGACTTCCGGTTCCACTGCCGGCACCATTGGTGGGGCGGTTGTCGGCGGCGTACTCGGCAATCAGGTCGGCCAGGGAAGGGGACGGACCCTCGCCACGGTGGGTGGTGCCGCAGGCGGTGCGGTGGTGGGCAACCGGCTGACCGGCGGCACCACGACGGTGTGGGTCGTCAATGTGCGATTCGATGATGGTACGAACGCCAATATCGAGCAGGATTCCCAGCCGCCGGTATGGGCCGGTGAACGCGTTCGCATTACGAATGGCAGGCTGGAACGAATTCGTTGATGTGCCAATGGTGGTTTTTGCCGTTTTTTGCGGGTCGACCGCAAAAGGCGGCAATTTCCAGGCATGAAAAAGCCCCCGGCTTGCGGGGGCGCGGAGATTCGAGGTCAGGACCTGGAATGGCGTTAGAAGGGGACCACAATTTCCTGCATGTTCAATCCGCCGCGCCCCGGCGAGACCCTCTGGGAAAACATCCTTCCTGGCCTCGGCCTGACCGTGACCGAAGCCGCCCGGCAGCTCGACGTCACACGCACCGCCTTGTCCCGTGTGCTCAATGGACATGCGGCGATCTCCCCCGAAATGGCACGCCGTATCGAAGCCTGGCTCGGCCCAGACCGCGGCGGTCGTGCAGAGCTGTGGCTAGGGATACAACTGGATTACGACTTGTGGATCGCGGAACAGAAGCCGGCCCCCAGGGTGGTTCGGGCGCCGGAATTGGTGAGTGCGTGATTGCTGGGATAGATTGATATTCTGACTCTGACGCTACGCCGGAACCGTGGTCTGTCCCCTTTTTTCCACCTTTTTTCACAAGCAGCTGACGCGGTCTCCTGGCGTGGGTGCCTGCCGATAGCACGGCGGATGTCGCTCAATGTTCCGGCTTGGCAGGTGTGGAAGTCGTCGCCTTGTCGCGTTCGATCTCGCGCATCGGGTAGACCTCCTTTACATAGAAGTAGAAGAAAGCCACCGACAGCGCCAGCACCAGCAACCCTACGATCTGCGACGTCATCTCCAGTCCTGCCGGCCCGATCTTGATGGTCGAGTTTGTTGTTGTGGACGGCGCGGGCGCGAGTTCCGCGCCCGCGGACTCGGCTGCCAGAGTCTGCCCGGCCGGTGCGTTGGCCGTTCGCACCTTTCGAGCGCGCGCCTGGCCAGTGTAGTCGCGCTTGAACTGCTGGTAGGTGATCCACAGGCCGAAGGCGACAATACCCATCACGATGCAGAATAGGAGTTGCGTTGAGAACAGATGCCACTCCCAGCCGCGCCTTTCATAGTCTCGCTGCCAACGGATGTGGGCGGCCTGGTCCTTCCGATCCTGCTCCACCAAAGCTGGAGGCATTTCCTGCGCGGCCGTGTCCTGAGCGCTTGCCTCGTATTTCTTCGCAGCGCCATGGATGTCGATGTCCACACCTAGCGCTGCGGTCGAGCCACCAAGCAACACCGAACACAACAATGCGCTGGCAAGCGCTCGCATCACCGGCAACATGGTTACTGCTCTCCAGTGACCTGGGCCAGCAGGTCCAGGTAGTAATACAGTTCCTTGTAAGGGCAGTCCTTCGGAATGCCTGCCTCGAAAGTTGCGACATCCGAAGCCTTGTTCTTATCGATTAGGATCGTGAGTATCTTGCGTAGTGCCCGCAATTCTTGCGGTGTGCCGGCGTAGTTGGCGCGGCATGCGTCACCAGAGGCGAGACCAGGCGGCATCGGCCGGGTTTGCTGCATGAAGTGTTGCATCGGGGCACAACCCAAGGCAGCCAGGTTTCCAAGCACGGTCATCTGCTGTGAGGGCGACAGCGTCACACCCTTGAACACCTCGGCCTTGAAAGCCTCATGCTTCTCGACCATGAACTTGCTTGTATCGACGGGCTTTTGTATCCGCAACTCCGCCGCCTTTGGGGGTGTCTGCTGTTGCGCATTCACGGTGGATATGCCAACCGCGGACAACATGACGCTGCACGAAAAAACCCAGCCCCAACGACCCACCTTGCGCAGGTTCATGGCAACTCCCCACAGACGATCATGCGATTCTTATAATGGATTCTTCATGATTGCGCAAGGCTCGCGCCTTGGAGGCAGCGCGCAGCGCTCGACACCATATCGAGAGGCAACATAGTCCATCGAAACATTGAATCTCGGCGATGTGCTGCGCGAATTCGCGCAGCATTGCGAACCGGTCAGGCGGTCGTGCAGGATTCAGCGAAACCGAGGGCAGCGCGACTATCGCCCGAAGCAAGCGCAAGCGTTGTCACAGGCCCGCATGCGGGCCTGTGACAACGGTCGCCGCGGTTAAAAGGGGACAGACCACAATTTCCTGTCTGCCAGATCAGCGTGTAACCATCCCGGATCCAGGTCAGCGCCGTTCGGCCAGGTCAGGGCACCGAGATCCAGTTTGACTTGTGCAAAAAACTCGGGTGCGGCGAGTGGCGCATAGATGCCGGGACTGGTGCTGGTCAGGATGGATGTGCAGTCGATGATGCCGTTACGGCCATCGCAATGAGCAATAGGCAGAGCAATAGGGGACAGACCACGATTTCGTGTTCCGCCCTCATGTCCCGACCAACCAATTTTCCACCAACAATCCAGGCACCCGCTCGAACTCGGCAAGGTTGTCGGTCACCAGCTTCAGCCCGGCACTACGGGCATGGGCGGCGATGTGCAGGTCGTTGACGCCGATTGGCCTGCCCCGTCGTTCCAGTTCGGCGCGGGTCCCACCGTAGTGGTAGGCTGCTTCAGGGGTGTAGGGCAATACCGTCAGCCGGCTGCAGAAATCTTCCACGACGTCGAGATTGCGCGCGGGAAACTGGCTTTTTTCGGCCCCATGCACCAGTTCGGCGAGGGTTATGGCTGAAATGGCCATCCGTCCGTGCTGGCGATTGAATACCTCGCGCACCTCGGGCGGCCGGCGTTTGATGACGTAGATGACGATGTTGGTGTCGAGCAGGTATTTGAGCATTGGGTTAAAAGGGGACAGACCACCATTTCTTGTCTGCCAACTCAGCGTGTAACCATCCCGGATTCAGGTCAGCGCCGTTCGGCCAGGTCAGGGCGCCGAGATCCAGTTTGACTTGTGCAAAAAACTCGGGTGCGGCAAGTGGCGCATAGATGCCAAGGTTCGTGCTGGTCAAGATGGATGCGCAGTCGATGATGCCGTTACGGCCATCGCAAAACGTGACCGCCAGTCTGTAATCAGGCAGCACGGAAACAGCCCGGATTCTCCACGGTGCGCTTGGTGTTACTCCAGCGGCTGAATTTTCCTGGGTTGTTGTTTGGCTTGGCATAGATTCCAGCCCTCCATGAGTTCAACGCGGTGCTCGATGGCCCACTCTATCGTGAGGTTCAAGGCACGCTTGGGCAGGTGGCCGACGATGACTTCCAGTGTCCGGATGTCGATTTGTGCTTCGTGTTCCCCATACAACGCAGGAAGTGCGGCGGTGCATCCTCGCGCCAGAACATCTGGAAACGATACCGAAGAACTGGCTTATGGTTGGCATGAACGCACCTGGATTCCGGATGAACCGATTATGCCAACAGTTTTTGTGACCTTGCCGGTGGAACAGCATTGGGGGCAGACGACGGATTCCCGTGCCACCCTCATGTCCCGACCAACCAGTTCTCCACCAACAGCCCCGGCACCCGCCCGAACTTGGCAATGTTGTTGGTCACCAGCGTCAGCCCGGCATTTCGGGCATGGGCGGCGATGTGCAGGTCATTGACGCCGATCGGCCTGCCCTGCCGTTCCAGTTCCGCGCGGATCCCGCCGTAGTTGTAGGCGGCTTCAGGGGTGTAGGGCAATACCGTCAGCCGGCTGCAGAAGTCTCAAACGACATCGAATGGCCGCAACTGCCGCCGCTGACCCGCCGGTTGACCGGGCTCAAATGGGGACCGCTCCCTGTCACCGCCTTCCGTCAGGCCTGATGGGCCTGCTCGCCTGGCGCCGGGAAGAGCGTCGGCGCCAGAAGATGTACGGAAGCATGGTCAGGGCCGCAACCAGCAGGTACGCGAGGATTGCCGCGATGACCAGCGGCGCGGCATGGTTGACCGTGGCCACCACCATCGCCAGGCCGGGGTTACGCGCGGCGGTGAGGATCGCTGCCGCGCTGCGCGTCGTGGGATCGGGGCCGCCCAGAAGGTGCCCGGTGGCGAGCGCGCCTGCGGTAATCAGCACAATGGCCCCGGCCGCGTTGACGCCGGCATCCTGGACCGGCTCCCAGACGGCGATCAGCGCCAGCGCGGTAAGGGCCAACAGCAGGAAGGTCGCCAGCCGCGCAGTGCGCTCCCCCAGCGCAGCGGCCCAATTCGGCCGCATGCGGTTGAGCCCGATGCCCAGAGCTAGCGGCAGCAGCTGGGCGACGAAGACCTGCCGTGCCAGGTGATTCGGGTCAACGGACGCGCTGGCGCCATAAACCTCGTCGAGGCCGGCGATCCACAGCGGAATCGTGACGACGGCGAGGATCGCCACCGCGATCTGCAGTGCCGGCGCGAAGTCGCGCTGGCCGCCCGCATCGAGAGAACGCCGCAGGGCCACCGGCGCTCCCGGCGAGATCGCCATGAGAACGATGCCCACCTCGACAGGTCGGGCGAGATCAACGCATCTGACAACGATCAACGCGAGCGCGGGGACGGCGACGAGGGCGGCGAACAAACTCTTTAGCATCAGCCCGGGGTGAATCCACGCCTTGCGGAAGTGGCCCGGCGTAATCGCCAGTCCGAGATCGAACATGACGGTGAAGATGGTCGCAGCCGCCGCGGCGGAGAGTAGCCACCCGGGGATGGGACCGTCTACCGGCATTTTATCGCCCCTTTGGCGCGAGAGACGTCCGCGCGACGTGCCGGTCGAGAACAGTGCAGCGCAGTCCGCGCTCGCGGATGCAGGGAAGCGGGTCGTCCGCCTCGGTTCGCTTCGGGGCAGGTCGTCGGCGGCTTTGCCACGCGCTTGGATCTACCCGGAACGGGCAGTGCAGGTACCGAATCGGCGTCGCGCAGTATTTGCGGTCGACAGCAAAATCCTGGCGACTTTCAGTTGCCCACCGAGATCACGGCCTCGTCTTCCTCGCCCGTCGCGGTGTGTCCGGTGCTCCCGGTGTGGACCAGGCCGGTTGGGCAACTCGGGTTGGCGACGACAACGATGCTGACCACTTCCTCCTGATCGACCGGCATCGTCAGGCTTTCGCGCCCGTGCAATACCGTGCCGCCGAAATAGACCGCCAGGCCATCGGCCAGGCTACCGTCGGCACACAGCAGCGATTCGCCAAGGGCGGGATACTCATGACCGACCGCCTCCAGAACCTCGCCGACGGTCTCGCCGCTGGCCATGATTTCGTCGCGGCCTTCGGCAAGGGGGCGCAGGATGGGGGGAATGTGGACCGAGACGACAGGGTATTCGCTCATCAACATGGCGCACCTCCTTTCAATCATTCAACTTTGACAGGCGGTGCGGCGAAAGTTCACGAAAAACGGGAGGCCGCAGCCTCCCGTCGTCTGACCGCGAGCGGTCGATTTACTTTTTCTTCTTCTGGGCATCCAAACGGAACTTGACGTAGGAGCCAGGCGCGGGCTCGATGACCGCGAGCGGGCCATCTTCGGCGTTGCGCGCCTTGACCTTGGCGCTGCCACCGGGCAGGCTGGTCAGCCATTCGTTCCAGTGCGTCCACCAGGAGCCCGGATTCTGCGTCGCGCCGGCCAGGAAGTCCTGAGGATCTTCCGGCAGGTTGCCGTCGGTCGCATCGTTCGTCCAGTAGCCATACTTGTTGGCCACCGGCGGGTTGACGATGCCGGCAATGTGGCCGGAGCCGCCGAGGACGAACTTGGTGGCGCCCGTCGGCAGGCGGGCACCCATGTAGGTGCTCTTCCACGGAGCGATGTGATCTTCCACCGTCGAGATGAAGTAGCACGGGGCCTTGACCTTGCGCAGGTCGATCTTGACGCCGCCCAGTGTCAGGTGGCCGGGCTTGACCAGATTGTTCTCGAGATACATATTGCGCAGGTAGTAGCTGTGCATCGCCGCCGGCAACCGGGTCGAATCGGAGTTCCAGAACAGGAGGTCGAAGGGGAACGGATCCTTGCCCAGCAGGTAGTTATTGACGACGAAGGACCAGATCAGGTCGTTGGCCCGCAGCATGTTGAAGGTGCCGGCCATCATGCCGCCGTCGTGGTAGCCGCGTTCGAACATCTTCTTCTCGAGGCCGGCTACCGTGTCTTCGCCGAGGAAGACCCGCAGTTCGCCAGGCTCGGAAAAATCGAGCATGGTCGTGAAGAAGGTGCCCGAATTGCCGCGCTTGTCCTTCTTGGCGGCCATGTAGGCCAGCGTGGTCATGACCAGCGTTCCACCCAGACAATAGCCGGCCATGTTGACGCTGTCCTCGCCGGTCTGCGCGCAGACCTGGCTGATCGCTTCCATCGAGCCCTCGAGCAGGTAGTCCTCGAAGGACTTGGCGGCCAGCTTCTCGTCCGGGTTGATCCAGGAGATGACGAAGGTGGTGTGGCCCTGGTCGGTCGCCCACTTGATCATCGAGTTTTTCTCGCGCAGGTCAAGGATGTAGTACTTGTTGATCCACGGCGGGACGATCAGGAACGGCCTCTTGTACTGGTCGGGAGTCGCGGGATCGAACTGGATCAACTGGAACAGCGCGTTCTGGAAAATCACCTTGCCCGGCGTCGTGGCGACGTTCTTGCCCATTTCGAAGGCCGAGGTGTCGGTCATGCGGATGCGCAACTCGCCGTCGCCGGCCTCGACATCATGCAGCAGGTTGTTGAGGCCCTTGATTAGGTTCTGGCCGTGGCTCTTGACGGTTTCGCGGAAGACTTCCGGGTTGGTCAGCGCGAAGTTGGACGGCGACAGAGCATCGATGTACTGGCGCGTGAAGAAGTTGACCTTGAGCTGGGTCGCTTCGTCCAGTCCCTCGGCGCTGGCGACGGTGTCATGCAGGTGGCGTGCGGTGATCAGGTAGGACTGCTTGACGAAGTCGAAGAGGAAATGCTGCTCCCATTCCTCGTCCTTGAAGCGGTTGTCGCCCTTCCGGGGCGCGGCGACCGGGGACTCGACGGGCATGCCCATCATCTTCATCGTGGTGTTCTGCCACAGCGAGAAATAGTCCCACATCATGTTCATCTGCGTCTGCGCCAGCTTGTACGGATTGGCCATCAGGCGGGCCGAAAGATCCATGAAGGCCTTGGCCACCCCAAGCTCGTCGGTCGGAGCGGAAGCGCCTTCCTTGGCCTTCTTTTCCATGAACTGGGCAATCAGGCGCGAGGCGCGCTGGGCGACCTCGGCATAGGTCTTGGCCATTTCAGCCGGATTGGGCAGATTGCCTGCCTTATCAACGGTTTGCTGCGACATACTCAAACTCCCTCTCTCAGTGCGCGGCTGGTCAATGCTGGAACCGCAAGAATCGAATTACACCGTCGGCGTCGGTACTGCATGACAGCCGGCCAGCTTGTCGAAGGTAATTCAGGTGGGCGATCGCTTCGCCCATCCCGAACATCGTCTGATGTGTATCAAGTGCTCGCTGAAACAAGGTCTCGAGCAACCCGGCTGCGCTCTTCGGCACATCTTCACAAGCCTCCTCAAGTGCGCGCAAACGTTCTTCATGGTGCGCGCGCAACTCCTCCACCCGCGCCTGAACCCCCGTAAACGGGAGCCCGTGCGAAGGTAAAACCAGGGTCTTTTGCGGAATTTCGCGAGCCAGTTCTCCCAACGATTCCAGAAACCAGCCCAATGAATCGGCTTCCGGGGTCGCCGCGAATACACTGATATTGGTGGAAATTTTCGGCAAAAGCATATCACCAGAAATTACCACGCCGAGCTCGCCGCAGTAAAGCGCCATATGCTCCGGCGAATGCCCGTGGCCAATCAAAATGCGCCATTTTCTGCCGTCGACCGCGACAGCATCGCCGGCTTTTAGGCGGTGGTAGTACTCGGGCAATTCCGGCACCGCCATGCGATATCCCGAACCCCGTTTCTCGAACCTGGCGAGCCGCTCGCCCTCCAGCCCGTGCTGGCGGAACTGCTCAACCATGAAACGCGCGCCATGCCCGCCGACTTCGTTCCAGACGGCGTGGGCGGTCAGGAACTCGCCGGTCGTCATCCACAGTTGCGCACCGGTCTCGTTCATCAGCCACGACGCCAGGCCGAGGTGGTCGGGATGGAAATGGGTGACGATCAGGCGCCGCGCCGGGCCATCGAGTCCCGCCAGAACCTGCAGCAAGACTTCGCGCACGCGATCGGTCGCGAAACCGGTGTCGACCATCGTCCACCCGTCGCCATCGCGCAGCAGCCAGAGGTTGATGTGATCGAGCTGGAACGGCAGCGGCATGCGCAGCCAGAAGACACCCGGCGCGACTTCGGTCTTCTCGCCGGCAGCGGGCGGGTGAGCGTGGGGATAATGCAGGGACATGACAGAACCTTGGCACAGAGCTTCCCAACTTACCACAGAGCCCCGGCGCTCCCAAAGTGCGGCCGCGTCTGCCGGCCGGAATTGCCCGTGGATCCGACAAGTGCCCCGGGCTCGGACGTCAGGCATTGCGCACCGGGACGGCGCGTCCGGTGCACGACCGCGATTTCCCCCTGTCGTTACGATATTCAGCGGCAAGCATCGCCAAGCTTGCCCGGCACGTTCAGAGCGGAATTAGGGGCGCCACGAATTCAGGATAGACTGTCGCCGGAGAGGAGGCATGTCACCGTGAGCGAAGTGATCATCGTCGGCGGCGGAATAGCCGGTATCTGCGCTGCGCTGGAGTCGCTGGACGCCGGACGCGACGTGTTGCTGCTGGATCGCGACACGGCCGACAATTTCGGCGGCCTGGCGAAGGAGAGCTTCGGCGGTATATTTCTCGTCGGCACCCCGGAGCAGCGCCATGCCGGAATTCGCGACACGCCCGAACTGGCGCTGGCCGACTGGCATGCCTTTGGCGAACTCGACGCCAGCGATCGCTGGCCCTGCGCCTGGGCCGAAGCGTATGTGCATCGTTGCCATGACGATGTCGGCGGATGGCTGCGCCGGCGCGGGATCCGCTTCGTTCCGGTCCCGCACTGGGTGGAACGCGGGCAATTCCAGCCGGGCAATTCGTTCCCGCGCTTTCACATCGTCTGGGGTACCGGACATGAGCTTGCGTTGCGTCTGGGCGACCAGTTGCGAAACCATCCACGGCGTACGAGACTGGATATCCGGTTCGCCCACCGCGTCGAAGGCCTGCTGACCTCCGGCCGGAAGGTCACCGGTTGCCGGGGTGTCGGCGAAGACAACGGGCAGCCCTTCGAATTCGCTGCCGGTGCCGTGATCGTCGCGGCCGGCGGATTCAATGGCGACATCGAGCGGGTTCGCCAGCACTGGCATCGCGACTGGGGTTCGCCACCGCCGGTGATCCTCAACGGCTCGCACCGCTATGCCGACGGCCTGCTGCACGATGCAGTGGGCGCGGCGGGTGGCAGGCTCACGCACCTTGACGCAATGTGGAACTACGCCGCCGGCGTGCGTCACCCGAGGCCGCGCAAACCGGGGCACGGGTTGTCGCTGGTGCCACCGCGCTCGGCCCTGTGGCTGGACTGGCGCGGCCGGCGCATCGGTCCGATGCCGCTGGTGACAGGCTTCGACACCCGCGACCTGGTGGCCCGGGTATGCGCCCAGGAAAGGCAATACTCCTGGCAATTGCTGAACCGGCGCATCGCGCTCAAGGAACTCGCGGTTTCCGGCGCTGAGTTCAACCCGTCGGTGCGCGACAAGAAGGTGCTCGCCTTCGCGCGCGACCTGCTGTTCGGCAATCGCTGGCTCTATGAAGAGATGATCGGCAACTGCAAGGACTTTGTGGTCGGCCGCGATCTTGCGGAACTGGCGGACCGGATGAACGCTCTTCAGGGCGACGACGCGGTAAGTCTGGACACCATGCGGCAGGCGGCCGAGAGCTATGATGCCCAGATCGATCGCGGGCCGACGTTTCACAACGACGAGCAGTTGCGGCGCATCGCCTGTGTGCGGCGCTGGAAGGGCGATCGCCTGCGCACCTGCAAGTTCCAGAAGATTCTCGATCCGCAAGCCGGCCCGCTGATCGCCATCCGCGAATTCATCATCAGCCGCAAGAGCCTCGGCGGCATCCAGACCGATCTGCAATGCCGCGTGCTGGATCACGTCGGCCAGCCCATCACCGGACTGTACGCCGCGGGCGAAGCGGCCGGATTCGGTGGCGGCGGCATGCATGGCTTGCGGGCGCTGGAGGGCAGCTTTCTCGGCGGCTGCATCCTCGGCGGCCGGATCGCCGGCCAGGCCGCGGCATCCATTACCTGAAGACCTGGAGCATTGATCATGAAACGGACCGGCGCCTGGATCGCGGTGCGCGCCCTCGAAGCCCTCGGCATCAGATACACCTTTGGCATTCCCGGCGTGCACAACACCGAACTGTATGACGAACTCAACAGTTCCGGGCTGATAACCCCGGTACTCGTGACCCACGAAGGCGGGGCGGCGTTCATGGCCGACGGCGTCAGCCGGACCTCGGAGCAGACCGGCACCCTCGTCATCGTTCCCGCCGCCGGCGTCACCCACGCCGCCAGCGGCATCGGCGAGGCCTTTCTCGACGGCGTCCCGATGCTGGTCATCTGCGGCGGCATCCGCACCGACCTCGACAAGCGCTACCAGCTTCACGAATTGGATCAGCACGCCTTCCTCAGGCCGCTGACCAAGGCCGCCTTTCTGGTTAGCAGCCACGCGGAGATCGCTCCGACGCTGTTCAAGGCTTGGGAAATCGCCCACTCCGGCGAGCCCGGCCCGGTCTTCATCGAAATTCCGGTCAACCTGCAGATGTTTCCGGGCGAAGTGGGCGAACTTCCCGGTCCGCCGGTCATCGCCAGGCCGCAGCGGACGGCTGCCGGCGATATCCGGCGCGCTGCCGAAATGCTGCTCGGAGCTAGACATCCGGGCATGTTCGTCGGCTGGGGAGCGCGCGCTGCCGTCGCGCAGACGCGCGCCATCGCCGAGTTCCTGCAAGCGCCGGTGGCGACGACGCTGCAGGGACTCTCGGCGTTCTCTGCCGCGCATCCCCTGCACACGGGCTTTTCCTTCGGCGCCTCGGCAGTGCCCGCCGCGCGCAATGCCTTCGCCGATTGCGATTGCCTGCTTGCCGTCGGCACTCGCTTTGCCGAAATCGCCACCGGCAGCTTTGGCGTACGCGTGCCGGAAAATCTGATTCATGTTGACATCAACCCGATGGTGTTCAACGCGAACTACCCGGCGGCCGTGGTGCTCGAAGGCGATTCCGCAGCGGTCCTCGATGCGCTCCTTGTCGAGTTGCAGAGAATCGGGGCCGCCCGCGCCGCGGATAGCGGACTGCATGTCCGCATCCAGCGCGACAAGGATGCCTACAACGCGGAGTGGCTACGCCACGACAGCGGCGCCAGGGTCAACCCCGCCTTATTCTTCAATGCGCTGCGTGCGGCCGTCCCCGACGACGTCATCGCCGTTGTCGACGACGGCAACCACACCTACCTGACCGCCGAGCTGTTTCCGGTACGGCAAGCCAGGGGGCTGATCGTCCCGACCGATTTCAACTGCATGGGCTACGCGGTGCCCGCCGCCATCGGCGCGAAGCTGGCCAACCCCGACCGCGAGGTCTTCGCCATCGTTGGCGATGGGGCGTTCACGATGACCTGCATGGAAATCGTCTCGGCAACGCGACTGGACCTGGGCCTGATCTTTTTCGTATTCCACGACGGCGAGTTGTCGCAGATCGCCCAGGCTCAGGAAATACCCTTCAATCGCAAGCCGTGCACGGCATTGGGGGCCATCGACTTCAGCGGCGTCGCCATCGCCACCGGCGCCGAATATCTCAGGGTCGCGGCGAACGCCGAGGTTTCCGAAGCCATCGCCCGCGCCCGCGAGATTGCCGCAGGCGGCCGGCCGGTGATCGTGGATCTGATCGTCGACTACTCCAAACGCACCGCCTTCACCTTGGGCGCCGTCAAGACCAACTTCAGGCGCTTCCCGCTGGCCCAACGCCTGCGCCTGGTAACCCGCGCCGTAAAGCGCAGGATCACCGGCTGACAGGCCATCCACGGGAGTCGACCGCAAGTGCCGAGCGGCATTGAGAACTGCTCGCGTTGCAAGCCGCCGGATTGATAAAACACCTTGGTTCTGATCTACTTTGGTCCCTGAATCGAGGAACCCGAATTGACCCAGATAACTGCCAGATTCGCCATTTCCGACCTCGCCCGCGAGTTTGGCATCACCCCGCGAACGATCCGCTTCTGGGAGGACCAGGGCATCCTCGCGCCGGAACGGGAGGGCCGCAACCGTGTGTTCACCCGCCGCGACCGCGCCCGCCTGAAGATGGCCCTGCGCGGCAAGCGGCTTGGACTATCGCTGGCCGAGATCAAGGACCTGATCGGCATGTACTCGGGCACCGAGGATGAAACCCCGCAGTTGATCGAGTGCCTGCGTGTCATGTCCAAGCGACGCGAAGCGCTCGAGCAGCAGCGCGAGGACATCGAAGCGATGCTGGCGGACATTGCGCAGTTCGAGGGGCAATGTGAGCAGGAGTTGCTGCGCCGGAATTCCCGATGAGCGATAGCGGCCAGGCTATTGACGTTTACGTTAACGTGAATACAATGTCGCCATGACACACATTTCCGACCCCCATTTCGCCGAGCGTGTTAGGGCCAGCTTTGCGCTGCAGCATGCAATGACCCTGATCCGCGCGACCATTCCGGTGGTCGCGCACGGTCGTATCGAGATCCATCTCCCGCACTGGTCCGGCGTCGAGCAGCAGCACGGCTTCGTCCATGGCGGCGTGGTCGGCATGATCGCCGACTCGGCGGCGGGCTATGCGGCGATGACCATGGTGCCGGCCGCGGCCTCGGTACTCACCGTCGAATACAAGATGAACCTGATGGCCCCAGCCGATGGCGATCACCTGGTCGCCCGCGGCAGGGTGATCCGGGCTGGACGCACGCTGATCGTCACCCAGGGCGAAGTATTCGCCGTCAAGGACGGCCAGGAAACACAATGTGCGCTGATGCAGCAGACCATCATGGTCATGCACGGCAAATCCGAAAAACCTCCGGGAGAAAGACCATGAACATTCCCAGCCTCGACTTCGGCCTCGGCGAAGACATCAACCTGCTGCGCGAAGCGGTGCAGGCTTTTGCCGACGCCGAGATTGCCCCGCGCGCCGGCGAAATCGACCGCGTCAACGAGTTTCCGGCCGACCTCTGGAAAAAATTCGGTGACATGGGCCTCCTCGGCATGACCGTCGGCGAGGAATACGGCGGCACCAACATGGGCTATCTGGCGCACATCGTCGCCATGGAAGAGATCTCCCGCGCCTCGGCGTCCGTTGGCCTCTCCTACGGTGCACATTCGAACCTGTGCGTCAACCAGATCCGCCGCAACGGCTCGGAGGCGCAGCGCCGGAAATTCCTGCCCAAGCTGATTTCCGGCGACCATGTCGGCGCTCTCGCCATGTCCGAGGCGAATGCCGGTTCCGATGTCATTTCGATGAAGCTAAAAGCCGAGAAGAAGGGCGACCGCTACGTCCTGAACGGCTCCAAGATGTGGATCACCAACGGCGGCGATGCCGACACGCTGGTTGTCTATGCCAAGACCGATGCGGATGCGGGGCCGCGGGGCATGACCGCCTTCATCGTCGAAAAGGGCTTCACCGGGTTCAGTTGTGGCACCCACCTCGACAAGCTGGGGATGCGCGGCTCCAATACCTTCCCGCTGTTCTTCGACGATTGCGAAGTCCCGGAGGAGAACGTGCTCGGCGGCGTCGGCAACGGCGCCAAGGTGCTGATGTCCGGCCTCGACTACGAACGCGCCGTGCTCTGCGGCGGGCCGCTCGGGATCATGGCCGCCTGCATGGACGTCGTCGTGCCCTTCATCCATGAACGCAAGCAGTTCGGGCAGGCGATCGGTGAATTCCAGCTGATGCAGGGCAAGATCGCCGACATGTACTCGACCTGGCAGGCTACCCGCGCTTACGTTTATGCCGTCGGCCGCGCGTGTGATTCCGGCGATCATTCGCGCACCCTGCGCAAGGACGCTGCCGGCGCCATCCTCTACTCCGCCGAAAAGGCGACCTGGATGGCCGGCGAGGCGATCCAGGCGCTGGGTGGCGTCGGCTACACCAGCGAATACTCGACCGGCCGCCTGTGGCGCGATGCCAAGCTCTACGAAATCGGCGCCGGCACCTCGGAAATCCGGCGCATGCTGATCGGTCGCGAACTTTTCACGGAAACCGCGTGAGATGAGCTTGAGTCCCGAACAACTCCAGGCCGAGTGGCTGGCGGCGCGTGCCGAGATCGGCGCCCGCCAGTTGCCGCCCGACGTGCTGCCGGTCGAGGCGCTGCGCGAAAACAGCGGCCTGGAACTCTTCCAGAAGATGCTGCGCGGTGAACTGCCGCCCCCGCCAATAGCCCTGACCCTCGATTTCTCGCTGGTCGAAGCGGAGCCAGGACGGGTCGTGTTTCAGGGTCATCCGTCGCGCGCCTTCTACAACCCGATCAACTCGGTGCATGGCGGCTACCATGCGACCCTGCTCGATTCCTGCGTGGCCTGTGCCGTACAGAGCACGCTCGAAAGGGGACAGGGCTATACCACGCTTGAACTGAAGGTCAATTACCTGCGCGCACTGACCGACCAGGTCGGCCCGGTCCGCGCCGAGGGCAAGGTGATCCAGGTCGGGCGCCAGGTCGGGACCGCCGAAGGCCAGCTCTACGACACCGCCGGCCGCCTGTACGCGCACGCCACGACGACCTGTCTCGTCTTCACCCTTTGAGCGAGAACGGAAGAAAACAGGCGAAAGGTTAGAATTCCCGCCTGGTCTTCCATTTTCTCCCGCCACCCATGCTGATCATTCGCACCCTTACTGCCCACGACACTGAAGCCCTGGAACAGGTCCGCCAGTATTTCCGCAATTACGCGGCCTGGCTGGGGGTCGACCTGTCTTTCCAGAATTTCGAACAGGAAATGGCCTCCCTGCCCGGCAGCTATGGCGAGCCACAGGGCCGGCTGTTTTTTGCCGAATTTTCCGGTCGACCGGCGGGTTGCGTCGGAATTCGCCCCGTGCCGGATTCGGAGGGCACCTGCGAGATGAAACGCCTCTACGTCGATCCCGAAGCGCGCGGCAAGGGGGTCGGCCGGGCGCTGGCGCTGGCTGCGATCAAGGCTGCCCGCAGGATCGGCTATCGCCGCCTGCTGCTCGACACCCTGCCCAACATGCGCATGGCCGTCAAACTCTACCGCGAACTCGGCTTCACCGAAGCGCCGGCCTACTACCAGGCCCCGGTCGAAGGCACGATGTTCCTCTCCCTCAATCTGGAAAACTGGACGGAAGAGGAAATGCGCAGGGAGAACCTCTCCCACCTGTTCGACTTCAACCGTGCCTGGGCGCGCCAGATGCAGGAAGTCGATCCCGATTACTTCAACAAGCTGGCCAAACTGCAAACCCCCGAGTTGCTGTGGATTGGCTGCTCCGATTCGCGCGTACCCGCCAATGAAATTGTCGGCCTGCTGCCCGGCGAGGTCTTCGTCCATCGCAACGTCGCCAACGTCGTCGTCCATACTGACCTCAACTGCCTGTCGGTCATCCAGTTTGCCGTCGAGGCGCTCAAGGTCAAGCACATCATGGTCGTCGGCCACTATGGCTGTGGCGGCGTCAGCGCCGCGCTGAAAAAGGAACGCGTCGGGCTGGTCGACATCTGGCTGCGCCACGTTCAGGATGTTCATGCCAAACACGCGGGGAACGTCGACCGACTGCCGCCGGAGAAGCGCCACGACCGCCTGTGCGAACTGAATGTCCTCGAACAGGTGATCAATGTCTGCCAGACCTACGTCGTCCAGGATGCCTGGCAGCGTGGCCAGCCGCTGACGGTCCACGGCTGGATCTACGGCCTCAAGGACGGGCTGATGCACGATCTCGGCATCACCGTGCATCGTCCCGAGGATCTGCAATCGCGCTACGACGCCGCGCTGAAGGCGCTGGAAGCATGACTCACCCCTCATCAAGGAGAACCCCCCATGAATGACCCGATCGTTATCGTCTCCGCCGCCCGTACCCCGATGGGGAGTTTTCAGGGTGTCTTCGGTGCTGTAAGCGCGCCGCAACTCGGCGCCGTCGCCATCAAGGCTGCCGTCGGGCGCGCCGGCATCGATCCCGCGCTGGTCGAAGAAGTGGTCTTCGGCTGCGTCCTGCCGGCAGGTCTCGGCCAGGCGCCGGTTCGTCAGGCAGCCCTGCTCGCCGGGCTGCCGCTGTCGACCGGCTGCGCCATGGTCAGCAAGGTCTGCGGCTCCGGCATGAAAGCCACCATGGTCGGTCACGACGGCATTGTCGCCGGCTCCTGTGGTGTCGTGGTGGTCGGCGGCATGGAGTCGATGACCAATGCCCCCTACCTGCTGCCCAAGGCGCGCGGCGGCTATCGCCTCGGTCACGGCCAGATCATAGACCACATGTTCATGGACGGACTGGAGGATGCCTACTCTGCGGAGAACCGCGGGCGCCTGATGGGCACCTTCGCCGAGGACTGCGCCGGCAATTACAATTTCAGCCGCGCCGCGCAGGATGAATTCGCCATCCGTTCGACCCAACGCGCCAAGCAGGCCAGCGACGACGGCAGCTTTGCCTGGGAGATCGCTCCGGTCACCGTTGCCGGGCGCAAGGGCGATACCGTGATCGACAAGGATGAAGGCCCGTTCGCGGTCAACATCGAAAAGATCCCGACCCTGAAGCCGGCGTTCCGCAAGGATGGCACCGTGACCCCGGCGAACTCGTCGTCGATTTCCGACGGTGCCGCCGCCATGGTGCTGATGCGCGCCTCGCAGGCCGAAAGGCTGGGGTTGAGTCCGCTCGCCCGCATCGTCGCCCACACCACCCACGCCCATGCGCCGGCGCTGTTCCCGACCGCGCCGGTCGGCGCCATGCAGAAATTGTTCGCAAAAACCGGGTGGACCGCGGAAGGCGTCGACCTCTACGAGATCAACGAGGCCTTCGCCGTCGTCACGATGGCCGCCTTGCACGACCTCAAGCTGCCGGCCGAGAAGGTCAACCTCCACGGCGGCGCCTGCGCGCTGGGCCATCCGATCGGCGCATCGGGCGCCCGCATTCTGGTGACCCTGCTCGGCGCGCTGAAAAAGACCGGCGGCAAGCGCGGCGTCGCCAGCCTGTGCATCGGCGGCGGTGAGGCGACGGCGCTCGCGGTGGAAATGCTGTAAGTGCCGCAGCCGGTCGGGTCGCTTACCTACCTCAAGCTGATCGGCGCCATGTTCATGTGGGGCGGAACCTGGATCGCGGGCCGCGTCGTGGCGCAGGAACTGACCGCGCCGCTGGGTGTTCCCGCCATCCGCTTCCTGCTCGCCGGGCTGGTGCTGGCCGGCTTTGCGCTGGCGACCGAGGGACGGATTCCGCGTCCGCAGACGGGCAGCGAATGGGGAATCGTCAGCGGCCTGGCGATGACCGGCATCTTCCTCTACGCGCTCTGCTTCTTCTACGGCCTCAAGCACATCAATGCCGGGCGCGGCGCGCTGGTCGTCGCCCTCACCCCGGTTATCGTCGTGCTGGCCGCATGGTTTCTCGGCCGAGAGCGGATGACTCCGCTCAAGCTGACCGGCGTCGTCATCGCCATGGCCGGTTGCCTGACGGTCATCGGCAGCGGTAATCCGCTGGCCCTGCTGCATGGCGCGGTCGGCATCGGCGAGTGGCTCATTCTCGGCTGCGCGCTATGCTGGACCGCCTACACCTTCATCGGCCGGCGCGCGACCAAAACGCTGTCGCCGCTGGCAGCGACCCTGTGGGCCAGCCTGATCGGCGCCGCGCTGATCGGAGCGACGGCGCTGCTGCAGGGCGGCAGCGACATCGCCGCCTGGTCCTGGCGGGTGTGGACCAGCGTCGTCTTTCTGGCGGTCGGCGGCACCGCCCTCGCCTTCACCTGGTTTGCCGACGGCGTCAGGCGCCTCGGCGCCGCCAGGGCATCCGCTTTCGTCAACCTCGTCCCGGTATTCGCCGTCCTGCAGGCAGCCATCCTGCTCGACGAACGCCTCGGGTTGTCCGTGCTCGGCGGTGGCCTGCTGGTCATCGCCGGCGTCTGGATGACCGCCAACCTTTCGGAGAAAACAGCATGATTCTGACCCAGGAACAGGAAATGATCCGCGACTCCATGCGCGCCTTCGCGCAGGAACGCCTGGCCCCCTTCGCCGGCGAGTGGGATCGCAATCACACCTTCCCGGCCGAAGCCCTGAAGGAACTCGGCGCGCTTGGCGCGCTCGGCATGGTCGTGCCCGAGGAATGGGACGGCGCCGGCATGGACTACCTGTCGCTGGTCCTGACCCTCGAGGAAATCGCCGCCGGTGACGGCGCCACGTCGACAATCGTCAGCGTCCAGAATTCGCTGGCCTGTGGCATCACGATGAAGTACGGCAGCGCCGAGCAGAAGGAAACCTGGCTCAAGCCGCTGGCGCGGGGCGACAGTCTCGGCTGCTTCTGCCTGACCGAGCCGCACACCGGCTCCGACGCTTCGTCGATCACCACCCGCGCCGACCGCGACGGCGATCATTTCGTCATCAACGGCGTCAAGCAGTTCATCACCACCGGCAAGTACGCCGATGTCGCGATCGTCTTCGCGGTCACCGACAGGGCCGCCGGCAAGAAGGGCATCTCCTGCTTTCTCGTGCCGACTGCGACGCCGGGCTACATCGTCGCCCGCATCGAGGAAAAGATGGGCCAGCACGCCTCCGATACCGCGCAGATCCTGTTCGAGAACTGCCGCGTGCCGGCCGCCGCCCTGCTCGGCAAGGAGGGCGAAGGCTACCGCATCGCCTTGTCCAATCTCGAGGCCGGGCGCATCGGCATCGCCACCCAGTCGGTCGGCATGGCGCGCGCCGCCTTCGAGGCGGCCGTGCGCTATGCGAAGGAACGCAACACCTTCGGCGTACCGATCATCGAACACCAGGCCGTCAACTTCCGCCTCGCCGACATGGCCACCCAACTCGATGCCGCCCGCCTCATGGTCTGGCGCGCCGCCGCCCTGAAGGATGCAGGCCGCCCCTGCCTGACCGAAGCGTCGATGGCCAAGATGTTCGCATCCGAGATGGCCGAGAAGGTCTGCTCCGACGCTATCCAGATTCATGGCGGCTACGGCTATGTCAGCGATTTCCCGGTCGAGCGCATCTACCGCGACGTCCGCGTCTGCCAGATCTACGAAGGTGCCAACGACATCCAGCGGCTGGTCATCGGCCGCGCCGTGGCTGCTGCCTAAAGCAAGCATTCAGGGGGAGAGCAATGACCATATCGAACATGAACGGCAAGCTCGATTTCGAGGAACGCTCGCTTCGTCTCGCCGTTCTGATCGATGCCGACAATGCACAAGCATCTGTCATCGATGGGCTATTGGCCGAGATCGCTCGTTTCGGCGATGCAAGCGTAAAACGGATCTACGGCGATTTCACTTCCCCCAATAGCGCCCAGTGGAAAAGAGTCCTCAACCAGTTCGCGATCAAGCCGGTGCAGCAATTCGCCTACACGACTGGGAAAAACGCGACTGATAGCACGATGATCATCGATGCGATGGATCTGCTGTACACCCGGCGCTTCGATGGTTTTTGCCTGATCTCCAGCGACAGCGACTTTACCGGGCTCGCCCTGCGCATCCAAGAAGAGGGTCTGAGCGTGTTCGGCTTTGGCGAAGAGAAAACGCCCGATGCATTTAAGAACGCCTGCCACAAGTTCATCTTCACCGAAGTCCTGCGTCCGCTGCCATCGACCACAGCGCCCGATACCGCAGCAGGAACGCCCTGTCCGAAAAAGCCGGCGCTCGTAGCGAGCCCGGTGCCAACCCCTCCACCGGTAACGCCCAAAAAGCCGTTGCCCCTTCAGTTCGTCCTGCAGGCGCTTGATCAAGCCAGCGATGACACCGGCTGGGCCAATCTAGCTCTATTCGGCAGCTATCTGACCAAGCTGCAGTCCGATTTCGACCCGCGCCTATACGGATTCAACAAACTGAGCGACCCTGTCAAATCGAAACCACATGTCTTCGGGGTCGATGAGCGTCCGGTAGCCGGCACGAATTCCAAAGTCGTTTACGTTCGCCGCAAAGCGGCAAAAATGGTGAACACCCCGTAATCATGACGGCAAGCTCAATGCCCCGGCAGGGCCGACATCAGACCGAGATGCTCAACGAAGGGATCGAAATCGCGGTCACTGTAGAGCAAGGTGTGACGATTTTCGATGCAACTCGTCGCAATCAGCGTGTCGATCGTCTTCCGGACCGTCACTCCGCGCGCACGCAGATGGCGGAAATTGCGGGCGGCCTGCAACGCCACATCCAGACCCACCAGGGGAACAACGGGCAGCGCGGTGAGCAGGGTTTTCGCCTGATTGAAATCGTGTTCGCTGACAAACCCCTGCAGTACTTCGGCGAGGATCAGATCGCCGATCAGCAGCAACTCGCTGGAGAGCAATTGATCGAGACGATCACTTTGCGGCGTCAGGTCACCCCGAAAATAGTCGATCCAGACACTCGAATCGACCAGGATCATCGGTCCTGCCTCATCGCCTCCAGATCACCCTGCCAAGCCAGCCGGCCGCGAAAGCTACGGATTTCTTCCTGGCGCGCCAAGCGCAGCAGGGTCTTGAGTCCCTGCTCCACCGCTTCCCTCTTGGTCTTCAGACCGGTGACCTGCAGCGCAGCTCGCATCAAAGCATCGTCAATCACAATATTTGTTCGCACGATACACACCCATTAAACTTGAGATACACATTCTAGCTCCTGCTCTCACAAACACAAGCAGAAGGAAACAACCGTGTCCGATCCCATCGACTTCTGGTTCGACTTTTCCAGCCCCTACGGCTACCTGCTGAGCGAGCGCATCGACGAGGTGGCCGCCCGTTTCGGGCGCAAGGTGCGCTGGCATCCGATCCTGCTCGGCATCGTCTTCAAGGCCACCGGCAGCGCACCGCTGACTCTGCAGAATCCCGCCAAGGCCGCCTACTCGCTGCTCGACTTCGCGCGCTCGGCACGCTTCATGGGCGTCCCTTACCGCCATCCGACCCGGTTTCCGCTGGCGACGCAGAATGCCGCCCGCGCCTACTACTGGCTGCACGGCGAGGACTGCGCGCTGGCCCGGCGCTTTGCCCACGCCACCTTTCGCGCGCTGTACGTCGACGACCGCGACATCGCGGCGCCAGACGTCGTGCTGGAAATTGCCGCAGGTCTGGGTGTCGACCGCAGCAGCCTGGAAACCGCGCTGCAACGCCAGGAAATCAAGGACCGGCTGAAGGCCGAGGTCGACAACGCGCTGGCCATCGGCGTCTTCGGTTCACCGCATGTGATGATCGACGGCGAGCCCTTCTTCGGTGCCGACCGCCTGCCACAGATCGAAAAGTGGCTGGAAACCGGGGGATTCTGAGACCGCCATGAAACGCATCTGCGTTTTCTGCGGCTCCAACGCCGGCCACGACCCGCGCTATCGTGCTGAGGCAGACCTCCTTGGCCGGCTGCTGGCCGGGCGCGGCATCGAACTGGTCTACGGCGGCGGCAATGTCGGCCTCATGGGGGTCATCGCCGATGCTTGCCTGGGCGCCGGCGGCACGGTCATCGGGGTCATTCCCGAGGCGCTGATCGGCAAGGAGGTGGCCGGGCGCGTCGTCGATCACCGGGGCCTCACCCGCCTCGAGGTCGTCGACTCGATGCACACCCGCAAGGCGCGCATGGCCGAGCTTGCCGACGGCTTCATCGCGCTGCCCGGCGGCTTCGGCACCTTCGAGGAGTTCTGCGAAGTCCTGACCTGGGGCCAGCTCGGGTTCCACGTCAAGCCGATGGGTCTGCTCAACGTCAATGGCTTCTACGACCCGCTGCTCGCCCTCTTCGAGCGCGCCGTCGCGGAAGGCTTCCTGCGCGAGGAGAACCGGGCGATGGCGCTGGCTGCAGACGACATCGAGAGCCTGCTCGCGGCGCTGGCCGCTTACCGGCCGGAACCGGTCAGCAAATGGCTGAAGGAAGCGCAGCAACTGTAAGACACGTAACGCGACAAGAACAGCGAGGCGACATGAGCACCCTGAAAACCCAACTGAACCCGCGCGGCGTCGAGTTCCAGGCCAATGCGGCAGCCATGCAGGCGGTGGTCGCCGACCTCCATGAGAAAGTGGAGAAGATCGCGCTCGGCGGCCCGGAAGCAGCACGCCAGAAGCACTTGGCTCGCGGCAAGCTGTTGCCACGCGAGCGCGTCAATGGCCTGCTCGACCCGGGCACGCCGTTCCTCGAGATCGGCCAGTTCGCAGCCTTTGACATGTACGGCGGCGACGTTCCGGCCGCCTCGATGATCGCCGGCATCGGCCGCGTCAATGGTGTCGAATGCATGGTCGTCGCCAACGATGCCACCGTGAAGGGCGGCACCTACTACCCGCTGACGGTGAAAAAGCACCTGCGCGCCCAGGAAATCGCCCTGGAAAACCGGCTGCCCTGCGTCTATCTGGTCGATTCCGGTGGCGCCTTCCTGCCCATGCAGGACGAGGTCTTCCCCGACAAGGAACACTTCGGCCGAATCTTCTTCAACCAGGCCAACCTGTCGGCGCAAGGCATCCCGCAGATCGCCGCCGTCATGGGCTCGTGCACTGCCGGCGGCGCCTATGTGCCGGCGATGTGCGACGAGTCGATCATCGTCAAGAACCAGGGCACGATCTTTCTCGGCGGCCCGCCGCTGGTCAAGGCAGCGACCGGTGAAGTGGTGTCGGCCGAAGACCTCGGCGGTGCCGATGTCCATACGCGCATATCCGGCGTCGTCGACCACTTGGCCGAGAACGATGCCCACGCGCTGGCCATCGCCCGCCGCCTGGTCAAGGATCTGAACTGGAAAAAGGCCCCGCCGCTGACGTTGACCGCGCCAGTCGCGCCGCTCTATCCGTCCGAGGAACTTTACGGCGTCATCCCGACCGATTCGAAGAAACCCTTCGACGTGCGCGAGATCATCGCCCGCATCGCCGACGGGTCGGGCTTCGACGAATTCAAGGCGCGCTACGGCACGACGCTGGTGTGCGGCTTCGCCCGCATCCACGGCTACCCGGTCGGCATCGTCGCCAACAACGGGATTTTGTTCAGCGAATCGGCGCTCAAGGGCGCGCATTTCATCGAACTGTGCGCCCAGCGCGGCATTCCGCTCGTTTTCCTGCAGAACATCACCGGCTTCATGGTCGGCCGCAAGTACGAAAACGGTGGCATTGCCCGCGACGGCGCCAAGATGGTCACCGCCGTCGCCACCACCAAGGTGCCGAAATTCACCGTCGTCATCGGCGGCAGCTTCGGTGCCGGCAACTATGGCATGTGCGGCCGCGCCTACTCGCCGCGCTTCCTGTGGATGTGGCCGAACGCCCGCATCTCGGTGATGGGCGGCGAACAGGCGGCGAGCGTGCTGGCCACCGTCAAGCGCGACGGTATCGAGGCTGCAGGCAAGACCTGGAGCGCCGAGGATGAAGCCGCCTTCAAGGCACCGATCCGCGAGCAATACGAGACGCAGGGCCACCCCTATTACGCCTCGGCGCGGCTGTGGGACGACGGCATCATCGACCCGGCCGATACCCGCCGGGTTCTGGGGCTTGGTCTGTCGGCGTCGATGAACGCCCCGGCCGAGGAAACGAAGTTCGGCATTTTCAGGATGTAGGCCATGTACCTGCCCAAGCACTTCGCCGAAGACGATGTCGCCGAGATGCGCGCCCTGATGCGCGCCCATCCGCTCGCCACGCTGGTCAGCCACGGCGCGGATGGCCTGAACGCCAACCACATTCCGCTGCTGCTCGCCGATTCGGCGCCCTGGGGCAGGTTGCAGGGCCATGTCGCCCGCGCCAACCCGGTTTGGAAGGACGGCCAGGTGGGCGGCGAAGTACTGGCGATCTTCCACGGTCACGACAGCTATATCAGCCCGTCCGGCTACGCCACCAAGGCCGAGCACGGCAAGGTCGTTCCGACCTGGAATTACACCGCAGTCCATGCCTGGGGCCACCTGCGGGTAATCGACGATCCGACCTGGGTTTTTGCCCAGATTTCGGCGTTGACCGCAGCAAACGAAGCCGGGCTGCGGCGGCCATGGGCCGTCACCGATGCCCCGGCCGATTACATGGAGAAGATGCTCGGAGCCATCGTCGGCATCGAGATCACCATTACCCGCCTGCTCGGCAAGTGGAAAGTTAGCCAGAACCAGCCGCCGGAGAATCAGGCCAGCCTGATCGCCGCCTTAGCGGCACACGGCGACCCGATGGCGGACCTGATCGGCCGGCGTCGACAATAACGAGGAGAGAAAGCGATGTTCATGCACCTGGAAATCGAACTGGACGGCCCGGTCGCCACGATCTGGATGAACCGGCCCGACCTGCACAACGCCTTCGACGAAGACCTGATCGCCGAACTCACCGCCGCCTGCAAGGCGCTCGATGACGATGACGACGTCCGCGTCGTCATCCTCGCCGGCCGCGGCAAGAGTTTCTCGGCCGGCGCCGATCTCAACTGGATGAAGCGCGCCGCCGACAACGGCATCGACGACAACCTCGACGACGCCCGCACCTTGGCCAGAATGCTGCGCGCGCTCGCCGAAATGAGGAAGCCGACCATCGCCCGCGTGCAAGGCGCCGCCCTCGGCGGCGGCATGGGGCTGGCGGCCGCGTGCGACATCACCGTCGCGTCCACGAAAGCCGTCTTCGCCACATCCGAAGTCAGGTTTGGCATCATCCCGTCGGCCATTTCGCCCTACGTGCTCCGCGCGATCGGCGCCCGTCAGGCCTACCGATACTTCCAGTCGGCCGAACGGATCGAAGCCGTCCGCGCCCGCGAAATCGGCCTCGTCCATGAAACGGTCGAGCCTGAGCAACTCGATGCCAAGGTCCAGGAGATTGTTGCCGCGCTGCTGCAGGGCGGTCCGCTGTCGCAGACGGCCGCCAAGAATCTGATCCGGGCCGTCAACAATCAGCCGATCAATGACAATCTGGTCGAGGATACCGCCCATCGCATCGCCCACCTGCGCGCCACGCCGGAGGCGCAGGAAGGCATCGCCGCGTTCCTCGACAAGCGCCAACCTAACTGGATCGAGGATTGAGCATGTTCACCAAGGTCCTCATTGCCAATCGCGGAGAAATCGCCTGCCGTGTCATCAGGACCGCCCGGCGCATGGGTATCCGCACCGTTGCTGTCTATTCCGAGGCCGACGCCAACGCCCGCCACGTCCGCCTGGCCGATGAAGCCGTGCTGCTCGGCCCGGCTGCGGCGCGCGAATCCTATCTGGTCGCCGAGAAGATCGTCGAGGCGTGCCGGCGCACCGGCGCCCAGGCGGTGCACCCCGGCTACGGCTTCCTCTCCGAGAATGCCGATTTTGCCGATGCGCTTGCCGCCAACGGCATCGCCTTCATCGGCCCGCCGGCCTCGGCGATCCGCGCCATGGGCTCCAAGTCCGAAGCCAAGAAACTGATGGGCAGCGCCAGCGTGCCGCTTACGCCGGGTTATCACGGCGACGACCAGACGCCGGCCCTGCTCCACAGGGAAGCCGACGCCATCGGTTACCCCGTGCTGATCAAGGCGGCGGCCGGCGGCGGCGGCAAGGGCATGCGTCTCGTCGAACAATCGGCCGACTTCCCCGACGCCCTGGCCTCGTGCAAGCGCGAGGCCATCTCCAGCTTCGGCAATGACCATGTTTTGATCGAGAAGTACGTCACCAAGCCGCGCCACATAGAAATCCAGGTCTTCGCCGACACGCAGGGCAATTGCGTCTATCTCTTCGAGCGCGACTGCTCGGTGCAGCGCCGCCACCAGAAGGTGCTGGAGGAAGCCCCCGCCCCCGGCATGACCGCCGAGCGCCGCCGTCAGATGGGCGAAGCCGCCGTTGCCGCCGCCAGGGCAGTCGGCTATGTCGGCGCCGGCACGGTCGAGTTCATCGCCAATCAGGATGGCTCGTTCTATTTCATGGAAATGAACACCCGCCTGCAGGTCGAGCATCCGGTCACCGAGATGATCACCGGCCAGGACCTCGTCGAATGGCAGTTGCGCGTCGCCGCCGGCCAGCCGCTGCCGCTGGCGCAGGAACGGTTGCAGATTCGCGGCCACGCGCTCGAAGCGCGAATCTACGCCGAGGACGCCGGCAAGGGTTTCCTGCCGTCTACCGGCAAGCTTATCCGCCTTTCTCCGCCAGCGGAAAGCCTCAACGTCCGCGTCGATTCCGGCGTCGAGGAAGGCGACGAAATCACGCCCTTCTACGACCCGATGATCGCCAAGCTCATCGTCTGGGACGAGCACCGTGACGCGGCGCTGGCGCGCATGCGCAAGGCGCTGGCCGATTATCAGGTGGCCGGCGTCACCACCAACATCGACTTCCTGTCGCGCCTCGTCGCCTGCCCGGCTTTCGCCGGCGCCGATCTTGATACCGGCCTGATCGAGCGCCAGAAGACCTTCCTCTTCCCGGCAACCCAAGCTGTGCCATACGACGCACTGCTCGTCGCCACGGTCGGCGAACTACTCTGGGAACAGCACAAGGCCAGGCTGGCTGCGAAGAGCAGTGGTGACCCCTGGTCGCCCTGGCACGCGCGCGACGGCTGGCGGATGAACCTCTCGGCCGCCCGCATCATCGGCTTCCGCGATGGCGAAAGTCTGGTCGAAGCGCAGGTCCGCTATCAGCGCGACCAGTGGCGGATCACCATCAACGGCCGATCAGCACTCGCGCGCGGCCGCAAGCTCGAAGGCGACCGTATTGCAGTCGAATTCGACGACCGCCGGCTGATCGCCAGCGTCGTCGCGGTCGACGACAAGAGGAGCGTCTTTTTGCAGGGGAGTACATACTCACTTCTGCGCGACGACCCGCTGCACCTGGTCGAGGCCGGCGGCGCCCACGGCGGCGGCCTGACCGCGCCGATGCCGGGCAAGGTCGTCGCCCTGCTCGCCCAAGCCGGCCAGAAGGTGGAAAAAGGCGCGCCGCTGCTGATTCTCGAAGCGATGAAGATGGAGCACACCATCACCGCCCCCGCCACCGGCACCGTCAGGGCCTTCTGCTACGCGGCAGGCGAACAGGTCGGCGACGGGGCGGCGCTGGTCGAGTTCGAGGGAGATGGTTGAAGCTTGACACGATGCGTTCGGGCAACCAGTATCAAGCAACCCGAAGCGCATTAGGGACTCACCATGCAAACAGAAATGAAAGGAAAACACGTGAAGAATCGTTTCTCAATTCGTTGCCTCTTAATTCTGGCGGCGGTAGTCGGCGCCGAGGTCAATGCCGGGGATTGCATCAAGGACCAGCATGGAAACGTGGTATGCGGAGAGGGGCAGTGCGCGTCGGATCAATACGGCATGGTGTTCTGTGCCAGGGCAGGCGGCGGCGCGATGAGGGATCGCTATGGTGTCGTCAAGTGCGGTGTGGGCTATTGCGCCACCGACGATGAGGGACAGGTAAAGTGCTCGTCGCAACCGGGTGGCGGAGCCGCGGTTGATTCGAATGGCACAGTGAATTGTTTGGGCACCTGCCAGGATGCCATGCCGGAATCTTGTGCTCCGGCGCGCTAGGAAACCGCTCCCGCCCATGATGCCTGCCCAGATCAAGATCATCGAAGCCGGCACGCGTGACGGGTTGCAGAACGAAGAGGCAGTCGTCCCGAGCGAAACCAAGATCGAACTGATCGAGCGCCTGGCCGAGGCCGGGCTGCGCGTCATCGAGGCGACTTCGTTCGTCTCGACGAAGTGGGTTCCGCGATGGCCAAAAACGCAGCGGTGATGCAGGGCATCACCAGGCACCCTGCTGCGGTCTACCCGGTTTTGACGCCCAATTTGCAGGGCTTCGATTCAGCGCTGCAAGCCGGCGCCAGCGAGGTCGCCGTCTTCGGCGCGGCTTCGGAGGAGCGAAAAGTCTGAGCCTGGCCCCTTTTGCTCGTGGGGATTGAAACCGGCGTCGATCTCGCTACACTGGCAACCATCGGCGACTGGATTTCCGGCGCCATCAACCGCCCGAACGGCGCCAGGGCCGGCCGGGCAACCTGCGCGAGGGATACCCGGTGAGCCTGATCTCCTCCATTGCCGATTTCCTCAAGCCGACACCGGCACCCACACCCCAGGTCCGGAACGCGCTCGAGCGGGTTGGCGAAATCGTCGACCCGCTGCTCAGGTCAGCCTCCGGGTTCGAACGTGAGCTGGCACCGGCCGTCGAGC
>ERZ724507.105-NODE-105-length-33408-cov-14.955296_pt1 | contig 33408 bp, 45 predicted proteins | sample MGYA00376040_ERZ724507 | MGnify/ENA primary metagenome ERZ724507 (study PRJEB28724, sample SAMN07190883) | activated sludge metagenome | isolation source: activated sludge of sewage treatment plant in Hong Hong | place: Hong Kong | collected 2016-03-17 ...
ACCATCGCGTTGTTCTTGCTCGGCCCTGTGGCAAACGCGTTGGGGTCTGGTGAATCGTACACCCAGACTTCCGGCATGGTGATCTGAAGGCGGTCCGCAATCTCTCGGACGGAGCCGTAAATGACCTGTTCCGCTTGTGTGCGGGGCTGCGTGATCTGCGTGCAATCCAGCATGGCTCGCGCCATCTGTTTCGAAAAGATCAAGCTGATGAACGCGCCGCCGAAGCCGATGACCAGCGACCAGACCAGCAGTTCCTGACTGAAGACCCCCCGGACGTCGATGCCGAATGCCGGCAACACCATGTTCACCAGCACTCTGACGGTAATCGACAGGGTGAGGTAAATCAGAATATTCGAGAGAATTAGTAACCCGATACCCTTCAACGACTTCATATCGCTCCTCCGTTGGAGGTTCGCGCCTCCTTCTTCTCTTACGAAGCGTCGCGAACCTTGGATGTCATTATACCGAACACCGGGCCAATTCGTTCACCCCGGGGCGGATCCACTGTTGTTGTCTTGGTGTTCACAGATAATACCAGGTTTTACGCCAGTCAAGGCGGTCCGCCCTCGGGTTTCGGCGGCCGGTGCTGGTGTGCCGCAGGGAGAGAGGGCCGATGGCGGTCGATTTCTGGTCGGTTGACCGGTTCCGAAGCCTTCTGTTAGAAACCTTGTCATGCATATAGGTCTCTCGTCCCGGCCGCTAGGCCTCTTGGTGTTGGGGGTGATGATGATGGGCACGGCGCCGGTCACGGCCGCCGATCCGGCCACGTCGGTGCCGCCGCTACAGGTTCCTGTTGATCTGGTAGACGGCCTGCAACGGGCCACTGTGGTCCTGGACAGCTACGCGTATACCCCGCATCACCTCATCGTTCAGGTTGGGAAACCCGTCGAACTCTTCTTGACCAGTATCACGTCCATCACTCCGCACAATTTTGTGTTGCGGGATGAGGCTGCTGGCCTCTCGATCGAACGAGATGTTAGTGCCGGTAAGACGGTGACGGTGCAATTTACGCCGACGAAGCCGGGCCGCTACTCCTTCTATTGCGATAAGAAGCTGCTGTTTCTTCCAAGTCATCGGGAGAAAGGCATGGAAGGCACCCTCGAAGTCAGATAAGCAGGTCGAGCCACGAGTACCCAGCCTTCCAAGCACGAACTTCTTCACGTCATTCTCAAGCAGGTATCCCGTTCATTTTACCTGACGTTGAATGTCCTTCCGTCGGATGTGCGCGATGAAATGGGGTTGGCCTATTTGTTCGCGCGCGCGGCCGACACCATCGCTGACACCGGCCTGATCGGGCGGGAACAGCGGCTGCAGTATCTCAACATGTTTCGCGCGCAGTTCGCAGGCGACGAGGTTCAGCCGGAGGCCGTGCAGGCCATTCAGACCGGACTGCTGCCGCACCAGACCGACTCGGCTGAACGCGTGTTGCTCCAACGTTTGCCGGAGTGTTTGGCGCTGTTCAGGCAGTTCGATCAAGGAGATCGCGAGCGCATTCGCTGGCTGATGGAGGTGCTGCCGAATGGCATGGAGATGGACCTGACCAGATTCCCCGGCTCATCGGCGAACGAGCTCACGGCGTTGGAGCGGCCGGACGAGTTGGATCGCTACACCTATTTTGTCGCGGGCTGTGTCGGCGAATTTTGGACCCGCATGGTCTGTGCGCATCGGCCGGCGATGGCCCATTGGGATGTCGATCAGATGTCTACCATCGGCGTGCGGTTCGGCAAGGGGCTGCAGTTGACCAACATCGTCAAAGACCTCGCTCGCGACCTTCACAATGGCCGCTGTTATGTGCCGACGCAATGGCTGGATGAAGTCGGTCTCAAACCGGCGGATCTGCTGAAACCGGAAAGTCTGCCGACTTTTCGCCCGATTCTGCTGCGCATGATCCGTCAGGCGGTCGAACACTTGGATCAGGGATGGATCTATACGATGGCACTGCCGAGGCTCGAAATCCGGCAGCGGTTGGCCTGTATGTGGCCCATCTTACTGGCCGGGGAAACACTCAAACGCGTCGCGATGGCTCCCGATCTCCTCAACCCCACCGTCAATGTGAAGGCTCCACGCTCGGTCGTCTATCGAGTGATGGCCCTGACCACGTTCACCGGCGGCTGTGGATACGTTGGTACGGCCTACTGGGGTAGACTGAGGAAGCAGATCGTCTAACGCGATCTGCCCATGCGTGAGATGGCGGGTGGCGGCAAGACCTTCTCCATCGTTCCCCATCGATGCACCTGGCCGATCTCCACTGGGCGCATCCCACGGGGCCTTGTAAGGCCGCGCGTCGCGCGAGCAGAGGGGCTCAGCTCCGGGGATCCCGATTACTTCTTCTGCGGCTCCAACAGCTTATCCCCTTTGCGATAGACCGCATAAATCGCCTGTGACGGACAGGCGTCCAGGCACAGCCGGCAGCTTTCCAGGCAACGTGAGGGATCAAACTTATACGGCGGCGTCGAAAGCCAGGCGCTTGTGGGGCAGACCGGCATGCAAATGGCTTGGTGGGTACACCGGTCAGGATGGCGCACCAGGTGATCGCGAATGAGCATCATAGGCTTGACTCCTTCGAAGAGACCTTGCGAGAAGATCTCGAACATGTTCTTTTGGGGCAGACTGCTCACTTCCACTCCTTGATCAGCTCAACGAGCCGGTCTTTTAATTCCGGGAGCTGGTTCGCGTTGTTGCGAATCGCACCGAGAATGTTCTCGAGGCGGGCGGTCCGTTGCGCCTCTTTGTCCTTCTTGAGCAACTGGTCGTATTCGGCATAGGCCGCGCCATGTTTGGGCTCGAGAGACGCCCGGCCGACCTGCAGCGCTTCCCCAAGCTCATAGGGTTCGGGACTCAGCAGCGGCACGACCACAAACGATCCGTCCGTGCAGATGAGCGCCGCGGACCCGGCTTTGCTTTTCAACGGCACCACCGTCTCCACCGTTTTGCCCGTCAGCTGGTCCCAGGCGTTCAGCAAACCGGGGAAGGCTTTCATGTAGGCCACCTTCTCCATGTTGGCCTTCCATTTGTCATCGGCGGGCATACAGATCTCGTGATACTCCGCAGGTGTGACCGGCTTATAGGCTCAATGGGGAGAGCAGGGGGGAGGGGGCCTGGTCGGGGATCAACAGTCGATCGACCACTTCTCCCTTCATGATATGGCGCTCCATGATCTCTTTCACGTCTGCGTCAGAACGCACGCGATACCACACCCCTTCCGGGTAGACCACCACGGTGGGACCCTGGGCGCAATAATCAAGGCAGCCCGCCTTATTGGCGCGTACAACGCCCTTCAAGTTGAGCCGCTTGGCTTCCTGCTTGAAGCAGGCGTGGAGTGCCTCCGAGCCGAGTTTGGAGCAACTGCCGCGAGGATCATCGGCCTCGCGCGTATTGGTGCAGACGAAAATATGTCGTTGATAGCCGGTCATGGCAACAGTCTCGAAGCGGTGTTGGTCACTGTGTGGTCCGCACGATCAGGCGCGCGCGTGGAATTGTTCGATCAGTTGAGTCACTTCCGTCGCGTTGAGCAGTGACGAACCGGCGGACTGCGTGCCGGTAATGGCCGCAATTTCGCGGAGGCGCAACTGCGCGCGTTGTTTGGCCTCTGGTTCAGACAGTGCGGAAGCCTGCCCCTTGGTAAGCTTGTCGAACTCGGTGCGAATATCGCGGAAGTCCCGCTGCAAATTCTTCATCATGGAGCAGGGTTCGCAGTACCATTTCGGACTCTGATCCGAAGACGGGGACAACCGGTCGTAGGTGCGCCCGAAGAAATCCTTGCCCAGGGACAGTTTCATCAACGGTGTGCCTGCGGCGCTGCAGGCATTACAGGATCCGGCATCCATGCGCGAAGTGCTCCTCTTAGGGGGAAAAGTCGATAGACGGCGAATCTTACCGCACTGGTCTTTCGGCTGGCAAGGTGGACGTGCGGCTCACGGCAGGAGGGGTGTCGGCCCATGTATAATGAGCATGAGAGGCCGGTGTCGAGGGTAAGGAGGCGGACATGGTGATCGGGGTTCCCAAAGAGATCAAGGACTACGAATTCCGCGTGAGTGTCACGCCGGACGGTGTGCGGGCGTTGCGACAAGCCGGCCATCAGGTGTTGGTTGAACCGACGGCCGGGCAGGGAAGCGGGTTTTCCGACGAAGCCTATCGACAGGCGGGTGCCGAGATTGCGCAATCCAAGGAAGACGTGTTTCACCGGGCAGAGCTCATCGTGAAGGTCAAAGAGCCTCAATTGTCGGAGTGCGCGCTTTTTCGGCCGGGCCAGGTGCTGTTTACCTATTTGCACTTGGCGTCGTTGCCGGATCTGACCAAGGCCTTGATGGCGGCTGGGATCACCGCGATCGCCTATGAGACTGTCGAGGCCAGGGATCGCAGCCTGCCGATGTTACGGCCGATGAGTGAAATCGCCGGGCGGTTGTCCGTACAAGTGGGCGCGCACTACCTCGGGACTGTCCAAGGGGGGCGCGGAGTCTTGTTGGCCGGAGTTCCCGGGGTTCTGCCAGGGCATGTGGTGGTGATCGGTGCGGGTATCGTGGGAACGTCGGCCGTCCGGATCGCCGTCGGCTTGGGCGCACGAGTGACAGTGATCAATCTGGATGTGGATCGACTGCGGATGCTCGACGATCTCTACGGGGGGCGCATCGCGACCTGTGCGGCTTCCGACTCCGCCATCGAGCGGGCGGTCGTGGAGGCAGACGTGGTCATCGGCGCGGTGCTGGTCCCTGGTGCACGGGCGCCCAAAGTGATCTCCCGCAACCTCGTGGAACGGATGCAGCCGGGTTCCGTGATTGTCGATGTGGCCGTGGATCAGGGCGGCTGCTGTGAAACGACCACGCCCACTACGCACTCGAATCCCGTTTATGGCGTGAACGGGGTTGTGCACTATTGCGTCACCAATATGCCAGGGATCGTGCCGCATACCTCGACGAGAGCGTTGACCAATGCGACACTCCCATACCTGCTCCGTCTTGCCTCGGAAGGGGTGGAGCGAGCCATTCGGTCGGACCCGGGGATGGCCAAGGGGGTAAACGTGATGCAGGGTACAATTACGTGTCAGGCAGTGGCCGAATCTCACGGCTTGCGTTTTACCCCTCTCTTGTAAGACAATCCGCTCTCCGTTTTCTGATTCGCCCGGTCGGGGCGTAGCGCAGCCCGGTAGCGCACTGCGTTCGGGACGCAGGGGTCGGAGGTTCAAATCCTCTCGCCCCGACCAAACCGCATCTCCTCTCATTTCACGTTCAGCCATCCCAGTGTCCACGAGGAGTTCTTCCGAACCCCGCGCTCATGCTTTGTGCGATCCCTGCCGATAAGGGGGAAGTATGAGCGTAGACGCGCCGCGCAAACCGCTAAATCGCGTGACGGCATCTAGTCGCTGTGAGAATATCCTGGTCAAGGCGCGATTCTCGCTCTGCGCCGATGTCTGTGCCCAAGGGAGTTGTGAATCGATGACAGAGACGGGCGATGCCGTACGGGCAAAAATCTTGGTGAGCGGTCGTGTGCAGGGGGTGGGCTATCGGGCGTTCGCCTGCCGCATGGCCGCCTCGCGCGGATTGACCGGTGGTGTGGAGAATCTGGATAGCGGGCAAGTCTCTGTGGATGTTGAGGGGTGTCGGAGTGTCCTCGAGGAATTCCTGACGGATCTCAAACGCGGGCCGGTGGGGGCGCGTGTGACCCAGGTGCACGTGGAGTGGGGCAACGCGACGGGCCGGTTTCATGACTTTACGATTCGGTAGCAGGTAACGACGTTATGGCTCGACGTGCAACCATGCGACAGGACACCGGGATGAATCCGTCGGTCTCGACTCGCCGCCCGCGCGCGACGCGGAGAGATGAGGATGAGGAGTCGGACTCCCAGGGCCATCTTGAGGCGGAAGAGTCAGGAGCCGAGAGCCGTTCGTCCGAATCCGGGCGCGCAGAAGGCCTCGACACGATCAAGAGTTATCTGCGCGAGGTGCGCAAGTCGACCCTGTTGAATTTCAAGCAGGAACAATCGCTGGGCAAGCGGATCATGGCTGGCGATGAAGCCGCCCGGCAGGAGATGATCGAGGCGAATCTTCGGTTGGTCATCAGCATCGGGAAGCGGTACATGAACCGGGGATTTCCCTTTGCCGATATCGTTGAAGAAGGCAATCTCGGTCTGATCAAGGCGGTCGAGAAGTTCAATTACAAGCGCGGGTTCCGGTTCAGCACCTACGCGTCCTGGTGGATCCGGCAGTTTATCGAGCGGGCCATCATCAATCAGGGGAAGCTGGTTCGATTGCCCGTTCATGTCGTCGAGCGGTTGAACCGCTATCTGGGCAAGGTGGAGCAACTGGTTCATGAGCTTGGGCGGGAACCGCTGTCCGAGGAAGTCGCGGCCAAACTGAAAGTCAGCGTCGCGGAAGTGGATGATCTCAAGCAACTGGTCCGTACCACCTGTTCGCTCGACAGCCCGATCAGTGATCGCCAGGATACCTTTTTGCGGGACGTGATCGAAGACCCGCTGTGCCTCACTCCAGCCGATACCGCCGAAGGTGTGATGCGGCGGGCCGAGCTCATGGCCTGGGTCAACGAGCTGCCGGAAAAGGAGCGCACGGTCATTCTGGCTCGGTTTGGACTTGACGGGGCTGAGTCGCGGACGTTAGAAGAGATCGGCCAAGAGATGGGGCTGACTCGTGAGCGCGTTCGTCAGATCGAAACGGCCGCACTCGCCAGGCTCCGCGGAATCATTGAACGGAAAACCATGAAACGGGCGGATCTCTTATGAGGACCTCCCGATCCCGTCAGACGCATGAACTACAAAGCCCTCATTCGAGAAGTCCCCGACTTTCCTAAGCCCGGCATTCTGTTCTACGACATTACCACCCTCCTCAAAAACGCTCAGGCCTATCGCGCCATTGCCGATGAGCTGGCTGCCCGGTATGAAGGCCAGGGCATTGCCAAGGTCATTGGAATCGAGTCGCGGGGGTTCATCCTCGGTGGCACCTTGGCGGCCAGGCTCGGGGCCGGATTCGTGCCTGTCCGAAAGCCGGGAAAACTGCCGGCGGACATTTTTGAGGTGGAATACAACCTGGAATACGGGTCCAGCGTGTTGGCAATCCATCGGGACGCGGTCGCGGCCGGAGAGCGGGTGTTGATCGTGGACGACCTGCTGGCTACAGGGGGGACGGCGGCGGCGACGGTTGATCTCGTGCGCCAGCTCGGTGGAGAGATCGCGGGACTGGACTTTCTGATCGAGTTAAAAGGCCTGAAGGGGCGTGATCGACTGACCGGCTACAACGTGCATTCCATGATCATCTATCCCTAAACACCCAAGATCTTGGGGAATCGGGTACTTGTCAAACGATCTATAGCGTGATATACCTGCCAAACTTTTTCGCCTTGCACTCATCACGAAAGGGCATGAGACTCTATGGCGACGAAAGTCAGCGCGAAGAAAAAAACTCCAACAACGAAAGCCAAAGCCATCGCTCCTGAGAAGCCCGTGAAGAAAGAGCGTCCGGCTCCCGTAACCGCTATGACCGAAAAAGATGAAGACAGCGTGGCCGCGCGTGTGGTGGCCGCGTTGACCCAGAAAGAAACGCCGAAAGAAAAAGAAGAGCGCCAGCGCCGGCGCGAAGTCCTGCAGCGTATGCTGCTCGGGAAACGTCAGGAGATTATGCGGGAGATCGAGGGGAACCTCGGCCAATCGCTGACGGAAGACCAGCAGCGCCGCTTGGAGTCAGCCCGCGACGTGGGCGACCAAGCGCTCATGGATTTGGATCGCGAACTCGGCATCTCGCTCATGGAGATGCGAAACAGGAAGCGGCAGGCGATCGATGAGGCGTTAACCAGACTCAGCGAAGGCACCTACGGTATTTGCGCGGAGTGCGGCATCGAAGTCAGCGAAAAGCGATTGGAAGCCGTGCCCTTCGCGAAACTGTGCGTGCAATGTCAGTCTCAGCAGGAACTCCTCGAGAAGATTGAGAAGGAAGAGGATCGAGACTAGGGCCGCGGCCTCGGCACGATTCTCTTCCGGTTTTCCCTCAGATCCCGCGCTGGTCATCACACGAGTGCTCCGTCTTTGGTACTCGTCCTCAGTGGGTTCCGGCAGTCTTGCCTCTACGTATGACTCATCCCCAGTCGAAGGCCGTGGTGTTGCTGAGTGGCGGGTTGGATTCCACCGTCACGGCCGCCATCGCGCAACAGGATGGCCATCGCATTCACTGTGTGACGATCGCGTATGGGCAACGCCATGGGGTGGAGGTACAGCGTGCTCAGGCCGTTGCGGCGGCATTGGGTGCGGTAGGCCATGTGATTGTCACGGTTGACCTGCGGGCATTCGGGGGGTCCGCCCTGACTGCCGATGTGGCGGTACCGAAAGACCGGACCCAGACAGAACGGGCCGGAGAAATTCCGGTCACCTACGTTCCGGCACGCAACACGATTTTTCTCTCGCTGGCATTGGCCTATGCCGAAACCCTGGACGCGCAGGCCATCTACTTCGGCGCCAATGTGCTGGACTATTCCGGTTATCCGGATTGCCGCCCGGAGTTTATCCGCGCGTTTGAGACGGTGGCCCGGCTTGGGACGAAGATGGGGATCGAGGGACGTGCGGTTGAGGTTCGCGCACCGCTCCTGATGCTCTCTAAGGCGGAGATCGTGCGTCGGGGACAGGAGCTGGAGGTGCCGTTTGCGCTTACACACAGTTGCTACGATCCCGGCGTTGACGGGGTGGCCTGCGGGCGCTGCGACAGTTGTCGGATTCGCCGGGAAGGTTTTCGCCTGGCGGGAGTTGAGGATCCTGTCCCCTATGCGATACTCTAGCGAACGAAGCGCACGATGCTTGTCTGAGTCGGGAGAGATGGATCAATGACGCCTGAAGAATTCTTTATGTACCTGATCATCGCGCTGGTGATCGTGACTCCAATCGGGGCCAGGCTCTACCGCAGATTGACGCTGAATCGTACGACGCAGATGTTACGCGAGCAATTGAACCAATCGCAGCCCAATCAGTCGGCGACGACACCCCCGGAGCCACCTCGATGAGGCAGAAGATGGTGGAGCACATGTCGATGAAAGCCTGGATGGTGGGCGCGAGCGTGGCGGTCATGGTGGCCGCCTTGGTTGCCTGCGAGTCGAATGCGACCAATCCGGAGGGGGCCAAGCCGGCCGGCGGTTCGACGCCGGCGGATGTGCAAGTCGGAGAAGGCAAGTTCGCGGCGAACTGCGCCGCCTGCCACGGCGCTCGCGGGGTCGGCACAAAGCAGGGGCCACCTCTCGTCCATAAGATTTATGAGCCGAATCATCATGCCGATATGGCCTTTTTCCGCGCAGCGGAGAATGGCGTGCGCGCCCACCATTGGGAGTTCGGGAATATGCCGAAGATTGAGGGCGTGACGCCCGCCGATGTCGAGCAAATCATTCGGTATGTGCGCTGGTTGCAACGCGAGGCGGGGATTTACTGATCTGCCTGATACGCCTGTCTCCTCCACCCTTCTCCTGGTGTTGTTCCTCACACTCCCTGCGCCAGTTCCCTCGTTTGACAACCTACGCGTGCGGTTCGTAAGGTAGTTGCATGGCCAAACGAGGCCGTGGAAACCCGCCTGCCCCGCAGGGGGCTCGGTTCGTTGGCGAGGCCTTTTCACAGGAGGAACCTATGCGACAGGGAGCCTGGTTCATGCTGGGGATGGTGGGGATCGTCGGGGCATCGTTGTCGGCCTCAGGCTGTGTGGCGATCGAAGCCGGCCACGAGGGTGTCATGGTCGAGCAGCCATTCTTCTTCGGCCATGGAGGGGTCGATCCGTCGCCGACGAAGACCGGCCGTGTGTGGGTGGCGCCGACGACGAAGGTGATTGAGGTGGACATCCGACCGCTGCAGTATTCGGAGCACTTCGACATTATCTCCGCCGAAAATGCCCCCGTGTCGTTTGATGCGTTCCTGATTGCGAACGTCGTCGAAGGGCGCACCCCTGAACTCATCGGTCGTTACGGGACGACCTGGTATCAAAACAACGTAAAGGAAGCGTTCCGCACCTTCGTCCGTGAAGAAGTTCAACGGTATCCGCTCTTTCAGTTGACGACTGATCCGACGACCAGGACGAAACTGCAGGACGCGATTGCACGCGAGGTGCAGAACAAGCTGATCGACAAGCAAAATATGCCGATCCGGCTCAACCGTGTCGTGGTCGGGAGCATCCTTCCGCCGAAGGGCGTGGTCGAACAGACGACGCAAACCATTGTGCAGGAGCAGCGCAAGATGACGATGGTCGAGTTTCAAAAAGCCGAAGAGGCGCGAGAAAAGGCGGAAAAGCAGCGTGGGATCGCCGATCGTGCCTATCGCGAATCATTGGGCCTGACGGCGCCGGAATTTGTCGACCTTCGCCGTATCGAAGTGCAGAAGGAAATTGTGCAGCATGCACCGACGGCACTGACGGTCATCATGGGATTGGAACGAGTCGGGATTAATATGCCCTCGTCAGGCACGGATCGGTAGCAGGATTGACCGGAGTGTTGTGAACCGCGTGAGACGGGAAGCCAAGCCGGAGTCGGTCCGGTTTGGCTCCCGCAGTGCGGACGTTACTTGACGACCCAGACTCGGTAGCTTTTGGCGTTCTGTGGTTTTGCGATTCTGAGCGTGCCTACTTCCCCGGGACTCATCACATCATCGCCGGTCGCGGTTTTTCTCGCCGGGTGGCGACTGCTTCGAACCAACACGCCCTGCTCGTCGTAAAAATCTACCATCACGTCGGCTGATTCGCGAAGCCCTCCCTGATAGGCAGTCCCCAGCCAATCGAGACGTTTGAGTGCTTGATAGGTGACGACCAGCGAGCCGTCCGTTTCCTCGTGTGCGTTGAGGATCCTCAGGGCGCGATTTTGGTCCAGGGCCTGGTCGGTTCCGCTCACCGTTTGCGCAAGAAGGACCTGCTCCACGGCATCTGTCTGGAAGAGGGCTTTGACTTTGCAGTATACCGTTCGGCCCTGTTCGCTCTGCTGCACGACTTGTTGATCGGAAACATGCTGCGTGGCAAGGGTGTGAACCAGCCGGTGAAAGAACGGCGAATCGACCAGCGTCGCGGTACGCTCTTTCACGGCCGCCGAGTTGCTGACCGCCAGATGTAACGCTTGCGCGCAGGCATGCTGCTTCGCCTCGGTGAGAGTTTCCGGCTGATGAAAGGCATACCGGTAGTCGCCGGTGATCTCGACCCGCCCGTTGTCCGGCGAGGCCTGGACCGGTGCAACGACGGCGAGGCATTGAACGGCGATCGCAACGAGGGCGCCGCACCCTGTGAAAGACAGCCATGGAGTCATACGAGCCACCTCCCTCCCGATCGCCAAGTCCACATTGTGCGGCTGCTAGGCGTCGCGTACTGCGTGTGTTCATGCTATCACGCGTATGGGGTGGCGGCAATGTGGGTCAATCGGGGATTCCGGCCAACGCCTCCACAATGGCCTGGACGGTGAGCGGGGCGTTGCCCTCCGAACGATTGTTGACGAGGACATAGGGCAGGACCTTTTGCCTGGCCGCGGCATGAATCAGGGAGGCGGCCTCTCGGCGCATGTGGGGTTGAGCGGTGACGATGCGGTTGTACGGCGCGAACCGTTCTACCGCTGAGGCGTGGCGGAGACCAAGCGGCGTCAGGAGACGCATCACGAGCAAGGGGGCGGTGAACCGTTCGCCCATCAGGCGATGCTGCATGAGGAGCGGCGGCATGCCCGTCCAATGGTTGTAGGTATGCGCCACGCCATGAGTGCGCAGGATGTCCCGGTATCGCGGGCCCAGCACGGCGGGATTTCTGATTTCCACGGCGTAGGCATGCCCGACTGGAAGGTGAGCGAGGAAACGGTCCAGCGCGTCAAGAAACGGCTCCGGTTCGAGGCCGCTGCGCTGAAACTCGAAGATGAACGGGCCGGTGCGGCCGGGCAGGCTCTCGACAAAGGGGTGAAGGACCATGTCCTGAAACGCGCCCACGTCGAGAAAACGAGGGTTCGGTTTCCCTGCCTTGCCGCCGTAGCGCGGGAGGTTGGCGTAGGTGGGGATGGTGATTTCCTCCCACACCTTGGAGCAAAAGTGAAAATCCGGCGGGACCAGCGCAGCATATTGCGTGAGTTGTCTGGGTGTCGCGGGTCGATAGAATGTGTGGTCGATGCCCACCGTGCGGAACAGCGGTGCTCCACCGGGTGCATAGGCGGCATATTCGGCGAGGCTATCTTTGGAAAATCGGCCGGCGGAATAGGCATGATGGTAGACCTGGCCATGCCAGCCTTCATAGGCCCAGGAACTAGTCCCGAAACGGACAAGGGTGAGGTCCATCATGCCGCGCACTCGTTGACGCGCCATGGCGCCATCACGTTCGGGTGTGGATGGCCCAGGAGTCGTGCGGCGTCCAATTGGCTGAGGGAGCGATGCATGCGCCGGATTGTATCGCAACCCTTCGGAAAAACGTAGGATGCCTTGACTTGATGAAGGTCTTGACTCACACTCGCACGACACCATGTACAACGGCACCGAGCAAGACCTGCTTCGCCTTCTCGCCTCGCGAGCCGGTATTGCTGCTGACTACCACGACATTGCCGGCACGCTGCATGTCACCAGCGACGACACCCGCCGCGCGATTCTGTCTTCCATGGGGTTCGATGTTGCGTCCCGCGAGTCGCTGCTGCAGGCGCTCATCGATTTAGACGATGCACCTTGGCGACAGACGTGCGATCCGATCCTCATTCTCCAACAGGGCTATGCCCCCACGTCGTGGAGTTGCCGACTCGCAGTCGAGCCGGACGAAGAGCCGCAACTAGCGCTGAAGTGGCAGCTGATCGACGAAAAAGGCACCAGCATCCATCGCGGAGAGATCGGTCCGGCCATGAAGCCGCAGGAAGTCCGATTCGTGGCGGGGCGACGGATGATTCGGATCGAGGTGCCGCTGGTCTCGGATCTGGAACTCGGGTACTACGAGCTCTCGGTTGCGAGTGCGGGGTGCAAGGTGTCGACGGAGGGAGCGGTCCGTGTCGTGGTGGCACCGCCCCATTGTTACGTGCCGGAGGGGATTGCCCATGGCGGACGCGTCTGGGGTCTGGCCGTGCAACTCTACTCCGTACGCTCGCGAACCAATTGGGGCGTCGGCGACTTTACGGACCTGGCGAGGCTTGTGGAATGGGCCGGACGCGAACTGGGGGCGGGCATTGTCGGTCTGAATCCTTTACATGCCCTGAAGAATTCTCGCCCGCACCATCTGAGTCCCTACTCTCCCACGAGTCGCCTGTTTTTGAATGAACTCTATATCGATCTCGATCGGCTACCGGAATATCATGCGTCGGCAGAGGCGCAGCGCCTGAGGCGTAGCCCCGAGTTTCACAGGACGGTGGAGCAGGCACGCGCGTCTGATTTTGTGGATTCCGAGTCCGTTGCGCAAGCAAAACGGCAGATGCTCGACCTGGCGTATCGCCAGTTCCTCATCGACAATTACACGGGAACCGAACCCTCTCTCCAACCCACGAGTGCGCGTGGGTGGCTGCTGGAGCGGTTCATTCGCGATGAGGGCGAGTCGCTGGAACGATTTGCGCTGTTCCAGGCCGTGGATGAGGATCGGCGTCTGGTCGAACAAACGCAAACGTTGTGGCCTGAGTGGCCGTCACAGTATCGCACGGCCGATTCACCGGCATTGCGTGAGTTTGCTCGACGCCATCGCAAGCGTGTTCGCTTCTTCCAATACATCCAATGGGTCGCCGCCGATCAGCTTCGGGCGGCCAATGCGCGTGCCGAGCAGGTGCACATGTCGGTTGGGCTGTACCCTGATTTGGCGCTAGGCAGCGACCGCAATGGAGCAGAAGCGTGGATGCTGCAGGATGTCCTGGCCCTGGGCACGGATTGCGGCGCACCGCCGGATGCCTTCGCGCCTCAGGGGCAGAACTGGGGATTTGCACCGTTCAATCCGCTGCGTCTGAAGGCGACTGCATATCGATCGTTCATCGAACTGCTGCGGAAAACGTTCCAGCAAGGGAGAGCCATCCGGATCGATCATGTGATGACGCTGTTTCGCTTGTTCTGGGTGCCGCGGGGGATGACCGCCGCGGCGGGAGCCTATGTGCAGTACCCGGCGGAAGACTTGTTGCGGATTCTGGCGCTGGAGAGTACACGCGCACAGACGTTGGTGATCGGAGAAGATTTGGGGACCGTGCCGGATTACGTACGTGAGCAGTTGGCGCGCTACAAGGTGCTCTCCTACCGGGTCTTATACTTTGAGCGAACCTGGGATGGCTCCTACAAGCATCCGTCAGCCTACCCCGATCAGTCCCTTGCGGTCGTCACTACTCACGATCTGCCCACGCTGACCGGCTATTGGATCGGTGAAGATATTCGGTTGCGTGCCAGACTTGGCATGTATGCGCATGAACAGGCCGTGCAGCAGGCATTCGAGGAACGCGCCCGGGATAAGCGGCATATCCTCGCCGCGCTGAATGGGGTGGGCGTCTTGCCGGCCGGAACCAGTGAGCAACCGGAGCATGTTCCGGTCATGACGCCGGATCTCTGCCGGGCGATTCATGTCTATTTGGCGATGTCCCCGGCGTGGGTCGTGATGGCGAATCTTGACGACGTGATCGGCGAAGTGACACAAATGAATCTCCCCGGAACGGTAGATGCCTATCCCAACTGGTCGCGTAAATTGTCGCTGTCGCTGGAGGACCTCCAACGGGATGAGCGTGTACAAGCTCTCGCTGCCGCTGTGCGAACGCTTCGGCCTCCTGCCGGAGCGAGTGAGTAGGCCAGGCACGCGTTTCCGTTCATGCGCCGGGCCGTCGCGCACCGACCTGCTCGCGATCACTCATGCCTGTTGCCTTCCAGCCAGTGCCGTCCCTACCCATAGAAATCATGTGATGCGTCGTACTCGACCCGCAGCGCCCTGCACGCGGCTCGGCGCGGAGGGGGCATGAAGAGTCGGAATCAGGTGGTGCTGGTCATCGCGGCGTTGCTGTTTTTGCTCGTCACGGTGATGGAGTGGATGTTCCCGTTGAATGTCGTGGGGGCATTCGGATTTGTGCTGCCGATTCTGTTGGTGGCCACGGTGCGCAATCGTGGACTCATGATCGTGACCCTGGCCCTGTGCATCCTCGTGACGTTCGTCGGTCTCTTCCAACCGGCCAAGAAAAAGGAACGGTTCACGACGGTCGTGTTCAATCGCATCATGGTGGTATGCGTCCTAACCGGCGTCGCCTATATCGGCGTGACGTGGGAGGAGCGCAAGGCCCGCGAAGAGGCAGCCCAGGCTGCCTTGGCCACGCAGACGGAACACCTCCTGCGGGCGAACACCCAGCTGGTAGAGATCAAGGACAAACTCGCGCGGTCGGAGAGGTTGGCCACGGTGGGGCAGTTGGTGGCCTCGGTGGCGCACGAGGTCGGAACGCCGTTGCATTCTATCGCCTGGCATGTCGAAGCGTTGGCGGAGGAGCCGGGCGTCACTCCGGAGATGCACAAGCGTATCGGCATCATCGAGGAACAGTTGAATCGTGTGGTGCGGATCATTCAAGATCTTCTCTCCTCCACCAGGCAGCGCAGGCCGGAGCCGACCTGGTATCCGGCTGAACGCCTGATTGAGCCGGTCATGGCGTTGATGGAACCGGGATATCATGCCAAGGGGGTGGTGCTTCACTCGAAGGTGTCCCCGTCGCTGTTGGTTTGGGCCGATCCCGAGAAGATCCATCAAGTGTTGGTCAATCTCCTCACCAATGCGTTGGCCGCGACCGGGACAGACGGGCAGGTGACGGTGACTGCAGCCATACGGCCGGCTTCGGGGGATGAACGCGAGCGCGCCGCATGCACAGGCCGATCCGATCTCGAGACCGTGGTGACGCTCGTCGTGTCCGATTCCGGCTGTGGAATGCCACGGGACGACGTGGAGCGTGCCTTTCAGCCCTTTTTTACGACCAAAGCGATCGGGAAGGGAACGGGCTTGGGGCTGTTCCTGAGTCGCGAGGCGGTCGTTGCCCATGGCGGAGATCTGACGCTGGAGAGTGAATTGGGAACGGGGACGGCGGTGACGGTGGTGCTTCCCGGCATGCCGTCGGAGTCGGTGGCAACGTAGGAGCAGAACGCTGATGAGCCAGGCAAAACTGTTTGTGGTCGACGACGATGAGGCGGCGCGGACCTTATTGGCCGAAGCGCTGGCGAAGGAAGGGTACGAGGTCGAAGCGTTTGCCAGCGGTCAGGCTGCGGTAGAACGTGGACGGCAAGCCCAGCCGGACGTGGTGTTGACCGACATTCGCATGGAGCAGGGTGACGGATTCCTGGTGCTGAAGGAATTCAAACGGTTTAGTCCGGATACGTCCATCGTGTTGCTGACCGCGTTTGGTTCGTTGGAGGGCGCGATCGAGGCGATTAAGCAGGGCGCGTATGACTACCTGGCCAAACCCTTCAAGCGAGATGATATTCGCCTGGTCGTACAGCGGAGTTTGGAACATTGCCGGCTCGTGCGGGAGAACGCCCGTTTTCGCGACGAGGCGCGAGCCCGCGAACCCTGGTCGCACTTGGTGGGCAGCAGTCCGGCCATGTTGGAGGTGTACAAGCTCGTGGCTCGTGTGTCCGATGGGCGCAGTACGGTGCTGATCGAGGGGGAAAGCGGAACCGGGAAGGAATTGATTGCGCGGGCGGTGCATCTCAACAGCCCGCGTCGTGATAAGCCATTCATTCCGGTGAACTGCGGGGCATTGCCTGATCACCTGCTTGAGTCTGAAATGTTCGGATATGAAAAGGGGGCGTTTACGGGAGCTGTGGGATCCAAGGGAGGATTGTTTGAAGCTGCCAACGGCGGCACCTTGTTTCTTGATGAGATCGGGGATCTCGGTCAGGCGCTGCAGGTCAAATTGTTGCGTGTGATGCAGGAACATGAGGTGCGGCGGGTCGGGAGTACCTCGTCGGTGAAGGTCGACGTACGCATTATTGCCGCGACCAACCGAGACCTGGCTGCTCAGGTGAAAGACGGCAAGTTCCGCGATGACTTGTATTACCGCTTGAACGTGGTTCGGATCGCGCTGCCATCGTTGGCCGAGCGGCGGGAAGACATTCCGATGCTCGCCCACCATTTTCTGCAGAAGTATGCCAAGCAGGCGACGCACGTGCGTGGTTTTATGCCTGAAACCATGGCCCTTCTCAGGCGCTATCATTGGCCGGGAAATGTGCGGGAGTTGGAAAATGCGGTTGAGCGGGCCGTCTCCCTTAGTCATGGGCCGCTGTTGTTGCCTGACGACCTCCCTGAGTCGATCCGTGCTGAACCGGATTCATCGATGGTTCACAAAGGGAGTGACGGGGACCCGGATCCCGAAGCCTTATTGACCTTGGACGAAGTTGAAAAGCGGCATCTCTCTCGGGTGCTCAAGGAGACGCGGGGAAACAAAGTCAAAGCGGCGAAGATTCTCGGGATCGATCGGCGAACGTTGTATCGGATGGCGGAGCGGTTCGGCTTGGATTTCGGCGATGAGGGGGAGGAGAAGTAGCCCGAGGCTACAATAATCGAAGTACGTTCTTGATTCGCCGAATTTCATTCGCGGCGCTTTGGGGCAGGGGCGTTTCCGCATCTTCCCATGTGTCGAAGAGGCCGTCTTTCCCACGGTGAAAGACCTGGAGCCGCAGCCGGGTCGTGGTCTCATCCTGTGGAACAACCCGCGCTTCCACCCGGCTCTTACCGACACCGAATCTCCATCGCAGCAACCAGTTCCACGGACTGCTGACCTCCCGCCTCATGCCCGTCGTCACATTGCCGGTCTCGTCCTCATCGACCGAGTAGCCTCCTTGCGTGAGGACATCGGCGACGGCAGCTTTCACTTGATCGGCAGGGGCCTGAAGCGTCACTTCCATCACGTCCGGTTCCGGAGTGGGATGGGCAGTGGCACAACCGGCAATCGCCGCGATGAACAGGATGGCCGCCGTGCGTGGCCGTCTCCAACTCATTTGGGCTTACCTTCTTGCAGCCGATAGACCATGTGCGTATCCGTCTGATCGACACCGGGAATGGCATGAATTTTTGCCAACACCAGCTGAGTCAAGGCGTCTTGATGGGGAATTTCCACGATCGTGAAAATGTCGGGCTTGCCCCAGCAGGGGTCGATTTGTTTGATCTCTTTAATGTCCGACAAGGCTTTCACGACGTCGGCGGTCTGGCCGGGATGGACATTGATCAAGACGTAGGCTCGGTCGGGCATAGAAGGGATTCTCCCTTGAAGTGGTGTGGCGCGGACGAGCGCGTCCCACGGGTCGAAACCTATCGGATTGCTCCGGATGAAGTCAACAAACCCTGCGCTGAATCAGCGGCGCGGGGCCGTTATTTCGGCGCGACGAGGACTTCGACTCGATACCGTGGCTCGGCGGTGGTCAAATCGGCTTCCAGCCCACGTGGGTTTCCCACTCGGCCCTCCGGATCGTAGATGAAGCACACCAGGGTGGCGGCATCCGGTCGAGCCGCGTAATGACTCTTGTCCGCTGCAATCTGCTCGGCCAGATCCTTGCTCGACAGGCCTGAGCGGGTTTGTTTGACGACCACCACTGTCTTCCCCCAGTCGAGAAGATAGCTGGTCCGCTGTGTGCCGTTCGCATACGGTGGCGACCAGTCATCCGTGCCGACTTCATCAAACTGCAGGCGCAGGAGCGCGTAAAAGAGGTCTTGGAGATCGTATTCGTCGTTGATTTCCAGCGTCGGGCGATATTCCTTTCTGAGTCGCAGCTGGCGAGCGACCAGGTGAAATCGCGCACACACCCTTCTCAACATCTCGAGGGTTCCGCTCTCTTCTTGGACCTTTGCTGGAGCCGTGGCCTGACTCGGCGCGGGCGTGGATGGCTGGATCTGCGTGGCCATTTGCGCCACGGCTTGAGGACTGGATGTCTCCTGTCGAGGTGTGGGTGTGGTACCGGTTGGTTCCGGCATCTGAGTGGGCGGAATCATGTGGCGCACTTCGGGAGCCGGCACGAGTCCTACGGTGCTCGTCGGTGCAGCCACCGGTGGGGCAGCGGCCGGCGGTGGCGTAGAAACGGGAGTGGATGTCGACAATTGGGGAGTGGTGACGATTGGTGCCGGTTGAGCGGGTGTCAAAGATTCCGTGCTGGCAACCGGCGAGGGCCTTGGGCGCAAGGTCGTGTGTGGAACAGGCGGAATGGTTCCTGAGGGAATGGCCCTCGCCGTCGGTGTGACCGGAGGGAGTGTTCCCGTAGGGATCAATGCCTCTGAGGCCGTGCTTGTCGTGGAATTGTTCGTTGAGGACGGCGTGGTCGGGGCAGCAGTGGTGGCGGGCACCGGTGACGCGACCGACGGTTGGGGCAGGGCAACCTGCGAGACGACTGTGGTCTCAACTGAGGCTGAATTGCCAGACGGTGCTTGCTGAGTTGGCCGAGGGCGTACTGTGTCACGCGAGGGCTGGGGCGCGACTTCCATGACCGGCGGCGGTGAAGCTGGAGCGACAACCGGTGCGGGTGTGATGCTTGGGGGGACGGCCGAGAGAGACGGGCTGATGGTTGCGGCCGCCACCGTAGTAGGTGCAGGGGCACTGGGAGTAGGTACGGGTATTTGCGGGGCAGGACTCGGCGCGGGCTGGACTGTCGTGGAATCAGGTGGAGTGGCGTGTGGAACCACTGTCAGTGACGGACGATCGGGTGCTGGCGAGACGACGGCGATGATTTCGTCAGACTTGAGACCAAGCAACTCGGCTTTCTGAATCTCCAGCGCCGCGATGAATTCCTTCAGGAGCGCAGTGCTGTGCGTGGATTCCGCACGAGTGCCGACCTTGAGTTTGTGGTTTTTGTGTGTCTGATATTCGGGCGATTTTTCGCCGAACAATCGCCGAATCGTTTCACGAAAAGAGAGCTCGGTTCTTGCGCGGACGGCTTCCCGGTATGGAAATCCGTCTCGGCTCAGATCGTCGATCTGAACGCTCAACTCCCGGAGCGTGGCAATGCCGCGGGTGAGTTCTTCGACGACTTGTGGCTTGGTCCGGCTGCGTACGGGTTCGGTGGCTTTTGCTCGTGCCATGCGACGTGCACCTCTGGTGAAAAAGTCTATCCGAGGGAGTGTGACCTGACAAGCAATCCCTGCTTTTCGTCGTCGCAGCAGGTGGGCGTGGGCGCGTGACGGCTCTCAGTCAACCCACTCGACGTCGCCCTTGTCCGTTGAGGAGGACTTCGTCGGAGCGGGTGCGGCCGGAGGGCCGGCCAGTGTCTGCTGGACCAGCATGAGCAGGGCTTCGCCGGTAAAGGGTTTTTTCAAGAAAGGCAATCCCTCCCGAATGAGGCCGCGACTGTGTAGGTCGGCTCCCGGAGTACTGGACATCAGAATGATACGGATATCTCGTTTGTTCTCCAGTAGGCGGTCGACCATTTCAAGACCATTGACACGGGGATAGGGATTCTTCTCAACGGAGAGTTGGAAGCCGGGGGGTGGGAGGAAGATGTCGGTGACGACGAGATGGATGGGTGTTGGGTGTTCCGCGTATAGCCTGAGCGCTTCGGCGCTTCCCGGCGCCTTGAGTACGGTATATCCGTGATCCTGCAGTGGTTTTGACGCCAGCAGCAGGGTTGAAGGATCGTCGTCGACGAGGAGGATTGTCGAGCGCCGTGCTGTTTCCGTAGCCATGCCAGTCTCCTTCCGAACGATTGTGCGTGCCGCACCGTCAGAATCGGGGATGTTGCTCCTTCAGCCGCTCGTATTCCCGTTGCTCGCATGCTCCAGGCTTAGGACGTAGTGCGTCGGGAACCTCCGCGAAACGGAGTGAGCAATAGCGCTGAGCGGCTCGACGGCGTTCCTGATCCTGCTGTTCTTCGAGTTGTTGGAGTCGAGTCGTGAGGTCGATGGTTGGCAGATCATTGCCGATGGTCGGCGCCTGCAGTGCTGGCGCCGTGGACTCGTCACTGGATCGTGGATGCGGGCCGTTCAGCCGCCATCGTGTCAACACATCATCCTGGTTGAACACGATGGTTAGTCCGAACTGCGCATAGTCCCAAATCAGTTCGCCTTGCTCCGGTCGCGCCCAGATCGATCGCGGCAATCCGTAACGGCTCCAGACCTCGTCACGCAGCATCCCCACGCGAGGCGTGAGGTTTCGGATGGCTATGGCTTGCGCAAGGATCGGGGAGAGATCTGCCGGTTTCCCCGGCGTTGCGTGTTGTGCGAGCGACTCCAACGCGGTCCTGGGTGCCCGCAGCAATCGCCACACGGTCACAAAGCCCTGGGCGCAGTCCGCAGGACGGGCGTCCTCAAAAATCATTTGCGTGTCCAATGGAAACCCTTCGATCTCCTTGGCGCGGGTGAAATTTCTGACCTCCTGGATTGCGGCGAGGTAGGCACGTTGACGTCCTTCTTCAATCGAAGGGGCACAGGAGGAGCGGCCGGTAAAGAAGACATCGTCTCCGAAATGAAACAACGCTTGCTCTGTCCAGAACGGGCGATTGTCGGCAGCGCGCGTGGGTAGAGAGGAGAGGAGCGAGAGGCATAGGATCAGAATGAGCAGGCGATAGGGCATACGTGTCCCCGGCCGGGAATCGTGACGTGTGTCACCCGGTTAGTATAACGCTTGGGGAGGAAAAATCGAGAGAAAGAGCACGTTTGTGCGCAAGCAGGGGGCGTGCGTGAAATTCGCTAATTGTTCATTGATGGTGTGAGGTTCTCTCGGCCGGAGGAGGTCGGGTTCGTCGAGGGTCTGTGGGTGTCAGTGATCATGACGCCGGACCCCCGGGGGCACACATTCTCCGGCGCCGTCGCCCCAGGATTGCGCATGCCCCATGCTGTCGCTAACGCATGGCAGGTGAGTAGGCTAACGCCCTCCTCAATGTTGCTGAACCGTTCCGTGGATTGAGCTTTTCCGCTCCACTCGATTTCCCCGGTATTTACATCCACTGCGCGTAGGGAAATGGTGGCCGAATACACTCGTTGGCTATGAGGGAATCCGTTGCTCCAATCGAGTGCTTCCCAAGAGCCCACTTCGGCGTTGCTGAAAACTACTAGGCGGGCACCGACCAGTTTGGCCATTCGGAGCACATCGGTTTCGAGGTATTGATATCCCGACAGGTTGACCTTCTGGTCAGCTGCCGTCTGAAGGACCTTCGTTTGGTCCACCACCAACAGCCCTTTTTTCAAGAGCCAGGTGCTGGCACTCTGAGCGGTATCGGGGCGCCCGCCCCAGACGACGGCCCGTGTATAGGGCGCGGGCAGCTTGGAATGGAAGCCATCAGTCGTGGGAGTTTCCACCAGGGTATATCCATGGCACCCGGCCGTTGCGAGGAGGAGCAGAACCAAACTACTGAATAGATTCGCCGGCTTCCTGGGTACGTTGGGAAGGGATTTGCCTCGACCGTTTGCCATGAAATGCATCTCTATCAAGAATGGCTCTCGCAGCGTGCAGGGTACGTATCCGCTAGTTCCGCCACAGTATACATGACCAATTCTACCTACGTCTGCTGTATTCGTCGAGTCCATTGGGTACTGGCGTGGTCTCGATATACCCTTACCTACTTAGGCGCACCAAGTGAGGAGCGCGTGTCGGCGGCAGATCTGTTCGACAAACCGGGGGCCTGAACTCTCGGTAGCGGGTGAGTCGTGGGAGGAGGCGGATACTGGCCTCGCAAGGCGGCGGCTCTGCTCATGGCGGGCAGAGCCGCCGCAGGCTTACAGGATTTCGACCTGCGGAAAGGCGTTTTGCTCGCCCTTCTGCTGAGGACGGTCAGCCATGATCATCAGCTGGAAGGCAACGATCGGCAGCAGTGCATAACCTATGAGGAGCAGCGGAAACTCAATCATGATGGTGGACTCCTTTTGTTATGTGGAGCCTCCACTGCAAGCTCAGTACCGTTTTTCTGAGTTGCGACAACCTATTGATTCTGCTGATAACTCATGTGTCATGCTTCGCAAATATCCGGTCAGGGGCCAAAATTCGAGGGAGAGAACTGTGCAATGAGAACATTTTGCGCTGAGCCTGAAGGCCTAAGGGTGATCGTACGAATGGCCGGCGGTGTGTGCGGAATGCTTTCGAGGGCATCGAGCGTGAGGTTTGTGAAGTTGAGCAGAGCACCGTTCCCGAGAGTATCTGGGGATCAAGGCTGGCAACCCGCTGAACGAGAGGGCCTGAGGCATCGGATGCGGCAGGGGATGATGTCAGATGAACGAAACGCAGGCGAGCTGGTTGGTGCCCCCGACACGAATTGAACGTGCGACCCGCGGTTTAGGAACTAGCCCCAGCTCTCTCTCAGACAACGTAAGCCCACAAGAAACCACAATTCAGCCTACTGCCCAAATGGGGGCAGATGGGGGTGATTTGTCCTGTCCTGGTAGCGGGGAGGTAGCAACTCCACGGAAGGATTGTGATGGGACTTAGGAAATGTTTACGCGATGAAACCGTTAATCCTTTTGGGCCTGTTCGGTCCAGCCATATTTCATTTCCATACATTGATTGGTCTGATCTGCGATCCAAAAAGGATTTCCGGCCATGCCCATTTGATATGCGTTTTGAGTTGCCGATTGTTGGCACTCATATTTTTCTCGATTGAAGTCTGCAGCAGTCTTTGTGGGATGAACGTACATTTTTCGCGCACAACCAGCTAGAGCAAGCGAAGCGAGCAATATGACCAAGAATCGCATTATCCCTCCCACAGCAAAGTTAATGGCCATCTTTTGAGAATGAGTGAACAACAAACAAAATTAGCGTCCTGTAGCTCTAACTGCATCTTCGACCCATTGCCCGAGATTTCTATATCCATCGTGGAGCGACCAGGAATAAGTCCTGTAAGTCGTGGACAATTTTTGGCCATTGCTCCGCCATGTAATTTGGTCAAACGGGTTGACTCCTTGTGGCGATCCAAAACCTCGTTGGTCCTTCAAATCATGTATGTAAATTCCCAAAAGCCCATTGCCACGCTGGATACTTCGCTCAATCTCATAATTTACGTATTTCCTGCTGGCTGTTTGAGAACCGATAAGGACCGCCGTCACGGTAGTGCCCTCAAGTCCTCTATTGATAAGTTCATGAACGGCAGGATCGCCCAGACGTTTGGCTTCTTCCCAAAGGGATGCATCCTGCCATCCGGCAGCAGAGGTGCCTTCTACGATATGAGCATTTCGGATCTGATTCGCTCTCCAGATGTCTACTTGATAGTGAAAGCTAAAAAACACTTTACGCGCCATGCAGTCCCCTTCGGTTATTGGGTAGTACGGAGAAGCAAAATGACCAGGATGACGGTTAAAAAAACTGTTCCATGTAGAAAGACAATGGTGGGCGAAAACATGGTGAAAAACATCCCTTCTACATTGGACTGATACTTTCCTGTGGCCATTGAGAATAACGGCACGATCGGATTTTGCGCAGTTGATAAAGAGGCTTCATCGTAAAGCTTTCGAAAGAGACGTTCCTGCCGAAGGTAATACGCATCTAGGATCCAAAATACGAGGGCGGGTAGGAAGGCAATCATGACGAACCGAGTATTTGAATCTTTTACGGAGAGCGCGAAGAGAGCCGAAACTAACGTGACGTTCCAACCCTTCAAGATAAAGGAGTTGGCCCCCATCCTGGTTATGATGAGCTGGATCATCGCTAAGTATGCGGCCTTATCGTCTGGCATGGGCGGCGTAGAGTAAAGCACGACACTTTGAAAGATCAATGACCCGCGGTTTATTAGTTTTCTTCATGGAGAAAAGCAATGAGTAATCAAGATGTTATGGGCGCTGCTACCACAGAGCTACCAAGCGCGACACCTGCAAAGTCGAAGCAGGGAGCTAAGCGGCGCTACCAGAAGCACGGGCTTACATCCGTGGTCAAAGCAGTGAACGGGTTCGATCCAAAGGACTTGGACGGCAGAACCACGCTTGCGAAGGAACTTCTTCAGGAGCGCAACAGCCTCATTGCGGCTCTGGGTGGACCTGAGGAGGTGTCGCCTCAGGAGTTGGCGATCATTGACATGATTGCATCGAAGCGAGCCCGCCGCCGGATTGCCGCACAGTGGGCTTTGCTGAACCGCGACAAGCTATTCGACCGTCGAAAGAAGAAGCTGGCTCCGATTGCGCTGGAATTGGAGCAGCTTGAGGAGTCGGAGGCACGTCTCCTGAAGGAATTGGGCCTCAAGCGCCGCGCAAAACCAGTCGTCTCATTGGGTGACATGCTCGCGAAGGCGCAACAGAAGCGCCCGAAATCCCCACCAGCGAGCCTGCCAGTGAATGAACCCCCTGCGGCTTGAGGGAAGGGACGGGTCAAACTGTGATTGTTGCCCTACGGGGCAGGAAGGGGCGAAACAATGAAGAGGCAAACAGACGCACCAAAGAAGTTCAAGATTGAAGTAGATGCTCACCGAATAGCCTCGATCTTCGAGGCGCTGGAAGCCGCGCAGATTCGCAGAGAGTGGACTCCTGGGGACTTTATCGACTGCGCCATTGCGAACCAGATTGAAATGCTCCGTCTCTGTGGCTCAGCGGAAAATGTGGACGGCAACCTCAGGCCACAGATTTCAGTTTCATTTCTTCGCCCGTCCGGTGAGACATGCCCGCCAACGAACAAGAAGCCCTTGGCGCGGATTCTCCGGCTGGTCCCGCCGCGTGCTGGTCGTTGACAGTCTCCTTGGTTGCCGCAATTATAAGAGCGGCCCTAAACCTTGGCTGATCCCCAAGGTGATGCGCTGCGAACCTCACACGGCGTGGGCCTCTTCACTCATTTGAGGACCCTAAGGGGGGGGGTATGTCAAAGCGTCCAGTCACCATCTATGAGTATGACCGCATTAAAGCTATAAAACGGCATCCTGAATTTCGCCGCGAATTGTCCGCATGGCAGGATTTATTTGAACGAGAACGGATGCTTGACTACCGCCCGACGCAGCAAGACCTAGACCGAAACTATGAGCCGCGCTCGTATTGGTCGGCGCTCGCCGAACTGGAGGCCTCACGGTATCAATTTTATTCCACAGCGGAAGACTGGCACGCCCAAATGAAAGCAGATCCCGGTATTGCGGCGTTTAGAACGCTCATGCCAAAAAACGGACCAGACGGAGTGACTATCACGATTCCCCCCAACCAACCTGTTGCCACTAGTCTCCGCATGGTCGAACGAGTCTTAAAAGCGTACCGCGAGCTCGATGGCATTGCTGATACGCAGCCACTCAAGCCGACAGAGGTTGACCCATGGTTTGTGTGGGATGCGTATGTAGATGGGAAGACGCCACTACTTCAGATCGCCCAAAAGCTGGCCGACAGCAAACAACATCCCGCCGAAAGCACGATCGTGAAAGCGCACTACTACCGTGTCAAACGAGCATACGAACGAGCCAAGCGGCTGATAGCGATGATCGACGCAGAAAACAAACCCAGCCCCTAGATCATCCCTTACTCCACTCTGTCCGCCAATCCTCCAACTTGTCCGCGAATAAGTTTATTCCATTCGCGGACAGACAACATTGATCCATTCTTATATCGTGCATTTCATCGCATTGCACGCAGGGGGGCATGCCTGCGTTACCGCACATTCAATGTTTTGTTACGAGCGCGACCTTTGCGGCTTCTGCGGAGACAAAATGCATTGCATCGTATAACACAGCGAAGGAGAACCGCGTATGTCGCATGATGCAACTGAAACGAAGCCTCACAGCTTATGTCTTCGTCTCGGACCAACCGAAAAGACTGCGCTAATTGTGCTCGCAACGTTGAAGGGCTGCACCCCTTCGCAGGCTGTCCGGGGTGCGATTATCGAGGCCGCCCAGCGAGTAACCGACGAAGCGCAGGGTTGATGATGACGGTAAATGGATTGCTCGGGAAATTTAACGACGTTCGGGAGCGCGGCGATGGCCGATGGTCCGCGCGATGCCCGGCGCACGCCGACGCAAGCCCGTCCCTGTCGATTCGGGAAGGCCAGCGCGGTGTGCTGCTTAAATGCTGGGCCGGTTGCTCTGCCGAAGAGGTTTGCAACGCTGTTGGTCTTAAAATGACCGACCTGTTCTATGACTCAGGACGAGCCAATGCATCACGTCAGCGGATGCAGCCAAAACCTCGCGTCGATCTGCGGCACGTCGCATTCCAGTTCGACCTTCACGCCTTCGACCTCGCTGAACGCGCCAAGCGGGTCCTGGAGGCCGCAACCGGCGTTGATCTATCTAAGTGGCCAGACGACGATCTAGACCGCGTCCTGCGGGCCGTGGGCCACGCTTATGAGGATCGCGACAGAGCAAGACTCTTGGAAGAGGTGGCGTTTTCCCTGCGAGCCAAGGCCGTTGCCCGTGAAAGGAGCCGTCACCGTGCAGCCTGACGCCCTCAAGATCATCACGGCGCAGGAGGTACCGCTTGGCGTCCTTCCCGTGAAGGGAAAAGATTCGTTTTCCCCTTCAACCCCTAAGATAGAGGGGTTGGACGAATCGAATTTCTTAGATCAAGAGGGGCCAGATTCTATTCGTCCAGGCCCCCCCCTCTATAAGGACGAAACAGCATTTTCAGTCCTGACAGCTGCCGATATTCTGGCCCACGAGGATGAGGCCGTTGGTTGGGTTCTCGACGATTACTTGCCGTCTGGAGGCCTAGTGATCCTGGCGGGCAAGCCGAAAGAAGGGAAATCGACGCTGACCTATGAACTCGCGATGAAAGTGGTCAAAGGACAACCCTTCATCGGGCGTTCGACCAGCGGCGGGAGTGTGCTGATCCTGGCGCTCGAAGAACATCCTCGCGACGTACGTATGCGACTTCAGGCACTGGGCCTGCAGGAGTCTGACAAGATCTTTGTGCGTGTCGAGTCAGTTAATCCTACCAGGGCCACCCTCGCGGCACTCTGCAAATTTGTCGTGGAGAACGGTATCAAACTGGTTGTCATTGATACGTTGTCCGCCCTTTGGCGGGTCGCCGATGAAAATGATGCGTCCGCAGTCACGGCAGCTATTCAACCACTGCTCGTCCTAGCTCGTGAAAGTGGTGCATGTGTCTTGCTCATTCACCATGCTCGGAAATCTGAGGGCAGCTACGGCGACGAGATTCGGGGCAGCGGTGCGCTGTTTGCCACGGTTGACGTGGCGCTGATTCTGAAACGCCATGAAATCGCGACTCAACGCAAGCTCATTGGCATTAGTCGTTACGCCGACACTCCAGCCGAACTGATCCTAGAACTTCGCGACTCTGGATATGTTGCGCTCGGCGATCCGGCAGACCTGAACAAACAAGCTCGGCTGGAACGGGTACGGGCGGCGTTAGGGCACGAGCCAGAACTCCCGGCGGCAATCTTTCAACGCGCTGACGTGAAACGTGGGGACGGTTATCGCTTGCTCAATATCCTGGTTGACCAAGGCGAGGTCATTCGATCCGGTTCGGGCAGGAAGGGTGACCCATTTCTATACAAGGCAGTTTCCGATTCGTCCGGCTCCCCGTCCCCCTGGACGAATAACAAAGTAACTGAGGAGGTCATTGTCGATGCTGATTGAGGCAGCGATGAAACCCATCACGTATCGACACCCTGGCGGCGAAATCCTCATCGAGCCGGGCAAGCCCGTCGAAGTGGAATATCGGCGGGCCGTGAAGCTGTTGGAGAAAGCAGGGCGTAGGGTGCGAGTGGTGCAACTGTCTAGAACGGATTGGCTCGAAGCCTGGCGCGAACTCGCCGACATCACTTCCGACATAGGCCCCGATGATGCTCGCCTGCGTCCAGTTCTGGCGGCGCTGGAGCGATGTGACAAGTTGTACCTCGCGAGAAAATGGACTGAGTTTCACAAAGCAGCGATGGAGGTCCGCAACATTGCGCAATACGTTCAAAAGGAGAAGGCCCAATGAGAGACGCCACATATGTATCCAACGAGACCAAGAAGCTGATGCTGAGCTACGCGACAGAATTAGAGCGTGAACGCAAAGGGGAACTGGCCATGATGGAGTTGAGGCAGGCGCTCTCTGAGCACGCCGAGAAAGTGAGGGCGCACAAGGCCGCCATGCTCAATTTGACGCCAGAGATGGCCAAGCAGATTGCTCCGTACATCAAGATTATCAACAATCCTGCGACGCGCCTTGAGGATCGGCAGAGCGCGGCGAGACGGTGTATTGATCTCATCGACCGATGCACGACCCGGAAAGCGTAAGCAAAAATAGACACCACTTTTCAACGCAGAGGAGAAGACGCGATGGAACTGAAAGCCTTGAAAGACCTGGATCGCGAAATGTTGGAACTGTCCCTCATGCTCAAGCAGCTTGCCGACTCGCCGGGCTCGGAGAGCAAGGAGCGGGCGCTGATGGTGTCGGAAGAACGCGACCGACTCTTGTGGCGCAAGGCGCAACATACAGCCTTCGAAAAATATCTCCGCGATCAGTCGATGACGGCATTTGAGCAGAAAGCATTGCACAGCCTTCAGTCAACCACAGGCGGATACTCTGTATCGCCTCTGAGTGCCATGGAAATTTTGTCGAAAGCCCAAATGTTCGCCCCCATCCGTCAGTACGCGACGGTCAGGACGTTGCTGACGGGCGACGCCTACCCCTTGCCAAAAGAAACGAGCCGCCCAGATGTTCGGTGGGTTACCGAGACGGACCCGCGCCCTCTCATGAACGGTTTGACGTTCGGGGGAGAGTTAATTCCCACGCATATCATGAACACGACGTTTCCGGTTGCCGCCAAACTGCTTGAAGATCCGGCCTTTGATCTTGAGGAATGGCTAATCAACTGGAGTGTGCTGACGGCCTTCTTGGAGGAAGAGGCGAAGCAGTTCCTTGTCGGCAATGGTATCGGTGCGCCGGAAGGTCTGCTTGTTCGACCTGGTGTGGGCGAAGTGAAGTCGGGGAGCGCAACAACCTTGACCGTCGATGGGGTTTCGGGCCTGTACCATCAACTCCCGCAAGTGTTTCGACGGCGGGCGGTCTGGCTGATGAACGCGGCGACCTTGCGGGTTCTCTCAGGCCTGAAGGATACCGACGGGCAACCGGTTCTCCGACAGACGACCACGGGAGACACGATTCTAGGCCGTCCTGTCCTGGAAGATCCGAACATGCCGGACATTGCTTCCGGTGCCTGGCCGATTGCGTTCGGCGATTTGTCGTACTACTGGATCATTGACCGGATTCCACTGGCGGTCTTACGGGACCCGTTCAGCAACAAGCCCAATGTCGTCTTTGATTGTGTCCGTCGTGTCGGTGGACAGCTCGTTGAGCCAGCCGCCGTGGTGAAGCAAGTAATTTCGGCCTAACGCATTATCAGTGAGGGGAATGCTGACATGGTGAACGGGTCTGCTCAATCAGAGAGTCTACTCTTCGGCTCTCATCCTCCCGATGTGGACCCGTTCACCTTTTTTTCGCTTCTCCGCTGGCTCGATGGCAGGCCGCTCTTAGAAGTGATGGAGCCGTACCGGCAATCACTTCTCAGAGAGGCACTATTTACGTTCCGGCCTGATGGCTCACCCCAGTTTCGGCGGGTATTGACCGGACGGGCGAAGAAGAACAGCAAGACCACGGATGCGGTTCTGTCGGCACTTTACAAGTGCATTGCCTGGAAGGCTGCAGGGCAACGGGGGAATCAGGTCTACTTCGTCGCATCCGATATGGGGCAGGCCAATGATGACTTGGAACTCTGCAAGACGTTGATTCGGCGGAACCCGATCATCGAGGCCGAACTGGTTTTGAAGTCCAACATTATCGAACGCCGAGACGGGGGAGGCTTCATCGAGATCCTGCCCGCTCAGGATGCTCAAGGACTTCATGGGAAAACCTATCTCTTTCTGGTGGTGGATGAACTGCATACACAAAAAGACTACCGGCTTCTTGAAGCTTTAGAAATTGATCGAACACGCCAAGATGCCATGCAATGGTTTGCCAGTTACGCTTCGATCTATCGGCAAACAGGAGTTCCCCTCAATGACATCTTGAGGCAGCACGCGGCCAATAAGGACCCGCGATTGTACGTCTCGTGGTACGCGGGCACGATTGAGGAGGCTAACCCGTCTCTTGGCGGCCCACTTGGTCCGACGCGTGAGGACATCGAGGACGCGAGACTATCTTTGCCGTCGTGGATTTTTCGACGGCTCTACCACAATCTCCCCGGTCAACCCGATGGAAGCGCTTTGAATGCAGACATCGTGGACGGCTGCATCATTCGGGGCAGGAAGTCGCTTCCTCCTGAGCATGGTAGGCGGTATTCGGCATTCGTCGATATGTCTGGAGGCGGAGCAGACGACTCCACGCTGGCCGTTGCCCATGAAGCCGACAAAAAGGCCGTTCTGGACCTCTTGATCGACCAGGGATCACGTAGCAAAGGGACTTTTAGCCCCGAACGGGCGGTTGCTAAGTTTGCCGAGGTCCTGAAGCAATACCGAATCAGTGTGGTGACAGGAGACCGCTACGCGGGCGAATGGCCGCGCCAAGCTTTTGAGAAATACGGCATTCGGTATGCGGTATCGAGCAAGAATCGTTCAGAACTCTACTCATCGCTTGAGCCGTTACTGAATTCGGGACAAGTCGAATTGCTGGACCATCCCACGATGGAGGCGCAGATGATCGGGTTGATTCGCAAAGGCGAGAAGATCGACCACCAGCCGGGAGAACATGATGATTACGCGAATGCGGCGGCTGGAGTGGTAGACCTTGTGAAGCCCGGTAGACCAACGCCAAGAATTCGAACTTTTGAGAGCGACGGATTCAGGCCGAACGGTTCCATGAACTTCTATGAGCCTGGCCCACTCGAACGGAGGAGGCTCAACAGGGGAGATTTCCCATGGAACCGTTGAACCTTAAAACCGCCATGGCTATCGTGGAACGGTCGATTGCTATGGCAAGTCCTGCGGACTGTCCGCTGCTCGTTGGTGAACTGGCACGGTTGCAGGCGGCGGCCTGGGCTCGAATGATGACATCCACGCCAGACGTGACGGACGACGACTTGTTGACAGTTCCTCAGGTTGCGCTCCGGCTGAAGTTGTCAGACTATCGCGTCTATGAGCTGGTTCGACAAGGCCACCTGAAAGCCGTTCGACTTGGGAAAGCGGTACGCATCCGCCCTTCAGCCATTGCTGAATACTTGGCAAAACCCGCCGCTTGATACTGAAATATACATCATGTATAGTCTCCCCATCGTGACTGGTTCAGCTCTAAGGAAGATCCGTCAACACCTCGCCCTCACACAGGCACAACTCGCAGAACAGCTTGGTGTCACATCGAACACTGTGGCGCGGTGGGAGCGTGATGAAGTACGGATTACTGAGCCGATGACAAAGCTCATTCAGCTCTTGTCTGCACAGAAAGGGCAGTAACCCGATGGCCTGCGTACGAAAACGGCGTGGAAAGTGGGTGGTAGACTGGCGCGATGGAGCAGGAGTTCGGCATTGGAGGACCTTCGACAGAAAAGGGGACGCAGAGGCTCATCGTGATAAGGTGGGTCCTGAAGCCCGCCAACGGCTCACACCGTCAATTGCGAGTACGATTACCCTCACCGACTATGCCGAGCATTGGACGGCTTTAATTGCCCACACGGTTAAGCGCCGGACCCTCGCCCGGTATGTCGAAATTCTCCGGCTGCATCTTCTGCCTCGATTCGAGAAGGTCCGAGTTCGGGACCTTGACCGCGGACGAATTAAACTCTTTTTGGCCGACAAACTCGTGATGGGCCTCGAAAAGCGGACCGTGCGCAATATTCAAGCGGTGCTTCGCGCCCTTCTCAACGCGGCAATGGAAGACGGCCTGATTGCGACCAATCCCGCTGCAAACCTGGGGCGGGTGCTGAAACTGACTATCTCGAAAGCGACCCATCAAGAGGAGATCAAGGCCCTGACGAAGGAGCAACGGCATCTCTTTCTAGTGACGGCGCTTCGCGAAACACCCCGTTACTATCCTCTCTTCTTTGTCCTGGCAGGAACGGGCATGCGGTTAGGTGAAGCGCTGGCACTTCAAGCTGAGGACGTAGATTACACCGGGCAGACCATTCGCATTGCCCGCGCCTTCTCAGAAGACGGAGCCCTTGATACTCCGAAAAGCGGTCATGGACGGACTGTTGATCTGTCTCAAGTCCTGGCGCAGAGCCTAGCGGCCCATGACTTCTCCCGGAAGGAAGAGAAGCTCAAATATGGATGGGTGGAGCTTCCACCCTGGTTATTTGTCACGAAGGCGGGCACTCCCCTCGATCCGCGCAACGTGCGCCGCGCCATGTACACCGTACTCAAGAAGGCGAAGCTCCCTGAGCACCTCAGCCCTCATTGTCTCAGGCATACCTACGCCAGCATTCTGCTTGCCGATGGAGTCAGCCCTGTTTACGTGCAGGAGCAGCTAGGCCATGCGACAATTGAATTGACGGTCTCCACCTATGGCCGATGGTTGAAGAAAAAGGCCCCTGGTGCGCTGGATCGGCTGGATTCTGTACAGGTCAACTACGTGGCTGCCGAAGCTTGCGGTAGCAAAGTGGTAGCAGAAGGGGCTTATGCACAGAATCCACAGGCCGGAACGAGTATGCAAGTCATTGATTCTAGGCGGGAAAAATTGGTGCCCCCGACACGAATTGAACGTGCGACCCGCGGTTTAGGAAACC
>ERZ724507.106-NODE-106-length-33402-cov-7.277506_pt1 | contig 33402 bp, 24 predicted proteins | sample MGYA00376040_ERZ724507 | MGnify/ENA primary metagenome ERZ724507 (study PRJEB28724, sample SAMN07190883) | activated sludge metagenome | isolation source: activated sludge of sewage treatment plant in Hong Hong | place: Hong Kong | collected 2016-03-17 ...
CAGCTGGATGTTGTGGTCCGGGTTCAGGTTGAACTGCAGCTTGGCGATGCCGTTGTAGAGCCGCTCAATGCCGCCCGCTTCCTGACCGTACGGGATTTCGTCGGTGCGCAGTGCCAGAGTACGAGGCCCGTCACACAGCGACGAGTTGGCCAGGTAGCTCGGGCACTGGAAGTCCGCATCGATCAGGGCACTTCCCGTCGCTGAATTAAACGTCAGCGAGCGCGCATTGCGCTGGTACAAGAACTCCTTAAACGTCGGCGCAAAGCCCAGGTAGAACCAGATCTTGTCCTTGACGATGGGTCCACCCAGCTCGAAGCCGAAGTCGTAGAGCAGGTTCGTGCGCGAGCGCGTGATCAGCGCTTCACCAAGACGCGCAACGCCGCGCGGCTCCAGCTGGAATGGCTGGAACGAACCGAACACCGAGCCCTTGAACTCGTTACCGCCGGTCTTCGTCGCGATGTTGACGACACCACCGGTCGCGCGACCGTATTCGGCCTGGTAACCACCGGTGATGACGTTGACTTCTTGAATGAAGTACTGCGAAAGCTCGGTGCCAATCAGACCCTTGTTCGGGTCCGAGGTGTTGAGACCGTCGATGATGTAGTTGTTCTCGCTGCCCGTCGAGCCCGAGATCTGCACACCAACGTCGCCACCGGCAGCGCCCGTCTTACCGGCCACATCCGACGTACCAGGAGCCAGCGTCAGCACCGACTCGAAGGTACGACCGCGAACTGGCGTCGCACGAAGAACTTCCTGGTTCACTTCCACGCCGGTCGAGGTGCTCGCGGTATCGACGACAGGAGCCGACTCGCGAATGACCTTCACCTCTCGCTTGGTCGAGCTGAGGTTGATCTCACCGTTGACCGTAATGGTCTTGCCGAGGCTCAGACGAATGCCGGGACGCTCGACGCGGGGCTTGTCATCCGAACCGAAAAAGAAGCTGACCTTGTAGTCATCGCCCGACGGAAGCTGGGTGATGATGTATCGACCGTTGTTGTCGGTGATTTCGGCCTGCTCACCTTGCAGAGCCGGGCTCTGCACAACGACGGTCACGCCCGCCAGCGGCTTGCCGTTTTCGTCTTTTACCGTGCCCTGAATCTGGGCCAGCGTCTGCTGGGCGAGAGCAGCCTGCGGTGCAAGGTACGCCCCCGGAAGCACCAGCAACCAGGGAAGCAGCTTGGCGCGCAGCACAACAGCGGCCCGTCCCTGGTTCTTCGAATTCTTTCGTCGCATCGTTCAAACTCCTGGCGGGTCGTACTAGCAGTTGTTGGGATCTTGGATTGCGCTCGACAGAGCACCGGCGTAGTCCGTCGCCGCTGATCCCTTGAGCAACTTGGCGCGAATCACGAGGTCCTTGCCCATCGTGTGAATGCCCTTGCCGATTGGGTGTCCCTTGACCTGGCTCAGGTCGTACACCGCCGCGCCCTTGAGCGTCACGGTCACGACAACCTCATCGGTCATCGGGTTCGTCGGAGTTGCCCAGTTCGCACCAGCCGCAGGCGCAACGTAAATCGAGCGCAAGTTGCCACAGTCGCCATCGACGTTCGGGCTGACGGTCACAGCAACCGCCTTGGGCGCGCCACCGTTTATCGAAACTTCCGCCGTCGCCGACGTGCCATTCAAGCGGCTGTAGTCAATCGGAGCATTCGTCCCGATCTCAAGCGCGCCATCGAGCGGAATCAGCGCATCTGCAACCACATACGGATCGCTAGCCGTTCCCGTGCCGCTTTCCCCACCACGCACTTCTGCACCGTGCTCACCGTCGCCATTGCCCACCGTGTTGATCTGCAGCGGCTCGGTACGGAACGACAAAAGCGCCGTCGCGTGATCGTCGATGAGGATTCGCTCTTTGTCACGTCCCGACAGACCCTTCGACAGGGTCACGGTGTAGCTCGAGTCCGGCTCCAGTGCGGCCAGCGGATCCACGTTCTTCGAGGTCAGACCAATCTTGTCGCACTTGAACTTGTTGGCGGCGCTCGTGCAGCTCGTCAGCACTTCCATCTGCAGGCCAGGTCCGTACGGAAACTGCGATGGATCGGGGCTCAGGTCCGAGCCCGTCAGCTGCAAGCTGTTATAGGTCAGCGGAATACCAACCGCGCCAGCATCCGTCGAGCAGTTCGTGCACGACAGGCCAATCACCTTCTGGTCGACGAGCATCAGGTCCGTCGGAACGCCCGACTCGGGAACCAGCTCAAGCTCCGTCGAGTTCAGACCACGGCTCGGTGCATCCAGGTCCAGCAGCGGTGGCTTGTTGAACACCACACGCAGACGACGCAGCGAGTCCGGATTGGGCGGGCTCTTCTTGACACCATAGGTGTCCATGAAGGGGTCACTCGTACACTGCTTCAGGTCTTTGTACTGGGCCAGCGTACAGTCAGACGGCACGCTGGTATCAGTGAAGACCAAATGGCCCGTGTTCAGACCGAAGTCAATCAGGGTCAGCCGCACGACCTTCAGCGGGCCCGTGGGCTCGCCGTCCTGACCCGTCAGAAAGTCATTGCAAGCCCCAAGCAACATCAGGCTCGCGACGGCACCAAGAAACAGTGACTTTTTACGCTTCTTCATCGGCTCGAAGCTCCTTCACGACGACCACACCGGGATTGCAGGCCCCGGCGCCAAATCTGGAAAACCGTGAGATCCATGTCGTTCCGCCACGCACACGACTTCCCCCGACGACAAATCGCCGAAGCGGAAGCAGCTGAAACAGGTGGTTTGGGGACGGAAGCGACATTTCGCACAACAGTGTACTAATGAGGCATTCCACAAGGACTGGGGAATAAAGTCAACGTGAAACCCGTTTTTTGGGCCCCGGACTTCCCAACGTCAGCGCGGCACACGGGCCGCTGAGAGAACCTAGCGCTGCATCGATTCGCGATCGGTGCCACAGCGTGCCGATCGCAAATGCGATGTCACAGACGGTGTTTAGCGAAAGTAGCCATCGACCAAGAGCTGCTCAGCGGTCAGCAAGGCCCCCTGTGCGGCCCCCATCTTGGTGTTGTGAGACAGCAAAACGTACTTCACGCCGTGTGGACCCAGGGCTCGCTCTTCTCGCAAGCGGCCCACCACCGTGGTCATTCCCTGTCCGTGATCGCGATCAAGGCGCGGCTGTGGACGAAACGGATCATCGGTCACCGCAATCAGCTGCGCTGGGAGCGACGGGAGGTTCAGTGCCCGAAGCTCGCTTCCAAACGACAGCAGCGCGGCCTTGACATCGCCGAGGGACGCGGGACGCTCGGTTTCGCAAAACACCGCTTCGGTGTGTCCATCGAGCACAGCAACCCTGGTGCAGGTACAGCTGACCGCGACATCCAGCGGTGAAATCGCGAGCGCTGCGTCAGAATCCCCGAGGCACGCTCCCAAGATCTTGCGCGTCTCTCGCTCGACCTTTTCTTCTTCACCGGGAATGTACGGAATGATGTTGTCGACGATATCGAGCGCCGCCACGCCCGGTGATCGCCCTGCCCCGGACACCGCTTGCAGCGACGTCATCACGACACGACGCAGCCCAAACGCCGCGCGAATCGGAGCCAGCGTCATGGCAAGACCGACGGTGGTACAGTTTGGACCTGGCGCGATAAAGCCCGCAAATCCCCGTCGCTGCTGCTGGGTTCGAATCAGCTTGGCATGATCGCGGTTCACGCCGGGAAGCAGAATCGGGACATCGGGCTCGTACCGAAACGCACTGGCCGTCGAAAAGACCGGAACGGTGGCGGCGAACTTGGGCTCTAGCTCTTTGGCTGCGTCGCTTTCAACCGCTGAAAAAACGACATCAATTCCGTCGGTGGTTGCATCTTTGGCGGCGATCACCGGCAGGTCGAGCGACTCGGGCGGAGGCTCACCACCGGCGTACCAGCGCAGGCTGCCTCGCTCATCGCGAAGGGCCTGACCGTAGCTGCGACCGGCGGATCGTTCCGATGCACAGACGCGAGCCAGGGCAAACCAGGGATGACCACTCAAGGCAGCGACGAACTGTTGCCCAGCAACTCCTGTCGCGCCCAAGACCATGGCACGTAGCTTTGGTTTCATGCGAGCGGCGAGCATAATCGGAGAGCAGCCAAAGGGGAACGCTAGAACATGTGTGACACGCTCGTCGTCGTGCAGCCACACTGCGTGCTGTTCGCGAAGAACTCGGATCGTCCGCCTGATGAAGCGCAGATCATCGACTGGCAGCCCGCGCGCGAGCATCCGCCGGGAAGCTTCGTCACATGTACGCACCTGCGGATTCCACAGGCGCGACGAACGCACGCGGTGATGATGTCGCGTCCATCGTGGATGTGGGGCGCAGAGATGGCGACCAATGAACACGGTGTCACCATCGGCAACGAGGCCGTGTTTACGCAGCATCGCGTTCCTCGGCTGGGGCTGACGGGCATGGATCTGCTGCGCCTTGGCTGCGAGCGAGCAAGCTCTGCGTCGGAAGCCATCGAGGTGATGCTCGACCTAATGGCGCAGTTTGGTCAAGGCGGTGACTGCGACCGTCACGGCAGCGTCTTTCGCTACTTCAGCAGCTTCATCGTCGCGGACCGTCGTCGCGCCTTCGTCCTGGAAACCGCTGGACCCCACCACGCCATCGAAGAAGTGCTCGATGCCCGCAGCATTTCCAACGGCCTGACGATTCCCGGCTTTGCTGAAGCGCACAGTGACAAGCTGCGAACCTGGGCGTCACGCTGTCGACTGCGTCAGCCTCGGACCCAAGGACGCGCGATGCTGGCGAGCGGTCCCAAAGATCTGTTTGCGATCCTGCGCGATCACGGACCCGTCGCTGAAGAAAAAGGGCGGATCGACATCAATCCCATCGTCGGTGGCGTCTCAGGAACGTGCATGCATGGTCACGGGTTCGCCGTCAATGTTCAGACGACGGGCTCGTGGGTTTCGCGGCTGTCTCCGCAGGGAGATCGCCACCATGTGACCGCGACCTCGGCGCCGTGTCTGTCGCTGTTTAAGCCCGCGTCGGTGCATGAGCCGCTGCCGCCGGAAGAGCTGGGACAGCCCGCATTTGGACGCGCCGATTCCCATTCGCTGTTCTGGCAGCATGAGCGCCTGCATCGCCTGGTCCTTCAGCATCCAGAGCGACTCCTTCCCTTGTTTGAATCGGAACGGAATCAGTATGAACAGCGCTGGCTGCTCAGTCCTCCGTCGTCGCAGAAGGCGTTTGCAGAGAGCCGCGTACTGCTCCAGCGCTGGATCGAGCTTGTCACCGATTCGCTCAAACAGAATCCGCAGACCAAGTGGCCGGGACGCTTTGGAACTGCGTGGCAAGCCGCGCGCCACAACCAGCGAATCGGGCTGTAGGCACACGACTCCCAATCGATTCCCAATCGACTCCCAATCGATTCCCAATCACTGGAGGGGAGATAGAAAGAGCGGACTACGCTTCGTACGGATCGGTACGGAGTCCACACTGATCAGCGAGCGCACGCCAGTCGTAGCGCAGAGACTCTGCCATGCGAAAGTAGCGACGTGCGGACTCGTCACTGTGGGGCGCTCCATCACCGATTGCGTACATCATGCCGAGCGTAGCTGCCGCAAGACCATTTCCCGCTTGGGCGGCGCGATCGTAAAACACCACGGCCTTTTCGGGATCTTGCGTCACACCATCGCCGGTTGCGTAGAAGCCACCCAGGTTCGCCATGGCGCGATGATTGCCTGCTTCCGCCGCACGTTCACACCACGAAAAGGCAACCGCTTTGTCGACGGAGGTTCCGACTCCCTTGGTGTAAAAGACATACAGCTCGAACATCGCATCGGCTTCCCCGGCTTCTGCCGCGAGCTGATGATAATGAATACTTTTCGATGCATCTTTTTCGCAGCCAAAGCCTGCAAAGTAAAACAGCCCGAGCAGATACAGCGCGCGCGGAATGCTCTGCGCTCTGTCTGCCAGTGCAAACGCTTCGCTTGCGCGCTCTGTCTGCCGGGAAAAATAGATGCGATTGGCGAGATCCACTCCGGCTTGCAAGTGACCAAGCTGAGCGGCGCGTGTCAGCGCTTGTAGGGTCAGCTCTCCCAGCTGCTCAATCTGCGACGATCGATTCCTAAGCAGTCCCAAGACTTCATCGACACCACGAAACTCAACCGCCAGCGCCGCGCGACGGCTCGCTTCATACAGAGCCGCCGCATCACTACCGGGAAGAAGAGCCTGTAGCTCAGCAATCTTCGCTTCGGTATCCTCACTGCGTCCGTCCATCACAAGGCTCTCCTTACCGTTACATACAAGCGTGCGTTGTCATATTACACGTTGGCTTGCTCATTGGACAGTCCGCATTCATCAAGCACTCTACACACAGCGTCTTGGTAGGATCTGCCATGTCGATGTAGCACTTAGGAGTCGCCCCCTTACAGTCCGCATTCGCTGCGCACGGCACACAGAGGTTCTTCACCGGCATCGCATTGACCGTCTGACAGAACTTGTTGGTTCCGTTGCAGTCCGCGTTCATCAGACACGCGGTGCAGACATTCTTGTGCTTGTCTGTTGCATCTACGTAACACTTGGGAGTGCTCGCGTTTGTGCAGTCCGCATTGGCCAGACATGCTGCGCAGGCATTCTTCTTGGGATCTGCATCGACGTAACACACCGGACTCGCAGCCTTGCACTGCAGGTTGGACGTGCACTCCACGCAGTAGTTCTTGGTGTCATCCATACCTGGATCTTTGTAGCAAGCAGGCGTCGTCGCTGGACAGTTGGCATCCGCCAGACAGATGAGACACATGTTCTTGCTGGGATCCGCCGCATTCTGCTTGCACGTCGGAGTCGCCATCGGACAGTCCGTAGTTCCTACGCACGGAACACACTGATTCTTGGTCGTGTCCGCAGCGTTTATGTAGCACGCCGGCTTTCCTGCAACGCCAGAGCAGTCTGGGTTTCCCTGGCACGCAATGCACTGATGCGACACCAGATCGCAGACTGGCTTGCCCGCGACACCCGCGCAGTCTGTGCTGCTCAAGCACGGGACACACAGGTTCTTCGACGTGTCTCCGCCCACATCCTTGAAGCACTTGGGAGCCGTGTTCGGACAGTCCGTATCCCCCAGACACGGCACACACTTGTTCTTGGTTGCATCGCAGATCGGACGCGAAGTCAGCGTCTTACAGTCATTGCTGGTCAGACACTCCACACACATGTTGAGCGTAGAGTCCGGGTCCGTCTTGCACTGCGCAGGAGACATGTTCTTGCAGTCCGCAGCGATCAAGCACGGAACGCACTTGTTGATCGTGGTGTCACAAGTGGTCTTGCCAGGCGTGGTGCAGTGACTGTTTTGCGTACACTCCACACACATGTTCTTGCTGCTGTCGGCTGGATCGACTTTGCAGCCCGGTGCCGTCGGAGTCTTGCAGTCCATGTTGCTCAAGCAGACTGCGCATTTTCCGGTTCCGGTATCGCAAGCAGGACGTCCAGGGAAGGCCGAGCAGAACCCGTTGTCGGTACACTCTACGCAGCGATTCTGGGTCGCACTGCATGCCTTCGTGGTGGTCGAAGAACCCAGGATGCGCAAGCAGTCTGCACCAGCCAGACACTGCACGCAGCCCGTTCCGGCCTTGCACAGAGACTTGACCTGACTGGCCGGATCGCAGGCCACTTCGTTATTGCACATGCACTGTCCACCACCGCAGCGATCCGCCGTGCTCGAGCTACAAGCGCCGGTGCAGCTTCCGCAGTGAGCGAAGTCTGTCTGCGGATCGATACACATCCGCAGCATCGGGCAGCAGGTTCCCTTTCCGGTATCTGCTCCGTTTCCGCACTGCTCAAATCCGTCGTTGCCGGGCGTCATGCTGACGTTTCCGCTCACGCACTTGTTGTCCAGGCTGTCACATAGCTCCGGAGCGCCATCACGCGCCTGCATGCTGGGTGCGGGAATCGCGGGCCAGACATTGCGGTTGCTGTCATCGCAGTCGTTGCAATACAGAAGGTTCGTATTAAACGCAGCGGGATTGTCCGTGTCCTTGCAGCCCGAGCAGGACATGTACTTGTCGCCATCTGCATCCTTCTCGTTGGCTGGCAGCGCGCCACTACAGTCATCGTCGAGACCGTTGCAAAGCTCTGCGATCGGATCCGTCTGGTCCTTGCAAACCAAGTAGCGATCTTTTTGCGCGAAGCCCGGAACGCTCAGCGCATAAAACGGATTGTCTTTGGTGCGCACACAGCCCGTTACTGTACCGGCCTTGCAGCGCGTACCGGCCACCGTGATTCCGCACGCTTGTCCCTTTTCCTTCAGGTTGTTTCCTGTTGGATCATCGAGGCTGCCGTTGCAGTCATCATCCACCGGATTGAGCGCATCGCAGGTCTGCGGCTTGGGTTGATTCGCACCAAAGCAGCGCGCCGTAAACAGTGCATTGTTGTCTTGAGACGGACACCCCTGAAACGCCTTGGTGTCAACGGTGGAAGAAGGAACCGTAGACGTACAGACACAGCGACCGCTGAAGAATCCGCTGCCGTCCTTCTGTCCACACAGACCAACGGTAGAGTCCGCGCAAGACGTGGTCTTTTTCGATCCATCGGTTCCGGTCTGAACCATCCGCGCTCCAGCAGAGTCCGGGTTCAGCTCGTCGATCAGACCGTCGCAGTCATCGTCTCTGCCATTGCACATCTCCACCGCGAACGGATGGACATCTGCGTTGGCATCATCACAGTCACTGGCTGCATCGTACCCATCTTTGTCACGGTCAAAGGAACAGACATCCGCAACGTTGTCACAGTCATGATCTTTGCCATCACACGCAATCGGAGCACCAGGAAATGCAGTCGGATCGCTGTCGTTGCAGTCAAACGGCTTTCCGACCACCGTGCAGCCAACCACGTTCTTTGGGAATCCGTCTCCGTCCGCATCACAAGACAGCGAAGGACAGCCAGCTCGCGCCAGCGTGGGATCTTCGCAGCTTGTGTTCTGAATCGCTCCGGTGGAGTCCGTGTTGCGACACAGTCCGCGCATGGCAGAAAGGACATTGAAGCCCTTCGATGCAGGATCCAGCGCACCGTACTTGGTAGCAGTTCCTGCCGCTGTCGCAGAGCCCGGAAACACACCGCGATCGTTGTCATCGCAGTCCAGAGGACGTCCCGACATCTTGTAGTTTGTCGTCGGACAAGTCTGTCCGGCTAGAACCTCTGAGCGCTGAAATCCATCACCGTCCAGATCGCACGGAACACAGCCCGCTTGCGGACGACCATCGCACGCCCAGTCTTTGATCACACCATCAGCAGGATCACACAGCTTCTGCGCATTGGGATGCACGCGTGAGTCCGTGTCATCACAGTCACGCAGCTTCACATCGGGATTGTTCGGCGAATAGCCATCACAGTCTTCGTCGGTGAAGCAGTCTACGTTCAGTCCTGTGCAGTCAAAGTCAAACGTCGTATCGCAGCGCTTCGGCTGACACAAAGAGAGATCCGCGCGCTTCTTGTGATTCGTCGCGCAGGAAGTGACATCGGTACACTCACAACAGTTTCGCGGTCGAGGATTTCCGTGATAGCGATTCTTGTCGGTGTCATCGCAGTCGCTGCCTTCGGGATCTCCGTCACCGTCTTTGTCTTCGCACGCGCGCGGCTCCTTCGCACACGTTACGTCGAATAGCTCCAGTGGAGGAAGGGTGCTCGGCGGATGCGAAGGACGCAGCTTGACGTTACAAGACGGCGTCGCCAGCGGATGAATGTCAAAGCTCCGCAGTCGCACCGGTTCCAGATCACCAGGGGCTGGATCGGAGTCCACACAGTCCAGCACTTCCGGTTGATCTTGATACATCGCAGCCGCTTCAGCGTTCTGCGCAGTCCAGGTCACAGCGTCGGGAAAGTGGTCTCCGTCCACATCGTATTCCGAAGGAATTGGCAGCAGCTTTGCTTCAAATTCCTGATACGACGCGATGTCGAGCATCCGCGCAAAGAAGTACTGCGGCTCGGGATTCCCTTTCTGCGGCAGAGACTCTACGTTGGGAACATTGGCAGCCAGCACCTGGATCAGGAATCGTCCGTGCTGCGAAAACGGCAGCGCAACCTTCAGCGGATCACTCGCCAGCAGTCGCTTTTCGCTCAGCGTTTGGATACCGGACAGAAACACCACTTTGCGGGTGCTGCGATCCTGAATCTTGATGATGTAGCTCTGAAGTCGCACTCCCTCGGGAGCACGGATCGACAACATCACGCCGTCTGGCACACTACAGGATGCCCACAGAAGCGCGAGGCATGACCAGACCGCAAGGCACAGTCCCCTCACCGTGAGTGTATGTCGCATCAAGTTCCCCCCTCACTAAGCCAGTCTAGGAATCACTACCTACTACAAGTCCCCCACCCCATCCCACACCGTACCCAGTCACTATTTTGAAGACAAACGTCGCGAAGTCTTTCCTACAGAGAGTAAAGGATCCGTAGTCCGCTCCGCGACCGGAAGTGCAACGTTTCGCAATCGCTTCAGTTCCGTCAGCAGAATCTGCTGCTCCACTTGCGCCAGGCTGCTCTCACGCGCCCTTAGCGCACGTAGCTCGATAAGCTCTGCCAAGATCGGAGCCATCGCCGTTGCAAGTCGACTCTCTAACAGCTCAGGACTCACCACTTTTTCGACAGGTTTGCTGGGAAGCAAGCTGGCAGAGATCGCTCGCGACAGCGGAACCAGCGTCGCTTCAATTCGCGCAAGGGTGCTCTCTGTCTGCGTAATCCGCGACGAAAGCCCCTGAAGCTGCGTCATCAAGCGATCGACATCATGCGCAAGTCCAGAGACGTTGCGTACAGTCTGGGTCTGCGACTTGCTGATCTCTTGCGACAGGCGCTCTTGTCCTTCCGAAAGCAGCTTCTGAATCGATTCCACCCGCGCAGTGATCGCAAGCGAAAGCCCAGCGCCCTCTGTCAGTGCAAGTCCATCTGTCGCAGCAGCCTTGGGCGGTTCGGGAGCCGGGCTCTGCGACTCTGCAACCACTGGCTCTGGAACGGAAGCCGCGACTGTGTCTGGAACAGAGACGGCGACTTCCGCAGGTGCAGCCCCCCCTTTTGCGGAATCCGCAGACAGCTCTGCATCGGGAAGCACAGGCTCTGCGCCCACCGCAATCCGCTGACTCCGAGAAGAGCTTGCTGTCCGTCGCGTTGCCGCCGTTCGACTGGTCGTAGCCCGTCGCCGCGTGGTCTGGACAGGAGTCGTCTCTGGTACAGGCTCTGCCGGTGCAACTACTGCTGTCTTGCGAACTCGCGTAGCCATCTTCGCTCCTTAAGGAGTCATGATCGTCGGAACACCAGGAGGCAGAATCTCGATCACGCCCGCCCACATACACATCAACTTCGCGGAGTTGTTCAGGATCGGCATGTTCCCCAGCAGCACGGTCGGCGCCCCGACAATCCACGGTGCCGGCGTGTTGGGAATGCATGGCATCGGAGTCAGGACTCCCATGGCCGCTGCCGTCGCTGCTGCCACCATCGGATTGGCCATCGACTGACACATTCCAAAGGGCATGACGTTCACCATTGGCTTGTGATCCATGATGTTTGCCACCGGCCCACTCGACATCACAAGGTTGGTGGGAAGCACCATCAGCGATCCCGGAGCCACCCCAAACGAACACTTGAGCATTGCTCCCATACATACTGCGTTTGGCATCACTTCCCCCTTGGTGTCGGTGGCTCTGTTCTAGGCAGCGTACCGATGTTCGGAGGCTCCAAGATCAGGCCCTTGCGTGGCGGCGGTGGCGGTGGTGGCGCTTTCTTTGCAGCCTTTGCTGCGGACGCATCCACCTTCGCGGCCAGCGCCTTGGCATCGGCTTTTTCTGCGGCCTGCTCCGCTGCCTTCTCTGCTGCTTGTTCTTTGACTTTTTCCGCCAGCTTTTGCGCAGCTTCACCAAGCTCAGGCTTCTCTACCGGAGACTCTGGAACCTGCGGAACCTCCGGTGCTTGCGGAAGCTCCGGTGCACTGGGAAGCTCGGGAGCCGCTGGCATCGCAGCACCGCTGAACGCTCCAGTCACAGCAGGAACCACCGCAGCGACCACCTTCTTGCGCGCCACATCCATCAGACCGCGAATCGCAGACTGCTTGGCCGCATCGGCCGCTTGCGCTTCCACCGAAGGAGTCGTCGGTCCCTGCGCAGTCTGAAGCGGACGCCCCTTTTCATCAAACTGCTCCGGCGTACCGACGGGAGCCCCCTGCTCATAGCGAGTCCGTCGCTGCAGCTTTCCGTTTGGATGAAACACCAGCGACTCACCATGCAGCTTGCCCGCAACATACTGACTGCTTTCGCGCAGCCGACCATCTGGCATGAAGTCCTGAACGGTTCCGTGAATCAGTCCTTCTACATACGGCTCACGACGAACCACCACGCCACGCGGTCCAAAGTAGACCGCTTCGCCATGTCGTTTGTCGTTCTGAAACTGAGCAGACAGCAGCGGACTTCCGTCGGGAGAATAGATGATTCCGACTCCGTGCTTCTTGCCTTTGACATGGTGCTGCTGGCTCTGCATCTGACCGTTTTCATAGGTCACCATGTCGCCATGTAGCTCGCCTTGAACGTACGCAGCCAGCAGCTCAGGACGACCCTGTTCATCAAAGCGCCGCAAGAGTCCGGTGATCTTTCCGGCCTTGAAATGAACGCGCTGACAGACCTTTCCACTTGGGAAGTACTCGATCGATTCTCCGTCGAGTTGATCGTCTTTATAGTGCGATTTTTGAAACAGCTTTCCGTGCTGGAAAAAGGAAAACTCCCCGTCCATCTTTCCATCACGGAGAGGTCCACGCATGCTGACGTTGCCATCGGCATCGTGCTCTACATGCTCGCTCTCCGCTGCGCCAGTGCTCGGATGGGACGCTGTGTCCTGTGTATGCTGTGACTCTTCGCTCATGTTAGTTCAGCTTTAGTAGTGCACCCTTGATCGCAGCCATTGCACCGCCTTCCAGCTTCGCCATCGCTGACGCTTTCACGTCGATGTTGACGCCTTCCAGCTTCATTCCCACACCCGCTTTGACATCCATGTTCACAGCCGCTTCCTGCTTCATGTTGGCTCCCGCCTTGAGCTTCATATCCGCTCCTGACTTGAGATCCACCGCAGCAGAGGCCTCTGCTTTGATGCCCTTCTTCGACTTGATCTTGATGTCGCCATCCACCTCAATCGTGAGGTTTCCTTTGATGGTCAAGATGTAGTCCTTATCGACCGTGTGGCTGAACTTCGCTTTGTTGCTGTGCTTTTCGTCTTTTTCTACAGAGACTTCTCGCTTGCCTTTGACGGTGTGCTTTTCATCGCCTTTGTCGACAGAGATCGTCCGATTCCCCTTCTTCACTTGCAGCAGCTCATCGCCTTCGGTCACTTCGACTTCACGGTTCTTTTTCACCACCGTCTTGTCGTTGTTATCGATCTTCGCGCTGCGATCATTTTTGATCTCTGTCTTGCAGTCATTTTCGATCTTGGCGGTGCGGTCGTGCTTGACCTCGATGTTCATGTCCTTCTGCGCATGAACGTAGATCTCTTCAGAGTCCTTCTTGTCTTCCAGACGAATCTCGTTAAAGCCACCACCGCCCTTGCTGGTTCGCGACTTGGTCGTGCTCTTGGTCTGGTTGTCTGGAAGTGCGTAGGGAACCGTCTGTTCCGCGTTATACACAGCGCCGGTAATCAGCGGTCTATCGGGATTCCCATCGATGAACGTAATCACCACTTCCTGACCGATGCGCGGCAGAAAGAACGTTCCGTAGCCCTTGCCCGCCCAGTGCTGCGCAACGCGTACCCAGCACGAGCTGTTTTCGTCCTTCTTTCCTTTGCGATCCCACGGAAACTGCACTTTGACGCGACCGTATTTGTCGGTCCACATCTCTTCACCGGACTTGCCAACCACCACCGCAGTCTGGCTTCCCAGTGCCATCTGTCGACGGGTACGACGTGGTGGACGAAACACCACAGAGGCCGGCAGTGCTTCGATCGAGTTTCCGTAGTTTCCGCGATCCGCAATGTGAGACACGCTGCGAATCACATACTCCTGATTGAGATCGCTGCGATCGTGCTTGGTCAGCTTGAACTTTCCACCCGACGTAAAGCCACGCGCATTTCCACTCGCGCGCAGCACTTTCTGGGCATGTTCAACGGATTCAATCCGTAGCTTGGCCAGCTTCTCGCCATCGTTCTTTTTGGCGTAATTTCCGGGATGATCGTAGACGACCAGCGCCGGACTCCCACCGCCTGTCTTCACGAACAGATCGGTCGAAGGAATCTCGAAGTTGTAATCAGTCAGTGCGTATCCTGTCGAAACCAGCGACTCCTCAAACGTGCAGTCACGCAGACAGTTCGGAGAGTCATCCAGTCCCATCCGCACTTCATCAGAGCCCGTACACTTGGCGTAGCCATCGCTATCATCGGCCAGCACCATCGTGTGTTTTCCGTCGGTGTGTTCGAAGTAATAGAAGATTCCTTCGTCTTCCATCAGGCGGCTGACAAAGTCAAAGCTCGACTCCTGATACTGAACACAGAACTCACGCTTGGCGTACGTTCCCTTCAGGCTCTTTTTGAAGTCCTTAAGACCGAGGTCCGAAAAGACCTCTTCGATGATCTCGGGAACGCTCTTGTTTTGGAAGATCCGATTGTCCGCATGCAGCGTCAGCAGCCACAGCCACGGACGCAGCTCCGCGATGTAGATCGTGTGCTTGGGATCGTATCCCGATTCAATAAAGCGCGACACGATTCCGCAGATGTAGCGCTTCGACTTGTCAGGAAGTGCGATCGTGATCGTGACCGCCTTTCCCATCAGCTTCTTGAAGTCGAGCTTGCGATCTTTGGACAGAAACTGAAGCGTATACAGAAACGGCAGAGACAGCTCTTCCTGTCCCTGAAAAGACTCCAAGACCAAGGCATCCGCAGCAGGAGTCGATGCACTTAGAAAATCATGATCGCTCACGGCGTCGCCCTCAGTGGTTCATCGCTGTATCGGGCCACCGCACCCAGCGCGACTCTGGGAGTCCCGCGCAGCTTGGTCCCGTACGACAGAAACGAGGTCAATCCCAAGACCGGCTGCTCCGACGCAGGTGGCTTATCACTGATCGGCTGACTCAGCCGTGCGCGCGGAATCTCTTCCGCTTGGATGAGCAGCGCGACAAAGATCTCAAACTCTGGTCCGATGTAAAATCGCGCAAGCTGAATCAGCGCTTGCAGTCCCGGCTGTCCCGGCAAAAAGTCCAGATAGCGATTCCACGGAAGCGGTCCGACTTCCAGCTCGATTCCTGCTTGCTGATCCCAGACCATCGTTCCGACGAGCGCTTGGCTCCCAAGCAGCTGGTTTTGACCGCTCAGTCCGATCTTTGTCCACTGCTCTTCTTCGATCGGACGCATCATTCCGCGAAGCTGATGGCAGATCACTTTGACCTGAAAGTGATCGGTCAGGAGTCGCTCCAGTCCCGCCGCATCACGCGGCTGCTTGGTCAGTAGTCCTGCATAGCGAAGCAGCGCACGATCAGGAACCTTCAGCCGCTCGCGCAGTCCTTCCGTCAGCATTCCCATCAGTGCATACAGGAACTCTGTGAAGTGATGCTCGTCGGGGGATGTCCACTCTGTTCCCAGCTTACAGCGCTGACGAACCCGAAACAGCAGAGACACCAAGCGATGATCAAAGATGTCCAGAAAGTCACGCAGCGCATGATCGCGCGCTGCATTCCGTTCCAGCACCCAGTCTGTCATGCTGTGCGGAAGCGGTCCGTGCGCACCACCCAAGCCAAGCATCGAAACCGTTACGGTGGGGACGCCATCTTCGGTGCTCGGTCGCTCGATCGCAGCGACGTCACTTGCGGGAAATGCCAGCGAAAAGGAAGAACGGAATCGCACCGCTTCCAGTGCTGGCTCGCCACCTTCACCCAGTGACTCGGACGCTGGCGCAAGCATCTCCAGCAGCCGCACCAGCTGAAAGAAGTTGAAGCGCTGCGGATCTTTATACAGCTCATCAATTACAGAAGGTTGCGGGAGCCCGCCAGTGGTGGCCATTTCTTCCACGCCTCCTGTCGCTGGCGACTACGAACCACCAGCGTTGTAAATGAGTTGACCGCAGTGTACAGACCGAAGAAGCGGCTCAGCACGGCAGACATCATCAGCGCGCTCTGACCGACATACATCGACTCATCAAAGACAATCTGTACTTCTTGACCGTGAACAAAGCCGCGCCACGCATCGCGTCCCGCTTGAAGCGTCTTGGGAACACAGCGCAGCTCATAGATTCCTAAGATCTGATTTTCCGTCGCTGTGGTTGGACTCATGCGATACAGTCGCAGGATCTCCCGCAGCGCATCACGGCTCTCTCTTCCACCGATGAGAGACAAGTGATTGAGCGACAGATGCGACACCAGCTGCCACAGCGCAGCGCCTCCCAGCGGCGGCGTAATCGGCTCTGTTGGCTTGGACAGACAGACCACCGACTTCACAGGCGCAGAGTCTTCCATCTGCAGTCGCGCCCGTGCGGGCATCTGTGCGGCCAAGTCGCGGTTGGTACAGAGCGTGTGTGCAAAGACAGTCTGCGTCGCTGGCTGCGTCGGTTTGAAGCGCAGATCGACAAACGACAGATAGGTGTCACAGCCCACCATGTCCGCGCGTCCAGTCGGTCTGCGCTGCGCGTAATAGAACGCTTGATGCTGGTCTCCGCTCGCTGGGTGATTGAACGAAAAGAACGGAGCTATCACCTGACTGGAAGACGGATCCGCACTCATCGACACCTTGTCGATCGAGTGAATCTCGCAGGTCTTTTCTTCGCGCTTGTCGGCAATGAGCTGATATTCCGGCAGCTTGTGCGTCAGCCGAATCGGCTCTGCGGTCTTGCCAAACAGGTTGATGATCGGTGCGCAGCCCAGCAGGAACGTGCTCTTCCCAACCGAGACAGAGCGCGGCGGAACTTCCGAAAGCAGGATCAGCAGATCGGCGCTTTTTCTCGCAAGCTGGATGCGCGGTAGATCGACATCGAAGAACAGAAACTTCTGCGGGAAGACAAAGTATTCCTGAAGCAGTCGATACGCCGGATGCGCATAGTCCGGGGAAGGAAGCAGCGCCTGATCCGCTTCCAAGCCAACCGGACGAAGCGCTTGCGGTCCCAGATACTGCACTTCAGGACGACCATCAGGAAGCAGCGCTACACCAACGGTAGATGCGGTCAGCAGATCATAGATCGCGGACGCGACTTCTGCGCTGGCATTCACAAACAGACGCAGCGATCGCAGATCCAGTTCATTGAAGCTGCCAGTCTGACAGACCAGCTTCAGCCGCAGCATTGCGATCCCTTTGGGATACGCATCCAGATACGGATATCGATCCGTCGCTTCAATCTGCGCAGAGACAATCTCGATCGGCCAGAGCGTGATCTCACTGCCGGTTCGGAATCGACAGAGTGCCCCGGTGTCCGTCTGAGCAAACAGCCGCGAGCCCTTGCGAACAGAGAACCCACCCAGCGGCAGACCTTGCTCTGGATCGACATCGAAGTGCGCAATCGACATCGAAGGAACGGTCTGCAAAAGATGAGGATACAGACAGTCCAGCAGAGAAGTTGTCAGGAGCGGAAAGTCCGCATCCAGTCGCTGCTGAAGTCGTGCGGTCAGAAACGCAAAGCTCTCGATCAGTCGCTCAACGTGGGGATCCGCACACGCTTCAGCAGACAGATCAAGTCGGGACGCGATCTTCGGATACTTTCGCGCAAACTCCGCGCCCATCGAGCGCAGATACTGTAGCTCGCGCTGATAGGAGCGCAGCAGCTCGTCTTTGGCTTCACTGCTCATGGCTACGATGCTCCAGAAGACGAGGACTGGCCATCACCCGGAACGACACCGGCTCGCGCAGATCTTGCGTGATCAGGGTTCCGCTGATGTTGAGGATGAGCTTGGACTCTGTTTGCACGAACTGAACAACCGTCACACGCGGATGCGCGAGCCGAGGTTCAAATGCTTCCACGGTCTGCGCAAGCATCTGTACCAAGTGCCGCATCGACTGTGGATCGTATGGATTGACCCAAAGCAAATCGCTGGCCCCAAAATCGATGACAGAGCGCTCCCGATCGAGCAGCTCATGGGAAGACAGACCCGTTCTGGTGTTAAGGAGTCGCGCAACCTCATCCTGAACGGACGCTAGCAAGTCAGGAAACGACAGCGTACGCAGCGGAACCGGCTCGCGCGGCTGCTCTGGCTTTCGATCAGAGAGCCGCTCAAATAGCGGAACCGCAGCGACGTGCTGTTTGGATGGAAGCGGCATCGTTTGACGTTTCCTAACTCATTGCAAAGCAAGCAAAGTCACAGACCGATGGTGTCGGTCTTGTCGACTTAGCTGCCCTTGTTCTCTTCGAGCGACCACTTCGAAGAGTTCTTGCCCTTCTTGCCACCCGGCTGAGCCTGGAGCTGCTGGTTGTAGTCCCAGGTGATCTTCTTGTAGCTAAACGTAATCGTCTCGATCGGCTGATCGCCACCACCGCCCACAGAGACGCTGGTCACGATGCAGGAATCGAACGTATAGGTCAGGTACTCGATCGGCTTGCCGGCGCTGTCGGCCTTCCAAACGTGGACCTTCATCGACTTGATGTCTTCGCCACCGCAGCACTTGAGGTTGAGCGTCGGCGAGGCCAAGTCCGCATGCTTGGTCACGGTGAAGTCCTGGTGGACACAGCGACCGGAGGCGCGGCTGGTGTTCGACGGACCCGAGGTGAGCGGCATCGAAACACCGTGGTTATAGGACAGAAGCTCGATCATGTCCTTGCCCTGATCGGAGGTCGACTCTCCCTTGATTCCTTCAATTTCCCAGAAAATGTTTTGCATCTCGAATTCCCCTTACGGCCTCTGCCTCCGTGAGAAGGAGAGGCACTTCCATAGCATTCAGTGATCAACCAGCGGCAGGCGGAGGAAGCTCTGCCACCAAGCGAATCGAAGCAGTCAGCTCGTTGAGCTGGAAGTGCGGCTTTAGGAATGCAACCGCACGGTACACACCAGGCTTACCCGGAACATCGAACACGTCGATCCGAGCCTCGCGCAGCGGATACTTTGCCTTGGTTTCCTGGCCCGCATCATCCCGCAGCAGGATGTAGTTTGCGATCCAGTTGTTCAGATAGTTCTGAACGTTTTCCCGCGTGAGGAAGCTACCCACCTTGTCGCGCATGATCGCTTTGAGGTAGTGCGCAAACCGCGACGAAGCGAGCAGGTACGGAAGCTGCGACGACAGCGACGCATTGGCATTGGCCTGCGGCGTGTTGTACGTCTTGGGCTTGTTGGTCGTCTGGCCACCAAAGAACGCCGCGTAATCGGTGTCCTTGCAGTGACACAGCGCGATAAAGCCCAGATCCGACAGCTCCTTTTCACGGCGATCCGTGATGGCGATTTCCGTCGGACACTTCAGCGCGATATCCCCTTCATCGGTCTTGAAGGTATGCGCCGGGAGTCCCTGCACAATTCCGCCACCTTCCACACCGCGAATCGCAGCCGTCCACTTGTGCAGCGCAAACGCGTTGGTCACGCGCTGACCCAGCACGTACGCGGAGTTGCTCCACAGATACTTGCTGTGATCTTTTCCGTCCGTGTCTTCTTCGAACTGGAACTCTTCCACCGGAACCGTCTTGCTTCCGTAGGGAAGACGACCCAGCACGCGCGGCAGCGTCAGCGCAACGTAGCGAGAGTCTTCCGATTCACGGAACGAACGCCACGTAATCAGCTCCGAGCTTTCAAACAGCTTGGCCAGATCACGCGGGTTGCCAAGCTCGGTGTAGCTTTCCATATCAAACAGCTTCGGACTCGCCGCGCTGATGAACGGAGCATGCGCCGCTGCGGCCACGTTCGAGATCTTGGACAGGAGCGAGATGTCCTGCGGATGACGACCGAACTCATAGTCGCCAACCAGGCAGCCGTAGGGAGCGCCGCCGAACGTACCAAACTCCTCTTCATAGATCTTCTTGAACAGATTGCTCTGATCGAATTCCGAAGCCTTTTCCAGATCGTTTAGCAGCTCCTTCTTCGTCGCGTGCATCACACGCAGCTTGAGCGAAGTGGAGGTCTCGGTGTTCATCACCAGATAGTTCAGACCGCGCCACGATCCTTCCAGCTTCTGGAAGCGCTCATCGTGCATGATCGCGTTGACCTGCTGCGTCAGCACTTCATCGATCTGCGCGATCTTCTGAAGCACCAGCTTGGCCAGATCTGCTGCGGGCGGAACTTGCTCTGGATCCACCTGGTTCACAAACTCGCCAATCAGGGTCCGCGAGTGCGCAAGCTGTAGCTCATCACGAGCCATCTTGCCGTCACGGATCAGGTTGTCGAGGATGTCATTGCTCGTCTTGGTCGTTGTTTCATTTTCAGCCACGGCAACCCCTCCTTAGCTCGCCACCGCGCTCTTGGCGGCAAGAGCCTTGACGGCACCAAACTTCTCTTTGTCCGCAAGCAGCTTCTGAAGCTGACCTTGCAGCTCTTCGTTTCCGTCCAGCTTGGTCAGAAGGTCCACCAGACGCTGGCGCATCTCTAGCATCTCGCGCAGCGACTTGGTGTTCTTCACGATCGCCGTGGGATGAAAGTCATCCAGATGACGGAACGTCAGATCCACACCGAAGGCCGATCCGTCCTTCTTGATCTGATTGGGAACGCTGTACTTTAGCCGAGGCGCAACGTTGGCGAGCACCTGGTTAAAGTTGTCGCGATCGATCTGAACGAACTTGCGCTCCTTCAGCTTGGGAAGAGCATCCTGCTGACCCGCAAGATCAGCCAGGATTCCCACCACAAAGGGGAGTTCCTTCATCTGGATGGCGCCACCGATCTCCACATCGTAGGTGATCTGGACCCGTGGCGGCCTTACTCGGTCGAGCTTGTGCTGGGTACTCTCAGACATCGCTTCCTCACTTCAGCCAGTGGGGCATACAGGCCCCGGTTTGATCTACAGACGCCAGGGCCAATCCTTGGCATCTCATGGGAACCATTGCTCTTGTTGTCCTACTGCGGCCCCTTTACCCCCAGCAGCGCATAGATCGTCTGGCGATCTCCCCCCTCGGCTACAAGCTCACCAAGAAGTTGGATCAGGTCCATGTTACCCCAAGCCACGGCCCGCTTCACAAGGTACGGCACCGGACTGTGAGGCTCTGTGCGCTGAAGGTATTCAGCCGCTTCTACAAGTCGTTGATATGCTTGAACCCGACTACGGATCGGGCCATTTGGAACATCTTCACCTCGGGAATCGCCCCGGGCACTGGAGCGACCTGCCGATGATCCATCGCCATGCATCGCGGCCTCCGAAGGCTCACCAAGGTCTGTTTCACCGTCGCTGCGGCTGCCATCCTGGGCCACTGGCTCAGGCACAACCTGGGCTGCGGGCGCTGGGGTGTACTGCGCAATCAAGGCCTGGATATCGCGGACCAAGTTGCGAAGCACTCGCAAGATCGCTGGCTGATCGGGAAGCTTTTCAACCACCAGATCTTCCAGCGCACGCGCTGCATCATCCAGCGCAGTCAGCTCTGTGTACAGCGCTGAATAGAATCGACCACTTGTGTTTGCCGCAGCGGCCAAGAACACGGCTGGAACGATCTCATCGCCTGCGCTGGAAGCCTTTTCATTGCGCAGCGCACGCTCCCAGTCGATCCAAGACAGCGCCGACTTTTCACCGTACGGCTCCGTCAGAGAAATCTCTTTGAGACGCACCGAGATCTTGCTCGACAGAAGCTCCAGCGGAGCCATCCGATACGATGCATCCCCTTCTTCCACCAGCGGATACAGAGAAGGCCAAAAGCGCGACAAAAGCTGCGTACAGAGCTGAATTCCCAGCGTCATTCCGGGCACGCCATGCAGCTTCAGCCAGGCTTCACACAGCCAGACTGCGATCTGCAGATCTTTGCTTCGCTCACGCAGCGCTTTTTGGCCAAGTTGCGAAACCTTCGCAAAATCCGCACGCTTGACCTTGATCTGCCAGACACCTTGCGGAAGGCTGTCGTCTTCTTCGCGACGCGCTTCTGTCAGCGCATCATACGTTCCCTCATAGCGCAGCCACTCCCCGGACGGCTCGCGCTCCGAGATCGGCTGTAGTAGCGATTCCAGATCAATCGGTGGCATCTCAGACATCGCGCATCCTCACTGTCCATTCCGCCCGCGTGTCAGCGGTGCCAGGGTCGGCCAGTCGACGGGAATCACCAGCAAGTCCTTGCTCTCTGGTGGGTTTATGATCACACGCACAAACACCACCGCCTTGTTGTAAAGAAACGACATCTTGGCCGCTCCGCTCGGCGTGTTTCCCTTGTTGGTGTAGTAGGAATCCGGCAAAAGTCGCACGCGCCCGGTGTGCTTTCGCTCTGTGATATCAACCATGAACTTCAGGACATGCGGCTGCCGATCCAGCGACTTGCGCAGATCAATCGGCGAGGCCCGGAACATGCGAATGATTCGCACCAAACCCCAGATGCCCGCGAAGTCAAAGGAGATGGTGTCGTTCGAGTCCACCGAAGCACCACGCGGCTGTCCGGTAGGAGCCGGAACATACGGACCATCTTTGGCCCAGCGCATCGACAGACGCACCCGATCGCCAAGCTGCCAAAATCCCTGTCCGTCTTCGACCTTCTGATCGCCCGTTGCAAAACCCCACTCTGCGATCTGCTGACCGTTTATCTCGTTGCTCTTGTTGATGCGGTAATCGATCGACACGTTGTAGCGCGCGAGATCTCCGCGATCACCAAGCAGGGGCGCAAAGAACGGACGGACCTCACGCAGGGACTGAAGGAAGTTATTCACCTCACGTCCCACTTCCCCCGATCCGCCAATCGTCTCGCGCCGACCGACGTAGGCATCGTACTGACGGATGAACTCGTCGTACTCTTGGAAGAAGCCGCGAATGTCGCGCGGAATCGCATCGGGATCATCCAGCGACTGCGCATTGCGCGTAAACGGGAACTTCCCTGCGAGGTCTTGGTTGAAGCGCCGCGCCAGGTGTTCATACATCTCCAAGATCTTTTCTGCCGCGAACACCAAGCAGCGCTTGCGAACGGAGTCATGCACCCGCGCCTTCGCTTGCAAGAAAAAGTCGGTGTTGTCTCCGGTCTGTTTCGGCAGCTTGTCCAGACAGTTTTCCGGCGTCACGGTGATGAGCGTGGTGTCAAAGAACGACTCCATTTCCTTCACCGAGTTACCCGGAGTCATCCGCTCAAAGTACTCCAGCTGATTGACGATGTTGCGCCACTTCCCAAGCAGCGGATCGTCGCTGCGCGCGCTTGTCAGACCGTCCAGCAGAGACACCGGAACCTTGGCATAATCACGACCCCAGCCCTTGATGCGATTGCGCTGCGTCTTGATGTACTGCGACAGCGCATCGGCATCTTCCACATCAAAGGCAGCCAAGACCGGAGGCTTCTCTCCGCGCCAGCTCGCCAGCTTGCTCGACACGCGATACATCTCTTCGCGCTCTGGAAGCAGATCGATGCGGCGCAAGATCTCGCGTGAGTCTTCCTGCAGCTGCTGATACAGCTCGGCATGCGCAGCCTTGAGCGTCAAGCGATCATAGGTCTCCAGAATCTGGCGCAGCACCGTCGATACGCGCTTCAGATCTCCGACCTCACTGCTTAGCTCATCTTGCAGCGCATTCACATCGCCACTAAAGCGCAGGACGCGCTCTTCCCTTCGCGCTTGTCCCACCAGCGCTGGCATGTTCTGTCCCAGTCTCTCCAGCGCAGTGCTCTTTACGACTTCGCGGATGTGGCGATACATCTGTCCCAAGCGATCGCGGACATACGCATCGTAGGCATCCGCAAACGCCGTGGACTGACGCAGCAGATCATCATTCCAGACCACGCGATAGGAACCTTCCGAGTTCTGGGCATGCGGCTTTTCCAGGTTCTGCTGCACAAACGCAAGCGAGAGGAACGTCTCCAGGTTCGCCTTCAGCTCCACCACACCTTGCGTCATCGCCAAGCGATGCTTTTCGTTGTCACGAACAAGGATGAGTCCCATCGCCGGAAGCTGAACTTCCAGCAGCCTGCGCCGAAGCTGCTGATGCGACTGCTGCCACTCCTGACGCAGCTCATCGCTCATCCGTCCATCTGGTGAAAAGTGACGAAGTGACGCCAGCACTTCCGCCATCGGATCACCCAGCTCCAGAGCGTCCTTCGACATCCACTGAAGCTCTGGACGACCCAGATCACGCTCCAGACGCAACAGAACATCGCGCAGCTCGGTCAGCACCGGAAGGTCCGCACCGCCGCCTTCACTCTCTGCTTTTAAGCGACTGACGTGCGCCAAGATCTCTTCTGTTTCGATCGCAATCGCGTTGTCGATAAACAGCCGTCGATGCAGCGCTTTGCAGATCGTTCGTGCTCGTGCTTGTACCTTCGGATTCACCAGTCCCATGTCAAAGGAACGACTGGTCGCATTGGCGAGCGCTTCCTGATACAGCTCTGCATTGCGCAAAAAGATCGGCTGAAGCTCGACGCCAAACACGTACTTCACCAGCGGAACCACCGTATCGAAGCGCTTGTGATGATCCGCGCCCAAGCGATTGTAGGTATCGACGTTTTGAACAAACTCCAGATACGCACGCGACAGATCACGCAGCTCTTGATACTCCGGCATGTTCTGAAGCGACTGAATCTGAACCGTCCGCGAAGTCAGACGCTCTGCTGCGGCTGCGGGACGTCCTGATCCGGGCTCTCCAGCCGGAGGCGGCTCGTCGCTGGGTGGCGGCGCAGCCAGGTCTCCTTCCAGTCCCAACACCTGCTTGGCTTTCAGCGCCAGACCTTCATACAGTCCGCCCAGCACCACGCGCTCAAACGAGCGTCGCATCGCTTCTTGAACATCATCATCCAGCGAGCTAAGCCACGAGGACGGCAGCCGAACGCTGAACAGACGACTGTTGGCGACGTTGCCAATCGCGGACAGAAGCTCCTGGGTCTGCTGCGCGAAGCGGTCTCTGTCTTGCGCAACCGACAGCGTGCTTCCGACCGGAACTTTGTCTAGGAATCCCATCACCGCGCGGACATCACGGCTTAGGTTTGCGTACGCCGTCCACAGCAGCAGAACGCTCACCAGCACCGACGCCCCCAGCGCAACCCGAACCAGCCGCAGCGCACGCTGCTGATTCAGCATTCCCTTCTTCAGTGGCTTGGCCAGTCCACTTTCAGGAAACAGCTTCTTCGCAAACAGATCATGAATGAAGACAGGATGCTTCAGTCCTTCCGACTCTTCAGACTTTTGCACCATCGCGCTGGCGATCGTGGCGTCTCCACACATGTACACGCCGCGCAGAAGGTTCGACTCACTGTAGACGCTCACCCGGAACAGCTGATCCAGATACAGCTTCATCGGATCGCGCAGCGCTTGGGTGTTGCGCGGCAGAAGGAATGCCAGATCTTGTTCTTTGTCCGACAGCTTTGCGCTCGCCAGCAGATCCAGCTGAAGACCGCACTGCGTCTTGTACAGCTCTGCAAACGCCTGATCGACCCAGGTCGTGTTATACGAAATGTTGAGCGGATAGGGAGACGACCAGCCCGCGAGCTGCTCGCGCTGATGCGTAGACAGACCCCCGCAGAACGCCGTAAAGCCGGGAATCGTATCGCTCTTGCTGATCATCACGTAGGTGGGAAGACGCAGCGAGATCTCTTGCTGAAAGCGCAGCAGTCGCTGATACAAAAGCTCACTCTGCGCCTTGATCTTGTCTTCACTCTGCTTGTCATCACCGACGAGAGTTTCAGCCGCAACCAGCACCAGAACAGAGTCCACCGGACGCTTCGGACGCGCCGCACGCAGCAGATGACAGAAGTGAACAAAGGCCTCCTCTTCTTGCCACACCTCCGCGCCTAAATCGATCGCAACCCCTTTGTCATAAAACCAGAATCGACAGTGTGCGGACTCTGCCAGCTGATCACTCGCACCACGGAACGGAATGTGAAGTCCGGTGTTCTGCAGGACCGTACTCTGTCCCGCTCCTTTTTCACTCAGCACCAGACACCACGGCATCGAATAGCGTCCGGGCATTCCGCCCACATTCTGATCGAGCTGCTTGAGCTCTTCCGCAACCAGCGCATTCAAGCTCGTCCGCAGCTCTGCCAGCCGCTTGGCTTTCTGCGGATCTTTGGGCGGAGGCGGCGGAGCCTCGGCCTGCTCTTTCTTCTTGCGACGCATTCGCAAGATGAAAAAGACACCGACGGCGATGACCGCCAATAAAAGAACAGCTATGCCAATGCGTATCAGCACGTCACGCGTCCTAGGTGCCTGGCGTTACATGTTGGCCGGAGTGTTTACGTACGCTCCGGTGGTGATATCGATCTTCCAGCGCTCGAGCAGAACCGGATCTCGGCTGCCATCTGTCTGGAAGCGAATCGCACCTGTAACACCAAGCAGAGTGAACGGATCGGTCGGCTGCTGTGCCAGCTTCTGAACCGTTTCGTTGAACAGTCGCGGCGTCAAAGACAGCGAGTTGGCGTTGCCATTGAGGCGTCGCAGAACAGACAGGATTTGATCCGGTCGGCTCGCTCCCTTGAACGTAGCAGAGGCCGCACCCAGCACAAACAGCGCGTCGTAGGTGTAGCCCACCATGAAGTCATCTTCGAGCGCCAGACCCGGATTTGTGGCCGTGAAGCTCGACTTAAAATCTGCGCCTTCTTGACTATCAATAAAGCTCAGCGGAGCGACTCCGGTGATGCGCGACAGATGATTCTTCATCTTGTCTTCTCCGGTCCGCGCCATCCTGATCAAGTCTCCGGTCCGCGCACTGGAAGAAGCCAGCACCTGGGTCGTGCTCTCGAAGGAGCCGGGGTTCTTCGGATCAAACGGAAGATCCGCAAAACCACCCACCACCAGATGACTGTTCGATCCCGGAATCAGCACCACGAAGCTCGGCTTCGCATCAAGCAGCGTCTTGGTCGTAACGCTCAGCAGGTTTGCATCGTTGTCTTTGTACGAAAAGAATCGATCCGTCTTGTTGTTGATCGGATCACGGCGCTGCCACTCAGGAGTGAACTTGCGACGAATGTTTTCACCATAGGAATCGGTGACAGACAGAAGTCCAAGCTGCGCGGTGCTCTTTCCGCCAGACAGCGTCACCAGCTCACGAACCAGCTGAAGGCCTTGCTCTCTTTCGACGGGAGCCAAGCGATAAAACAGACCCTGACTTGCTGCATCAGCAATTCCGCTGTCCATGATCGCAGGCGAGATCGTGGGAACGCCAGCCGCTTTGATTCGACCGATCATGTTGGTCGCAGCGGACGCCGTGTTCGGTCCGATGATCGCCACGACATTGCGCTGTTCGATCAGGATCTTGGTCGCATTGTCAGCATCGATCGCAGATACGCCCACGTTGCAGACATCAATCGCCAGCGGACGCGATCCATCCAGCTGCACCAGATCGTTAATCTGCTTGACACCCAGCTTCAGCGCAAGCAGTCGATGCGCTTCGGTCAGGCGTCCGTTTTTGTCACGCAGATCCAGCAGCGCACCCAGATGAACCGCATTGGGAGACGGTGCATCAGGAATCGTGATCGTACACAGACTCTCAAGCGGAGTGTTCGGCAGACAGAGCTGATCCGACGAGCAATAGCCCGGCGTTCCATCCGCCGCCGTACAGTCGCTGTCTTGGCTACACTGCTGATAGTTCATGGTCAGCGTACAGCCCGTGCTGGCCAGCAGCCCCACCGATAGGAATGCAGACAGAAGCGAAGTCTTAAGCATTAGAAATTCCCTCCCAAGGACAGACCCACGCCGCCAGGCAGCGGCAGAAGCGATCCGGTCAGGGTGCTTTTCGTTGTGCGCGAGGGTTCCGTCCGTTTCTCTTCCGCGTTTTGACGGACTCCCTTTTTAAGGGCAACAATCGCAAACGCACCTGCGCCGGCCAGTAGGGCACCACCGATGGCATAGGAGGTCACCGATCCGATAGACAGACCGACTCCTTTGTCGCGGAGTTCCCGCTTCTTCTGTTCATCTGCTTCATTGAGGAACTGCTGGAAGTTGTCCCCGGATTGAACCGCAAGGGCCACTCCGGTCAGCACACCCGCAAGTCCCGGAATCGCCAGCGCCAAGCTCGGCCACAGATACTTCTGACCAGGCGGCGCAGGCGTAAGAAGGGCAATCCGTTCAAATGATCGACGACGAAGACGAGGGTCCGCAGTCTCTACCGCAACGAAGCGACGATAGTATTCCAGGGCTTCCTTGCGCTTCTTGACCTGATCGTATCCGTTCGCGATGTGATACATCAGGATCGGATCGCCACGGACCAGCAGCACTTGCTTGAGCTGATCCATGATCTCATTGGCCACCGCTTGATTGCCCGCTCGGTAGTCCCGAACAAACTGCGCAATCAGCTCTTCCGCATCGGCGATTTCCTCTGCGGCCAGCATCGGCGCAGGCTCTGCGGCTTCACTCTTGGACTTGGGACGACTCCCACCACGCTCTTGCGATGCGTAGTACTGATCGATGTACGTCGTCAGATCCGCGTAGATGGTTGGATCCACCTTCTGTTCATCGTGCAGATAGCGCTGATAGTACTCTGTCGCTTCCGCAGCCAGACCCAGCTTCCGATAGGACTGACCGATGTTAAACAGATACTGCGGCTTCGGATCGAGTCGATACGCTTGGGTAAACTGCTTGATCGCACCCTCATAGCTCTTGCTCAGGAACAGCCGTGCGCCCTCCTCTTCATAGGTTGCGGCACTCTCTTCCTGACAAAGCGCTGGCGCTGAACACAGCAGCAGTACCGATACACAGAGTATCAGCCAGCCAAGCACACGGTTTGGCACAGTTCCCCCATCACAACCTGTCACACGGACAGGTGCATTGAATGATTCATCCTATCACTTTGCAGCACATCGAAACATCCACGACAAATTCCTAGTTCTTTCGAACGGTTACACTGCTCGCCGTTGCAGTAGCGGCTTCTGCTTTCGGCTCCATAGAGCTGTTCACAGAGCGCGCCGGTGTGTTTACGTCTGGGCTGTCTTTGTGTTGCAGAATCTCTTCCAAGCGATTCCCAACCGAGGTCGAGCGCCGATCCCAGATCACATGCGCAACCAGCAGATAGAACACCGCAACGCCGACCAGCGAGAGTAGCCACGGACGAAGCTGTGGCAGCCAGCTTGGTGTCTGTCCATCGAGCGTGTGCGCGTACGCTTGCGGAAACAGCGGAGCGCTTTCTGGTAGCGCCGGACTGCGCTGAAACAGCGTGACGTAGGCTTGGTTTCGATAGTGCGCAATCTGCGCCGCACTGTTTACGCTGCGATGCTTGCCACGGAATCCCAGTGACACTGCGAGCAGATACACCGCAAGCACATCCGCGCGCGTTGCGTCTCTGTTCTGAAGCAGAGAGTCCAGGTTGTCGAAAAAGCGAGTACCCGCATCGTGCGTACCATACAGCCGCTCTTCCAATAGATGCGTGCTCCAGTACTCTTTTCCGATCCACTCGATGCTCAGCATGACTTCATCAGCCATCGCGGACATCACGTACTGAATGTCTCGAAATCGCTTCTGTTCGCGCGGATCTCCCCGTCGCTGAATTGCTTGCTGTTGAGACTCCATCAGCTCAATCAGGAGCGCCTGCACAATGTCGGGCGCAATCTGTGACTGCTCCGCACCCGGTATCTTTTCTTCGGCCAAGATGTCGGCTTCGCGAATCTCAATGCTGTCCTCTTCGGCGGGTGGAAGCTGCGAGCGCTCGATCTGCATGCGGTGATGCAGGACCGCCGCGTAGAACTCGCGGAAGTAGTCCACCAAGAACAGCTGATCAGAGGACTCACTCGCCATGTTGCGCCCTCGTTACGTTGACGCTCCATCCGTCGACACTGCGGACGCCCAGCATGTTCCTACTCTTTGTTTGCAACATATAAGTAGGCCTCTGCCGGACGAATGCCCGGTGGTTTTTCCACAGAGTTTCCGATCACCAGCGGCTCGCTCGGCACAATAAACTCTGGGTTGAGCTGAAGCTGAAACAGCAGCATTCCGCGCGTGGCCACCAGACCTTCGACTCGATCAATAGGAGTTCGTGTGGCCCCCAGCAGTCGTCGCTCACGCAGCACTTTGAAGCGACTTGCGGTTCCGATCAGACTGCTCGTCACCCACTCTGTGATCTGCTGATCCGTGGCCCCTGGAGCCCCCTTGAAGCCCATCACCACCGTGCGACGCGTCCACTCCCTTTCAAACTGAAGTGCGAACAGGTTGTTTTCATTGCGGAACGGAAGCGCCGTAAACGCTTCAGAAATTCCGTCGCTGAGCGACTGATTCACAAACTGAACAACCTCCGCAAACGATCGCCGCAGGTTCAAGTGATCGTACGCAGGAAAGACCGGAGGCATCAGCTGATTGCCGACTCCTGCCACGCTTCCGGCCACCGCAGTCAGCGCAACATACAGCGAATAGGGGTGACTCGTTCCCGTCGCCAGCAGCGCTTCAAACGGCGGAAGATTCAGCACCAGCTGTGAAAGCAGCCTGCGATTTTCTTCAATCGCTTGTGGCTTGGTCGTAATCGCCGGAGACCGAATCACTTCCAGCAGATACGTCGCTTTGGCCCGAATCAGACTGCTCACCTGCGCACACAGCTCACCCAGCGGAGAGTCCACTTCCACGCGAATCAGCGGCGGAATGTAGTCCGCAGGAACAAACGCGCCGTTTTTGTAGACCACCGCAAGCAGCGGCAGCGCCACAAAGCGAGGAGGAGGAGACTCTGTCCCCGCAATCAGCCGCAGCCGAGGCTTCAGTCGCGGAATCCGCAGCGGACGCCCACCACTGACCTCGTCATCGACCTCATCACCGGGAATCGACAGAAACCGACCCAGATCCCCTTCCCCTTTGCCGCCTCCGGTCCGCTCAATCGGCACCACCAAGTAGACAGGAATCGGGGAATGCTTCGCGCTCTCTGCATGCGCTTTCAGATCCACTTGCAGCTCTGCCGCGGGGCCGGTCTTAAACGACACCACCAAGCCATCGGGAAGCACCGCTTCCAGCTCTGTAACACGCAGCGTTCCCGTAAAAAGCTGCGTCGATTCATAGCGCAGCCGCGTCACGCCAAACTGATACGGAAGCCCCAGACTCACATGGTAGTGAAGAAGCTTTTCCGTCCGCTGCACCATCTGCTGAAAGTGCTGCGGAGCCAGCAGCATTCCTTCGTGCCACTGAATCTGCGGAGGAAGATCATGCGCGCTCGGCATTCCGATTCCTACTTCCCATTACTGGCTCAAGTTCACACTCTGCTGAGCAAAGCTGATCTTGAGCGCCTGGTTTGTGTCGAAGGTATAGCGATGCGATCCCGGAGTCTGGTAGTTCACAAACAGAATCCCTTGGCTCACACTGCTCGAAACTTTGCGATTGATATCGGGAACTTGCTGTCCCGGAATGAACTCAAAGTACGTCTCTTCCAGCTCTCGCCGATGATCGCGCAGCAGCTGTTCCCGCTGCGTAAACCACTGCTTCGCCGTCATATCCAGCAGCTTTTTAAACAGCGGTTGGCTCTTGGGAAGCACCACGGAAATCAGCACCGGAGAGTTGTTGTTTGCGTCGGTGGCGATCGTCATCTGCATCTTCCACGGATGACTTGCACAGCCTCCGCACAGACAGGACAAAAGGACGACCAGCAGAAGCAGTCCCTTGGTCGCTCTCTGTCCGCCCTGGCTGAGCCACACAACAAGCACTTCGAGTTGCTCCCCCAAGGTCACATTATAGCGCCATGTACCGAGTGTATGGAAGCGGGAAGCGGACGCTATGCGCGCAAGATTGTTTGCGTTCGCGATGCAGTTGAGAACTGTACTCACAATCCGCCTGCGCGACGGTGCGCCCGATTCCTACAGGGTGTCACCGCAGCCTTCATGGCCGTCCATTGAAGAAGGATCTCTCACCCGCATGCAGCGAATGATAAGCCCCCAAAACGACGCACAACTGGACGCACAACTGGGCTCATCACAGGGCCTCCTGCGCACTTCTGACGCGGACTCCCAAGCAGACTCCCAAACGGACCACAGCCTGCCGCAAAAAGAGTCCTTCTCCATGACTCTTTTGTCCACGCGCCCACGCGCCCGCATCTGAGCAACAGAGCGACGCTGCTAGCGACTCAGAAACTCCAGCGAATAGCCTTCTTGCGGAAGAAGACCTGGCACTTTGAACTTGCCATCTCCATCGCTGGCAACCGTCACAGTCAGCCCGCCATCGAACAGAAGCCGCGCACTGGCTCCCGCGATCGGCTTGCCCTCTTCATCGACAAACTGACCCTCGGCAGAAAACCCGGGATTGACGCCCACCACCTCGACGGAAAAGCCTTCGCCCGGCAGGCGACCGGGCACCGTGAAGGTTCCATCTGTGCCAGTTTCCACTGATACGAGTGATCCGCCATCCAGCAGCAGCAACAGCGACGCACCCGCTACGGCTTTTCCGTCCTCGTCTTGCAGCTTCCCTTCGATCGCGACACCACCCGCCGTGATGAAGACATCGAACTCTTCTTCTTCGACAAAGCCTTTGACCTTGAACGTACCGCCACCGTCGGTGGTTGCAATCACCGCATCGCCATACACGGGCTCGACGGTGATCTTCGCGTCCTTGATGCCTTTTCCATCGGCATCTTCCAGCTTTCCGCTCACCTCGATAGTGCCAACCAGCGTGACGGCATACGGATCATGTCGCCAAAAGTCATCCAGCTTGTGATGACCGTTTCCGTCGGGCTTCAGCTCCTTTTTGGGCTTTCCATCGGGCCCCTCGAACATCGAGACAAAGCCCTTGACCGCCGGTCCGTCTGAAAACACCAGCTCCCACTCGATCGGAACCTTGGCCGTATCGTTGCTGCTGTCGGCGGGCTTGCTGCTCTCTGGCTGCGATTCCTCTCCCTCGTCTTCCTTTGCCCCACCCTTGTAGTAGAAGACCGGGAACAGCGGCGCAGGCTGAGGAGGAACCAACGTCAGCCGTCCAGCGACGATCAGAGCCGCCGCCACGCGAATGATCTCCTCATCACGCAGAAGCAGCGTCTGCACCGCCGCATCGACGGTACGCACCGCCTCACGCAGCGTCTGCATCGCCGCCCGGTTGGTCGAAAACCGACGCAGCAGCAGCTCGACATCTGCCGCGTTCCCGAAGCTCGGTGCAGGCTCTAGCGACAGACCCTCGGCAGAGGCTTTCAGCAGCCAGCGCATCTAGCCCTCCCTCGCTCCGTCCGATATGAACCACTCGTGCCACATCTGCGGCGATGTTCCTCGACGATGAAGCCTTACGGTTTCCACACTGGACGCTTGCTGAGCGGATCGGTCTTCTTGGCCGCATCCTTGGCGCTGCCACCGGCTGCCGACGACTTGCCGCCCGCCGCTGTGCCTCCTGCTGGAGCCGCCCCACCCGCCTTGCCCGCATTCGACAGAATTCCACCGTTATCCCGACCCGCAGGCGCATTTCCCGGTGCTGACGGAACAGGCTGAGCCGCGCTCTTCGCATCACCCGCTGGAGCACCTCCTGGCTGTCCGCCAGCCGGAGCAGGCTGACTGCGTCCCGGCAGTTTCCCGCCCTCTGCTCCCTTTCCTTCAGGAAGTTTCCCGCCCTCTGCTCCCT
>ERZ724507.109-NODE-109-length-33138-cov-7.449385_pt1 | contig 33138 bp, 25 predicted proteins | sample MGYA00376040_ERZ724507 | MGnify/ENA primary metagenome ERZ724507 (study PRJEB28724, sample SAMN07190883) | activated sludge metagenome | isolation source: activated sludge of sewage treatment plant in Hong Hong | place: Hong Kong | collected 2016-03-17 ...
AAATCTCGAACATGAAGGATCTGATCCCGACGCTGGAGCAGATTGCTCGCTCGGGACGCCCGCTGCTTATCATCGCGGAAGATGTCGATGGTGAAGCGCTGGCGACGCTGGTCGTCAACAAGCTGCGTGGCACGCTGCACTGCTGCGCGATCAAGGCTCCGGGCTTTGGCGACCGTCGCAAAGAAATGCTCAAGGACATCGCGATCCTGACGGGCGGCCAGGCGATCACCGACGATCTCGGTCTGAAGCTGGAAAACCTGTCGATCAAGGATCTGGGCCGGGCCAAGCGCGTCAAGGTGGACAAGGACAACACCACCATTGTCGACGGCGCTGGTCAGAAGGCGGACATCGACGCGCGCGTCAAGCAGATCCGCGCGCAGGTTGCCGATACCACCAGCGACTACGATCGCGAGAAGCTGCAAGAGCGTCTGGCGAAGCTCGTCGGTGGCGTGGCGGTGATCAAGGTCGGCGCTGCGACTGAGACGGAGATGAAAGAGAAGAAGGCTCGCGTCGAGGACGCTCTTCACGCGACCCGCGCGGCTGTCGAGGAAGGCATTGTTCCCGGCGGTGGTGTTGCGCTGATCCGTACGCTGCCGAAGCTGGCCGATCTCAAGCTGAGCGGTGACCGTCAGTACGGTGTGGCGATCATCCGTCGCGCCATCGAGGAGCCGCTGCGCTGGATTGCGCAGAACGGCGGCGTCGAAGGCACGGTCGTGGTGGACAAGGTCAAGAGCAGCCAGGGTTCGTTTGGCTACAACGCCGCGACGGACAAGTACGAAGACCTCGTCGAAGCTGGTGTCATCGATCCGACCAAGGTTGTGCGCACTGCGCTTCAGAACGCTGCGTCGGTGGCTGGCCTGATGCTGACCACGGAAACCCTCATCGCCGAAAAGCCCAAGAAGAAGGAAAAGGCTGCTGCGGGCGGCGGTGGCATGGGCGGAATGGGTGGCATGGGCGGAATGGGTGGCATGGGCGGAATGGGTGGCATGGGCGGAATGGGCGACGACTTCGGCAGCGACTTCTAGTCCTCGCTGAGCGCGTCAAACCGACCCTGGCTTCGTCAGCGGTCGATTCCGTCAGTCCTTCCTGCCTTGCTCTGTTTTCTTGTCGCGCGTCTTGCGCGCTTCACTTTCCCCACACAGCTTCGTCTAGTTCGCGCTTGGTTCGAGCAGCGCACGACAGCTCCGCACGGTCGCTTGCTGGCTTTGCAGCGTCGTCGCGCAGCCTGCATCCACACCGGGCGCACCGCCAACCTGACCTTGATAGCGACCACACGGACGCAGCGAGATGTCCACGCCTGCCGGATCGCGAAGGCTCGCTTGCAGGCACTGACGACAGCATTCGGCGATTGATGGGCTCGCTGGAGACGGCTGTGCAGTCGTGTGCGCGTCTACCGCGACTGGTTGGGCAACTGGTGTCACGGTGCGCGAGCAGGCTGCACCAAGCAGTACAGCGACGGTCAGCCAGGATGATGCGTTCATCGCAGAGACTCCGATTAGACGGCGGTCAGGAGGTTTGCGCTCAGCTCACTTCCGACGGGCAGCGTCGCTTCACCGGGCGGAACTTCGATGAGCGCATTCATTCCGACGAGCGAGCTGAGCATTCCTGAGCCTTGAGCGGCCAGCGGCTTGGCCCACAGCTCAAACGGGCTCGTCGCTGATCGTGTGACCATGGCGCGCGTGAAGTGGGTTCGTTCGCGATCGGGACGAAGCGGCTCGGTGAGACGGACTTGTGCGACGGGATGTGCTGACAGCGTCGTCGGATGTCCGAGCAGTCGTCGCAGCGCTGGATAGACAAACAGCTCAAAGCTCACCAGCGACGAGGCAGGATTGCCGGGCAGACCAAAGACCAGCGACTTTCGACCCTGTTGCTCGACGGTGGAAAACACGAGCGGCTTGCCGGGCTTCATCGCGACGCGGAAGAAGTGCTCTTTGGCACCGAGCGAGGTGAAGATCTCTTTGACATAGTCGAAGTCACCGACGGACACACCACCGGATGAGATCACGACATCAGCGGAAAATGCCTCGCGGAAGGTACGCGCCAGCTCATCCTTGTGATCGCGCGCGATGGGCAAAATGCGTCCCATTCCGCCGCTTCTGTGAACGAGCGCGAGCAGGCTGTGCGCATTGCTGTTGACGATCTGTCCGTCGCCGGGAGACTCGTCTGCCGTCACCAGTTCATCACCTGTCGAGACAATCGCAACGCTCGGGCGACGATGCACGGGGACGATCAGCTTGCCGATGGCTGACAAAAGGCCAAGCTCTCCCGGACCGAGGACTGCGCCCGCACAGAGCACGGTGCTTCCGACGCGAACGTCTTCTCCGGCCTGACGAACGTGCTGACCGGGGCGCGGCACTTTTCGAAACGAGACCTGCCCGTCGTGCTCGCTCGCCTCTTCGCGCATGATGACCGCGTCGGCACCTGACGGAAGCTGTGCGCCCGTCATGATGCGCAGCACCGAGCGCTCCGGCAGCGGCTGCTTCCACGGATGTCCGGCTGCAATCGTTCCCACGACGGGCAGCGACTGGCCTTCCATCACATCGTGCGCACGCACCGCATAGCCATCCATCGCGGAGTTGTCCCACGGAGGCAGCAGCCTCGACGACACGACATCGCTTGCCAGCACGCGATCGATCGCGGACGAAAGCTCCAGCGTCTCGACGCCCAGCGGGCTTGATTGTTCCAGGATCAGCTCTCGGGCTTTGTGCCAAGAGAGCATGGAGCGCTCGACGGTCATTCGTTGCCTCTAGTACAGGGTCGTGTAGAAGAACGCGATGCACATCTCGTCCTCGGTGCCTTCGCCGAAGCGGACGGATCGATCGGAGGGATTGTCCCAGACGCAGGTGTACTTGACCTCGGTGCCCTTCGGCAGCGTGATGCCATCGTCTTTGTAGAAGTACATCTGCTGCCAGTGGAACTGCCACTTGGGAATTTCGATCATGCAGCGATCGCCAGCGACGACGGTTCCGGTGCGACCCATCTCGTGCATGTGTGGAAACACGCCCCAGACCTTGAGCGGAATCGGCAGCGGGCCGGATGTGGCGACTGCGGTGGCGCCTTGCTGCTTGGGTCCGATGACAAACGTCGTGTTGGCGATGGGCAGGATCGATGCGCGGTTGGGCACTGGACGCTCGGAATAGCGAACCTTGAGCGTGCTGCGATCCGGTGCGATGCCGTGGCGCGTGTTGTAGTGAAGCTGCGCGATCAGCGCTTTGCCGGCACCGATGCGAATGCCTGTTCCCGTCGGAAACTCGGTGAACGTTTCGCCTGGAACCCAGGTTGCGACAAGCTCGGCATTTTTGACATCCGAGCTTCCGCTACAAGGCCAGCCCAGTCCCGGCGTCGCTGCGTCCTTGGCTTGGGCATCGCTCATCGGGGCCGAAAAGATCAGCGCGTGATGCACTTCGTGACGCTGATCCGGCACAAACTCATACGCGATGAGATCCTGATCTTTCTGTAGCTTCGGATCGATGAGGAAGCAGTGATAGTCATCGGACTTGGTCGTGCTCGGCGTGTACGCGCTGCCCCAGTCGAGCGTCGCCGACGGATTATCGAGAGACACTTTCTGCGGTAGAGTCGGCCTCTCGTCCGCTTGGTTGCCGAGCGGTGCGCCGTTTTTGGCCCACGCAACCACGCGATCGATCTCTTGCTGCGACAGCCTGCGGTCGGGGGCAAACTGCTGACAGTCGGCGCTCGGCATCCACGGTGGCATCCGACGACTTTGGACAGAGTCCGCAATCGCTGCCGCGTGCGCTTTGGCGTCGTCATATGAAGACAGCGTAAAGGGTCCGATTCCGTGCGGGGTGTGACAGCCTTCGCAGCGCTGACTGACGAGCGGCTTGATGTCGCGATACCACGTCGGATTTTCGTCGGAAGGCGTGCTCTCTCCACTTACGCAGCCTGCGACGAGCCATGGCAGAATCAGCAGCGACAATCCTGGTCCGTATGTCTTCATCTGACGTCCTTTCTGGCTCAGCCTAGTCGGCGAGCTTCTCGATGGCCGCAGCGACCGCAGGAGAGCACAGCGCGGACAGCTCAGCGGCGAAGCGATAGGTGGTGGCCCACGGGTAACGCTCGGAAAGTGGCGCAAGCTCGACGGACTCTTCGGCGGGATGCACCATGATTTCCGTCGTTCCTGCTGACGCGCTTGCGATGGCAGACAGCAGCTTTTCTTCGGTCATGCCGCCGCTCGTCGTAAATCCGACGAAGTGATCTGCCGTCGTCAGTCCGTGTTCGGCGATGACGCGCTTGGCATGGAGCGCCAGACTGGAAATCACCAGCCAACCGGGCAGCCGTCCCAGCACTGCCAGCGACGGACTTTCAAGCGAAGCACGGACAAATGGAATGTCGTATTCCCGTGCCAATCGACAAGCCAGCTGCACCAGTGGAGGCAGCAGATGAACATGCTTGTGTCCGTCGAGATGACTCAGCGTCAGACCGAAGCTGCGTGCGTGCTCGATCTGTCGTCGCCACTCGTGTTCGATCGCTGCAAGAGGCAGCTTTCGTCGCAGATAACACATCACCAGCGGCTGTAAGCCGTCATGAAACGCGCCGTGTTCGTCGACAAGCTCGCCAAGCGCACCGTCTGACGACAGCGGCTTTCCTTCGCACAGCGTCAGATGGACTCCGACGCCAAGCTGCGGATTCCGACGCGCGACCAAAACAGCATCTTCGACGGCAAAGCCATTACAGAGCAGCGAAGCATGCGTCAGCGTGTTGGCTTTTACGGCTTGTTCGACGGCGCGGTTGTGCGCGAGCGTCCAACCAAAGTCGTCGGCAGTGATGCGAATGCGGCGAGCCGAAGCCATGTCGGGCCGAACCTTTGCACGTTCGGGAATGCACTCGCAAGCCCGTCGCTGCCAAAATTTCTGGCCGCTCCTTGCAAACTTATGGCATCTAACGAAACCTAATCGCTGACCAGCACATCACGAAGGAGAGATGCTCATGGCCCATACCCCGAAGAACTACGACCAGCTGATTGCCGAGTGCGCAGGTTTTCTGTCGGAAAACCAGCTCAAGGCGCACTTTACCCTCTATCAGGGTTACGTGAAGAAGCTAAACGAGATCGAGGAGCGTCTGGCCAAGGCTGACCCGACGACCGCGAACTACTCGTTTAGCGAGTATTCGGAGCTTCGTCGTCGTGAGCCGGTTGCCTACAACGGCACGATCCTCCACGAGCTGTATTTCCAAGGTCTTGGCGCAGCGGGACAGGCTCCGTCGGATGAGTTCAAGAAAGCCATCGAAGCGAGCTTCGGTTCGTGGGACGCCTGGATTGCCGACATCAAGGGCATCGTGGGCTCGGGTCACGGCTGGTGCCTTGTGACCTACGACTACAACTTCAACAAGGTCCGCAACAGCCAGGTTCAGGGCGAGCACCACATCGGTCTTCTGCCGAACCAGGGCATCATCGCCGCCATCGACGCGTGGGAGCATGCGTACTTCCTCGACTACGGCACCAAGAAGCCGGACTACCTCGCGGGCGTGCTCAAGCACCTGAACTGGTCGGTGCTCAACGGTCGCCTGCCGAGCTTCGGTCAGAGCAAGGCGTAGCGCCACGTCCCGAGCGGCTGCATCGGCGGGCTCGGGATGTTGACTGTTTGGGGAGGAATCGCGCTTGGCGCGCTGGAAGCGATGTCGAAGCGTGTGTGTGATGGCTCGGTGCGAGCCGCGTGCTTACGGGCGCGCTGGGGCAAGCGCTGGGCAGTTCACATAGAACGGCGCCGAGTAGCCACCATCGACAACCAGTCGGTAGATGTGGCACTCCGAGCGGCTTGTCGGCTGGAGCGTTCGTCCGTCAAAGGTTCCGACGCTCTCGGCATTGCGGAACAGCTCCCCTTCGCCGCCTTCCCAGCGAATGTCGATGTGCTGCTGCGCGACGATGTGATCCCCGACGCCTGCGGCCACCGGCTGCGCATCGGCAAACACGCGCAGTCCGCACGGCAGCGGCGAACGAACACAGACGCGACCTTGGGTCAGTCCCTGTCGCAGCGCTTCCGGCGTCCGCTCTGGCGCGGCAATGTAGATCGTCGGTCGAATCAGCGAGCTACGGCTATCGCTGCCACCGATGGGAATCATCCGACGCTTGGTGCGAATGATCTCCAGATCCAGCTTGCTCATGACAGCGGCCACCGACGCGACCGGATCGCCCTGAACGTACTGATCTCGCCACACCGAGAGCGGCACGCTGTACGCTTCCATTCCGTCGTACAGGTTGTTGATCGCGAGGATGTCTTTTGGATATCCCGCCGACGGCTTGGTCATCGGCTTCCAGCTGCGATCGATGCTGTTGTAGCGCTGATGCGAATCAACCGGCGCCTTCAGCGGAGTCGCCAGCGGCGTGTTCAGGTACACCAGCGCGCCGCGCATCCACAGCAGGTTGATAAACGCCGTCGGATTGACCTTCAGGTCATCGCGAGACACTTCATTGAGCGCCTTCGGAATGTCTACGCCAACGATCGTCGCAGAGCCGTTTTTGTCATCGACGTACTCTGCGCCCACCATGATGAGCGGGAGCTTGTCTGACATCGAAGACATCGTCTGCTGAATCGACGACCACTCGCGACGCACGCGCTCGAACTGATCGGCGCTTTCCCAAAAGCGCGCCGGGATCTGCGGTGTCACGAACACAAAGTCCAGACCGGACTTTGCCAGAAGGTCCACCGACTCTTTGAGCGTGCGACGGATCCGCTTGGGATCATCGGGCGGACTGATGTGAAAGTTCATGTCGCCTGCCCACAGCCGCTGTGCGCCTTGCATCTGCACCGACTTGTGCGATGAAGGCTTATAAGCCGCTCTGAGCGACAGCCGGGTGATCACGGACTCGCATGCGCCCGTCGAAAGCAGCGTGCAAGCCGCCAGCCCGGAGAGCAGGAACCTTCGCGATGTACCCCACTGCCTGACCGTACGTGCTACGTCCCGCGCGATTTCTTTCATCAGCGCGATAGTAGGGGGCATTTGCCGTCAAAGTCAAAGGTCGAGAGCGGTTGTCATTCGGCGCGCGATTCTCGACGCGAGCGGCGCGGCTTTCTGCTGTGATGTCGCCAGTCCGAGATGCCGCGAAGTAGCGACCCAAGTCCAAACCAGACACTCAGTCCTGCGATGCCGAGGCCGAGGATCTGCGGCGCGACAAATCCCACCGCTCCCAGCGACAGCAGCAGCAGCGCGGCTACGATCGAAACGCTCCACGCAGATCGTTCATAGCGACGACGGAGCGCAACCCCGATCACCGCTGCGCTCGCGCGAACCACCACAGCGCCCGCTCGACCACCGACCAGGACCGGCTTGGTTTCCGTCACCACCGTAGCGTCCGATGCGCGTTCCACCGAGATCGCGGCTGTGTGCTTGCCCATTCGTGTTCGCCGACTGCGCAGGTGTAGCTCTCGGCTGTTTTTGAGATCGCGCAGAAACATCTGCTCGGCGGCGCGACCAAACGACTCATGCTCGACGACAACATCCAGTTCCCAGTTGGTGAGCAGGCTCGCCAGGTTCAGGTTCGACGAGCCCACGCGGCACCACTTCCCGTCTACCACCGTGGTCTTGGCATGCAGCATCGGTCCTTGCCACTCGAAGATGCGGACCCCCGCTTCCAGCAGACCCAGGTATCCGGCCCGGCTCAGCCACGAAATCCACGGCAAGTCGGATCGACCAGGGACCAGCACTCGCACATCGACACCATCGCGAGCCGCCGCCGTCAGCGCTTCATACATCGTCGGTGGCGTGAGAAAGTAGGCGTCGGTAATCCAGATTCGCTCCGCTGCATTCGCCAGCAGCACTTGCGTCAGCCGATAGATCCGCGAGCGACCCGGCAGCCCCGACACCACACGCAGCGGTGCTTGGGCACACGGCGTGTCTTCCTGCGGCTCGGTCACGCAGGCGGGCTCAGGCGGGCTCTCCATCGCTTCTGACGGTCCCTGGATACGCTCTGGCAGCGCAGTGCCCGCTTCTTGCCATGTCTCCGCAAAGGCCAGGCACAGCTCGGCGGCGGCTGGACCAGCGAAGCGGATGGCTGTGTCTCGCCACGGCGCCAAGCCCCGCTCGGGATGTCCCGCCCACGCATCGCCAATGCACAGCCCACCGACGTGTCCGATCTGCCCGTCGATGCACAAGACCTTGCGGTGATTGCGCTGGAGCAGTCGCAGCGGATCGGTGAGTCGCAGCGAGCGAAACGGCCTGACCTTCGCGCCCGCTCGCTGGAGCTTCACCCACAGGGTACGACTGGTGCCCAGGCTGCCCAGCCAGTCGAACAGCACATAGACCTCGATGCCGGCTTTGGCGCGCGCAGCCAGGGCGTCAGCGATCTGATGGCCGATGCGGTCCGACCGGAAGATGTAGTTTTCGAGCAGGATGAAGTGCTTCGCCTGGGCAATGTCAGCCAGCCACGACGCGAAGACTGCCGGACCGTCGCGTAGCAGCGACACCGTGTTGCCAGGAATCTGCGGACAGTCGCCAGCGCGGCGAATGGCACGGTCGGGATCGGACGAAGCGGCGTGGGGCAGGGCTGGGGCGCGATGGAGCAGACGCTGGGAAGAATCAGGCTCCATCGAAGGATGACCTTGGCGGGCGTTACGCTTTTTCTGCAGTCAGGACGGGCGGGCCCAGGAGCGGAGCCGCTGGGGCCTTGGTCGTCGCTGCTTCGGTTCTGGTCGACTTGAGCCCGCGTGACGGTCGCTCTGGCAGCGTTCCGCCCTTGAGCACGACGTCGACATCATCACCGCTCAGCGTCTCGTGCGTCAGCAGGGCATCTGCCAGTCGCTTGAGCTGATCAAGGTGCGTCGTCAGCAGCTCTTGGGTTCGGCTGTACTGCTCCATCACGATGCGCTTGACCTCATCGTCAATCAGCCGCGCCGTCTCTTCGGAGTAGTTCTGCGACTGACCAATCTCGCGACCCAAGAACACATGCTCTTCTTTGCGTCCGAAGGTGAGCGGTCCAAGCTTTTCGCTCATTCCCCAGTTGCAGACCATCTTGCGTGCCAGGTCGGTGGCGTGTTCCAGATCGCTGCCTGCGCCCGTGGTCAGGTGCGAAAACACCAGCTCTTCGGCGACGCGACCACCCATCAGGACTGCGATCTTGCTCTTGGCCCAGTCGTTGGTGGCGTTCAGTCGATCTTCAGTCGGAAGCTGCTGCGTGACACCAAGCGCCGGACCACGCGGAATGATCGTCACGCGATGCACTGGGTCGGTTCCCGGCAGCATGTGTGCCACCAGCGTGTGACCGGCTTCGTGAATCGCTGTGATGTGACGCTCCTTTTCAGAAATGACCATCGACTTGCGCTCGGGGCCCATCAGGACTTTGTCCTTGGCTTCCTCGAAGTCGCGCATCTCGACCATCTCTTTGCCTTTGCGTGCTGCCATCAGGGCCGCTTCGTTCACCAGCGACTCTAGATCTGCGCCCGAAAAGCCTGGCGTTCCGCGTGACACCACCGCCAAGTCCACATCGGGACCGAGCGGAACCCGTCGTGCATGCACTTTCAGGATGCCTTCACGGCCTTTGACGTCGGGACGAGGTACCACAATGCGACGATCAAAGCGTCCCGGCCGCAGCAGCGCCGGATCCAGCACGTCGGGACGGTTCGTCGCGGCGATCATGATCACGCCATCGTTTGACTCAAAGCCGTCCATCTCAACGAGCAGCTGGTTTAGCGTCTGCTCTCGCTCGTCGTGACCACCACCGAGTCCCGCCCCACGATGCCGACCGACCGCGTCGATCTCATCGATGAAGATGATGCAGGGCGCGTGCCTTTTGCCTTGCTCGAACAGGTCGCGTACGCGGCTGGCACCGACGCCCACGAACATCTCGACAAAGTCACTGCCAGAGATGCTGAAGAACGGTACGCCCGCTTCTCCGGCGATGGCCCGCGCGAGCAGCGTCTTGCCCGTGCCCGGTGGACCCATCATCAGCACGCCCTTGGGAATGCGACCGCCGAGGCGAGTGAACTTCTTTGGGTCTTTGAGGAAGGCGATGATCTCTTCGACCTCGTCTTTGGCTTCCTCGACGCCCGCAACATCGGAGAACGTGACCTTGTTCTGGTTTTCGGTGAGCAGCCGCGCCTTGGCCTTGCCAAAGCTCATGGCCTTGCCGCCGCCTGCCTGAAGCTGTCGCATCATCAGGAAGAACAGCAGCACCACCAACACCATCGGCAGCACCGTCGAAAGAATCAGCGTCAGGACGCCGCTTTCGTACGGCTTTTCGATCTCGTAGCGGATCTTGGCTTTGTCGAGTGCGGTGAGCACCTGCGCGTGGGCCAGTTCCGACGGACCGACGATGCGTGCCCGATCGTTGGGCGGCGCTTCGTTGTAGCTAATGAAGAACTCTTGTCCGTCGATTTTGACGGACTTGATGTGAGCGGGGTTCTTCTCGACCTCTTGCATGAAGTCGGAGAAGCTCGGCTTTTTGTCCTCGCTCAGACGAGCCGACGAGATGAGCTGATAGGCGGCCACAGAGGCCAAGCCCATCATGAGCCAGACTAGGAGTGTCTTGTGTGACTGCCGCAATCGGAACCTCGGCGTTTGGGAGACGCTAGCTTACTTAAGTCGTCCTGTTTCAGCTAGCCAGGGGGAATTGCAATTTGCCTTATGCCGACGAGAACAAGCGAGCCTTGAGATTATTCCACCACAGTGAGGCCCGGCAAGGCTTATACGTCGCGCCACCGGTGCTTGTCGACGGACAGCGTGCGCTTACAGTGGGGAAGTTTCGTCTGACTCGCATCGTTCCACAACCAGCGTGATGGCGGAATCGGGTGGCTCGAAACGGGTCGCTGCCGATTGGATGCCGAGCAGCCACAGCGGCTCTTCACCAAACCCAAGCACCAGCTGATGTACGCGTTCGCTGCGCGGGATCTTGGCATCGATCATCACATCGCTCAGCTTGCGATGTCCGGCGGATAGGCGCAGTCGATCACCTGGCTGGGGTGGTCGTAGCCACAGCGGAAAGCCGGGCGCGGGCAGCGTCACACAAAGTCGAAGCGACGTGCTCTCGGGCCGCTCGTGTGGGTGCGCGAGGCGAACCCGCAGCGTGTGTCGGCCTTGTCGGTATAGTCCATAGGTTGGCAGCCACTGTAGGGTCTCGCGTAGCGGAGTGCCGGGCTGACGCTTGCGCAGATACAGCGTGTCATAGCGGCGCTCGGCCCACAGTCCGTGGGATAGGTTGAGCGATCGGCTGCCATGGATCTGCGCGCACAGCGACAAGATCGCTTCAAGCTGCACCGTTGCGAGCGGCCTGCCGACCACCTGTGACAGCAGCCGTGTCGAAAGGGGCCGTGGCAGCGCGTAGAGCCGCGTGGCCGATAGGGAAGCCAGCACGTCGGGGATCGCGTGCGGATCCGCTGCGCGCACCACGGGCAGCGCCTGCTTCGCCAGATCGTCCAGAAAGTCCGCATCTTCGCGCAGCTGATCGGCCAGTCGTCCCAGCTGACCCACGATCGCGGGCGCGGCGTGCTGTAGCTCGGGCAGCACCTTGTGACGAATCACTGCGCGGGCAAAGCGAAAGTCGTGGTTGCTTGGATCCGACAGTGGCAGCGGCGCGATGAGGTCTTGGGTCTGCGCAAGCAGCGCCAGGACTTCGTCTCGGGTCACGGACAGCATGGGACGCAGCAGCCGAATCGGTGCATTTGCGGCTTCATCCGCCAGCGTGCGCTGCGTGGCCATGGCTGCCAGCCCTCGCAAGCCCGTTCCGCCAATCAGCCGAAGCAGCAGCGTCTCTGCTTGATCGTTTTGGGTGTGTCCGACCAGCACCACTGTGCTGCCGACCTCGCGCGCCGCTCGAACGAGCGCTTCATACCGCGCTTGCCGCGCCGCCGCTTGAAGCGACGCCTGCTTGGGCACCTGGACTGTCTGCACCTGCGCCGCAAAGCCCAGGCGCTCGGCCACTTGCATCACCTGCTTGGCTTCGTGTTTGGCTTGCGGTCGCAGTCCGTGATCGATGCACACCACCTTCACGGTCAGTGGCAGCCGCAGGCGCAGCAGCCACAGCGCCAGAAGCAGCGCGGTCGAGTCTGGCCCTCCAGAGCAGCCCACGATGACCGTTTCATGCCGCGTAAGCCCCGCTTCGGAGAGCGCTTTGGCGACCTGCGACACACACGCCATGCGAGTCAGTCGTCGCCACAGCGTGCGCTGGTCCGCTGGGTTTATTGTGGGCAGCTCTGTGCTCATTGTCGATAGGGCCTATGAGGCGGCGATGATACACTCAGCCGCTATGAAAATCGGTAGTCGTCGACCAAGCGTGTGGGCCGTGGGGCTTGGGCTCGGTCTGACCGTGTGTCCTGTGGTGACGAGTGCGGCGGGTCCGGCAGCCAGTCCGGCACCCGTGGCTTCGTCCGTCGCTTCGCCGCCTCCGCCCAGCAAAGAGACACTTGCAGCGGTTCGCAAGCGAGCCAGCGCAGCGCAGAAGACCTTGGTGATCGAGTTTTCTGCCGAGTGGTGCAGTCCCTGTAAGCAGTTTGAAAAGGACGTGCTGCCCAAAGAGTCGGTTCGTGTCGCGCTCAGCCAGGTGCAGTTTGTCCGTTACGACGCTGAATCGGCAGTTGGGCGCGAAGCGGTTCAGTCGCTGCGAGTCGAAGGCTATCCAACCTTTGTAGCGCTGCGTACGGACGGTGACGTTGCGAGCGTGCTGCAAGGCTTTCAGACCGAAGCGGAGTTTGTGCGATGGGTTCAGCGAGTCGCTCCCGACTTTGAGCCGAGTGATCGTCTGATGATGCGTGCGCGTGGCACAACGCCTGACGCGGAAGGCATGCTCTTGTGGGGCCTGCGGCTGCGCAAGCGTGGCGAGCTTCTCGATGCGGCGGACTGGCTGGAAAAGGCGCGCGCGGTCAAAGGGGCTCAGCCGGATGTGCTGGCGCGGGCTGACTGGGAGCTGCGGCGGCTGCGGCTGCGCAACCTGATTCCTCGGCAGCAGCTGAGCGAGTATCTACAGCAGTTCCCAGCTGGTGCCGACTCGGATGAGGCGGCCCGGGCGCTGCTGCGGCTGGGACCACTCGATGCGGCGGGCAAAGCGGCGATGGCACGCTATCTCGATGGGCTGCTGCGTCCCGAATCGGCAGAGCGAGCGAACCAGCTCATCTATCGACTGCTGCGAGCCCAGGCCTTTGCGGAAGCAGAGCGATCCGCTCGTTACCTGCTGTCGCTCGATGGCAAGAGCCCCTACTACCTGGATACGCTCGCCGAGGTCTTTCACCTGCGAGGCGAACCCAAAGAAGCGCTCAAGCTGTCGGCGCAGGCGCTGGCCAGTCCGCAGGTCAAAGAGTCGGAGTCGCTGCGTCAGTCGCTTAGCCAGAACCGTGCGCGCTTTGAGCGGAGCCGCCGCGAGCCGCCTGCGGAGCTGTTGGTACCGGACGACGAGCTACAGCCTTGGGAAAAGGACTAACAGGCCGCAGCGAGGGGGACCGCAGCGTGAAACGTCAAGCGATAGACGCTGTTATCCGTTTCGACGTAGACCGCATCGCTGTCTGGGTCCGTGAGCACTCGCCGTACTGGCGTCGTGACCATGCGATGGCCGTTGGGATCTCGAAAGATGACCATGCCGCGACCAACGGTGGGATAGCTGACGAGCAGGCCGTGATAGACGCGGCTAAAGCCCGTGCTGGGCTTTTCGCGCGCGTCGCGCCCGTGCTCACGGATCTTGCGTGCCGTGACGTTTACCATCGAACGATCGGCGTCCCCCAAGGCTCATCTTACGATTGGCCAAGGTTTGCTCCATACGATTAATTGCAAGCTCCTGAGATTTCTCCGCTTTGTAGGAACAAGCGCATGACTGAACCAGCCACTGCTTCATCGACCCCCGCACGACCTGAGCTGCCGCAGACTGTGGCTTCGGCCCCTTGGATTCGGCGCATTCCACTGCGCAGTCCGACACTGCCACCCGCAACGCATACCAACGCGTATGTGCTGGGCGAAGCGGAGCTGGTGGTGGTCGATCCCGGCAGCCCGTGGCCTGACGCGCAGGCCGAGCTGGTTTCCGCGCTGCGCTTGCTTTCGTCGCAAGGCCACAAGCTGTCCGCCGTCGTGCTGACACATCATCACTTCGATCACGTCAGCGGCGCGATGGAGCTGGCGGACGCGTTTTCCGTGCCCGTGTGGGCGCACGAGCAGACGGCGCGACGGCTGGCGGGTCGCCCCGAGCTGCGAATTGACCAGCACCTGCGCGAAGGCGACGTGCTGACGCTGGGGCCTCGCCGTTTTTCGGTGCTGCACACGCCGGGACATGCGCCGGGACACCTCTGTCTGCTCGATGAAGAAGGCGGCGGCGTGATTGCCGGGGACATGGTGGCGTCGCAGGGAACGATCATTGTCTCGCCGCAAGATGAAGGAGACATGGCGCTGTACCTGGCTTCGCTGCGACGGCTGCTTGGGCTGGGAGCGCAGCGGATCTGGCCTGCGCATGGCATTGCCGTGGAAGAAGGCGACAAGCTGGTGGGGCGCTACCTAGAACATCGGCTGCTGCGTGAGCACAAGGTGGTGCAGGCGCTGGCCACAGGGGCAGAGACGCTCGCGACGCTGCTTCCGCTGGCATATGACGATACGCCCGCTGCGCTGTATCCACTGGCGCAAGAGTCGCTGCTTGCGCACCTGCTGGCTTTGGTCACGACCGGACGCGTGGACGCAGTCCCCGATGCATCCGACCCAAGCGGGACTCGTTATCGACTGCGGCTCACTCGCTAGCACGGTGGCGAAAGCAACAGGTTCGCTGCGCGCTTCTTCGCGCGAGTGCCCATCACCAGCCGGTGTCCACGCCTTGCACTTCCCCGCGGAAGGCACACTGCGCCGCGTGGAAGCGACGCACTGCCAGGTGAAAGGCACACTGCGCCGCGTGGAAGCGACGCTTTGCCAGGTGAAAGGCGCACTCCGCCGCCTGGAAGCGACGCTTTGCCAGGTGAAAGGCGCACTCCGCCGCGCGAAAGTCGCGCTTTGCACAGTGAAAGTCGCACTGCGCCGCGCGAAAGTCGCGCTTTACAACGTGAACGTCGCACCGCGCAGCGTGGAAGCGGCACTTTACGGCGTGAGCGTTGCACTGCGCAGCGTGGGAGCGCTGCTTGACCCAGCGAACATTGCACTGCGCGGTATGAAGGCGCGGCTGTACTGCGTGCGAATGGCGGTGGCCGTGGCGCTAACGTCTTGAGACGACAGGCTGTGCGACTTCGCACGACGGGACGTCGCCACAGCGGATGCGCACGGCCCTTTTCAGACAGAGCAAGCTGTGGCACACACTGAGCCCAAAAGTTTCCGGCCGAGTCCGTGAAGAGGTCCCTATGAGCCAGCACGATCCCGAGCTTTTGCAGCAGCCGCTCATCAGTCAGCGCAAGTCCGAACACCTCGCCCTGTGCGCGTCAGGTGACGTCGAGTTTCGCAGCAAAGGTACGCTGCTCGATCAAGTCCACTTGGTTCACCAAGCGATTCCCGAGCGGCACTACGACGAGCTGGATTTATCGACGCCGCTGCTGGGCAAGGTGCTCAAAGCGCCGATTGTGATCAGCGCGATGACCGGTGGTACGGACGAAGCCCAGGCCATCAATCAGGACCTGGCGCGGGCAGCAGAGACGCTGGGGCTCGGCTTTGGTCTTGGCTCGCAGCGCGCGATGCTGGTCCGCCCCGAGACGACGCGTACGTTCCAGGTGCGAGAGCATGCACCGACGGCGCTGATCTTGGGAAACCTGGGGATTGTCCAGGCGCAGCGGATGGCCACCCGTGAAATCCTCACGCTGTGTCAGACGATCGGGGTGGATGCTCTGTGCGTTCACCTGGCCACTGGCATGGAGCTGGTGCAGCCAGGCGGAGATCGTGACTTCCGTGGTGGACTGGAGACACTGCGTCGTCTGCACGGCGAGCTGGGGATTCCGATTGTGGTGAAGGAGACCGGCTGCGGGCTGTCTCGGCAGGTTGGGCAGATGGTCAAGCAGATTGGCATCACAGCCGTCGATGTGAGCGGTGCAGGCGGAACGTCGTGGGTTGGGGTCGAGACGCATCGCGCCCAAGGGGTTGCCAAGGCTGTCGGGGATGCGCTGTGGGACTGGGGCGTTCCGACTGGGGCTTCGGTGGGGCTCCTGGGCGACCTGGGACTTCAGATCATTGCAACGGGCGGTCTGCGAACGGGCCTGGATGTCGCGGCGGCGCTGGCGCTGGGCGCGCGAGCGGGCGGTCTGGCTGCGCCAGTCCTTAAGGCATGGAAAGCCGGTGGCTACGAAGGAACGATCGAGTTTCTGAGTGGCGTCATCGAGACGGTGAAGGCCGTGACGCTGCTCACTGGGTGCCAAAGTCCGTCGGAGCTGGTTCGTGCACCGAAGGTGCTGGGCGGGGCGCTCAAGGCGTGGCTCGAAGGGGCTCGGTAGGCCAACATGTGGAAGACATCGGCTTGCGGCAAGGTCATTCTCCTGGGGGAACATGCAGTGGTGTACGGCGTTCCGGCGCTGTGCGGTGCGCTGCAAGGCGGCGTGGAGGTCGAAGCCATCGCGGGGGAAGGCCGTCTGCTCGTACCAGAGTGGGACGTTGCGACGCCGCCGCTTGGGGAACTGCTGCATCCTCCGACTGATGCAGTGCTGTCTTCGCTGTCGCTGGCGCTGCGGGCGATCGTTGAGCACTCGTTTGCGGCGGTGGGCCGGACGCTGTCTTTCCGTGACCTTCCCTACGACTTTGTGGCGCGCTTTGCGATTCCGACTGGCGCGGGGCTTGGCTCATCGGCGGCGCTATCGGTGGCGCTGGTTCGCGCGGTCGATCGCGCGGCGTCGCTGGGACTGCGGGAGTCCGATGTCGATGCGGCGGCTTTTGCGGCGGAAAAAGTCTTTCACGGCTCACCGTCGGGACTGGATCACACCGTTGCGCAGCGTGGCGGCTTTGGGCTGTTTCGTCGCGGCCAAGGGCTTACGCCGGTGCTGGATACGCCACCACTGCGGCTGTGCATTGCGCACACCGGCAAGGCGCGAGACACCAAAGGCCGCGTCGCGCGGGTCGCTGAGCTGACCCGTGAACAGCCAGAGATGACCGCGTCGGTGTTTCAGCGTATCGGCGAGCTGGTCAGCGAAGCGGTGGATGCGCTGGCGCGACGAGACTTTGCGCAGCTGGGCCGGGCGATGAACGAAAACCAGGCGCTGCTGCGACGACTCGATGTGTCGTGTGAAGAGATCGAGCGTGTCTGTCAGATTGCGCTTGATGCGGGTGCGCTTGGCGCGAAGCTGACCGGTGGTGGCGGCGGTGGCTGTGTGTTCGCCGTGGCGCCGGGCAAAGAAGAGCTGGTGTTAGCTGCCTGGCAGGCTGCCGGGTTTTCCTCATTCCTCGTCGAAGTTGGTGGTCCTACGGCTGCCGCTTCCCCTTCTCCTATAAGTTGTGTGATGCACGCTGTCGCTGAAGCCAATACGAACATCGCTCTGGTCAAGTACTGGGGCAAAAACGATCCGTCGCTCAACCTACCGGCGGTGCCGAGTCTGTCACTGACGCTGGCGGGACTGACGACGCGCACGGAAGTCCGGTTGGACCCGGCACTGACTGCAGACGTGCTGATCCTCAATGACAAGGCGGTGAGTGGAGAGCCGCTGCGCAAGGTCAGTCGGCACCTGGATCGGGTGGCGCGCTATCTGGGACGGGCTGGTCGTCCATTTGCCGAGGTGCGCAGCCACAACAACTTCCCAACAGCAGCCGGTCTGGCATCATCGGCATCAGCGTTTGCAGCGCTGACGGTGGCGGCCTACGGTGCGCTGCTGGGTGACAAGGCGCTGGACACGCCGCTTGCGCGCAGCGTGCTGTCGAGCTGGGCGCGGCAAGGCTCGGGCTCGGCGGCGCGATCGCTGTTTGGCGGGCTGGCGGTGCTGAGTGTGGGCACACCGGGGCAGGTTGACTCTGCGCAGGCAACGCAGCTTCTTGGGCCGTCCGACTGGGCGGACTTGCGGCTGGTGATTGGCGTGGTCTCTGACGAAGCAAAAGAGACGTCCTCGACAGATGGAATGACGGTGACAGCCAATACCTCACCGTACTTTGCGCCGTTTGTGGCGGCGGCTTCGGGCGACCTGCTGGAAGCGACGCAGGCGGTCCGCAGTAAGGATCTGGCGCAGCTTGGGCGCGTGGCTGAACGTAGCGCGCTGCGAATGCACGCGTCGGCCATGGCTGCGGATCCTGGCGTGGTCTATCTGCGCGGCAGCACGATCGAGGGCTATCACGCGATTGTGAAGCTGCGTGGCGAAGGCGTGCAGGCGTACTTTACCTGCGATGCCGGTCCGCATCCGAAGGCGCTGACGACGGTGGCGTTTGCAGAGCGTGTCGCGGCTGCGCTGGCCGCTGTGCCCGGTGTGAAGCGAACGATCATCGCGGAGCCGGGTGAAGGTGCGCGGCTTGTGTCGGTCGGAGCGTCGAAATGAGCCAGCACTTTGCCGTCGCGGCTCCCGGCAAAGCGATGCTGATTGGCGAATACGCGGTGCTAGAAGGTGAGCCTGCGGTGGTGGCTGCCGTCAGCGTGTATGCGCGAGCGGTGCTGGGCTCGGGAGCACCGTCGTCACCGTTCATTGAAGCCGCGATGCGAGAGACGCAGGTCGAGCTGGCGGAGCTGGGCCGGACGCTGAGCGGAGAGCCGGTGCCGCACGTCGATACGTCGGCGTTTTCACACGGTGGCCGCAAGCTGGGTGTCGGCTCCAGTGCGGCTGCGACGGTGGCGGCAGTGGGGGCACTGTTTCACGCAGCGGGGCTCGACATCGAAGATCAGCAGGTTCGGTCGCGCGCGTATGCGGCAGCGAAGCGAGCACACGACGCAGCGCAGGGCACGGCTGGCTCGGGGGCGGATCTGTGGGCGGCGGTGTTTGGCAAGCTGCGGGTGCTCGGTCCGTATGACACGTCGGTGGAAGCGAAGCCGCTGCCGGTGCAGCTACGGTTTGTGGCGACCTCGACGAGCGTTTCGACGGCAATGCTGGTCGGTCGTTATCGTCAGGTCCACGACGCAGCGCAGTGCGCGATTGCCGAGCTGTCGGTGGCGTCGCGGGGCTTTCTGATGGCGTGGCAGCGCGGCGATGTGGCGGCGCTCTTGTCGTCGATCGAGCGAGCCAACAGTGGCTATCAGCGCCTTGGCGAGGTGCTGGGCAACAAGCTGTTGACCGATGAGCACCTGCGCATCGCTGAGATTGCGCGTCAGGTGGGCGGCGCGGCAAAGCCTTCAGGCGCGGGCGGAGGTGACTTGGCGGTGGTGTTTTTGCCATCGCAGGCTGCGGTCGATCGGTTTTCCGCCGAGGTTGCCGTGCTACCCATCACCGAGAGTTCAGTCGGTCTTCACGTCGCAAGTTGATAGAGCGAGAGAGCATGTCACACAGCAAGCAAGATCACGGGCCATCGCCCGTTACGGTTCAGTCGGAAAGAAGTGGAATTTCTTCGCGAGTTCCTGGCTTTTACAAGCTGTCGGTTCGGGATCGTGTCTCGACGCTGAGCGTGCGTGCGGGGCTTTCGGACAGTGATGTGGCGCTGCTGGATCAGGGCTGCCTGACCGTCGAGCAAGCCAATCACATGGTGGAAAACGTCGTCGGGACGTACTCTCTGCCGCTTGGACTTGGGCTGAACTTCCAGATCAACGGACGAGACTATCTGGTGCCGATGTGCGTGGAAGAGCCGTCGGTGATTGCTGCAGCGTCGAATGCTGCACGGATGGTGCGGGAAGGTGGCGGCTTTGTGGCCGAGGCGGACGCACCGCTGATGATCGCGCAGGTCCAGCTCTACGACGTACCAGATACCGAGCGAGCGACGCAGGCAATCCTGGCTGACAAAGAAGCGCTGATCGTCGCGTGCAACGAGTCGCAGCCGAACCTTGTGCGACGTGGCGGTGGGACGCGCGACATAGAAGTGCGGACGCTAGAGCGCGAGACGGCAGAGCGACCGGGGATGCTGGTGGTTCACCTGATCGTCGACTGCTGCGATGCGATGGGCGCAAACCTGGTGAACACGGTGGCGGAAGCGGTGGCGCCTCGACTGGCAGAGCTTTCGGGCGGCTGCTTCGGGCTGCGCATCTTGTCAAACCTTGCGGATCGTCGCTGCGTGCGGGTTCGTTGTCGGGTGCCGCTCGATGTGCTGCGCAGTGAGCGCTTTGATGGCGTGGCCGTTCGTGACGGCATCGTGCTGGCGAGTCGCTTTGCAGAGCTTGATCCGTATCGCGCAGCGACGCACAACAAAGGCATCATGAACGGCATCGATCCGGTGGTGCTGGCGACGGGAAATGACTGGCGAGGCGTGGAAGCGGGGGCGCATGCATTTGCGGCGCGCTCCGGCGTGTATCGACCGCTGGCGATCTGGCGCGCGGGAGCAGATGGCTTGCTGCATGGTCAGATTGAGCTGCCGATGGCGATTGGCACGGTCGGTGGAACGCTGCGGGTGCATCCGGGCGCTCGGCTCGGGCTGCAAATCCTGGGCGTGTCATCGGCGCAAGAGCTGGGCATGGTGATGGCGTCGGTCGGTCTGGCGTCGAATCTGGCGGCACTGCGCGCGCTGGCGGCGGAAGGCATTCAGCAAGGTCACATGTCGCTGCACGCACGCTCGGTGGCGGTGGCGGCAGGTGCGAGCGGCGAGCTGGTCGATCAAGTCGCAGCAGAGCTGTCGAAGCTGGGCGATGTTCGCAAAGAGCGCGCCGAGCAGATCCTGGCGCAGCTACGCGGTGGCGCGACGGTCTAGCGCAGTAGCTCGCTGGCGGCGCGGCGGACTTCGGGGCTGGGATCTCGCTCGGACACGCTGCGCAGGGTCTGCTGGACCGCTGGCAGCTGCTTGTAGCGAGCAAAGAGCTGAATCACATCCTGACGCACCGGCGCGGCTTTGTCGGCGAGCACGGCTTTTTGCAGTGATGCGACAAAGCCCAGAAACGGTCGGAACGAGATCGAGAACACGGCGGCGCGACGAACCTCGACGGCGCTGTCTTGTTCCATGAGCTGGACCAGCAGGGCATCGACGGACGTGGCGCTGACAAAGCGCAGGGCTTGCGTCGCGGCGCTGCGAATGGCGGCGCTCTGTGACTGCGTCGCCGTTTGAAGCAGCGGGAGCGTGCGCGGATCGCCTGCGTTGCCCAGCGCTTGCAGATACAAGAGCTGCTCGTCTTCGGTTTGGGCGGCTTGATAGAGCTGAATCAGCTCATCGACGCTGGCTTCGGCGGCGGACACCTGGCTCTGCTGACGCTGCGCACCGGCGGCATTGCCCAGCGCCAGTGCGGCGGTGCTGCGGACATCGGGATCGGCATCACGAACGGCCTTGTGCAGCGCTTCGCTGGTGGCTTCCGTGGGAGCGTCCGACAGTCCGAGAACAGCGACGGCGTTTTCCCTGATGGCACTCGACAGGCTGCGCTGATTCAGCAGATCGACGAGAGCTGCTTGTCCGGCGGCGCTCTGTGCGCCAGACAGTGAGCCGAGGAGCGTCTTGGTCACTGGCTCGGGTAGACCGGCGGCGATGGCTGCGGCTGCTTGCTTGGCTGCGTCCGGCTGGGTGCGAAACAGCGCCGATAGCTTGGTCTGAAGCTCGGCTCGCTGGCTGCCATTGTCCGTTGCGGGGAGCGCGCGCAGCGCTTGCATCAGGTCGGCCAGGCTCGCCCCTTTGAGCTGCTGCTCATCGGCGCGACGGTCGGAGTCGAGCGCGTCCATCATCTGGAGCGGCGACAGCGTGTAGTCAGGTGAGGTCAGCATGGCCAGCTCATGCGGCTGCGGAGAGCCCTGCTGTCCGTCGATGCGCGTCAGTGAAAAGGAACTCTCCGACGAGACAATCGGCATGTCTTTGCCTGGATCAACGGTGAGCTGGTCGCGGCCTTCCGCTTGAATCAATCGAACGGCTTCGTCGCTGCCCTCGGCAAGCTGAAGCTGAACCGTCAGCGCTCCTGTGATCTGACCGAGCTGTGCGACGGCCATCAGTCCCGCTGCCGAGCGAACCTGCTGATAGCTCTGACGGGTCTTTTGGATGTGCTGACCATCGCTGTGCGCAGGATCTCGTCGATAGCTCGCGCTGTATTCGCCGGTCGCGTCTAGCTCCTGGGTCTGCCAGTCGGTCGCGCCCGATGGACCCCGTACGAGCTGAAGGCTGGCGATCAGCGCTTTGACAAAGCCGCGTGCATAGGCATCCACATCGCGGTGGAGCCGCAGCGAGCGCAGCTTGCCGTTTGACTCGTGAACCTGCACAAACGGCCTTCCTAGCGCGTTCTGGAGCTGTGTGCGCGCTGCGGGATCTCCGGGCATCTGTAGCTGAATGTCGTCCAGCCGCGCAGCGAGCGAAACCAGCACGTCATCTTGCTGGAGCACGGTGGTGGTGTAGCGCGCGGTCAGGGTCAGCGGAAACGTGTCGTCGGTGGGCTCTGGGCCGCGACCCCGCAGATGAACGACGCGCTGGGTCGACAGCTTGTAGACCTGGCGGGTTCCAATCGACCACGCAAAGCGAGTCGTCGCTGCGGGCGTAGTCAATGCCGACGACGAAAGTGGAGTAGAGGGCGCGTCAGACGGGCTCTGTGCGGCGTGTCGCTTGTGCCACAGCGACAGCGCCGACAGAACCACCACCAACAGGAGCAGGAGCTGCCACGGACGGATACGCATGCGCTGACCTTTGCAATCGAGACACGCGACAACAGGCGAAGAAGTGGCGGCCCTCCCGGCGGCTGCCGAGAGGGCGCCGAGGCTAGAACAGCTTGACGCAGCCGGCTTCGTGCGCGAGCGCGTAGTTCTTGGTGGTGCCGGACCAGTCGGCGATCTTCTTTTCGTAGCGCTTGCCGAGTGCCTTGGCGTAGACGTTGAGGCGTCCCGACAGGTAGTTGAGCGCGAGGTCGCTGTCGGCCTTGTAATAGAGTCCGACGGTGGTCAGGTTCAGCTCTCCGGTGGTGGGCACCGACGCTTCGACCAGGGTGAGTCGGCCATCGACGCCTGCTTCGGCGACCCACGCATCGACGGATGCGCTGGCGGTGGCAAAGGCCTTGGCCGTCGGAACCAGCGAAGCGTTCACGGCGAAGATACCGATGTCGCTGTTGAAGGCGATGCCCGCCGAGCCCGCTGCGGTGGCCTTGACCTTGACGGGAATCGGACCGGCCCAGAAGCGCTTGTCGGCGCTAAAGAAGGTCACGTCCCAGTTCTTGTTGATGCTGAGGGTGACGCCGCTTCCAGAGCCAGTTCCCGACGAGCGGCTGTGGTGGAAGATGTTCTTACCGACGACGAAGACGTCCAGGCTTTCACTGGAAGTGCGGGCGACGACGGCGGCTTCGGCCTTGCCGGTGACTTTGACGATGTTTTGGGTGCTGCCAAACACGCTGGCGTCGGCGTTCAAGTTGCCAGCGACTGAAAGACCGTCACGCTTGCCTTGCAGGGTCGCGCTGGCGGCGTAGGACGCACCGAAGTTTTCGTCTCCGAACGAGTCGCTCTTCGACCAAGTCTTGGTCAGTTCAGCGACAGCGGTGCCACAAGAGTCAGGCACATCAGCGAGCGCGTAACCGGGAACAGCCAGCGAGGTGAGCGCGAGCACAGACAGCGTGAGCTTGGTCATTTCAGATCCTCCTTCGTGGGTGCCGAGCGGATGAACGAGAGCGCTCTCGTTCGGTGAAAAACAAGCCTGCAATGTGCCCTTAGTATCACAATGCGCGCTGACACAAGTGCTCTGCGTTCGCAAGTCGAACTCAGGCAATTTCCGTCGATGAAAAAGTTCAAAAGGCGTGAAGTTCCAAGCAATTGGCGCGGACGAGGGACCAGGCTGCGGGGGCGCTGCGCTGCGGAAAATGGATAAGAATTTGACATGCTTGGCGGCGCTGGTCGCGTGGTAGAGTGAGAAGCTGTGACGCCGAAAGATGCTGGACCTCTCCCTATCGACCCGGGTGCGCCGTCACGGCGTTCGCTCCGGCCTGCGATGTGGGGACTGGGACTTGCTGGAGTGACGGTCGCGGCGGTGTGTTCGCTGCCTGTGGTGGCTTCGTACGCGATTCGTCATGTGGTTTTGCCCAAAGTGGAGGCGCGCTTTGGGGCAAAGATTTCTGTCGCGGACATCGTGGTTCGTCCACGGTATGTGCGGCTGACTCGCGTGACGGTGCGAGCCGACAAGAGCCCGACGGGGCTCGATCCTGTGACGGTGGGAGAAGTCCGGGTCGAGTACTCGCCGTGGCCGCTCTTGGTTGGGCGGGTGGAGGTGAGCAAGCTGTGGGCGAGTCGTCCGCTTGTGCAGGTGGTCCGAGGCGGCGACGACGACAACATCAGTGCGCTGCTGCGAAGTGCGCGGAGCCGTGATGGCGCAAGCGGGCAGGGCGGATCGGGTGGACGACTGCTGGGACCGCAGCAGATCTTGGTGACGGACGGCGAGCTAGACGTTCGTGATGATCTGGGCACGCTGCATGTGCGGTCGCTATCGGCGGATCTGGCCAAGCAAGGTCCGTGTCAGGTGAACCTGACGGATGTGACGGTGGACCCCAGCTCGGGGACGGGTGCGCGGGCGGAAAAAGTTCAGCTTGTGTGGCAGAGCCCGACGCGATTTGTGCCAGATGGTCTGCCGGAAGTGCGAATCGAGCATGGCTCGGTGGCGCCGTGGCGTCGTCTGAGCTTGTCGGGTGTGTCGGGCACGATCAAAGCGGACCCCAAAGACGCGCGCAAAGCGGTGATTGCGCTGACGGGCGGCTACGGTGGGGTCGAGCAGAAGCTGTGGCAAGCCGACGGCTGGGTGCTTCCCGAGGGCAGCGAGTGGAAAGCGGGCGGTGTCCAAGGCGAGCTTCACCTGCGGGCGCAGCGGTTTCGACTGTCGCAGCTTGAGCCGATCTTGAAAGACTCGCCGATTGTCGATGCGGAGCAGACGGAAGTCGATGCCAGCATGGACCTGCGCTACGAAAAGAGCGTGCTCAGCGCGGCGGGGCAGTTCCAGATGGAACACCTGTCGCTGTTTGCGCCTCGGCTGGTGGCGGAGCCGGTGCGGGATCTCAGCTTCAACATGCACGCCAAAGGTCAAGTCGATCTGAAGGCGCGCAAGGTCAAGCTGGAACAGATGAACGTCAAGTGGGCGGGCGTCGAAGTTCAGCTCGATGGAGAAGCCGAAGCGCAGCCGCGCACCAAGCAGCCGAGCGTGATGCAAGCGTCGGCTCAGACGGGCACGCAGGTTCCGGCGGCGGCAAGCTGGCGAGAGAAGTGGCGAACGGTGTCGCTGCACTTTGCGGTGCCTCCGATTCAGTGTCAGTCGCTGCTTCAGGCGCTACCCAAAGCGGTGGTGCCGCGCATTCGCGACTTCCAGCTCGATGGGACGTTTTCGACGGACGTGCGGCTGTTTGTGGACTTTGCGAAGCTGCTGAAGCTGCCGCCCAAAGAGCTGGACTCGCTCGATGAAGAAGCGCCGCTGCCTGCGCTCGACCCGGTTCCGCCGGTTTCTCCGCCGGTGCTGGCCAAGAAGGGGCAGGGCAAGGGCAAGCCGGGACAGCCGCAGCCGGTGCCAGGTGGACCGGGCGTCAAAGATCCGAAGGATGATCCGGTGCAGATCTCGGGTCAGGTTGGGATTGGTGGCTGTCGGGTGCTCAAAGCGCCAGCGGATCTGGACGTTCAGAAGCTGCTCACGAGCTTTACGCACACGGTGCAGATCGAGCCAGGCAAAGAGCTGAGCTTTGTCATCGGGCCGGAAAATCCCGACTTTGTGCCGTATGAAAACCTGTCGCCGTATCTCATCAACTCGATCATGACGACGGAAGATCACGGCTTTTTGCGACACCGTGGCTTCATCGTTCCCGAGTTTCGGTCGGCGCTTCAGTCGAACCTCGAGCGCGGCTATTTCCGGCTCGGTGCGTCGTCGATCACGATGCAGATGGTCAAAAACGTGATGCTTTCGCGGGAAAAGACGCTGTCGCGGAAGCTGCAAGAGATGTTTCTGACCTGGTACATCGAAAATTACCTGACCGAAGACCAGGACATGGTGAAGGCGCTGGGCAAAGGCTGGACGGTGCAGCAGTACTTGGCCAAAGCGGCCAAGGACCATCCGCTGTCGCCCGCCGCGCTGCAAGCCGCGAAAGATCGAGAACAAGAGCTGCTGACGATGCCGCTGTCTCGTCAGGCGGCAGAGCAGTCGTTTGCGGCGATTCGCGACGCGACGTCGATCAAGCGGCGCATCCTGGAGATTTACTTCAACGCGATTGAGTTCGGTCCGTACATCTACGGAATCGGTCGCGCGGCGCGGCACTACTTTGGCAAGGAAGCCAAGGATCTGAACCCGCGAGAAGCGGCGTTCTTTTCGTCGATCCTGCCCAATCCCAAGCGTCGCTACATTCAGTACTGCAAAGGCGCTGCCGACGATGGCTGGGAAAAGTACGTGGAGCGGATCGTGCGGCGGGTTCACTCACGCGGGCGAATGACCGACGAGGATCTGCAAGCGGCGCTGGCGACCAAGCTGGTGTTCGATCGCAAAGAAGCGCTGTCGGAAAAAGAGTGTCAGCTGCTCGTGCAGTACATCGCGGAGCTGCCTCCGCCGGGTGCGCCGCCGCCACCGCCGCCGCCACCGGGGATTCCGCCGAAGGTGATTCCACCGCTGCCGCCTTGGGTGGAAATGCATCGCGGCAAGCTGCGCTACACGGTCCCCAAAGAGCCAAAAGAGCCCAAAGAGGCGAAGGGCCAGACGGAGACATCGGGCTCACAAGCGCCAGTGTTGTTCTAGCGGGTTACGCTTTACGGATTCATCCACAACCAGACAAAGACAACATGTCTACACGCAAGACCTTCGTCCTCGATACCAACGTCCTGCTCCACGATCCGCTGTCGATGTTTCAGTTTGCCGACAACGTGGTCGTGGTTCCCATCATCGTTCTTGAGGAAATCGATCAGTTCAAAAAGGAGCTGTCCGATCGCGGACGGTCGGCTCGTGAAGTCTGTCGACGGCTCGACGAGCTGCGCAAGCAAGGTCATCACCTGGCGGATGGTGTGACGCTTCCGTCGGGAGGTGAGCTGCGCGTGGTGCTTGGCTCGCATGAAGCGCCGCATGTGCTGCGCAACGCACACAGCGCCGACAACATGATCCTGGGCGTGGCGCTGCAGCTGGCGAAAGACGGCGCTGAAGCGGTCATCTTGGTGACCAAAGACGTGAACCTGCGGATTCGCGCCGATGCGCTGGGTCTGACGGCGGAAGACTACGACGTCGAGCAGATCACGATCGAGGAGCTGTATCCGGGCTACGCCGAGCTGTCGGTCAGCGCGCAGGCGATTGCGTCGTTTTATCAAGACGGCAAGCTGCCGATCGAGACGCTCAAGAGCCAGTCGGACACGCTGCCGACGCACATCTACAACAACGAATATGTGCTGCTCAAAAACCGCGAAGGCGGGCCGCAGACGGCGCTCGGACGGCTGGATCACCTGGAACAGCAGGGTCAGGTTGTGCCGATTCGCAAGCTGCGAGAAGGCTGCTGGGGCATTCGGCCTCGCAACAAGGAACAGCACTTTGCGCTCGATCTGCTGCTAAACGACGACATCAAGCTGGTGACGCTGATTGGCAAGGCGGGAACCGGCAAGACGCTGCTCGCGATTGCGGCGGGACTTCAGAAGGTCGCCGAGGAAAAGGTCTTTCACAAGCTGCTCGTCTCACGTCCGATCTTTCCGCTCGGGCGAGACATTGGCTATCTGCCGGGCACCGTCGAAGAAAAGCTCAATCCGTGGATGCAGCCGATCTACGACAACGTCGAGTTTCTGCTCGGGCTGTCGGGAACGGGCGGCAAGGAAAAGCGCGGCGCACACTCGCATCAAGACCTGGTTGATATGGGCTTCTTGGCGATTGAGCCGCTGACCTACATTCGCGGACGCTCGATTCCGAACCAGTTCATGATCATCGACGAGGCGCAGAACCTGACGCCGCACGAAGTGAAGACGATCATCACGCGCGTCGGAGAAAACACCAAGATCGTGCTCACCGGCGATCCGTATCAGATCGACAACCCGTACGTCGACGCGACCAACAACGGACTCACGACGGTGGTCGAGCGCTTCAAAGGCCAAGCCATCGCGGGCACGGTGTCGCTGTTCAAGGGCGAGCGCTCCAATCTCGCCGAGCTGGCGTCGAACCTTCTGTAACTGCGTCTTTGCCAAGCGGAGCACGACGATGAAGAGTCACGGCTTTGACTTCGACCTGTTTGTAATCGGTGCGGGCTCCGGTGGCGTGCGAGCCAGTCGCGTCGCGGCTCGTTACGGCGCGCGCGTTGCTGTCGCCGAATCAAGCCGCATCGGCGGAACCTGCGTAAACCTCGGCTGCGTTCCAAAGAAGCTGTTTGTCTACGCATCTCACTTTCGCGACGACTTTGAAGACGCGGCAGGCTTTGGCTGGTCCGTCGATCCGCCACGCTTTGACTGGACGCAGCTGCTCGCCAGCAAAGATCGCGAGATTGCCCGTCTGAACAAGATCTACAAAGGTCTGCTCGACGGGGCCGGTGTGACGCTGTTTGAGTCGCGCGCGCGCCTTGTCGATCGCAACACCATCGCGCTGTCCGACCGCCAAGTCACCGCCGAGCGCATCTTGATTGCAACCGGCGGAAAGCCGCACCTGCCGACGCTGCCAGGGATTGAGCACGCGATTACGTCCGACCAAGCGTTTCATCTGCCGAGCCTGCCTCGTCGCATTGTGATCGTCGGTGGTGGCTACATCGCCGTCGAGTTCGCGGGCATCTTCGCTGGGCTCGGTGTGCAGGTGACGCAGCTGTATCGAGGCTCGCTGTTTCTGCGCGGCTTCGATCACGACCTGCGGATTGAGCTGGCCGAGTCGATGCGGCGACGAGACATCGATCTACGCTTTGACAGCGATGTCGAGCGCATCGATCGCAATCCCGATGGGACGCTCACGCTGACGCTGCGCTCGGGTGATCAGCTTCAGACCGACCTCGTGATGTATGCCTCGGGACGGACGCCCAACACGGCAGGACTGGGCCTAACCGAAGCGGGCGTCGTGCTCGATCAGGATGGCGCGGTCGTCGTCGATGCCTACTCGCAGACCAGCGTACCGAACATCTGGGCCGTCGGTGACGTGACCAATCGAATGAACCTGACGCCGGTCGCGATTGCCGAAGGCCAAGCGTTTGTCGAGACGGTCTTTAACGAAAACCCGCAGAAGCCCGACTACGACAGTGTTCCGACGGCAGTGTTTAGTCAGCCCTCGCTCGCAACCGTCGGACTGACCGAAGAAGCCGCGCGCAGTCAGCACCTGGGCATCGACGTCTACAAATCGCACTTCCGTCCGATGAAGAACACGCTGTCAGGTCGCAATGAGCGAACGCTGATGAAGCTGGTCGTCGAAAAACAGAGCGGCAAGGTCATCGGCGCACACATGCTCGGTCCTGAAGCTGCCGAGATCATCCAAGGCATCGCCATCGCGGTTCGCGCCGGAGTCCGCAAGGTCGACTTCGACCGCACCATCGGCATTCATCCAAGCGCCGCCGAAGAGTTTGTGACGATGCGCACGCCGCAGAGCGAGTGACTTCGTCGTCGCTTACTCGTAGCGCAGCGCTTCCACCGGGTTTAGCTTCGCCGCTCGCCACGCGGGATACAGTCCAAAGAACACGCCCGTAAAGACGCTCGACGACAGACCGAGCGTAATGGCCCACAGCTTGTAGTGCGGCGTCCAGCTTCCCAGCGCCATCGTCAGGATCTTCGACGCCACAAACACCAGCGCCATTCCGCCGAGCACGCCAATCAGCCCACCGAGCCCGGCGATGATTCCCGCTTCGAGCAGAAACTGCCACAGGATGTCTCGCCGCGTTGCCCCGAGCGCCCGACGGATGCCAATCTCGCGCGTGCGCTCCGTCACCGTCACCAGCATGATGTTCATGATGTTGATGCCTCCGACGAACAGCGACAGCGCGGCGGTACACAGCATCAGCACGTTGATCACCAAGAAGATCACCTCGGCCTGCTGCTGCGAGTCTTTGTCTGAGTCGATCTTGAAGTTTTCGACGCTGTTGTGCCGTCCGAGCAGCGTTGCTTTGGCCCACACGCGGCCTCGTGCCACCGCCTGAATCAGGTCGCCCACCTGCGGCACGATGCGCAGGAAGATGCTGTCGAACTTGCGCGAGTGCCGAATCACACCTTGAAACGTCGTCGCCGGCACCACCACGCGGCGATCCCACATCCACGTTCCTGGTCCCGCCACCATCGGCGGCTTGTGCGCCAGCACACCGACCACTTGCCAGCGCACATCTCCGATGGTGATGGCCTTGCCGTTCAGATCCGGCGTCGACTCGAGCAGATCCTTCCACACTTCCCAGCCGATGACACAGACCCGCGCGCGCTGCCGCAGATCGTGCTCGTCGATGAAGCGGCCTCGCTCCAGCTTGACGTGATACAGGTCCAGCGCCTGCGCCGACGCGCCCAGCACCATCACGTTTTTGTCGACGCTGCCGACCTTGGCTTTGTGTCGCCAGTCCATCAGCTCCCCTTCCGCCGGGGAACCTCCCGTGGCGGCGCTGTGATCGAGCGCCCGCTGATCCAGGACATCAAGCGCGCGCTGAGGCCGATTGCGCTGCTTTTCCGGCGCCGCTGAGTTCTCGATTTCGATCACGTCTTTTTCTTCGACAAACTGCTGCGTCGACGACAGCGCATCTTCGCCGCCCGCGAGCAGCCCCGACAAAAGCACCACCGAGCCCGCCCCGATGATCATCCCGAGCAGCGTGAGCAGCGCGCGCATCTTGTGCTGCCGAAACGAGTGCAGCACGCCCGCCACCAGATCCACAAACGACGCAAACATCGACATCGCGCGCTCCTTTTACTGGCTGCGAATCGCCACCACCGGATCGAGTCGGCTGGCACTGCGCGCGGGCCAATATCCAAACAGAAGACCAATCAGTCCCGACGACGACAGCGCAATCACCACCGCAGGCTGCGAGATCAGCGTCAGCCACGTCGGCTTAAAGTGCGAGATGACCGCCCCACCGAGCAGCGCCCCGAGCACGCCCATCCCCGCTCCCATCGCGCCCCCGACGCCCGACAAAAGCGTCGCTTCCACCAGGAACTGACGACCGATGTCCGACGGTGTTGCCCCGAGCGCTTTGCGGATTCCAATCTCGCGAACCCGCTCCGACACCGACACCAGCATGATGTTCATGATCCCGACGCCCCCGACGACGAGCGAGATGCTCGCGAGCAGCCCGACGATGACCTTCATGATGAGAAACACCTGAAAAAAGCCCTTCAGCCGCGTCTCGAAGTCAAACAGCCGAAAGTCGTCGATGCCGTGGTGTCGCTCGAGCAGCAGCGCGTTGACGATTCGCTTGACGATGTCGTTGTGCTTCGGGTTGTCCGTCAGCAAAAACATCCGTCGCCCCAGCTTGCCCACAGCCGGCATTCGATCGAGCAGCGTATCAATCGGCAGCAGCAGCAGCTCGTCCCACTTCCAGCCAAAGCCCATGCCCCAGCGGTCCACTTTCTGAAGTCGACCGACCACCTTGCAGTGCGTGCCCGCGACGGTGATGTTGCGTCCGATCACCTTCGTTCCTTCGCCCCACAGCTTGTTGGCCAGCTCGTGTCCGATGACGCAGCTCCGCGTCCGTCCCGCGATGTCTTCTGCGTCCAGCCCGCGACCTTCGGCGAGCTGATAGCGAAAGAAGCGCAGAAACTCGGCATCGCCCCCGACCAAGTCGCCTTGTAGCCGCGTCCCGCTGTCCGACTGAAGATCCTGTCGCCACGACGACACAAACTGCGTCAGCGTCACAAGGTGCGGCACCTTGCGCACCGCTTCGGCGTCGTGCCGGTCGATTCCGCCCAGGTGCATCGCTTCTTTGCCCTCGGCCTGCTCGGGCTTGGCCGGCCACATCGAGATAAGCCGCGCCCCACCCAGCTCCTCGAAGCTGCGCGACAGCGTGCCAAAGCCCGACTCGGCCAGCGACGTCATCAGCACGATCGAAAACGCACCAATCACGATCGATGCCACCGTCAGCGTCGAGCGAAACAAGTTCGCGCGCAGCACCCGCAAGGCAATTTGTAGATACGTCAGCCACATCGGCGGTCTCCGTGCAGTCGATCGTTGCTCGGCCTGTTGCGTCTTGAACCGACCCCGACCCTACTTGAACTCGTTGGCCGCAGCCGACGGAGGCCGAATCACCACTTCATCCGCTTCCGCCACCCCCGACAGCACTTCTTGCTCGCGATCGTTGCGCACCCCGACCTTGATCTCGATCTTGTCCGCCGTCTTGGCTTGGCCCGGCTGCTTTTCGACCAGCTTGCTCACGTAGAACTTGCCGTCTTCTTTGAGCACCGCCTCAATCGGCAGCTTCAGCACGTCTTTGCGCACGTCGATGTGAAACTTCACGTCCGCCGTCATGCCGGGCCTTATGTCCGACAGCGCGCCCGCGTCCAGCGTGGCTTCCACCGGGAAGATGTCCGTCTCCTTGCCTTTGGGCGTAATCGCCGCTGGCGCAATCTTGGACACCTTCGCGCTGTAGCTCTTGCCGGGCAGCGCATCGAGCGACAGCGTCACCTTCTGATCGAGCCGCACCTTCGCCACGTCGATTTGGTTTAGCTCGACCTTGGCAATCAGCGTCGACATGTCCGCCACCACCAGCAGCGACTTGTCGTCAAAGGTTGCCATCGTGCCGGGCACCACCGTCTCACCCGCGCGGATCGTCCGCTGAATCACCGTCCCGTCGATCGGCGCCACAATCCGCGAATAGCGGAGCTGATCTTCGGCCACCTTCAGCGCCTCTTTGGTCTGCGACAGCGCGATCTTGCGCGTCGTCCACTCGTTTTCCGCCAGATCCACGTCCGCTTGCGCCACCGCGCGATCGACCAGCGCCCGCTTCCGCCGATCGAGCGTCACCTTCGCAAAGTCGAGCCCCGCTTGCGCCTTGTCCACTTCCTGCTGCGCTCGCACCACGCTGCGCTGAAACTCGGTCGGGTCCAAAAACAGAAGGAGCTGCCCCGCTTTGACCGGCATTCCTTCTTCGATCAGCACTTTTTCCACCTGACCGGCGACCTTGGATCGGACCGCTACTTTTTCACGCGGCTCGATCTTGCCAAGCTCGGTCACCGCCACTTCCAGGTCGCCTTTTGTCACCTTGGTGAGCAGTGACGGATCGAACGCCGACTGCTTGCCCATCTTTTTCTTCCACGCCATCCCGCCGCCCAAAAGCAGCAGGATCACGACCACCACCGCCACAAGGGTCGGCCACTTGCTTCGCTTGTTTGTAAACTCGCTCATGTCTGTTCCTGCCTAGCGGACTGGGCTGTCGCCCTCGGTTGAAAGCAGAGAGGACGGCGGCAA
>ERZ724507.110-NODE-110-length-32992-cov-8.189574_pt1 | contig 32992 bp, 23 predicted proteins | sample MGYA00376040_ERZ724507 | MGnify/ENA primary metagenome ERZ724507 (study PRJEB28724, sample SAMN07190883) | activated sludge metagenome | isolation source: activated sludge of sewage treatment plant in Hong Hong | place: Hong Kong | collected 2016-03-17 ...
CAAGGGCGAAAACGTCCAGACCGACGAAGTGAACCTTGTGCTGGAGAACGGCGAGTGGAAGATGACGCCGTAAAAATCTCCCGTCGCTGGTTGCCGCGCTTTGCACTTGCTCTGTCCCTGCTGCTGGGGATGGGAACTGGCTCTGCGTCTGCGGCACCGCGTCCATCGGGAGTGGTTCTGTTGCCGCGCAGTGCGGTCCCGCTTGCCAAGGGATCGCTCGCGCCGCTGCCTGCCTTTGCGGGACAGTCCGCTGCGTCTTCGCCCGGTGCGACGACAAGTGGTGGGCCTGCGACGACAGCGCCAGCATTTGCGCCGCTGCCGCTGTTTGCCCAAGCGCAGCAGGTGAAGACCACCGTTGAACCGTCCGACGAGCCGCAGCGCTTTGCGACGCCTGCTCCGGGCCAAGTCATCGAAGACGATGAAGAGGAATCCGAAGAGGAAAAGCAGAAGAAGCGCGAGCTGGCCAGCAAACCCAAGCCTGAGTGTGACAGCGACGGTCAGTGTCCCGACAAGACGATCTGCGTCAAGCAGACCTGTCAAAGCATCCAGCGTCCGCTTTCAGCCATCCTGTACTTTCACCGTCTGGGGCCGATCGGCTACCGGATGGTTCTGCCGTTCTATTATCACTTCTGGCATCCGACGAAGAAGACGCGGGTTCTGTTTCCGCTGTTCGCCGATCACCAGAACTTCAAAGAGCAGTCGCGCGATGTCTGGGTGTTTCCGACGTACCAGTATCATCGCGACCCGGAGCTGCGCGCGCACCGCATCTGGCCGCTGTTTTTTCATCACAGCTACGGAACAAACGGAGAAAAAGGCCGCGCTGTTGGTCTTTTGCCGCTCCTGTGGGTGACGAAGAAGACCGATCAGACGACGGTGGTTCTGCCGCCGCTTCTCTTCTTTTATCACCGCAACATCGAAGAGCAGCGCTCGGACACGGGCTTTTTGCCGTTGCTGCTGTTTGTGCGCAAGCAGCCCGATCTGACGCAGGCGTTCTTTTTGGCGCTGGGTTTTTATCGCAAGACGCCGGAACGCACCGTCGGAGGCTTCCTGCCGCTGGTGTTCCACTCGAAGACGGCGGAAAAGCGCCACACGCTGGTTCTGCCGCTATTTTACGACGGGGAAAACTACCAAAGCGGTACGCGGACCTCGACGCTGCTGCCGCTTTATCTCTATCATCGTGGTGCGGACAAGAGCCGCCTTATCGTCACGCCGCTCGGTGGTTCGTACAAAGATCCTGAATCCGAATCGACGACGACGGTTGTGCTGACGCCACCTTCGTTCCATCGCGAAGATCCGCTGCGCCGCTTTACGACGGTGCTGCCGCCGCTGGCGATGTGGTATCGCAACAAGACGACCGGCGCTTCGTGGGGCTACGCGGGACCGTTTTTCTACACGCGTGACGAAGAAGGTGGCAGCGAGGGCATGGCTCCGCTCTATCTGCACTTCTTCAGCCGTCGCTCACAGAGTGATACGCGGGTTGTGGTTCCGCTTTTGGCTGCGCTTCATACGTCGCCGCAGCGAAAGTTCGGCTTCCTCGGTCCGATCTACGGATGGTCGTCTCCCACGGGCTCGGGCGGAGGACTTCTTCCGCTCATCTCCGTCGCACGCGGCCAACATCCGCACGTTGCGCTTTTGCCGCCGCTGTTCATCTATTCGGCGGACAAGCAAAACGGCAGCTTCCATGTCTCGATCGGTCCGGTGTTTGCGCGGGTGAAGACCCGAGGCGAAGACGCTGGCTACACCGCGGGTCTGTTTCCGCTGTTGTGGTTCCACCGTCAGGGCGGCAGCAGCATGCAGGCGCTGTTCCCGCTCTTTTTCCACAGCCGTCGTCCGTATCAGGAAACGCTCCAGCTGGGACCGTTCTACTACCATCGGAAGTGCCCGGAATACCTGGGAGACAAGCGCGCAGAAGTGACGGCGGGCTTGGCACCGCTGCTGTTTTGGAAGCGCTCACCGGATAGCAGCTACACCGTGCTGTTTCCGCTGATCTGGCAGGTTCGCAATCCGAACAAGTCGGCGCTGGTGATCGGACCGCTGTTCCACACCACGCAGAAGACGCCGGAAGGTCAGGTCTCGACCACCGGACTGGTTCCGCTCTTTTATATGTCGCGATCGCCGAAGTCGACGTTCGCGATTGCGCCGCTGTTTGCGTACAAGTCGACGCCCGAGACGCGCACGTTCTGGCTGGGTCCGTACGTGGAGCATGCTTCGGGTCTGGGCACTCGCGAACAGACGGTGACGCGGGCGCTGCTGCCGCTGTTCTTTACCTACTGTGGTCCGAAGCGTCGGGCGTCGGTGCTGTTCCCGCTGTTTATGGATGTGCGGGACGAAGACACGCGGTTCCGCGAGGTGGCGCTGCTGTACTACGGCGTCAAGACGCCCAAGACGACGGCGCATGTGGTGCTGCCGCTGTTTTTCCACGTTCGCGGCGAAGAGCGATCCACGACGGTGCTTCTGCCGTTCTTCTATTCGAAGAACCACAAGACCGAATCGACGCAGGCCGGACTTCTGCCGCTGTTTGCATTTGGCAAGAGCCGCGATACGACCTGGGCGACGACTCCGCTTGGCTTCTTCTACAAAGACGAAAAGGCGACGCGCGCGGCGGCGCTGCTGTTCTATGCGGATCTGCGCAAGGATCGCGACGACTTCGGCGTCTTCCCGCTGTGGTTTTACACCCGACGAGACACCGCGCATGCGCTGTACGTCCTGCCGTTCTTTTATCACTCGCATGATGCGGCGCGCAGTCGTTCGCTGACGGTGCTCGGACCGCTGTTCTTTGGACGCAAAGGCCAGGGAACCTACGGCGGATTTTTGCCGCTGTTCTACGGAGCGAACGATGGAGACGGCTCGTATCGCTTCATGGCGCTGCCGCTTGTGTACTTTTCGCACCGCGCGGGAAATGCCCCGGAAAACTGGCTGGTTACGCCGCTGTTTGGTGTGAACAAGAACCCGGTTGGTTATCGCTTCTGGATCGGACCGCTGTACGTGCGTCGTCAAGATCCGGTGACGAGCGCGGCGCTGTTCCCGCTGTTCTATTACAGCCGCGACGACAAGGCGAAGACGGAGACGAGCTTTGTGCTGCCGCTGTGGCTGCGAACCAGCTCTCCGGCGCGCAGCTTGACGATGGTGACGCCGCTGTTTTGGCATGAGCGAACGCTGATGCGGCGGATCTCGGTGCTGTTCCCGCTGCTGCTGGATGTTCAGCATCTGCACTCGGATCGGCTGACGGCGGCGGGTCCGGTGATTCCGCTGTTTGTGCGCTACGCCGACTACGCAAACAAGACGACGAGCTGGGTGTTTCCGCCGATTTTGACCTACGTCAAGCGTCGCGCCGACGGCTATCACAACGCGGTGGTGTTCCCGCTTTTGTGGCACTTCGGAGGCAAAGATCGCTCGACGACGGTGCTGTTCCCGCTGTTCTACCATGTGCGTCGTCCGGCGACGCTGTTTACGGCGCTGCTGCCTTTCTATGCCTACTCTCGGGACGAGCACAACACGCGCTCGCTGTTCATTCCGCCGCTGCTCACCTGGGCGCGCGACTATGAAGACGGCAGCCGTGATCGCGTGGTGTTCCCGCTGATCTGGCACTTCAAGCGTCCGAAGCAGACGACGACGGTGTTCTTCCCAATCGGCGCGCACTGGAGCAACGCCAAAGGTCACTACACGCTGGTGCTCAACAGCTACTACTACAAGGGCATCGGCGAGCGAGCGGGCGCATATCGCTTCGAGTTCTGGCCGCTGTTCCACGTCGGACGTCCGCGCGCGGGCGATTTGGAGTGGAGCATCCTGTCGGGCTTTGTGGGCTACTCGCGAGACGGCATTCGGCGCACACTGCGCTTGCTGTGGGGCGTGTTCATTCCGCTAGAGCCCGTCGGTGCGCGGGCCTCGTGGTACGGCGCAAGCTGGCGCATGGCTTCCGACCGCTAGAACCTTTCCTTCCTTTCCCTTTCCAATCAGCGATGGCAACGCGGGCTCGGCTGTTTGTTCCCCAAGAAAAGCTAGGTCCGCTCGTGGTTCTCGACGGGGCCGAGCATCACTATTTGGTGCATGTGCTGCGGCTACGGCCCGGTGCGCAGGTGACGCTGCTCGACGGACAAGGAAGTCAAGCGGACGCGCTCGTCACGGAAGTCGCAGAGCACGTCATCACGCTGTCGGCTTCGCCCGTCGTACGCGCATCGTGTGATCCGGTGCAGCTGTGGCTCCTGTGCGGGCTGCTCAAAGGCGACAAGCAGGACTTTGTGATCCAAAAAGCGACCGAGCTGGGCGTGCATCACATCGTGCCGGTGAAGTGTCAGTACAGCGTGGTGCAAGTGTCCGACGACAAAGCGGATGCCAAGCGTCGGCGCTGGCTGGAGATCGCTCGTCACGCAGCGCAGCAGTGTCGTCGTCCCGATGTGCCGACGGTGTCGGTGCCGCTGTCGTTGGCCGATGCGCTGTCGCAAGCGGAAGGACAGAAGCTCCTGCTGTTTGAGGGCTCGGCGCCACCGCTTGGGCAGGTTCTGGATTCGCGCACCAACGCCGACAGTCCCCGCGCGGTCAGTATGCTGATTGGTCCTGAAGGCGGCTTACACAAAGACGAAGTTGCGCTGGCTACGGAGCAGGGTTTTTCCGTCGTGAGCCTGGGTCCGCGCATCCTGCGTGCCGAAACGGCGGTTGTCGCGACGCTGGCGGTCGTGTCTCATCATCTGCATCTACAAGGAGCTTCCCTTGATCCGTCCAAGTGAGCTGTTCATTGTCGGCTTTCATGGTCCCAAGCTGCCGGAGCCGCTCTCGCAGCGGTTTGTGCGCGGAGACTTCGCCGGGCTGATCTTCTTTCGGCGCAACTTTACGGCTCCTGATGAGGCGCTCGCGATTGGCGAAGACGTGGCGCAGGTGATAGGCGGCTATCGCGCAGACCTTTTGCCGCCGGTGCTAGCGATCGATCACGAAGGCGGACGGGTGCAGCGGCTGCGCGGTCAGGTCACGGTGTGGCCGCCGATGATGAACCTGGCCGACAAGCCGCCGGAGCTGGCGGAATCAGTCGGTCGCGCGATGGGCCTAGAGCTGTCTGCGCTCGGCTTCAACGTGAGCTTTGCGCCTGTGCTCGATGTTCACACCAATCCCGACAATCCCATCATTGGCGATCGCGCGTTTGGGACCAATCCCAGCGCAGCGGCGGATCGCGCGCTGCACTACCTGCGCGGCCTGGAGTCGGTTGCCGGTCTGCGCGGCTGCGGCAAGCACTATCCCGGTCATGGCGATACCGAGACGGACTCTCACCTGACGCTGCCGGTGGTGCGACGCGACATGCAGACGCTCGAAGCGGTCGAGCTGGTTCCGTTTCAGCGTGCCATCGAAGCAGGGATCGGCATGCTGATGACCGCGCATGTGGTCTATCCAGCGGTGGACGCGCGCCCGGCGACCTTGTCGAAGGTGTGGCTCCACGACATCTTGCGCCGCCGGTTTGGCTACCAAGGCCTGGTGGTGTCCGATGATCTGGACATGAAGGCGGTGACTGCGGAGCAGCTTGGGCTCGCGGATGACAGCGGCGTGGTGGTGGAAAGCCTCCTTGCGGGCTGTGACGCCTTTTTGTTCTGTCAGGAACCGGAGCGACTGGCGCGTGCAGAAGAAGCGCTCACGTACGCGGCAGAGCGCAGCTCGCAGGTGCGGGATCGCTTGGCGGAAAGTGCGGCGCGACTGGCGACGTTCCGGCGCACGCTTTCCTATGGACAGCCGAGCCGCGAGCGACTACAGCAGTTCCCGTTTTCAGAACACTTGCGTCTGCGTGAGCAAGTCTTACGGTGACGCCGGCTGCTGGGACTTCGGGACACACAAAACCCTGAGCCGCTGCGCAGACTTGGCGTCTGTCTCTTGACGAAGAGGGATTCTAGTGGCTCGAATCGTAGCAAGCCTTAGCCGACGGACAATCGCATGAACACAGAGCACGCGATCGTAAAGAGCTACGTCGCTGCCCATCAACCCGTTACGCAAGAGCTGCAGGCGGTTCTCTCGGTGAGTGAGGGACAAGTTCCTGCGGATCTACGCGGCGTCCTGTTTCGCAACGGACCAGGACGGTTTGCCAGCAACGGACAGACGTACGGACACCTCATCGATGGCGATGGCATGGTGGTCCGATTCGCAATTGGCTCGACCGGACCCGACGGACAGCCGTGCATTCGCTACCGCAACAGCTATGTCCGCACCACTGAGTTTGTGTACGAGCAGCGCGCAGGAAGACTCCTGTATCGCAACTTTGGCACCAATCGATCGGGCGGCTTCTTTGGGAACTTCTTCCGAACGCACCTAAAAAACGTCGCCAACACCAGCGTCATCTATCACCACGGTCGTCTGTTTGCGCTGTGGGAAGGGGGACTTCCGCACCTGCTGGATCCGGTGACGCTCGACACGCTGGAACGCTATGACTTCTTCGGTGCGCTCAAGAATCGGGGCCCTTTGCTCGAGCGTGTGATGATGCCGGAGCTGCCGTTTTCCGCGCATCCCAAGGTCGATCCGCAGACCGGCGATCTGTATAACTTCGGACTGTATCTGGGACCGAATCCGAAGATCCTCCTATACACGATTCGATCCGGTGTTGCGCTGACGGTGACGCGAGAAATTCCGCTGGCCGCTCCGCAGCTTGCACATGACTTTTTGCTGACCCCAAACTGGCAGATTCTGTTTCTCTTTCCGGTCTCTGTGCGGATGCTTCCTACGCTGATGGGAAAGCCTCCGCTTGGTGCGGTTCAGGAAATCGAAGGCGGAGTGACGCGCATCCTGCTGATTCCGCGTGATGGCGGTCCGGTGCGAGAGTTTCAAGCGTCGCCGTGCTTTGTGCTGCACTTTGTGAATGCGTACGAAGACGAAAACGGCTGCGTGGTCGTCGATGGCTGTCGGCAAGAGCGCTTTCCTGACGCACCACGACCGGGAGAGCTGCTCGCCGGACACATCTCGGACATTCCGCACGTTCAGCTTACGCGCTATCGCATCGATCCGAAGGCAGAAGATGGCAGCGAAGTGACCGAGTCTTCACTCGGTGGATACTCATCCGAGCTGCCGCGTGTGCATCCGAGTCGTGAAGGCTTTCCCTATCGCTATGCGTACACGGTTTCGGCGACTCCGTTTGCGCCGCACGGACTGTTTTCCGCGATTGCACGCATTGATGTCGACACCCAGCAGACGCTGCTGCGTGACTTTGCGCCAGGCATTCCGGGTGAGCCCGTGATGGTTCCGCGTCCCGGTAGCAGCGACGAGACTGATGGCTGGATCCTGACCGTGGTCTATCACGGCAGTGCGCATCGCTCTGCGCTCTACATCTTGGATGCGCGCGATCTGTCTACGGTCTGCGTGGCCGAGCTTCCGCATCACATTCCGCCTGGATTTCACGGCAACTGGGTGTCTTCGCCCGACTGTCCGCCCGGCTGGAGTTCCTAAGTCCGTCGCTGTGTTTCGCTCCATATGAAGCAGATGAAATGCCTCATATAGAGCGAGCATACGAGCTGCGCTGAGCGTGTCTCCATATGAAGCAGATAAAATGCCTCATATGGAGCGGTCTAGGCTGATCCTATGTGCGGGTCTATCTTCCAGCAATAAGAGGCATTTGATAGGACTCTTATCGCAGGGATGCCGGATGATCGGTGCTGGGAACTGCGGACCACGACGAGGGATAGATCACGTACGCGGTGCGATGTGAGTGTGACCACGCCGCTTCAAGCGCCGCGCGCGGATAGACAAGCTGCACCGATTCATTGTCCTTCGCTGCGGGGTCGTTTACGATCACGTCGCCGTTTTTGTCAAAGCCACGCACGACGATCAGGTGTCCGTTGGTCTTGCTGATCGGCGCGCCGGGAAGCTCTCCCGCTTTGAACGCGATGCTGATGATGAGCGGAATCCCTGCTTTGATCCACGATGCCGCATGCGCAAAGGAATAGAAGCGCGTGATGTAGCCGGTGAGTCCGAGCGTGCTGGCATACGCAGTGTTAAACGGCCAGTTTCCGGTTCCTTTGTACACCCAGTCATAACAAGCGATCGCAGCGTCGGGAACGGACTGATTCCATTTCGGTTCCTTTTGGACCTGCGCAAAGTATTCCATCACCATGCTGGTGGACGTAGGACTGCACCAGACTTCGCCACCGCCTCCGTACTGCTGGTATTCCGGTTTTTTGTACTCGGCCAGCTCTTGCGAGCGCTGCGGAACGGTCAAGTTGGTTCCGTACACGCTGGGATCGGGGGTCATGGCGGGATAGGTCGGAAGCTCTCTGGAAGCAACCGCTGCAATCAGACTGACCGTCGGAGAGTTCGTTCCACTTGCACTAAACAGCGTGGCCGCAAGCTGATAGGAAGTCGCGGTCTTTTGGTTGCGTAGCTCCAGCGTATCGACGTTCACATAACCGGTGTCATCGGCTGCAACCTTGACGCTGTGGCGCTTGATTGTGGCGGGATCACTGCCCCAGATCGGGAGTCTGTACCACTTGCTCCAGCCGCTTTCGAGCTTGACGCGGACCCGAAGCTGAAGCCACGTTCCCGTCGGTGTGATTGCATTCCAAGATGCTATCAAGTGATCGATCGGTGCGCGCAATCGAACTTCCGGTGACAGCATCGTTCCGTAATAAAACGATCCGCCATTGTAATAACTTACGCCGGTTGGGAGTCCGCTCGGCATCGGATCGGACCCGAAACACAGTCCACTTGTGGCATCAAAGCGCGCGGCTCCACCGTCGATGTCATCGCTTGCGCAGGTGAGCATTCCGTTCTTTTGTGGGGACAGCTCGATCTTGGCGCGATCGCTTCCTGCGGAAGTGGAAACAGAGACTCCGCTCGTGGTCCAGGCAGAAAAATCGACCGCCGTTTTTTGAACCCAGGTGTGGTTGTAGGAAGCGGTCAGATCGATCGCTGGCAGCGTCGGAAGCTCGGTTCCATTTGTGGGCGGAAGCGTAACCTGCGGATCGGCAGAAGTCGCATGCGTACACGCAGACAGACACAGCAGGACAGACACCAAAGAGACTCGACGGCAGGTCATGGTAGTCCTTTTTTGGCAAAGGGAAGGAGCCGCAAGCGGCGGTTTGTGCGGCATCATATCGGGCGACGGCCAGACGTAAAGCGACATGCGCGCGGCCATCACGCGGGAGGAGGATGGTGGAAGCGGAAACAAGCTCGGCAGACGCAGCAGACGAGACCGTGAGCGCCTGGGATCAGCCTGAAAACGCGGTGGCCTATGCTCGGTTTTGTGCGGAATCGGACTATTACCGCAGCGTCAGCGAGGCGCTGGTGAAGGCCGCGCAGCTTTCGTTGGGGGAGCGCGTCTGTGACCTGGGCTGCGGAACGGGACAGACGCTGTCTGCGATTGCGGGTGCGCTGGGACGCGGTGCGTGCGTGGTGGCAGTCGATCCGGCGCGCGCGATGCTTTCCTATGCGCAGAACTCACAGCGCTTGCCCGGTGTCTCGTTTGTGCTGGGAACCAGTCGTCGTCTTCCTTCGCTGCGAGGAGCGTCGGGCTTTGATGCGGTGCTGTGCTCGTCGGCGGCGTGGCTGCATCCGAGTCGGGATGAGCTGCTTTCGGACGTGTTTCAGTCGCTGTCTGGGCGTGGACGCTTGGCGCTGTCGATCCCAAGCGAGTTCGTCGGTGAGTCGAGTCACCTGATCGAGCCAACGGCGCAGCGCTTTGTGACCTTGCTTTCGTCGCTGCGAACTGAGCTGGGAATCGGGCAGGCGGCTGTCACTCCGTCCGTCGAGCCTTCGCTGCGCGTGCGCGATGCGTTTTCGCTTCACGCGTGGCTGGATGCGCTGTCGAACGCGGGCTTTTCGCGCGTCGAGGTATCGGTTCATCCGTTTGAGATGCCCGTCCGTGACTGGGCCGCGCATCTGGCGATTCCGGCGGTGCTATCGGGTCTGCTGCCGCACGCTTCCGACGATCAGCGACGGCAGTTTGTGAATCAGCTCTCGCAGCGCTGTGACCAAGACGCGCGAGCGGCCCGACCATGGCACCTGCTCGTCGCGTGGCGAGTGTAAGCGCAGCTTCCCGTCGGAAAGCTCAGCAATCGTGCGACAACGTGGGCGGACATCGGGCTGCTTGCTTCCCGTTTCGTGGGGAACGTAGTAGGTTCGTCCGACCATGACCTCGTCCGCTCCTCCTCTTGACGTTGCCGAGACGCTTGCAGGCAAGCGTGTTCTGTTTATTGGCGGTACCGGCTTCGTCGGCAAAGTGACGATGTCGATGCTGCTGTGTAAGTATCCGCAGCTCGGCAAGCTGTATGCGCTGGTGCGTCCCGGCTCGGGCTACACCGCCGAGACGCGGTTTTTCCAAAAGATTGCCAAGTCGCGTCCGTTCGATCCGGTGTGGCAGACCTTTGGCGGGGCCACCGAGCAGCATCTGCGCGAAAAGGTGGTGCCACTCGCCGGAGACGTATCGCGTGTGAACGTCGGTCTGTCGGATGCGGACCTGGCGCTTTTGACCAAAGACGGGCCGCTTGATGCGATCTTGAACTCGGCGGGACTGGTGTCGTTTAATCCGTCGCTGGAATCGGCGCTGCGGATCAACGTCCACGGTGTGCGCTACGTGATGGATCTGGCGCGTGCGACGGGGGCCAAAGTGGTTCACGTCTCGACCTGTTTCGTAGCGGGACGACGCGAAGGCGAGGTCTGGGAAGACGAGCAGCTCATCGGGTACTTTCCGCGTCGACCAGGGCACTCGCGGTCGGACTCGGCGGGATCGGCGCTGCGCAAGGGCGACTTCGACCCGGAAGCCGAGATTGCCGACTGTGAGCGCCTGATTGAACAGACGCGAGCGCGGGCCGACGATCGGGCGCACCTGTCGATGTTCCGTGACCAAGGCGCGGATCGACTGCGTCAAGAAGGCCGCGATCCCGACGATGAGCGGCACCTCAAAGCGGCGCTTCAGCGTGAAAAGAAGACCTGGACGGCAGAGCGTCTGACCGAGCTGGGCATGGAGCGCGCGCAGCACTGGGGCTTTACCAACACCTACACGTACACCAAGAGCATCGGCGATCAGCTGTGTGCGCTGGCGGCGCTGCCCGAGTCCGAGCGCAAAGACGGCAAAAAGCCGGTGCGTGTCTCGATTGTTCGTCCCGCGATCGTCGAGTCGGCGGTGAGCTATCCGTTCCCCGGCTGGAACGAAGGCTTTAACACCACCGCGCCGCTCATCTTTATGGTCTTAAAAGGCCACATTCAGGTTCCGGCGTCGCTCGGTACGATCCTGGATCTGATCCCAGTTGATATGGTTGCGTCGGGAACGATTGCGGCGCTGGCTGCGACGATTGCCGAGAGAAACGAGCTGATTTATCACCTGGGCTCGAGCGACAGTAGCCCGCTGCGGATGCCGCGCGCCGTCGAGCTAACGGGTCTGTACAAGCGTCGTCACTTCCGCGCCAAGCTCGACGCGGGCGTGGGTGATCCGGTGATGAATCGGGTGCGCTCGCGAATGGAGTCGGTTCCCGTCAGCAAGGCGCGCTATCAGTATCTGAGCGTGCCGCTTCTGCGCGGGGTGGCGGAAGCTGCGTCGGGACTGATTGGCGATGCGCTCGACAAGATGTGGGGCATGCCGCGTCTGACGGCGCTCGGTGAGCGGGCGCGCGAAAAGCTGGATGCGACGGCGCAGCTTGCCAAGCAAGGCGAGTCGATCTTCGACCTGTTTTTGCCGTTTGTGCACGACAACGCGCCGATCTTCCGCACCGACAACACGCGACGGCTGTACGAAAGCCTGACGCCGCACGATCAGACGATCCTGCGCTGGGTGCCCGAGACCATCAACTGGCGCGAGTACATGCTGGATGTCCACATTCCGGGTCTGGAAAAGTGGATCTTCCCGTCGCTCGATGAAGAGTTCCAAGCGCGTGCCAAGGCGGTCTACACCTATCGCGACCTGCTGGAAATGCTGGAGTCGGCGGCGAAAGCGTATCGAGGCCGAACCGCGATGCGGATGCTGCCTCCGCTCGATGCCGACGGAGAGCCGGTGGGCTACGGTCAGCGCTATACCTATCGCGACTTGAGCGAGCGCTCGGCGCGGGTGTCGCTGACGCTGCGACGGCTGGGGCTGCCGGTCTCGGGCAAGGTGCTGCTGATGTCCGAAAACCGTCCCGAGTGGGCGATTTCGTACTTTGGCATCTTGAAGTCAGCCGCCGTGGTGGTTCCCGTCGACAAAGAAGCGACGCTCGACGAAGTGCTGAACATCTGTCGCTGGGCCGATGTCTACGCGGCGATTGTGTCGGACAAGGTGGCGGCGCGGATTGACATCCGAGGCGCGCTGGCGCAGTCGATGCCGCAGGTCAAGGTGCTGCGCTTCGACGAAGTGCTCGGTGGAGAGACGGAGCACGCGCTTGTCCCGGCGAGCAGCCTGCCTGCAATTACGCTGTCGGGTCGCGCTGAGGAGATGGCGTCGCTCATCTTTACGTCGGGTACGACGGGTCGTCCGAAGGGCGTCATGCTGTCGCATCGCAACTTCACGTCGCTGCTGTCGAAGATGGGTGGCGTGTTCGATGTCGATAAGCACGACGGACTTCTGTCGGTGCTGCCGCTGCATCACACCTTCGAGTTTTCCGCCGGTCTGCTGATGCCGATGTCACGCGGCGCGCAGATTGCGTACCTGCCGGAAGTGAACGCGGACGCGCTTCAGAATGCGTTTGCGTCGACGCACATCACCGGAATGGTCGGTGTTCCGGCGCTGTATCAGCTCTTGTATCGGCGGATTACCAAGCAGATCTCGGATCGGCTGCCGTCGCGAGCGGTGCCGTGGATTCTGCGACTGCTCGAGCGACTGTATGACCTGACGCGATCGATTCGTGAGCGGTCGCGCAAGTCGCTGGGCTTTGAGCTGAACCTGCCGCGCGCGCTGTTTTTCCCGGTTCACAGTCGGTTTGGCGGCAAGCTGCGGCTGCTCATCAGCGGTGGTTCGGCGCTGCCCGTCGAGACGATGAAAGAGTTCCGAGGCCTGGGCTTCAACCTGTATGAAGGCTACGGCATGACGGAAAGCTCGCCGGTTCTGACGGTGACGCGACCGGGAACGCAGCTTCTGCTCGGCAGCGTCGGTGAAGCACTACCCGGCGTCGATGTGAAGATCCACGAACCGGATGCGAGCGGCGTCGGAGAAGTCATCGCTTCGGGTCCGAACGTGATGCTCGGGTATTACAACGATCCAGAGCTGACCGCCGAGACGATCAAAAACGGCTATCTGCACACGGGTGACTTGGGCCGCACCGACGGAAAGGGCCACCTGTATATCGTCGGACGCAAGAAGGACGTGATCATCGGTCTCAACGGTGAAAACGTCTATCCCGACGAGCTGGAAGAGCGCTATCGCGAGTCGCCGTTTATCAAAGAGCTGTGCGTCGTCGGTCTTCCCGAGGCCGAGCTAAAAGACAATCCGTCGCCGGATGACAAGGGCGAAGCGGTGGCGTGCTTGGTGGTTCCGGCCTATGACGCGCCTCAGTCGGAAGGTCTGTCGCGCGAAGACGTGCGCGAAAAGGTGCGCGAGCACATGCGTCAGGTGTCGGGCAAGCTGTCGGTGGCCAAGCGGGTGAAGATCCTGCATCTCACCGACCTGGAACTGCCCAAGACCGCGACGCGCAAGGTCAAGCGCAAGCTGGTGGTCGAAGAGCTGCGTCGGCTGGAACGAACGCGCCGACAAGCGCAAGCCGAGGTGCAGAGCGGCGGAACGCAGTCGGCGGGGGACTGGCTGCTGAACCTGTTGGCGGATGTGACGGGCAAGCCGCGATCGTCGGTGCGTCCAGAGTCGACGATGCAAGAGCTGGGGCTCGATTCGCTGTCGTTTGCGGAGCTGGGCGTTGCGCTGGAAGCAGCGGGCGTGCAGGTGCCGGAAAACGCCGACATCACCGGCATCGTCAGCGTGCCCGAGCTGCAAAAGACGATTGCGCAGTGGGGACGACGCAAGCCGCAAAAAGACGAAAAGAAGGATCAGCCGAAGAAAAAGAAGAAGAAAGCCGACAGCGAGAGCACCGACGATCGCTTGGTGCTGCCGCGCTGGCTGGTGCGGGCGGGAAATCACGGGCTCAACGTCGGTCAGCGGGCGCTGTACGAGCGAGTGCTCAAGACACGCGTCACCGGCAAAGCGTATCTGCCTGCGTCGCGGCAGTTTATCGTCGCGGCGAACCACTCCAGTCACTTGGACATGGGCCTTGTCAAGCATGCGCTCGGCGACTGGGGCGATCGGCTGGTGGCGCTGGCGGCGAAGGACTACTTCTTCGACGATCCGCTCAAGCGGGTGTACTTCGAAAACTTCACGAACCTGATTCCGATGGATCGGACGGGATCGCTGCGAGAGTCTCTGCGGCTGGCGGCGCGTGTCATCGAAGACGGCTACGTGCTGCTCATCTTCCCCGAAGGAACGCGCAGTGAAACGGGGCTGATGCAGCCGTTCAAAGCGTCGATTGGCTATCTGGCGCTGCATCACAAGATCGACGTGCTGCCGATGTATCTGGAAGGGACGCACGACGCGATGCCGAAGGGAAATGTGCTGCCCAAGCAAGGCACGTCGGTGTCGGCGCACATCGGTCCGGTGCTGACGTTCGAGAGCCTTCAGCAAGCGGTCGCGAAGGTGCCGCGTACCGAACAAAACCGGGAAGCGGCGCGGCTCGTCGAAGTGGCGGTGCGCAAGCTGGCCCCGGAAGGTCCAAACCGCAAGATGCCGACGGAATAGCGTCGGCGCAGTCGGGCATACACGGAGCCGCACACGGACGAGTCGCTTGGGTCCGTGCGCTCCGTCGCTGCGTTAGAACTTCACCTTCAGCTTCGCGCCCTTCTTTTTCACCTTGATGGACTTTTCGCGCAGCTCGTCGGACGTCGGGCTGAGGAATCCCAAGGTGTACTTGCCGGGCTGGAGCATCAGCTCTTCCGTCGGACAAGTCAGGCCGCTGTCGTTTCCATCGACGAGGATGCGCAGCGTGCCTTCGGTCTTGCACTTGACCTTGACCGCCGCACTTCCGCTGACATCGTCGGGGAGCGCGGCTTTGACCAGCTTGGCGGAGATGTTCTGACCGCCGCTCGCTTCTTGCCGCAGGAACTTGTACGCGTCGGCGACCAGCACCAGCTTGTGCGTACCGGGCTTGACCTTGAGCTTGAGCGGCGACTTGCCTTTGGCTTCTCCGTCGAGATAGACCGAAGCCACAGGCGTGCTGTCGACTTGGATCTCATCGCTCGGGGTCTTGGCGACGACGGGCTCGGTGCTGGTTGCCATCGCGTCGCTGGTTCCACCGTCGCTGACGCTGACTGATCCGCTGGATCCTTTGCCAATGATCGCAAACATCGCGACGCTGGCGACGAGCGCTGCACCCAGACCAATTGCGATCAGCGCTGGCGTGCCGAGCTTCTTCGGTTCCTCGACGGGCGGAGTCGATGACTCGACGGGACTGGCGGCCTGACTGACCGATGCGGCGGGCGCTCCGGCGGCAGCCAAGTCTTGCTCGGACACCGGCGGAAGGTCTGGCTGCGAGTAGTTTCCCGTCGAGTCGAGCGCGGGATTTTCTTCGAGAACCTCTGCTGCATCGATCGTCGAGGGATCGGCTGCCTGCGCCGCTGCTGCGTCGGCTTTGAGCTGAGCCGCTGCCGCATCGAGCTTGAACTGATCGGTGGGCTCGTCGCCAACAGCCTTGGATGGCTCTGCCGTTCGTCGCGGACTGGCCTTGCCCATTGGCTTCATCGCCGGGTTGGTCTCGGTGACAGAGATCTCGTCGGCTTCCGGGAGAGCGGGCGTGGACTGTCGTCGCTGCTTGGCGGCGGCAAAAATTCGATTGGAGGTGTCGTTGCTGCTGGCGACTTCCGCTGCGGCGGTATCGACATCGGCAGTGGGCGTGACGGCAGACGAGGGTGAGCCCGCCATGCCCGATCCAAACGCCGCACGCGGATTGATCGATACCGGGCTCCCGACGGGCTTGGCATCGGTCAGCGACTGCGCCGGATCTTTTGCCGCGTCTTTGGCCGGTTCTTTGCTTGGCTTGGCTGCATCGCCCGGTTTTCCGACGGCAATTCGCATGCTCGGCGGTGGCGGAAGCGGCTCGGCGCTGGATCTGTCGCTCGTCGTCACTGGCTGCGGAACGGTGTCGCCCGCCAATTCATAGAGCTGTCCAAAGCGCTGAAGCTGTGCCTTTGCTGCGTCGGTGACGCGGATCGCATCGAGTCGCGAGATCAGCTCCACGATGTTGGACAGCCGCTGTCCCGCCGTCTTGTCCGTCGCTTTCTGACACAGCGCATCCAGCGCTTGCAGGGCCGCTTTCGACTCTGCCGTCAGCTTGTCCGTCGGACCCAGCCGAACCAGCTCGCGCAGCAGCGTCCCGAGCGCAAACACCTCGCTGCGTGGACCCGGCACGCCACTTTGCACAAGCTCTGGTGCCAAGAAGCCCGCGAGCGGCTTCAGATCACCTTCCAGCTTCCAACCGCCCTGCGGCAGCACCGACCAAAGGCCCAGCTCCGCGACGAGCGCTTCACCGCTTTGATCGATCCACACGCACGACGGACAGAGCAGCCCGTGCATCACGCCGCGCTCTTGCGCCGCCGCCAGCGCCCGTCCAAGCTGCTGTCCAACGAGCGCCACAAGCTGTGGCAGCAGCGCTTTTCCTTCGTCTCCGAGCAGCTCGATTCCCGCCTTGAGCTTGCCGAGATCTGCGAAGCCCACAAACTCGTAGGCGACGAAGAAGTCAGTGCCTTGGCTGCCGAACTCTTCCAGGTGAAGCAGGTTCGCGTGCTGAATTTCAGAGACGCTGCGCAGCGCGGCCTGAAGTCGCAAGTTTGCCGTCGGGTCCTGCGCGAGCAGCGACGCGCCGATCCGATAGACTAGATACTGACGGTCTAGTCCGGCCAGGCCAAAGCGCTTGGCTCGCCACACCTCTCCGACTGGGCTTGATCCGAGTCGCTCGACACAGGTGTAACGCCCGAGCGTGAACGTACGCGATAGCACGGCAAACATGTTACCACGTATCGCTTAGAAAAAATCGTTTGTTAGCTTAATGTTTTTCGACGTTTGAATGAGATCGACCGAGCCTGGCCCCTGCGACCTCTGGCGAGCCGACAGCGGCTCACATCGTCACATCGGTGCGGTGACGACAGTCGACTTCTTGCGGCGAAGACCCATCTGCGGCAGGCGAATCCGAGGCGGCTTCGGCTGCTTGGGCTGCGTAACCTTGCCTCGGACCGGCGGTAGATACGGAATGTTTGGCAGATCGACCGGCGTCGGCTCGGCCAGATCATCGATGCCAACCTGCGACAGGTACGACGCCTGCGCGCTCTTGGAAAAGTCGCCGCTCACGAAGTACTCGTACGACAGTGTCGTCAGCTTGCCGAGTCGTCGCTCCGCCGCTGCGTAGAACTCCCGGGTGTCAAACTCGGTGTTCACAAAGTAGCGCTCGCGCAGCGCGTCGGTTCGCGTCTTTTGGCTGTGCTTGGCCACCCACGGCGTCGACAAAAGCAGGCCAAACTGACGGAAGTTGCGCACCCACTTGCTAAACTGCACTTCCGACGGAGCCGAGCCGTACGCTTCTCGGAACGCACTGCTCATCAGATCGAGGATCGGCTGCTCGATCTTGAGCGACAGCGACGTGCCTCGCTTGGTGATGCGGCAGCGCTCGGCAAACGCGGGCGTTCCGATCTGATCGTCGCCGAGTCGCCACAAGTGGATAAACAGCGCGTGATACTTTTCCGTCAGACGGTGATGCGTGCTTTCGTGACCGCCGTGACGCAGCACATCGCGACGCGCGCAGTAGTTCACGAGCGGATGCATCGACAGATCGATCGCACAGTGCGAAAGCAGTCCGCCGATGAGCGCCAGTCGCTCTTGTTCCGTCAGACCCGCGACGGTACGTGCCGCGCGAATGTACGACGCCACCAAGCGATCGGGATGCACCGAGTGCAGACGATAACCCCACGGCTCATCGAGCGCTTGCGCACCGAGTCCGTAGCGAACCGCCTCGAACACCATCGGTGCGTAGTAATAGGGCAGATCGTGAAAGATCGAACCGAGACGCGCGTAAACCGGCTCGGCGGCACACGCTCGTCGCATCGCGGGCGGAACGAGCGGATTGTGCTGAACAAGATCGCCGAAAGTTAAGTGAAGCTGCGGCGCAGGCATGCGCACGATTCTATCAGCACACACTCACTTCAGCGTGGCGATCTCCGTCGCGTATTGACGATGATGACCCGACCAGTTGGGCAAGCGTGCGCAAGCACTGGGACATTTCCGAGTGAGCCAATGCTGACGTAACGGCAGCCCACACGGTCATCAGGCGGCAGGACGAGCAGATCCATCGGTCAGGTTGCGATAGCAGACCACACGGTTTCGACCTTGGTGCTTGGCGGCGTAGAGCGCGGCGTCGGCATGCGCGATCAGCTCGGTGGTGCTACGACCATCGCCGGGAAACGTCGCCAGCCCGAGCGACAGCGTGCAGTGAAATGGACCTTTTTCCGACGACAGCGGCATTCGCTCGGCTTCTTGACGGATTCGCTCGGCCAAGAGCTGCGCGCCTTCCAGCTCTGTCGCTTCGAGCAAGATCGCAAACTCTTCCCCGCCATAACGCGCCGCGACATCGACCTTGCGCACCGTATCGCCGAGCAGCCGTCCAATCTGCCGCAGCACTTCGTCGCCGACCAAGTGACCGCGCGTGTCGTTGATCTTCTTGAAGTGGTCGATGTCACACAAGATGAGCGACAGCGTGCGTCCCTGACGATGGGCGCGCTCTCGCATCTCGTCGATCCGCTGCTGGAACGTGCGTCGGTTATAAAGCCCAGTCAGTCCGTCGGTGGTGGCCAGTGCTTCGACCGCTTGATACATCCGTGCGTTGTCGAGCGAGACTGCGATCTGGTTGACCAGCACCTTCAGCAGCGACTGACGCTCGGGGACGGAAGGATCACCTCTGCCCGCGACGACCAGCGTGCCGCGCGGCTTGTTGTGAAGCAGCAGCGGCAGCACCATCAGCCAGGCATAGCCTCGCAGCCGTGTGTGTTCGTCGAAGACTTGGGTATCCGAGCCGTGATCGCGCAGGATTCCACCGACGGGAAGAACCTGCTGATGACGAATCACCAGCGAGCACAAGCCTTCGTTGTCGGCAAAGCGCAGCGCCTTGAGCGGTCCACCGAGTGAAGCATCGCCGCTGACCGACAGAACCTGATGCTGACGCTGCTTGTCGTCGTATTCGGTCAGGGCTGCAAAGTCGAACGGACACAGCTTGGCGACGGCAGACAAGGCAGACTCGGCCACTTCTTCGGGTCGCAGCGCCGCCGATAGAAGTCCCGACGCATAGGCCAGGCTCTGGCTGGCATCGCGACCTTGCTCGACGGAACGAAACACGCGCTCTGACTGAATGCTGCGCAAGATGATCGGCACCGCCGCTCGCAGCGCTTCTTCGTCGTGATGAGCAAACGGATGACTCGGTGCTCCGTCGCGAGCAATGCGATCGACACACAGCGCTCCGCACAGCGCGCCTTCTTCAAACAGCGGCAACACCAGCGCCGCAGCACAGCGAATGCCTTCACCTTCTGCGACGGAATCGGGACGATCGTAATACGCAAGCTGCGCAAGCTTGGGCGCCGTCAGCGACAGCAGCGATCGCGTCTTTTTCACCGTGCCAAGCAGACCGGCGCTCGACGGAACCTGACGCAGCAGCATCAGCGGACTGTCCGTCGAAGCAGCCACCACTTCCAGCATGCTATCGTCGCTGTTTTGCCACAGCACCGCGCAGGTTGTCAGCCCGAGCGCTTGCCGCAGCAGTCCCACCAGCGCGTCGAGGTTCTGACGAACCATCACCACCGCGCTGCGCAGGATCAGTCGCTCTGCGTCGCTGCGATCGATGTGCTCGGCGGTCTTGCGGCTGCCGTGCTCGGTCCACTCAGTCGTCGTCGCCACCAGCGAAGTTTCCGTCAGGTTTAAGCGAAACAGCTCGGCTTGTCGGCTCAGATCATCGATCGCATCAGCGACGCGACGCTTGTGCTCGATCTGCTGACGGAGCAGCTCGCCGCGAAACACCGCTTCTCGCAGGCCCATAAACAGACCGAGCAGCACCAGCGAGCCAAACAGCTCACTTGGCGTGTGTTGTCCCGTCGCGTAGCGAAACAGACCTTCACACAAAAGCGCCAGCACCGACAGCCCGAGCAGCCGCAGTCCGCGATGAAATCCCAGCACCGCAGCGACGAGCGCATAGCGAATCACCGCCGCTTCGCCCCACAGTCCTGAAAGCCACTGCGCCAGCGCGTAACCGAGCACAAGCTGCGCGGCTCCCGTCGCAAGCTGCGCATCGGGAAGCTCGGACAGCGACAGCTTGATGCGACCAGGCCACATCCGATGTGTGAGCAGCCCACACAGCGCGACAAAGCAGACGCCGGCCAGCAGCCCGAGCGAGCCGGTGCCCAGCGTGCGAAATCGTCCGTCCGCCAAAAGCAGCAGCATCGTGCCGATAAGTCCCCACAGCGCCCACCACTTGATGCGACGTGTGACGATGCGTGCGATGTCGTGCAGCCACCTTTCGCCGAGCATTTACTCCACCTTAAACAGCAGCTCGTCGCTGTGGATCAGACCCAGCTCGTCACGCGCGACGCGCTCAATCTCGGTGTCGTCTTCTTGTACGCGCAGCAGCTGAAGCCGAAGCTCGTTGTTTTCCCGACGGAGCTTGTCGTTGCTTTCCATCAGCGAACCCAGCTCGCGACGGAGCTGAACGTGCTGCTGAAGACCGATGCGAACATAGAGCCGATACGGCACATATCCGACGAACGCAGCGACGGACAGTGCCGCCGCGATTCGCAAGGTCCAGACGGTGATCTGCCACGATGGACGGGCTCGTCGTACCGAGGTCGCGACATGTGTTGCGTACATTGTCTCGATCCTTGCGGGAGACGACGGCGATCTCAAATTTTTCGGCGAGCGCTCGGAGCAAGCGAGCTAGTGCAGCGGCAGGTGCTGACGGGCTGCAGCCAAGATCGATCCGTTTTCACAGAGCGTGCGAACGGCCTCGATCTCGACGTGAAGCGGACGATCGTGAATCAGCTCGGGCACCTTGGAACGGACCAGTCGAAACACCGACGACAGCGCGTCCGCAGGCAGAAGCGGCGCACGCAGCGAGATGCCTTGCGTCGCACAGCACAGCTCAATCGCCAGCACGGTACGGACGTTTTCGACGATGCGCTGGAGCTTGTCCGCCGCGTGAACGCCCATCGAGACGTGATCTTCTCGACCCGCCGACGACGGAATCGAATCGACCGACGCGGGATGCGCCAAGATCTTGTTTTCCGACACGAGCGCTGCCGCCGTCACTTGCCCGATCATGTAGCCGGAGTTGAGCCCACTTTCGCGGATCAAAAAGGCGGGCAGTCCCGACGACAAGTGTGGGTTGACGAGCTGCTCGATGCGACGCTCGGAGATGTTGGCCAGCTCGGCGGTCGCAATCCCGGCAAAGTCGAGCGCGAGCGCCACCGGCTGACCGTGAAAGTTGCCACCGCTCACGATGTCGTAGCGCAGCGGCTCGCTTTCGTTCGTCGTGGGCTCGACGAAGATGAGCGGGTTGTCGGTCGCGCTGCGTGTCTCGCTGAGCAGCACGCTGTGCGCATAGCCAATTCCGTCGCGGGACGCGCCATGAACCTGCGGCATGCAGCGCAGTGAGTACGGATCTTGGACTTTTCCACAGTTGCGATGCGACGCGACGATCGGACTGTCGGTGAGCAGCTTTCGCAGGTTTTCGGCGGACAGCGACTGACCCGGCTGCGGACGGGCCGCGTGAATGCGCGGATCAAACGCACGCGGCGTCCCGAGCAGCGCTTCCAGCGACATCGCACCGATGATGTCGGCCAGCGTACAAAGCTCCAGCGCGTCGGCAATCGCCAGCATGCCAATCGAGGTCATGCACTGCGTCCCGTTGATGAGCGCCAGTCCTTCTTTGGCGGCGAGCACAATCGGAGTGATGCCTTCGTCGTCGTGCGCTTGTGCGGCGGTCTTGCGCTGTGCCCGATCGCCGAGCCCGACCTGGACTTCGCCTTCCCCGATCACACCAAGGGTCAGGTGCGCGAGCGGGGCCAAGTCTCCCGATGCACCGACGGAGCCGCGACTGGGCACACAGGGATGAATCTGCCGGTTGAGCAGCTCACACAGGCGCTCTGCGACGAGCAGCCGCACACCACTGTGCCCGAGCGACAAGGTACAGGCGCGCAGCAGCAGCATCCCGCGCACCACCGGAATCGGCAGCAGCGGTCCGACGCCAGCCGCGTGGGAACGCACCAAGTTGTACTGCAGCTCGACGATCTGCTTGGCGGAGATGCGCACGTCGGCCAAAAAGCCAAAGCCGGTGTTGATGCCGTACGCGCTCGGGGCTGCGTCGCCGCCGCTGACCAGCTCATCGACGACGGCACGAGAGCGTGTAATGCGCTGCTTGGCGGCTTCCGACAGCACGACCTTGCGGCCACTTCGACAGATGTCGCGCATGGCTGCCAGATCGAGCACATCGTGGCCTATCTGAAACGGGGTTTCTTGGTCGCGAAGCGAGGTGACAATCGACATAGCGCGCTTCGTAGCACAGAAGATTCATCATTTTCGCGGGTTCCCCCTTGCTCCGCCCCGGCAAGGTGTGGAATCGATCAAGGGGTCCGCTCATCATTGGCCCTAGCACGCCGCTTGGATCCTCTGGCAGGACCGAGACGGCAAGGAGTCCGGTTCATGTCTGTTCACACCGCTCGTCGGAGCAAAGTCACTCACCTCGATCTGCGCAAGATGAAGGAGCAAGGCGAACGCATTGCCATGCTCACTGCCTACGATTACAGCTTTGCGCGGCTGTGCGACCAAGCGGGTACCGATGTGCTGCTCGTCGGTGATTCGCTGGGAATGGTCATTCAAGGCCAGAAAAACACGCTGCCTGTGACGATGGATCACATGATCTATCACTGTCAGGCGGTGGCGCGCGGGGTTGAAGCCGCGACGGGCCGAGCGATGATCGTCGGTGACTTGCCGTTTATGTCGTATCAGTCGGGGCTCGACGAAGCGATGCGCAATGCCGGGCTGCTGCTCAAAGAAGGTCAGGCCGAAGCGGTCAAGCTCGAAGGTGGCGCCGAGTATGCCGAGCTGGTCAGTCGCTTGGTTCGCGTTGGGATTCCGGTGATGGGACACATTGGACTGACGCCGCAGTCGCTGCATGCGCTTGGTGGCTTCAAAGTCCAAGGTCGCGAAGATGCGGCGGCGCAGCGACTGAAAGCCGACGCCCTGGCGCTGGCGGAAGCGGGCTGCTTTTCGCTGGTGCTCGAAGGCATTCCGCAAGAGCTGGGCGCCGAGATCACCGAGTCTTTGTCGATTCCCACCATCGGGATTGGCGCCGGTCCCGAGTGCGACGGTCAAGTGCTGGTCCTCTACGATCTGCTCGGGATGAATGAAGAGTTTCGGCCTCGCTTTGTGAAGCGCTACGAAAACTTCGCGGTTCGCGTGCGCACGGCCATCGACAGCTACATCGGCGAAGTGCGCGGCGGTGAGTTTCCGGGTCCCGAGCACTCGTTTTCACGCGGCGAAAAGAGCAAGGACAAGCCACGCGCACTTGCCGTCGGTGGTGTCGTCGCAGAGTCCGAAGGAAGCCAGCTGGAAGCGGTCGGAGTCGGCTGCATTCCGCTGCGGCCCGTTTCGCAAAAGCCGCAGTAAGGCAGTGTCCCTCTCGCACGCCGAGTCTGGCATGATGAACGAGTAGGAGTGGAGGCTGTGATGGCTGAAGAGACTTCGGTGCGCGAGCTGTCGACTGCGACCTTTGCGGAGTCGTTTGAAAAGCTGCTGCCCGCAATCACCGCAGAGTGGAGCGAGCTGGATCCAGGTGCGCTGTCAAAAACGAGCGGGGATCTGGACAAAGTGATTGCGCTGATTGCCGAGCACACCGCGCACACCAAGACGCTGGTTCGGCGACAGCTGGACGAGCTGTGGCACGTTGTGATGGATCCGCCGCGTCGGCGGGCTCCTTCGACGGCTGGTCGTCGCAGTCACACCGCCGGTGCTCCGCTTCCCCAGACCGCCGATCTCCTGCTGCAAGAGCTGGAAGAGCGCACCGCACAGATCATGCGAGAGATTCGCAACGGCGTGTTTACCGACACCCGCACCAAGGTCAAAGACAACCTGCTGTTTTCGCTGCTCGTGAGCATCGGGCTCGGCTTCATCATCGGCGTGGTCTTTACCGGCTGGAACTTTCAGCGTGGAAAATAACCTGTCTCACGATCTGCACGACGTGACCGATCGCTTGCTGCGTGAGGACGACGACTATCGTGCGCCGCGTGGTTCGGGATCGCGCCTTGTGCGGATTGTGCTGGGACTGTTTTCCGTTCACACCGAAGTCGCCAAGCAGGAGCTTTCCCGTGAGCAAGGACGGCTGCTGTCCGGTCTTCTGTCTCTGTTTATCGGACTGAGCTGTCTGTCGATGCTGATCCTGCTTCTGCAAGGGGTGGGAATCTGGTTCTGTCTTGCGCGGGGTCTGTCGCTCGGTCTGGCGCTGCTCATCATGGCGGGTGTGGATCTGCTGCTCGGGGGACTGTTTCTGCTGCTGGCTCGACGGGCGCTGTCCAGGCCGCTGCTTCCTGAGACGCGCGCGCTGGTTCGACGCACCATCACGGCGATCCTGCCGTAACGCAACCGATGCCTTGCTTTCGCCGATTCCTGTGGGCTGCGTGCTGTCTGCTTCCGCTGCCGCTTTCGCTCCTTTTGGGCTGTCACGGACAGGTGGCTCCGTCGGATTCTTTGACACAAAAAGAGGCAGATCAAATGCCTCATATTGCAGATCGTGAACCCGCTGCTTCCGCGAAGTCAGCGTCCACAACACAAGGAATCAGCCTGGCTTCTGTGTCAGGTACGTGGGACTGGCTGCACAAGAGCGAGTCGCAGCAAGGCGATCTGCGCATCGAGCAAGAGGAGTGGCAGCTGTCCCAAAAAGGACGGAAGCTAAGCGGTCACTATCTGCGACAAGTGACGATGCTATCGCGCGATCAGAAGCCGTATCGCTGCAACGGAATGCTCGGCTTTGTGGTGACATCGCGCGTGCAAGTGGACGGTCAGCGCATCGGCGATCAGATCGATCTGCGAGAGCTGTCTGTGGAAAAGGAGCAGAGTCCGTGTGACGATACGATTCCGCCGCTGCGGAGCTATCAAGGACTGCTGCAAGGGGATCGCTTGCTGCTTCAGTTTCCAGGTGGTTCGGAGCAGCTTGTTTATCGAACATCGGAGCGGGTGGTGTCTCCTCTGACTCCGATGGAAGGGGGCGGGCGCGAAGTGCTCACCGATGCGGAGCGGAACCTCGGCGGAGTCTGGGACTGGCAGACGGAAGCGAAGGTTTCCACCGACGGAGAAGGCGATCTTCACAGCGAAAAGGAAGAGTGGCATCTGGTCGATCTGGACGGCAAGCTCGCGGGCTACTTTGATCGGGTGGTCGAGCGTCGCAGGCTGCGCGGTGTGTTTCCGTGTACCGGATCGCAGGTGATGCGATCGCAGACGCGCTACACGCTGCGTGGACGACGGACTGGCGAACAGCTCTTCCTAAACGAAGTGGACTACAAGAGCGAGCCGAGTCCGTGCGAAAACGGCGGACGCAGGCTGGATTCCTATCGCGGTACGCTGCTTCCTTTGGGCCAGCTTCTTTTGGAATGGAGCGGCGGACAGCAGATCCTGCGGAGACGATCGAGCGAGCGAAAGCCGTAAATCAGCGCGCGGACAAAGTAACGCTGTTGCTTTGCGGTGCGATTTTTATAATCGCGCCATGATGAGCGAGAAAAGTCAGCGGCGTGTAGCTCGTTTCTGGTTGCTTGGTGTTGGCTGTTCCGTCGGTGTCGCGCTGTGGATGACCGGCCTTGTCGGAGGCTGCGGTCCAGCGGGCTCGGACGCTCCGGTGATGGAATCCGATCCGATGATCGATGCCAGCACAGAGACGCCCGATCAGGCTTCTGTGATGGATGCAGCGAGTCCCGATCTGGCGATGGCTGTGGGCTGTACCGGAAAGTCCGCGATGACTGCGGGCACCGTGACCAAAAAGCTTACGTCGGGAGGGAAAGAGCGAACCTATCTGCTGCACATTCCGACCGGCTACGATCCCCGCAAGCCCACGTCGCTGGTGTTTGCGTTTCATGGACTGTCGGACAAAGCGCCAGCGTTTCTCAAAGGAATCAACTTAGAGAGTGAAGCGGACAAGCGGAACATGATCGCGATTGCTCCGCAGGGACTTGGGGTTGTCGCGGGCTGGAATGCGGGCAACTGCTGCGGAGAGCCGCAGCTCTTTAAGATCGATGATGTGGCGTTTGTGCGCGACATGATCGACGCCACCAAGAAAGAGCTGTGCGTCGATGAAAAGCGCATTTATGCGATGGGATTTTCAAACGGCGGAATGTTTTCCCATCGGCTCGCGTGTGAGCTGTCCGGTGTGATCTCTGCGGTGGGTCCGGTGTCCGGCACGCTGATGTTTCCGACCTGCAAGCCCGATCGCGCGGTGTCGATCTATCACATTCACGGAAACGCTGATCCGGTGGTCGGCTACGACGGTGGTGGCAGCGGTGGGTTTCCCAAAGTAAAAGATGTGATTGCGCAGTGGGCGCAGCGTGATGGCTGTATGGGAATGCCGCAGCAGGTGTTTCAGATGGGAAGTGCGACGTGTGATTCCTATAAGACCTGCGCGGAAGGATCGGAAGTGACGCTGTGTACGATCGACAAGGGACAGCACACCTGGCCGGGCTCTGATGGGAACAAAGATCTGGCTGCGACACCGACGCTGCTGGATTATTTTTTGCGTCACTCGCGCTAACGGACACGCGACAAACGGAATCGTCACCTAAAGGAGTCCGGCGATCATGAGCGCTGCGTATCAGTACACGGATGAAGACTCGGTTCCGATTCTGCTGGAGCGAAGTGCGGCGCGGCGTCCACAGTCCACGGCGATCACGATTGGCGCGGTGCAGATTCCGTATGGTGGGCTCCTTCGCAAGGTCCAGAGCCTGGCGCAAGGACTGTTCGAGCAAGGAATCCGCAGCGGTGATCGGGTCGCGCTGATGCTCCCGAATACGCCAGCGTATGTGATGTCTTGTTATGCGCTGCTCCAGCTTGGTGCGGTGGTGGTCAACGTCAGTCCATCCAGTCAAGGCGCTGAGCTTGTGTCGATTCTGCGACAGTCGGAAGCGAAGGTGCTGATCGCGCTGGATGTGTTCCTGCCAGGGCTATACAGAGTGCTCGATAAGAGTCCTGTAAAATGCCTCATTATCTCATCGGTACAAGGTCTGGAAAAACAGCTTCCGGTTCCTGCGCAGGTTCCTTCCCCGATCGATCTGACGACGCTGATGCTGCCTCCAGCCCACGCGGGGATGACGCGCGCGGCACGCTGTGATGATCTGGCGGTGATTCAGTGTACGAGCGGATCGACCGGGACGCCCAAGTGCGTGATGCTGAGTCATCGCAATCTCTTGGCGAGCGTTCAGCAGAGCGCGCAGTGGATGAACGAGCCTGAGACCCCGAATGCTGGTGTGCTGTGTGTGATTCCGTTCTTCCATGTGTTCGGAATGACGATCGGACTGCACCTGACGCTGGCCAAAGGGTATCGGATGATCTTGGTGCCGCGCTTTGATGCGCTCGATCTGATGCCGATTGTGAAGCTGATCGAAACAGAGCGACCGCTTTCCTTTCCAGCGGTACCGACGCTGTGGGCGGCTCTGCTTTCGCATCCGGCAGCGACTCCCGAGCTGCTGTCCTGCATCCAGGTTGCGTCGAGCGGGGGCGCAGCGCTTCCTGACTGGGTGGCTGCGCGCTTTCGGGAACGCACCGGACGGCCCATCTATGAAGCGTACGGACTGTCAGAAGTGGCTGGTGCCGCACTCTGTTCGGCGTTTCCGCAAGGATCTCCGGTTGGATCGGTCGGGCGTCCTTTGTCTGCGGTGACGGTGAAGCTGTGTGATCCCAGTGATCCTGCGCGACAGGTTGCAGCCGGTGAAGTGGGAGAGCTGGCGCTTTGCGGTGATGTCGTGATGCGTGGCTACGTAGGGAATCCGGTGCTGACAGACAGCGTGCTGCGCGACGGCTGGCTCTATACCGGAGATCTGGCCAGACAGGGCGAAGACGGCTGCTATTCCATCGTCGATCGCAAAGATGATCTGATCATCACAAGTGGCTACAACGTGTATCCAAGCGAAGTAGAGTCTGTGCTGGCACAGCATCCTGCGGTGGCGGATGTCGCGGTGTCCGGTCGAGCCGATCGACTGCGCGGACAGGTTGTGATTGCGTACGTTGTGCTGCGTGAAGGGCAGTCCGTTTCCGCAGAGGAGCTGACCGCGCTGTGTCGCAGCAACCTACCGGACTACAAGGTACCGCGCAGCGTGCTGTGTACAGACAAGGTGCCGCGCAATCCAGCAGGAAAGACGCTGCGCAGATCACTTCCTTCCGTCGGATAGCGCGAGCTGCACACGCACTGTGGGAAGCCATTCCTTGCGGGACGGAAGCTACGGAACGTTGAACAGAAAGTCTTGCAGATAGCGCTCGGCGGCGGGCTCTCCGAAGACAGTAGACATCGCGCGGGACTCTCTTCGGTTGATCTGTTCTCCACGTAGCCAGTCGCGCTGCGCTTGCCAGGCACGCTGGGTTCGCTCACTGCTCGTATCTTCATTGTGGGAACGATCGAACAGAGTGGTCACTTGCTGAAGGAAGACACCGATCGCTTGGGTAAGCGCAGCTTCTTGTCCGACGCTGGCTTGGCAAAGGAGTGCGAGCGGAGACAGCGTATCCACACGCTGTGTCGGACGCGGATGCGCGGTGCCATGCGGACTCACCCGATCGCGCAGAGACGAAAGAATCGGTGTCGCGTGCGATGCGAAGAGAGACGGATCGGTCGGAAACAGATCGATCGAGACCCATGAGAGCGCGTCCGATGCAAGCCGTAGCTCCATCGTGACAATCGGCAGCAGCGACGAAGCGGTCGGCAGTCCGATCAGCGCAAGACCACACATCTCGCTTGTCTTCTGTTTGCGAACAGAGGCCAAGGTCAAGCAGCGAACTACACTTCCGGTAAAGCGATGCGTATGAAGTGTGATCGCATGTCCGCACAGTGTGCCGCGCATGAGGGAATAGCAGGACGGAATCACTTTCTCTCGTAACGTCAGCTTTCCGACCATCACCAAGGTCTGTTCATGCAGCCAAGAAATAGACTCGGACGGAGTGCGTGGCAGCGTCTGAGAAGGCATGTCCCGAACAGCTCCTCCCTAGGCAAAAAATAAATGCGAGCAGCGTTTCATCATCCAGATTGCAACGCGACTTGCAACAAGTTCCTGTGCGCGAGGAACGCGGCGTAGGAGTGCGCTGTGCGGGGTGTGGTGCTTAGCGTTTTTTGGGAAGGGGACGATGCGTGCTGGGCTGGGTGTGTGTGCGTGCAACGATCTCGTAGTCTTGCTTGGCCAGTGCTTCGGTCAGACTGGCTTCCAGCGTCGAAAACGTTTGAACAAAGCTGAGATCGATCCCAAGCAGAACCAGGCTGCGCGCCACTTCCGCAGAGATGCCTACCAGCATGCAGTCCACTCCCAGCAGCTTGGCCGCTTGCACCGTTTTTACAAGCGAGTTGGCTACGTGTGAGTCCACCAGCGGAACGCCCGTGATGTCGATGATCACCACCCGCGCTGCATTCTTGGTGATCGCGGACAGCGCGTTGTCCATCAGCAGCGCTGCGCGATGGGTGTCGATCTCTCCGATCAAGGGAAGCAGCAGAATTCCGTCCCACAATCGCACCACCGGCAAGGCGAGCTGCAAGATCGTGCGCTGCTTTTCGAACAGCTGTTTTTCCAGGAGCAACAGATCGGCTTGCTTCTGCTCTTCTGCGCTCCGGCGAAGTCGCGCGATCTCTCCTTCAATCGTGGCATCGGACGGATGGATCGAAAACTCGACGATGTGGTCGTCTTCACTGGTGATTTGCTCTTCGGCCCAGCAGCTCTGTCCCAGCGCGTGACAGAAGATTCCGATGAGCTTTCCTTTGAGAAACGGACAGCCCCAGCGAAAGTCCATCTTCGACTGTGAGCGCAGCTCCCACGCATTGCGGACGCGAACCAGCGCGCGGCCTTCTGCTTTGTTAAAGATCGGTAGCTCGAAGCATCCCCAGCCAGCGACACCGACGGCACGTCCCCACGCGAGGAACCCTTGCTCGAAGGTCGGTCCCAGCTTTTCGACCATGAACGTGTAGTCTTCTTTGGTTCCTTGGCTCGACTCATGCGCGATGAGCAGCCGTGCAAGCTCGCGTCCTGTTTCCTGAACAAGCGGTGCAAGCATCCGATACAGCGACGGATTGAGCCAGAACATCGCCGAAGGAAGACCGAAGAAGCTGAACGTTCCCTCTTGTAGATCCATGTCGATGGGGACGTTCTGTACGGTGGTGTGAAACGTACGATCCATTTTGCTGGATTATCTGTCGGACACAGTCAGGAAGGAATACCGAAAGATCTGATCGAATGGCTGAGTGGTTTGATGACCAGTGGGTCCGGTGTATCGTATTTTCCGACGGAGATTGCGCAGACGAACACACCGACTTGGATGGAAGTACATTGGTCTCTGTAGATGTGCGATGTACGTTTGGAAGCGGAAGGACCCAGGTAGGAATCACAGAAAGTCTGGATATGATTCCCATCGAACCGTCAAAGGAGTGATCGCATGACGACGCATGTTCGCTTGGATCAAGTTGGTGCTGAGCTTTCGCGGATGCGACAGGCTGCGCCGCTGGTTCACGTTCTGACCAACGAAGTGGTGCAGGAGTTTACGGCCAATGTCCTGCTCGCGATTGGGGCTGCACCTGCGATGATTGTTGCGGAAGAGGAAGCCGCAGCGTTTGCCTCGATTGCATCGGCAGTCCTTGTGAACATCGGAACGCTGTATCCTGCGCGCTATGCTGCGATGGTGTGTGCCGTCGATGCGGCAGTGGCTGCGGGGACTCCGTGGGTGCTGGATCCAGTGGCGGTGGGAGTCCTTCGCTATCGAACGGAAGCAGCCGAGCAGCTGCTCACCAAACATCCTGCGGTGATTCGCGGAAATGCTTCCGAGATCTTGGCGCTCGCCGGTCTTTCGCAAGGGGGTCGCGGCGTAGACAGCACCGCCAGCTCACAGAGTGCGGTTCAGGCGGCAGAGTCGCTGGCGAAGCAGACCGGTGCGATCGTGGCAGTGACCGGCGCAGTGGATTACGTCACAGATGGTGCAGAGACGATTGCGATTCCGTTCGGACATCCGCTGATGACCAAAGTGGTGGGAACGGGCTGTGCGCTGTCGGCTGTGACGGCTGCATTTGTGGCCGGAGTCCAAGATCGATCGGCGCGTCTGTCTGCGGTGGCGGCGGCGTGTGCAGTGATGGCGCTGTGTGGTGAACAAGCGGTGAAGCAGAGTCACGGACCGGGAAGCTTTAAGCCAAGCTTTCTCGATGCACTGGCTGTCATCGATCCGGTCCGCTTGCGTGGCCCATGAAGACGCGCTTCCGTCCTTCCGCACTGACGCTGTATCTGGTCTTGGATCCTGATCTGTGCGGTGGCGCAAAAGGAATGCTGTCCACGACGGCGCAAGCGATCCAAGGAGGCGTCACAGCGGTGCAGCTGCGCGCTCCGCACTGGAAGAAGAGACAGCTTGTGGATGTGGGACACGCGCTCTTTGCACTGCTGGCTCCGCATGCGATTCCGCTCATCGTAAATGATCATGTGGATGTCGCGCTGGCGATCAACGCCGATGGTGTACACGTTGGACAAGATGACTTGCCGGTCGCCGCTGCGCGCGCGCTGTTGGGTCCGCACAAGATCTTGGGACTTTCGACCACCTGCATTGAAGAGCATGCGCGCGTGCCGCTGGATCTGGTGGACTATGCAGGACTTGGACCGGTTTTTCCGACGGGAAGTAAGCCAGATGCCAGTGCTGCGCTGGGTCTGGTTGCGTTCACACAAGCGCTGAAGACATCGACGATTCCGTGCGTGGCGATCGGCGGAATCGGTCTGGGTCGCGTGGCTCCGATTCGTGCTGCGGGCGCGCAAGGAGTGGCTGTGATCTCTGCAATATGTGGCACACAGGATGCCTCTTATTGTGCCGCGCAGCTTCGTCGAGAATGGGAAGAAGGTGTGTGATGATTCCCAAGGTACTGACCATCGCGGGCTCTGATCCAAGTGGCGGAGCCGGAATCCAAGCAGACCTCAAGACGTTTGGCGCACTCGGTGCGTACGGAATGAGCGTGATCACCGCGCTGACTGCGCAGAGCACGCAAGGTGTTGCGGCGGCCTATGCGATTCCTGCTTCGTTTGTGATCGCGCAGTGTGATGCGCTGTTTGATGACATCGCGGTGGATGCGGTGAAGATCGGAATGCTCGGTGATGAAGAGAGAACTCGTGCGGTGGCGTCGGTACTGGCGGCGCGCAAGCCTGCGGTGGTGGTGCTTGATCCGGTGATGGTGGCCAAAGGGGGACATCGGCTGCTGTCGGATGCTGCGGTGGATGCGCTGCTGAGAGAGCTGATGCCGCTCGTGGACATTGTGACGCCGAACCTTCCCGAAGCGGCGGCGCTGCTTCAGACTTCGCTGGCGCGATCGGAACAGGACATGAAAGAGCAGGGCAGGGCGCTGCTTGCGCGAGGTGCGCGTGCGGTCCTGATGAAAGGGGGACACCTGGATGCGGCAGAGTGCCCGGACTGGCTGATCACGCGCGCTGAGGATCTTCGCTTTTCGAGTCCGCGCATTCCCACCAAGAACACGCATGGAACGGGCTGCTCCCTATCGGCGGCGCTGGCGGCACTGCGTCCTCAGTGTGAAAGCTGGACAGAGACGATCTCGGTGGCCAAGACTTGGCTTGGTGCTGCGCTGGCACAAGCGGATCGACTGTCGGTCGGACACGGCATCGGTCCCGTTCATCACTTTCACAAGTGGTGGTGAAATAAGAGGAGTATCAAATGCCTCTTTAATAAGAGGAGTATCAAGTACTTCTTTTATAAGAGGAGTATCAAGTACTTCTTTTATAAGAGGAGTATCAAATGCCTCTTTCATAAGAGGAGTATCAAGTACTTCTTTTATAAGAGGAGTATCAAGTACTTCTTTTA
>ERZ724507.111-NODE-111-length-32976-cov-8.159625_pt1 | contig 32976 bp, 33 predicted proteins | sample MGYA00376040_ERZ724507 | MGnify/ENA primary metagenome ERZ724507 (study PRJEB28724, sample SAMN07190883) | activated sludge metagenome | isolation source: activated sludge of sewage treatment plant in Hong Hong | place: Hong Kong | collected 2016-03-17 ...
CCCTGCTTGGTGCGCATGAAGACCAGGCACTGGCGGATTTCGCTCGATTTCAGCAGCTTGATCAGCAGCCCGCGCTTGGCGAATTCCGATACCGGGTGCACGCGGTGGGCGATGGTTTCGGACACCTGGTTGCGGCGGGCGACTTCGATCAGCACCGGCGACTTGAGCATGGTGTCGGCCAGGCGCTTGATTTCTTCCGAGAAGGTCGCCGAGAAGAGCAGGCTCTGGCGTTGCTGCGGCAGCATGTTGAGGATGCGCGTGACGTCCGGGATGAAGCCCATGTCGAGCATGCGGTCGGCTTCGTCGAGGACGACGGCCTGCACCGAGTTGAAGCTGACGCTCTTGTTCTCGACGTGGTCGAGCAGGCGGCCGGGGGTGGCGACGAGGATCTCGACGCCCTTCTTGAGTTCGGCGATCTGCGGCTTGATGTCGACGCCGCCGAAGGCGCACATGGCGCGAACCGGCGTGTGTTTGCTGTAGGACTTCACCGACTCGTAGACCTGCAGCGCCAGTTCGCGCGTCGGCGCCAGGATCAGCGCGCGCACCGGGTGCCGGGCCGGCGACGGGCTCGATGACGCGAAGGGCAGAATGCGTTGCAGGATCGGCAGCACGAAGGCCGCGGTCTTGCCGGTGCCGGTCTGGGCGCCGCCCATGATGTCCGCGCCGCTGATGAGCAGCGGGATCGCCTGCGCCTGGATCGGTGTCGGTCGGGTGTAGCCTTCGTCGGTAACGGCGCGCAGCAGTTCGGGGGCGAGGCCGAGGTTGGCGAAGGTGATTTCGGACCCGCTTTCCGCGGGTGTTTGCGCGGCCGGGGCGCTGGCGGCGGCGCCAGCTAACGTATTGATTTCAGACATGGGGCAGCATTATACGCCGACTGGAGCGCGATCATCCGCTCAAGCTGCCCCGGTTCGCCGGCCGCCGCCTGAAAATCCGGCTCTGGCGGCGGTCGACCGCCGCCGGCCGGCAGGTGCTGCGATCGCCTTCCCGCACTGCGGCACGCGGTTATAATGCCGGCTCTTTTTACGAACACGGGAGTACTCATGCCGCATTCTCTTCGTCCCCTGGCGATTGTCGTCGGCCTCGCGCTGGCCTTTCCGGCGCTGGCTGCCGACCCGGCCGCCAAGCCTGCCGCCAAACCCGCTGCCAAGCCTGCCCAGAAGGCCGCCGCCAAGCCCGCCGCCAAGGCCGAGCCGGCGCCGGTGGCATCTCCCGATTTCGAGATCTCGCACAATCTGAGCCCCGAGGCCGAGAAACATGTTCAGGCGATCGTCGATCGCTTCAACAAGGAAACCGGCGGCACACTGAAGCTTGGCCGCCTGGAAAAGAACGAGAAGCCGGCCGTCCTCAACCTGATCCATCCCTACGAGGTCAGCGACGTGCTCTCGCAGGCGAAGTACTTCATTCCGCTGCACGAAATGATGGCCAAGGCCAGCCAGCCGCTGAATATGGGCGAACTTTCGGGCGACCTGAAGGCCGGGGTGGTGGATGCCAAGGGCCGGCTGGTGGCCTTGCCGGTCGCCTATTCGACGCCGGTGCTGTTCTACAACAAGAATGCCATGCGCAAGGCCAGGCTCGATCCGGACAAGCCGCCGCAGACCTGGTTCGAGATGCAGGGCATGCTCGACAAGCTGCAGGAGGCCGGCTATTCCTGCCCGTACACGACCTCGTGGCCGGTCTGGGTGCATATCGACAATGTCAGCGCCGTCTCCGGCCTGCCGTCGGTCAGCGATAAGGGCGTTCTCGCCTTCAACGGACTGCCGCAGGTCAAGCACATCGCGATGATGGCGACCTGGACCAAGGCCAACTATTTCCGTCACTTCGGCCGCGGAGCCGAGGCCAGCCAGAAGTTCGCTTCGGGCGAGTGCGCGATGATCACGACCGACTCGCGCGAACAGGCCGAATTCCGCGAGGCCAAGGGCGTCGACCTGGGGGTGGCGCCGCTGCCGTATCACGACGATGTCTACGGCGGGCGCCAGAACACGCTCGCCGACGGCTTCGCGCTGTGGGCAGGCGCCGGGCGATCGGCCGCCGAGTACAAGCAGGCGGCCAGGTTCGTCTCGTTCATGCTGGCGCCGGACATGCAGGTCGAACTGGTCAGCGTCTACGGCGGGCTGCCGATGACGGCGGCGGCGCGTGCCGCGGCGCGCAGCAAGTTGCTGAAGGAAGGGCAGGCGACCCTTGAGGTTGCCTACGGTTCGCTCAAGGGCAAGGGCGCTGCACAATCGCGGCATGTCTCCGACATTGACCCGGTGCGCATCATCGCCGACGAGGAACTGGAATCGGTCTGGGCCAACAAGGCTCCGGCCAAGGCGGCGCTCGACACCGCGGTCAACCGTGGCAACGCGGTGCTGGCGGCCAAGCCGGCGCTGAAAAAGTCGCAGCCGTTCTGATGCCGTTGCCGCTGCCGCGCTGGATTGCCCATCGCGGCGGCGGCAGGCTGGCACCGGAAAATACGCTGGCCGGCATTCGTATGGCGGCGCGGCTGGGGTTCAAGGCCGTCGAGTTCGATGTGATGCTGAGCGGGGACGGCACGCCCGTCCTCATTCACGACGAAACGCTGGAGCGGACGACGAACGGTGCCGGTCGCGTCTGCGACACGCCGGATTCAGTGCTTTTCTCGCTCGATGCCGGTCACGGCGAACGCATTCCCCGTTTTGCCGAGGCCGCCGCGCTCTGTCGCGAACTCGGTCTGCTCGCCAACGTCGAGATCAAGCCGGCAGCCGGACACGAACTGGCGACGGCCGCGGTTGTTTCCCGCCAGACCGCCGACCTCTGGCGCGGGGCGGCGGTTCAGCCGCTCCTGTCTTCCTTCTCGCTGGCAGCCCTCGAGGTGGCGCGCGACGTGGCCCCGGAAATCCGCCGCGGCGTGCTGTTCGAAGCCCCGCCTCGCGACTGGCGGGCGGAAGCGCAGCGGCTGCGCGCGATTTCCCTGCATTGTGACGCCGACCTGTTGCGCGACGAGGTCCTGGCCGAGGCGCGGGCGCATGACATTCCAGTCTTGTGTTACACGGTCAACGCGCCGGAACAGGCAGAAATGCTTTTCGCCCGCGGCGTCAGTGGCCTGTTCACCGATCGCCTCGATCTTTTTGCCGGATAGCTCGGGCGCCGGCTGCAAAGGGGGCAGGGTTTTCTTTTAGAATTGGGAGCTTCGAATCCAGCGCCCCTTGCGGCAGTCAGTTCATGAACAGCTCAGAAATCCGTCAGCAGTTTCTCGACTTCTTCGCTTCCAAGGGGCACCAGATCGTCGCGTCGAGCTCGCTGGTGCCGCACGAGGATCCGACACTGCTGTTCACCAACGCCGGGATGAACCAGTTCAAGGACGTCTTCCTCGGCTTCGACAAGCGCCCCTACAGCCGCGCCACCACCTCGCAGAAATGCGTGCGCGCCGGCGGCAAGCACAACGACCTCGAGAACGTCGGCTACACCGCGCGCCACCACACCTTCTTCGAGATGCTCGGCAACTTCAGCTTCGGCGACTACTTCAAGCACGACGCGATCAAGTACGCCTGGGAACTCCTGACGGAAGTCTACAAACTGCCGTCCGACCGGCTGTGGGTGACGGTCTATGCCGAGGACGACGAGGCCTACGACATCTGGACCCGCGAGATCGGCATCCCCGTCGACCGCTGCATTCGCATCGGCGACAACAAGGGCGCCCGTTACGCTTCCGACAACTTCTGGATGATGGGCGACACCGGCCCCTGCGGCCCGTGTACCGAAATCTTCTACGACCACGGCGAGCAGCACTGGGGCGGCCCGCCGGGGACGCCCGAGGAAGACGGCGACCGCTACATCGAGATCTGGAACAACGTCTTCATGCAGTTCAACCGCGACGAGCACGGTGTCATGCATCCGCTGCCCAAGCCGTCGGTCGACACCGGCATGGGCCTCGAGCGCATCGCCGCCGTGTTGCAGGGCGTCCATGCCAACTACGAGATCGACCTGTTCCGCGCGCTGATCGCCGCCGCCGCGCGTGAAACCAGCGACGCCGACATGGACAGCCCGTCGCTGAAGGTGCTCGCCGACCACATCCGCGCCTGCTCCTTCCTGATCGCCGACGGTGTCATTCCTGGCAACGAGGGCCGCGGCTACGTGCTGCGCCGGATCATCCGCCGCGCCATCCGTCATGGCTACAAGCTGGGCGCGCGCGCCGCCTTCTTCCACAGAATGGTGCCGGATCTCGTCGCCGAAATGGGCACCGCCTATCCGGAACTGGCGCGGCATCAGGCGCGCGTCATGGCGATGCTGAAGCAGGAGGAGGACCGCTTCTTCGAGACCATCGAGCACGGCATGGCCATCCTTGACGGCGAGCTGAAGCTCCTCGGCGCGGGTGGCGTGTTGAACGGCGAGACGGCATTCAAGTTGCACGACACCTACGGCTTCCCGCTCGACCTGACGCAGGACATCTGCCGCGAGCACAAGGTCACCGTCGACAACGCCGCCTTCGACGCCGCCATGGCGCGCCAGAAGGAACAGGCGCGCGCCGCCGGCAAGTTCAGGATGGCCGCCAACCTCGACTACGACGGCCCGGCCACCACCTTCCACGGTTACGACACGCTGGAAGTCAAGGGCAACGTGCTGGCCCTGTACCGGGAGGGTACCGCGGTCAACCAGTTGAACGAGGGTGAAACCGGCGTCGTCGTTCTCGACAACACGCCGTTCTACGCCGAGTCCGGCGGCCAGGTCGGCGATCGCGGCGTCCTGCAGTCGGTGCATGGCATCTTCGCCGTCGAGGACACGCAGAAGATCCAGGCGGCCGTCTTCGGCCACCACGGTGTCGTCAAGACCGGGGCCATTACGGTCGGCAACGGCGTCGCCGCCAGGGTCGATGTCCTGGCCCGCACGCGCACTATGCGCAACCACTCGGCGACCCACCTGCTGCACAAGGCGTTGCGTGAAGTGCTCGGCGACCACGTCCAGCAGAAGGGCTCGCAGGTCGACCCGGACAAGACGCGATTCGACTTCGTCCATAACCAGCCGCTGACCAATGCGGAAATCCGCCGCGTCGAGAACATCGTCAATGCCGAAATCCTCGCGAATACCGCCAACGAATGTCGCGTCCTGCCCATCGCCGAAGCGCAGAAACTCGGCGCCATGATGCTGTTCGGCGAGAAGTATGGCGACACCGTGCGCGTGCTCGACATTGGCACATCGCGCGAATTGTGCGGAGGCACCCACGTTGCCCGCACCGGTGACATCGGACTGTTCAGCATCACGGCGGAGGGCGGCGTCGCCGCTGGTGTCCGGCGAGTCGAGGCGGTCACCGGCGACAACGCGCTGACCTACATGCAAGGCATGGAAACCGCGCTCGGCGGCGTCGCCGGTACGCTGAAGGTGCTGCCGAAAGACGTCCCGGCCCGTGTTGCCGCGGTGCTCCAACAGGTGCGCAAGCTGGAGCGCGAACTGGCTGCCCTGAAGGGCAGGCTGGCCTCGGCGCAGGGCGACGACATGGTCGGTCAGGCCGTCGACATCAAGGGCGCCAGAGTTCTGGCCGTCAAACTTGAGGGCGCCGACATCAACGCCCTGCGCGAATCCATGGACAAGCTGAAGGACAAGCTGAAATCGGCCGCCATCGTGCTGGCGGCGGTGGCCGACGGCAAGGTCACGCTGATCGCCGGCGTCACCGCCGATCTGACCGGCAAGGTCAAGGCCGGCGAGCTGGTCAACATGGTCGCCCAGCAGGTCGGTGGCAAGGGCGGCGGACGCCCGGACATGGCACAGGCCGGCGGCACCCGGCCGGAAAACCTGGCGGCGGCGCTGGCCTCGGTGCCGGCTTGGGTCGCGGACAAGCTGTGAGGGCTGTACTGATCTTTACGCTGCTGGGGCTGGCGACGGCCGGCGCGACGGCGGTCGAACTGGACCGCACGCCGGTCGAGGCGGTTACGGTCAACGGCGAAAAAGTGCGACTTTTCCCCAACGGCCGCTGGGAATACGTCGATGCCACCAAGGCGGTCGCGGCGCAGCAAACGGCGGCCAAGTACCCGGAAAACCAGACGCGCCCCGAAGGTGCGCAAGGCGGCTTGTTCGGCGTTGGCCGCATCATCATGCCCGGCGACAAGGACTACAACCGGGGTTCGCTGAATCCCAAGTTGCACTGAGGGCGATGACCGGCTATCGCTTCTGCCCGCGCTGCGGAAGCGGACTGGTCGCGCGTGACACGGGCGGCGTGTCGCGCCCGGCATGCCCGGTCGAGGCCTGCGGCTTCGTCGTCTGGGACAACCCGGTGCCGGTGATCGCAGCCATCGTCGAGACCGCCGGGCAGATCGTCCTCGCCCGCAACGTTGCCTGGCCGGAGAAGGTATTCGGGCTGGTGACCGGCTATCTCGAGCGCGACGAGGCGCCCGAAGCCGCGGTGGCGCGCGAGGTTGGCGAAGAACTCGGGTTGCGGGCGACCGCGGTCAAGCTGGTCGGGCTCTACCCTTTTGCGCAGAAAAACCAGTTGATCATCGCCTATCACGTCATCGCCGACGGAAACATTGTTCTCAACGAGGAACTGGCGGAGTTCCGGCTGATCGATCCGGACAAGCTCAAGGCCTGGGATTTCGGTACCGGTCCAGCGGTGCGCGATTGGCTGGCGACGCGCGCCGCCGCTGCCTAGCCGGCCGGCGCGCTCACTCGGGAAGGCGGCGGACGACGACGGTCTCGGTCTCGCGCACGGCCTCGCCCTCGATGACGTAGCCGCCACCCGGCCGTCGCCCGTTCATCGCTTTGCGCGCTCCGCGCGTCTTCCACCACAGCCAGCCGCCGAGCGCCGCGCCGCCGGCGACGACCAGCGCGACCAACACCAGCGAGAACATGAACGCCAGGATGGCGGCGGCGACCGCCGCGACGAAACCGGCGACGCGGCCGACCGGTCCGGACGGCTGCCGGGAGAATCCGGCGTGGAACTGTCGGGATCGCTGCTGCTGGTCGTTCATGGGGGCTGCTCCGCGGTGTCGGGTTGGATGGATGCGAGTTTAGCGAAGAACCGACGGTCGCCTGTGGTCCAAATGTCATCTTTTTGTAACGGCAAGCCTTGCCAAGCGCTGTTGGCAGGCTCACCATAATATCGTTGGCAAGGCGGTCAGCTACGTCGCCCACGCCGCAGGAACACTCGATCCAGGAGAACATGATGACGCACCCGCTCGCCGGCCAGCCGGCCCCCGCCGCCAGCCTCGCCGACATCCCGGCACTGCTCGCCGCCTACCGCAACCCGCCCGACCCCGCTGACCCGGCGCAGTGCGTCGCCTTCGGCACCAGCGGCCACCGCGGCAGCGCTCTGAATCGCAGCTTCAACGAAGCGCACATCCTCGCCATCGCCCAGGTGGTCGCCGAATACCGTGCCGGGGCTGGCGTCACCGGGCCGCTGTTCCTCGGCATGGACACCCATGCCCTGTCCGCGCCGGCGCAGCGCACGACCCTCGAAGTGCTCGCCGCCAACGGCGTCGAAGTCCGCTTCCAGGCCTATGGCGGCTTCACGCCGACGCCGGTAATCTCGCATGCCATCCTCACCCACAACGCCGGGCGTACGGCGGGCCTTGCCGACGGCATCGTCATCACGCCCTCGCACAACCCGCCGCAGGATGGCGGCATCAAGTACAACCCGCCGCACGGCGGGCCGGCCGACACCGACGTCACCGGCTGGATCGAGCGCCGCGCCAACGAACTGCTCGCCGACGGCAATCGCGGCGTCAGGCGCGTGACTTACGAGCAGGCGCTGGCGGCGCCGACGACGAGCGCGGTCGACCTGATGAGCGGCTACATTTCCGACCTCGGTAGCGTCGTCGATATGGAGGCGATCCGCCGCGCCGGCCTGCGCATCGGCGTCGATCCCATGGGCGGCGCCGCGGTGGCGTACTGGAAGCCGATCGCCGAGCATTACGGGCTCGACCTCACCGTCGTCAACCCGGCGGTCGATCCGGCCTTCGCCTTCATGACCCTCGACCACGACGGCAAGATCCGCATGGACTGCTCCAGCCCGTATGCCATGGCCAGCCTCGTCGCGCTCAAGGACCGCTTCGCGATCGCCTGGGGCAATGACGCCGACGTCGACCGCCACGGCATCGTCGCGCCCTCGCTCGGCCTGATGAACCCCAACCACTATCTTGCCGTCGCGATCAACTACCTGCTCGCCCATCGCCCGCAGTGGCCGGCGACCGCCGCCGTCGGCAAGACCCTGGTATCGAGCGGCCTGATCGACCGCGTCGTCGCCGGGCTGGGCCGCCACCTGCTCGAAGTCCCGGTTGGCTTCAAGTGGTTCTCCGCCGGCCTGCGCGACGGCGGCATCTGCTTCGGTGGCGAGGAAAGCGCCGGCGCCAGTTTCCTGCGCCGCGACGGCAGCGCTTGGACCACCGACAAGGACGGCATCATCCTCGGCCTGCTCGCCGCCGAGATCACCGCCGTCACCGGCAAGGACCCGGGTCAGCACTATCTGGAACTCGCCGCCCGCTACGGCACGCCGTACTACGTGCGCCTCGACGCCCCAGCCAGCCCCACGGAAAAGGCCGCTTTCAAGCAGTTGACCGCGGAACGCGTGAGCGCCGCCGCGCTGGCCGGCGAACCCATCGTCGCCCGCCTGACCCGCGCCGCCGGCAACGACGCGCCGATCGGCGGCCTCAAGGTGGCGACCGAAAACGGCTGGTTCGCCGCCCGGCCGTCAGGCACCGAGGACATCTACAAGATCTACGCCGAGAGCTTCAGGAGCGCCGAACACCTGCAGCAGGTCGTGGCCGAGGCGAAGGAGATCGTGTCGGCGGCGCTGGCGGGGTAAGCGCTTGTATACGGTGGGCGAGTTTGTACGGCGATGACGAATAGGCCTTTAGGCTTTTAATGCGAGCCTGGCCCCTTTGTTCAGCCCTTTGTTCAATCCCCAAAGAAACTTGCTGATACCATAATGACGATCTGGTAAGCCAACGACCAATGGTGGAGATATGTCAAACAAAGACGAGATAGCCGAACAAGATGACACGTTTGGGAAGGAAGACGTGGCTGAACCAATCCCGCCACAGGACATCGTCGCGTACAACGAACTTCGATCTTGTGCAGACCTTTTCCGGCTTCATTCAAGCGGAAAGCTAGAAATACAGCCGGATTTCCAGCGCGAGGTCGTGTGGAAGCAAGATGAGCAGTCGCGATTTATTGATTCGCTGGTAAAGCAGCTTCCCATTCCAAGCATGTGTTTTAGTTTGGACTACAAGACCCAGAGGTGGAAGGTTATTGATGGGTTGCAACGTATGACATCCATAATTCGTTTTCTATCGACTGCGGAATGGCAACTGGGTGATCTGCTTGATATCCACCCTAGGCTTCGCAAGGCAAAGAACACCGATCTCAGACGGGGCGACGTGGAGCAGCAGCGCCTCTTTGCCTTGGTGGAGGACGTATCGATTCCCGTAACAGTCATCCGATGCGACTACACTCAACAGACGCATATGCGTTACCTGTTTACGATTTTTCATCGGTTGAATTCGGGCGGGGTCCGATTGACCAACCAAGAAATTCGGAACTGCATTTACACGGGACCGTTTAACGACCTTCTCAAGAGGTTCGACAAGGATAACAAAGATTGGAGGGTCGTCAAGAATCGGGTCTGGGGTTCTATGGATCGGTTTCGGTCGGTCGAAGTACTTCTGCGAATATTGGCGTTTGGCGACTCGCGCCGGCTTTATGACGGAAATTTGGCGCGGTTTCTCAACGACTATATGTACTCCAAGGCCACGCTGCCAGTCGAATCCTTGAGCGGGATTTCTGACACGTTGTCTGTCTTGGTGGGTCATACACGAGAGGCTCTGCGCCACGAGCCTCAGCGAAAGCTTTCGCTGGCCACAGTCGAAGCTGTGTTGGTTGCTTTATACGTTCACCGGAATCGCGAAGTGCCATACACGGCTGACTATCTCCATCAAGCCTACGCACGCATGAAGGCGAACGTAACATTTACTGAAGCTGCTCGCTATGCGATTTCTAGTATGGAAAATGTTTCTGCACGGCTCGCTGCCGCTGTCAGCGCATTTGAGTAGTGTTGAAGGCTGGAGATGCTAGACGCGACTCTTAGGCAGCTAGACGTTTGGTACAACGAGCCTACGCAAGGGGGAGGACGGCCAAAACTGATTTCCAAGCTCGCAACGCTTGAGCTTTGCGGGTGGATCGAAGGTGAGTTTGATCGACTAGTGATGCTTGCGGAGTCTGGACGACTAAACGACCCTGATTGGGTGAAGGGTGAGGTTCTTAGCCGTACATCTGGCTTCAAGTACAACGAGCATCTGCGACCGATGCTTGCAAAGTTGGTTGGCGAGGTCTTTGTGCGGAGGATCGAAGCACGAATGGAAGCGGACTTTCTTGGTGAGTTCGAACGGCTGAAAGCTTTGCTTGGGACGTTATGGCAACTGCGATGCAGTTTTGCCCATGCCGACGTTGCAGCGAATGTGGCTGCGCAGGAGCGGTTTGATGCACCGAGTTGGTCGATCAATCAGCATCGCGTTTTGAAGAAGCTAATCGATCACTACGAACAATCTATGGCACTTGTTCTGGCTGATGTTTAAAGCGGCAAAAGGGGCCAGGGTCGGATTTCACAAGGTGAAGCCATACTCCACGTGGAGTATGCCGGGCATTGTCAAGGCCAACTGACAAGCCGCGTGGAGGGAGGAGAGGTAGCCGATGCTGCCGCTTCCCGTCCGCTCAGAACGGCAGTTCGACCCCCGGCCAGACCGCGCTGATCGCTGCGCGGAAATCGTCCTGGATGCGCGCCAGTGCGGCGGCGTTGTCGGCTTCGAAGCGCAGGACGACGACCGGGGTCGTGTTGGACGGGCGGGCGAGGCCGAAGCCGTCGGGGTATTCGACGCGCAGGCCGTCGATGGTGATCCGCTCGGTGGCGCCGGCGAAGCGGCCTGCGGCCTTGAGTTTGCCGATCAGCGCGAAGGGTTCGCCCTCGGCCATCTTGAGGTTGAGTTCCGGGGTCGACGGCGAATTCGGCAGCGTTTTCAGCGGCGCGCTGACGTCGGTGCTGCGCGAGAGGATCTCGAGCAGGCGGGCGCCGGCGTAGAGGCCGTCGTCGAAGCCGTACCAGCGCTCCTTGAAGAAAGTGTGGCCGGACATCTCGCCGGCCAGCGGGGCGCCGGTCTCCTTGAGCTTGGCCTTGACCAGCGCGTGGCCGGTGTTCCACATCAGCGGCTGGCCGCCGTGCTGCCTGATCCACGGCGCCAGCAGGCGGGTGCATTTGACATCGTAGATGATCTGGCCGCCCGGCACGCGCGCCAGCACGTCGGCGGCGAAGAGCATGAGCTGGCGGTCGGGGTAGATGATCTCGCCGTCCTTGGTGACGACGCCGAGGCGGTCGCCGTCGCCGTCGAAGGCGATGCCGATCTCGGCGTCGGTATCCTTGAGCGCCTTGCTTACGTCGGCCAGGTTCTCGGGCTTGGACGGATCGGGGTGATGGTTCGGGAAGTTGCCGTCCACTTCGCAGTAAAGCGGAATGATCTCGCAGCCGAGGCGCTTGAAGAGTTCGGGGGCGACCGCGCCGGCGACGCCGTTGCCGCAGTCCATGACGATCTTCAGCGGCCGGGCAAGCTTGACGTCACTGACGATTTTCTCGACATAGGCGGACTTGACGTCGGCGCTGCGGCGCTCGCCCTTGCCGTGATTTAGGTTGTCGGCCTCGATGCGCTGCTTCAGGTCCTGGATGGCGTCGAGCGCCAGCGTCGTGCCGCCGATGACCATCTTCAAGCCGTTGTAGTCGGGCGGGTTGTGGCTGCCGGTGACCGAGACGCAGGAGTTGCAGCCGAGTTCCCAGGCGGCGAAGTAGGTGACCGGGGTCGGCACGCGGCCGACGTCGATGGCGTCGCATCCGGCAGCGCAGATGCCGTCGATCAGCGCACCGGCGAGTTCGGGGCCGGAGAGGCGGCCGTCGCGGCCGACGGCGATCGCCGCCTGGCCCTGCTCGAGCGCCAGCGAACCGAGGGCGTGGCCGATGCGGCGGACGACGTCGGCGGTCAGCGATTTGCCGACGATGCCGCGGATGTCGTAGGCCTTGAAGATTTCTGCAGGAAGGTTCATGGCGGTGCTCATGCGATCTGGTGGGTGAAGAAGTGGAGAAGCCGGTGCGGCAGCCAGTCGAGATGGCCGGGAAAGGCGCCGGAAACGAAGCCGACGTGGCCGCCGCCGGCTGGCTGTTCGAGGCGAACCGTCGGGCTGACCTCGTCGCGGCGCGGTAAATGGGCGGCCGGGAAAAAGGGGTCGTTTTTCGGGTTGACCGCAAGCGCCGGGATTGCGATCGACTTCAGCCACGGCTTGGCCGAGGCCCGGCACCAGTAGTCGTCGGCCCCGGCGAAGCCGTGGACCGGGCCGGTGACGGCGTCGTCGAATTCCCACAGGTTGGTGGCGCGGTGCATGCGCTCGGCGTCGAAAAGGCCGGGGAAGCGGGCCAGGCGGGCGGCGGAGACGACTTTCATCGTCGCCAGGAAATGCTTCGTATACCCGCGGTTGATGCCGCGCGCCAGGTGGTGGCCGCAGACGGCAAGGTCGAGCGGCGCGCAGATGCCGGCGACGCCGGTGACCACCGCGCCGGCCGCCGCGCCGCGCTCGCCGGCCCACTTGAGGAGCGCGTTGCCGCCGAGCGAGATGCCGGCGGCGTGGATGCGGCGCCCGCTGTCGGCGGCCTGCAGGCGGCGCAGGACCCAGTCGATTTCCTCCGAGTCGCCCGAGTGGTAGGCGCGCGGGCGGCGGTTGAGTTCGCCAGAGCAGCCGCGGAAGTGGGGCAGGGCCAGGCGCCAGCCAGCCGCCTTGCAGGCGCGCGCGGCAGCGATCGCATAGTGGCTGCGCGAGCTGCCTTCCAGGCCGTGGAACAGCACGAGCAGCGGGGCGTCGGCGGGGCCGTCGAGAAAGTCGACGTCGACGAAGTCACCGTCCGGCGTGTCCCAGCGCTCGCGCCGCAGCTTGAGCGGCTGCGGCTTGATCAGCAGCGGCCAGATGGTCTGGGCGTGGCCGCCGGGGAGCCAGGCGGGCGCCCGGTAGGGCTTGCAGGCAATCGTCAATGCAGCGTGTGCGGGACGGCGTCGGCCATGGCCTGGTGGCCGTCGTCGGCGGCCGAGGCATGACGGCTGACCAGGCGCCAGCCGTGCGCGCCGCGCGCGTAGACGTGGGTGACATGCAGCGGCCCGTGCGGCCCGGGATCGTCGCCGACGAAGAGGATTTCGGTCAGGTGATGGATGGCCAGTACCGAGCCTTGCCAGTGAGCGATCGACTCGGCCTGGACGCGCAGTCTGGTGCTGGAAAAGATGCTGCGCCAGCTTTCGCGGATCGCCGCGATGCCGATCAGACGGACGCCGGTCGGGTGGACGCACAGGGTTTCCTCGTCCTCGGCCCACAGTTGCATGAGGAGGTCGGCGTCACCCTTGAGCACAGCCTCGTAGAAGGCCTGCTCGACATCTTCGGGAGAGGCGAAACTGGTTGGCTTGCTCATGCGGCACTCCGTTTCAGGCAGGCGGCGAAGACCTGTTCCGGCATGGGTTTGGCGAGATCGTCGCGGCGGTCGGGCGGTCCACTCACGCGGGAAGCCGCTGCTACAGTCGGCCTCGCGACGATCGTTGCGGGCTTGGCCGGGGGAACTGCGCCGTGAGTCAGGCGCCGTCGCCGCCAGCGCGCGGACCGGTCAGCCCCGGCAGCCCGGCGATCCGGCCGAGACTTGTTCCTAGTGATGACCCTTGGGCGCTTCGCCCTTGAATACATACTTTGTGCTGCAATAGGGACAAACCACCTCGCCCGTCTTGAGCACGTCGAGAAAGACGCGCGGATGCTGGCACCACAGCGGCGAGCTGGGCAGTGGGCAGTGCAGCGGCAGGTCGTGGGCGGTGAGTTCAACGTTACGGTTGTCGGACATCTGGATCTCCCTGAATTAGATGTAGGCCAGCCAGCCGTCGTGCTCGGCGGAGCGGCCATTGACCACATCAAAATACCTGGCCTGGATCTCGGCGGTGACCGGGCCGCGGCGACCGATGCCTATCTGGCGGCCGTCGAGTTCGCGGATCGGCGTCACCTCGGCGGCGGTGCCGGTGAAGAAGGCTTCGTCGCAGCAATAGACTTCGTCTCGGGTGATGCGCTTTTCCTGAACCGACAGACCCAGTTCCCCGGCGATCTGCAGGACGGTGGCGCGCGTGATGCCTTCCAGGCAGGAGGTGAGGTCGGGCGTGTACAGCTTGCCCTTCTTGACGATGAACAGGTTCTCGCCGGCGCCTTCGGCGACGTAGCCTTCGGGGTCGAGCAGCATGGCCTCGTCGTAGCCCTCGTTGGTCACCTCGTTGTTGGCCAGGATCGAGTTGATGTAGTGGCCCGAGGCCTTGGCGCGCACCATCGAGATGTTCACGTGGTGGCGGGTATAGCTCGACACCTTGACGCGGATGCCGCGCTCGAGTCCTTCCTCGCCGAGATAGGCGCCCCACGGCCAGGCGGCGATGGCGACATGGACCTTGGCACCCTTGGGGGAAACGCCCATCTTTTCCGAGCCGTAGAAGGCGATCGGACGCAAATAACCGGCTTCGAGGTTGTTGGCGCGCAGCACTTCCTTGTGCGCCTCGTTGATGGCAGCCCTGTCGAACGGCATGGCCATCTGGAAGATGTGGGCGGAGTTGAACAGGCGGTCGGTGTGGTCTTCGAGACGGAAGATGGCGGTGCCGCGCTCGGTCCGGTAGGCGCGGACGCCCTCGAACACGCTCATGCCGTAGTGCAGCGAGTGCGTCAGGACGTGCGTGGTGGCTTCACGCCAGGGCACCAGTTTGCCGTCTTGCCAGATGAAGCCGTCGCGATCCGACATGGACATGGTTGATTCTCCGTGTTGCTATCGTGAAAGCCTAGGATTTTAGCCCAAATCAGCGGGTAAAATAGCGCTTTTGCCGTCTGAGCCCGTCATGATCTGGAAACCCAATGTCACCGTTGCCGCAGTCGTTCAACGCGACGGAAAGTTCCTGCTGGTCGAGGAAGAGACCGAAGCCGGTCTTGCCTTCAACCAGCCGGCCGGCCACCTCGAGGACGGCGAGGCGCTGATCGACGCCGTCGTGCGCGAGACGCTGGAAGAGACCGCCTATCACTTCAGGCCGACGCACATCGTCGGGGTCTACAACTGGAAGCGCCCGGAACGGGAGATCACCTATCTGCGCTTCGCCTTCGCCGGCGAGTTGCACGGCTACGAGGCCGGGCGCAAGCTGGACGAAGGCATCGTCGCGGCCCACTGGCTGACCCCCGATGAGGTCAGGGCGACCGCGACCCGCCACCGCAGCCCGCTGGTCCTGCGCTGCATCGAGGATCTGCTCGCCGGCAAGCACTACCCGCTCGACCTGCTCGTGCATGCCTCATGATGCCGCGCCTTGGCGTGTCAGTGCTCCTTCTTGCCTGGACCGGTCTGGCGGCGGCCGACGCGACCGTGCCTGTCTGCTACGGCTATGGCTGCATCGCCCAGGCGCAGATACGCTTCAGCGAGATGCAACTGCGTGAAGTCGGCCGGCAACTGGCGGTTGCGGTCGACCCCGCCGAAGAGCGCAAAATGCTCGCTGTGGCGATCGGACGGCTCTACGGTTGGGCCGGCGAGCAGTCGGACATCAGGAATGACCGTGGCGGCAACTATGCCGATGGCCACGCGCCGGGGAAGATGGATTGCATCGATCACTCGACCTCGACGACGCGCCTGCTGCGCCTGCTCGAAACGCGCGGCAGCCTGCGCTGGCATCGCGTCTTGGAGCCCGAGGCGCGCAACTGGGCGCTGGTCATTCCGGTGCATTATTCGGCGGTGATCGAGCAGAAAGCCGCCGGCGAGGGCGCACGCTTCGCCGTCGATAGCTGGTTCGTCGATAACGGCCAGGCGGCGGTGATCCTGCCGCTGGGCGAATGGAAAGAGGGGGCAGGGCCGGATGTCTGAGAAAACGGTGGTGGTCGGCTTGTCCGGCGGAGTCGATTCCTCGGTCGCAGCCTTGCTCTTGAAGCGCCAGGGCTGGAAGGTGATCGGCCTGTTCATGAAGAACTGGGAGGACGACGATACCGATGAGTACTGCTCGTCGCGCCAGGATCTGGTCGATGTGATGAGCGTGGCCGACAGGATCGGTATCGATGTCGAGGTGGTCAATTTTGCCGGCGAATACCGCGAGCGCGTGTTCGCCGAGTTCCTGCGTGAATACCAGGCCGGGCGCACGCCGAACCCCGACATCCTGTGCAACTCGGAAATCAAGTTCAAGGCCTTCCTCGACCATGCCCTGCAGCTCGGCGCCGACAAGATCGCCACCGGTCACTACGCCGGCGTGCGCGAGTTCGAAGGCAAGTTCCAGCTGCTCAAGGCCGAGGACGGCACCAAGGACCAGAGCTATTTCCTCTATCGCCTGAACCAGGCGCAGCTGTCGAAGACGCTCTTCCCGCTGGCCGACCTCTACAAGCGCGAGGTGCGCAAGATCGCCGAGGCCGAGGGCCTGCACGTGGCGACCAAGAAGGATTCGACCGGCATCTGCTTCATCGGCGAGCGCCCGTTCAAGGACTTCCTGGCCCGTTACCTGCCGCCGAAAAAGGGCGAAATCCGCCGTCTCGACGATGGCAAGATGCTCGGCGAGCACGACGGCCTGATGTTCCACACCCTCGGCCAGCGCAAGGGCCTGCACATCGGCGGCCTCAAGGAAAAGGGCCAGCCGGGCGGCGGCGACCACGACGCCTGGTTCGTCGCTGGCAAGGACATGGAGAAGAACATCCTCTACGTCGTCCAGGGCCACGACCATCCGGCGCTCTTCCAAAGCACGCTGGTCGCCGAGCAGCTGTCCTGGGTATCGGGTCGGGCGCCGCATGCACACTGGGTGTACACCGCCAAACCGCGCTACCGCACGGCCGACCAACCGTGCGAGGTCGAGCGGGTCGACGGCGAAAGCTGCGAAATCCGCTTTGCCGAACCCCAATGGGCGTTGACGCCGGGGCAATCGGTGGTGCTCTACGAGAGCCGCGTCTGCCTTGGCGGCGGTGTCATCCGCTGATTTCCCGGCACCCGCAATCGAGCTTGCAACAATTTTCCAGGCAACCATCGTGTCCGATCGTCTCGCAGTCCTGCCACAATACCTGCTTCCCAAGCAGGCCCTGACCACGCTCGCCGGCAAGTTCGCCAGCGCGCAAGCGGGAGGGGTCACGACCAGCTTCATTCGCTGGTTCGTCGCACGCTACGGCGTCGACATGGCCGAGGCGGCCAACCCCGACATCGCCGGCTACGCCACCTTCAACGAGTTCTTCACGCGCCCGTTGCGCGCCGGCGCCCGGCCGCTGGCGGTGGCCGACTTCATCTGCCCGGTCGACGGAGCGATCAGCCAGTTCGGTGCGATCGAGCGCGACCAGATCTTTCAGGCCAAGGGCCATCATTATTCGACGGCCACGCTGGTCGGCGGCGATCGTGACTTGGCGGCGCGCTTCGAGAACGGCAGTTTCGCCACGCTCTACCTGAGTCCGCGCGACTACCATCGCATTCACATGCCGTGCGGCGGTCGTCTGACGCGGATGATCCATGTGCCCGGCGCGCTGTTTTCGGTCAATCCGGTGACGGCGCGCGGCGTTCCCGGCCTGTTTGCGCGCAACGAGCGGGTCGTCTGCGTCTTCGATTCGGCGCACGGGCCGTTCGTGCTGGCGCTGGTCGGCGCGACGATTGTCGGCAGCATGGCGACGGTCTGGCACGGGGTCGTCAATCCGCCGCGTCCGGGACATCTCCGCGAATGGAACTATAGCGACCGGCAACTGCATTTTCGCCAGGGTGACGAGATGGGCCGCTTCCTGCTCGGGTCGACGGTGGTGATGCTGTTTCCGCAGGGTGTCGTCCACTTCAACCCCGGCTGGGCGCCAGCGCGGCCGGTCAGACTTGGCGAGGCGATGGGAAGGCTGCCGGCCCAATAGAAAAGGGCACCAGCGGCGCCCCTTGCCACGTGTAACCGATGCCGTTCAGTCGTGCGGTGTCGTTTCGGCAAACGATGGCCGTTTCATCAACTTGGCGAAGAGCCTGGCGAGATTTGGGTGGGATTCCTGCCAGGCGATGTCGGCAAAGCGGAAGCACAGATAGCCGAGCGCGGTGCCGACGGCGATGTCGGCCAACGAAAAATGCATCCCCATGCAATAGGCATTCTCGCCCAGTTCTTCGGACATGAATTCGAGGCTGCGCGTGATCTTTTCGCGCTGGCGCGCGATCCAGTCATCGCTTCTCTGGGCCTGCGGGCGCTTGCCTTCGAGGAAGGCGGCGGCGGCCGCGTCACAGATACCGTCGGCGACGGCTTCCCAGCGCTTGACCTCGATACGTTCGCGGTTGGGCGCGGGGAAGAGCTTGTTGTTCGGGGTGACGCTGTCGATGTACTGGACGATGACCCGCGAATCGAAGAGCGGGGTGTCGTCGTCGAGGATGAGGACCGGAATCTTGCCAAGCGGATTGAGGTTCGGGACGCCGCTGCCCTCCAGCCACGGCGAGTCGATCAGGAAATCGTAGTCAATCTTCTTTTCCGCCAGGACGATGCGCACCTTGCGCACGTACGGGCTGGTATGGGAGCCGATCAGGTTCATCGCATGCTCTGAGGTTTGAGAAGTACCAGTATAGCGTAGCGTATGGCGCAGTTGTTGGTCGCACGGGTAAAATCACCGGCTTACAGAAAAGGATGTTTTCATGACCTGCGATCCCCTGACCGCCCTTTCCCCGCTCGATGGCCGCTATGCCGGCAAGGTCGACACCCTGCGCGAGCATTTTTCCGAATTTGGCCTGATCAAGGCGCGTCTCAAGGTCGAGATCGAATGGCTCAAGGCGCTGGCCGCCGAGCCGCATTTCACGGAAATTGCTGCTTTTTCGCCGTCGACCGTGGCCGAGATCGATGCGCTGGTCGCCAACTTCACCGTCGAGCAGGCGGCCGAGGTCAAGGCCGAGGAAGCCGTCACAAACCACGACGTCAAGGCGCTCGAGTACTGGATCAAGAAGAACACCAAGGGCAACGCCGAGGTGACCAAGGTCAGCGAGTTCATCCACTTCGCCTGCACTTCCGAGGACATCAACAACCTCTCGCACGCGCTGATGTGCCAGGGCGCCCGCCAGCAGGGCATGCTGCCGGCGCTCGACCAGGTCATCGCCCGCCTCCGCGAACTGGCCCACATTAACGCCGAGGTGCCGATGATGAGCCGCACGCATGGCCAGCCGGCAACGCCGACGACGCTCGGCAAGGAAATGGCCAATGTCGCCTACCGCCTGCAGCGCGCCCGCGCCCGCATCGCCGCCATTGAGCTGCTCGGCAAGATCAACGGCGCGGTCGGCAACTACAACGCCCACCTCTGCGCCTACCCCAGCTATGACTGGGAAGGCTTCGCCAAGCGCTTCGTCGAGTCGCTCGGCCTGACCTTCAACCCCTACACCATCCAGATCGAGCCGCACGACGCGCTGGCTGAGCTGTTCGACGCCTTCGCCCGCGCCAACAGCATCCTGATCGATCTCGACCGCGACATCTGGGGCTACATCTCGCTCGGTTTCTTCAAGCAGAAGGTCAAGGCCGGCGAAATCGGTTCATCGACCATGCCGCACAAGGTCAATCCGATCGACTTCGAAAACTCCGAAGGCAACCTCGGCCTGGCCAACGCCGTCCTCAAGCACCTCGCCGAAAAACTGCCGATTTCCCGCTGGCAGCGCGACCTGACCGATTCGACGGTGCTCCGCAACATGGGTGTCGGCCTCGGTTACACACTGCTCGCCTACGATTCGCTGTTGAAGGGCCTGGGCAAGCTGGAAGTGAACGCCGACCTGATGAAGGCCGACCTCGACGCCAACTGGGAGCTGCTCGCCGAGCCGATCCAGACGGTCATGCGCCGCTACGCCGTGCCCAATGCCTACGAAAAGCTCAAGGAACTGACGCGCGGTACCCGCGTGTCGCGTGAAGGCATGCAGGACTTCGTGTCGACGCTGGAAATCCCGGAAGCGGCCAGGGCCGAACTGCTCAAGCTGACGCCGTGGGACTACACCGGCAAGGCGGCCGAACTCGCCAGGCGTATCTGAGAGGCTAGAACAATGACGCGCAGGAGGCGAGTTCCACCGGTGCCCGTCGCCGCGGCCGCCGGGACTCCCGGCCGGGCCATACGCGAACCGTCGCGCCTGCGGGCTGGCCTCGCCGGCGGGTTGAAGGGGCTCTTCCTCGGTCTGCTGCCGGCGATATGGCTGCTGACGCCGATGGGGGTCGGCTACGCCGATCAAAGGGTCGCCTTCGCCATCCCGGTCGCAACCTTCGTGGTCGGCTTCGTCGCCGGCCTGATCTTCACCAAACGGAAAACCAGTTAAATGTCTTTTGCTGAAAACCTGAAAAAACTCCCCGGCATTTCGCACCTCGCCACCATCAACCTGCTCGACGCCGACGGCAATGTCGTCGCCGCCATCGAGAACAAGCCGGGCAGCCAGGGTTCGCTGGCGGTCTACAACCATCTGGCGCAAACCTACGGCTCGATCAACCGCGAGGCCGCCAGGAAAGGGCTGGAAATCTTCGCCGAACACACCGAGGATGCCCGCATCAACCCCGGCCGGCATCCCAATATCGACCGCCTGGTGGCCATTGAGCAGGGCGGGCCGGCGCTGCGCGTCAAGCATCTGTTCGAGGTGTGACCCGGGCGGGATAATCTGCCGACCGCTGCATCGAGAACGCTATAATTTTTCCGGAATAGACGCGGCGCGGGGCTCCCCTGCGGCCTGCAATCCGGAATTCCCTCAACCACCACGGAGAATACACGATGAAATCGAAACTTCTGCTTGCACTGGTATCGCTCACCCTGGCCGGCACGGCTGCGGCGCAGGCAGAATGGATGGGGTTGCCGCAGCCGCATGTATCGAAAGCTCCGGCCGGCACGGCTGCGGCGCGGGTCAAGCCGGAGGAAGCCATCAAGTGGCGCCAGTCCGGTTATGGCTTCATGGCCTGGAACATGGTCCGCATCAAGACGAACGTTGAAGGGACCTACAACAAGGAAGAAGTCATCAAGGCCGCCAACGCCATTCAGGCCATCGCCAATTCCGGCATGGGCGCCCTCTACCTGCCGGGGACCGACAAGGGCACCGGCTGGGAAAAGACCCGGGTCAAGCCGGAGTTCTTCACCAACCGGGACGCCGTAAACAAGGCCGCTCTGGCGTTCATCAAGGAAGCCAACGAAATGGCCAAGGTTGCCGCGGCCGGTGATGCGGCGGCGACCAGGGAGCAGTTGGGCAAGTTGAGCGCCACCTGCAAGGGTTGCCACGACGATTTCAAGATCAAGGACTGATCGCTTGCCCTGGGTGGTGCAGCAGGCGCCTCCGGGCGCCTGTTCCGTTTGACGAATGAGGATCGCCATGAACCAGGAAAAATTCCGCCTGTGGGATCTGCCGACCCGCCTCTTCCACTGGGCGCTCGTCGTCGCCGTTGTCGCGGCGATTGTCAGCGGCCAGCTCGGCGGCAACCTGATCGACTGGCATGGCCGAATCGGCCTCTTCATCGTCGGGTTACTCGCCTTTCGCCTGGTCTGGGGGGTGGTCGGCTCGACCTATGCCCGTTTTCTGCAATTCCTGCCGACGCCGGGAAAGATCAGGGCCTACCTGCTTGGTGAATGGCATGGCGAGGGCCACAACCCGCTGGGCGCGCTCTCGGTTTTCGCCCTTCTGGCGCTGTTGACCGCGCAAGTCGGCAGCGGCCTCTTTGCCAATGACGACATCACCTTCGTCGGCCCGCTTTACGATCTGGTCGGCAAGAACCTGAGCAATCGGCTGACCGGAATTCACTACCTGGTCTCCAACGCGATCTATGTGCTGATCGCGCTGCATATCGCCGCAATTGCCTTCTATGGCCACGTCAGGAAGCAGAAGCTGGTCAAGCCGATGCTGACCGGCTGGAAGGACGGTGAGGGCGAATCGGCCACGGGTGGCGGTGCGCTGGCCCTGGTTCTGGCCCTTGCAGTTGCCTGCGCGGCGGTCTATGGCGCCAGCGGCGCCTGGTTGCCGGCACCGCCCCCCGCCGTCGAGACGCCAAACTGGTGAAGCCGCCGCCGACTTGCCGGCGACGAACCGCTACGAATCAGGCAAGGCGTCCGGGCGGCAATCAGTGGCCCTTGGCCGGAAAGACCCGCTGCCGGTAGTTGATCGACAGGGCACTGACCAGCGGATTCCTGGTCAGTTGCCGGCAGATCTCGCGTTCGGCCCGGCTGACGGCGGTCGCATTTTCGAGTGTCTCGCGCGGCAGGTAGACCTCGGCCTCGACCCGGTCGTCAACATAGTGCAGGAGGATGCGCTGGGGTTCGGGCAGGCCGGCGAGCAGGGGCGCGAGAGCCTGGGTCAGTTCCTCGCGGTCGGGCATGCCCTGGCTCTTGGCGTCGTGTTCCGGATCATCCTCGACGTCGACATGAACGAGCACATCGGAAACCGACTGGTGGCTGTCGAGTACCCGCTGACGGGTCAGCTCGGCAATGCGATGACCCTCCGATACGCTGATTCGCGGGTCCACGCAGACATGGGCATCGACGAGCGAGCGATGCGCCATGCGGCGGGTACGCAATTCATGCAGGCTGGCGACCCCCGGCGTATCGATGATGACCTGGCGAATGCTGTCGACTTCCTCGACCGAGAGCCCGGTGTCGATCAGTTCCTGAACCGCCTCCCAGGCGAAGACCGCGCCCATGCGCACGATCATGAAGCCGACGATCACCGCCGCCACCGAGTCGGCGAAGTTGTAACCCATCATGTTGCCGACGATCCCCACTGCGACCACCAGCGATGAGGCGGCGTCGGAGCGCGCATGCCAGGCATTGGCGATGAGCATCGGCGAGCGCAGTCGCTCGCCGACATGCAGCATGTAGCGGAACAACCCTTCCTTGGCCACCAGCGCGAGCCCTGCTGTCCACAGCGCCAGCGGCGCCACCGGCGGCAGGTTGTCGAGGTCCTGCAGCTTGACCCCGGCGCTCCAGATGATTCCGGCGCCGGTCACTGCCAGGATCGCGCCGAGGGCGAACGAGGCTGCGGTCTCGATCCGCGCATGGCCGTAAGGATGGCTTTCGTCGGCCGGATCCTTGCTGTGATGGGCGGCGAAGAGCACCAGGAAGTCGCAGACGAGGTCGGATAGCGAATGCAGGCCGTCAGCGATCAGGCCCTGGGAATGGGCGATGATGCCGGCGACGACCTGAGCGGCGGTCAGGAAGACATTGACCACCACGCTGATCCACGTGACCCGCTGGGTCATTCCGTGCCGGGCGGGGTCGTCGAAGGAGATCTCGGGAGAGTTGTTGTGGGTGCTCATGGCCAAGGCATCATCTGAAAATTGTTGACAGTCGCAGGAAAAACTTGTCAGAAAAACCAACGTTTCAGTATCCTTCTAACTAGCGGCCGCTGTCAAACGTCATTGCCAAGGATGGTCCCTAGAAACTGTCCGTCAAGGAATGTGCTTGCCGCCGCAAACGGGTCCTGCCTCGGCAGGAAGGCAGCATCGGGCGACAGGCGTGGTTTCTTCAAACTGCATGTCATGGCCGCGGGAGCGGCAGTGCGATATCACACCGGCCGTTGCCGCGGCCGACTTTCTCGATTGTTCCAGTCCATACCAGCCAAGGAGACTTCCCATGAAAAATACATTAGCGCCACCCGCATCTTTATTTCTTCCCGCTGTCGCGTTTTGCGCGGCGCTTGCTTTGAGCCCCGCAGCCATGGGCGCCTCGCCGGTAGTCAAGGTCGACGGCTCGAGCACGGTGTATCCGATTACCGAAGCGGCCGCCCAGGAGTTCCAGAACGCTAAGCTGCATGAGGTCCACGTCAATGTCGGTGTTTCCGGAACCAGTGCCGGGTTCACCAAGTTCTGTGCCGGCGAGACCGATATCACGAATGCGTCGCGGCCGATCCTCAAGAAGGAAATCGACGAGTGCGCCAAGGCCGGCGTCCGCTTCTATGAGATGCCGCTGGCCTACGATGCGTTGACGGTCGTCGTCAATCCGCAGAATTCATTTGTCATCAGCATGAGCGTGGCCGAGCTGAGAAAGCTCTGGGAGCCGAAGGCGCAGGGCAAGATCAATACCTGGAAGGATCTCAATCCGGCATGGCCCGCCCAGAAGATCAATCTCTATGCGCCGGGCGCCAATTCGGGCACCTTCGAGTCGTTCACCGAGGTGGTTGTCGGTACCTCGAAGTCCAGCCGCAGCGATGTCAGCCGGACTGAAGACCATGGCGTTCTGGCGCAGCGGATCGCTGAAGACAAGGATGGCCTGGGCTATCTGAGCCTCGACTATTACGTCGAAAACCAGAAGAAGCTGAAGGCCGTGGCGATCAGTGACGGCAAGGGAGCCGTAATGCCGACGGTTGAGAACATTCGCGATGGCAGCTATCAGCCGCTGTCGCGTCCGGTCTTCATCTATGTCAACGAGAAGTCGCTGGAGAAACCCGCAGTCAAGGAGTTTGTCGAATACTTCATGAAGAATGGCGCGCGTCTGGTCCAGGAGGCGAATTACCTGCCTTTGCCGGCCAAGGCATACACCAGCAATCTCGAACGGATGAATGCGAAGAAGGTGGGCTCGGTGCACGGTGGCGAGAACAAGGCACGCCCGCGTACCGGTGAAATGATGAAGCTGCTCGACACATTGACGTTCTGAGGCTCGCTTTCCTGCCCCGAAGGCGCTGATGCGATTTCGGAGCAGAGTCGCTGCGGCAAGCAGACTTCGCGTGCGACCTGCATGGGCTCAACCCGGCAGGCCGGGAAAGCCGCCCGAATCCCGGGCGGCTTTTTTCGTCGCCGAGCAGGATGAGCCGACGCCCCTCCGGTTTCTCTCCGGCGGAATGCGGAAATCGGGAAAGTATGCCGGATTGATCCATGTCAATACTGGCCGGGCAGGCGGGCGCATAATCTTCCGCTAATGATTGAGGCGTGACAGCGAATAACACGTCTCTCCGGGCTCGACAGCTTGCGAGGAAACGATGGGCGATGAAAGTGGCGGTGCCTGGCTGAGAGGCTTCAGGGACGATTACGAGAAGATTTTCGTCAAGGAATGGTCGCCTTTCATCGGCGCTGTGCTGCTGGTCCTTGTGATAGTCGGCCTGATGGTCAGTGGCCTGTTCTGGGGGGTCTTCGGGGGCGTCAAGTTCTGGGGTGACTGGATCAACAATCTGATCGGCCTCGGCCCAGCGCTCGGGATTCCCGGGGATCTCGAAGGGTTCCTCTCGCACCGGATGTCGCTGATGAACATATTGCTGGTTCTGGGGGCGTTCACCGCAGCCTTGCTGTCGCGACAGTTTTCCCCCAACCGGCCGCCCCGGCTGGAATATGTCTGGGCCGCCTTCGGTGGCGCCATGATGGGCATCGGTGCCGCGCTGGCGGGCGGTTGCACCACCGGCGGCTTCTTCAATCCGGTACTGCATTCGTCTCCGGCGGGCTGGGCGATGTGGGCCGGCCTGATGCTCGGTGCGGCGCTCGGCGTCAAGCTCCTGCTCTGGACGCTGGAAAACATCGAGTGGGGAATGGAGCCACCGCCGTCGATCAGTGTCTCTCCGGCGGTCAGGAAGGCCTTTCCCTTCGCCGGTCTCGTCGTCGTCATCGGCGTCCTGCTGTGGGCCACACGCTGGTACGGGTCGGGCAACGAGCAGCTGGCTGCCCGTGCGATCATCGTCCTGGCCGGATTCGCGATCGGTTTCATCATGCACCGCTCGCGCCTGTGCTTTGCCCGCTCCTTCCGCGAGCCATTCGTCACCGGCGAGGGCGAGATGACCAAGGCGGTGATCCTGGCCCTGGCGATCGGCATCCCGATTGCCGCCCTGCTGTTCCAGAAGAAGGTCATCGATCCCTATGTCGCCATTCCGCCGACTTTCTGGGTTGGTTCGCTGCTCGGTGGCTTCCTTTTCGGCATCGGCATGGTCTTTGCCGGCGGCTGCGCGTCGGGAGGGCTGTGGCGGATGGGCGAGGGGCATTTCAAACTTTGGGTGGCGATGCTCTTCTTTGCCTGGATCGGCTCGGTGGCCAGCGCACTGTTCAAGAGATTCAATATCACCGCCATTGACGAAACCAACGTCGAGACCTACGAGATGACGAATGTCGGCTTCCAGGCCTTCCTGCCCGACATGATCGGCGGCTGGGGGCTGACACTGCTGCTTGGCGGTGGGTTGCTGCTGTTGTGGTATGCACTGGTCCGCTATAACGAATCCAGCGAAAGATTTACCCTGCTCTGATTTGATGTCCTGGAGAATAACCATGAACGTTAAGCGTCTTACACTGCTTGCGGCGGTCCTGACCGGTCTCGGTGTCGCGCAACTGGTCTGCTACCCGATCACCGCCCGGGCTGGCGAGGCAGTCGTCCTGCAGCCAAAGGAAGGCTGGTACGGCAAGCTGGTCCAGTTCGATGCGCTCCGTCCGCTCGTGGATATTCCGCCGGTGAAGGGCGTAATGATCATCGATTCACGGCCGGTGGCGAGGCAGTACGACCCCGGTCATATCTCCGGCGCTATCAGTATTCCCGACTCGCAGTTCGACAAGATGGTCGACAAACTGCCAGCCGACAAGGCGACGCAACTCGTCTTCTACTGCGGCGGCCTTGAATGCATGCTCAGCCACAATTCCGCGTTCAAGGCCGAGAAGCTTGGTTACAGCAATATCAAGGTCTACGCTGAAGGCATGCCCGACTGGAAGGCCAGGGGTGGGCCGATATCGGTGTCCGCCGCATTCATCAGGAAGCTGATCGATGAGAAGGCGACCTATACGCTGATTGACGCGCGGCCGAAACGGGTTGCCGACAAGGGCATGATTCCAAGCGCGATCAACATTTCCGATACCGATTTCGACAGGAACGTCGACAAGCTTCCCGCCGACCGGGCGGTACTGCTGATCTATTACTGTGGCGGCCTCGAATGCGTGCTTTCCGACAAGTCGGCCGACAAGGCGCGCAAACTCGGCTATACGAACGTTGTCACCTATCCGCCGGGCTATCCGGAATGGGAAAAGGTCCATGGCGCAGCGCCGGCGGCGGGTTCGACCGCGGCAGGAGCGAGAGCCGCCGGTGCGTCGCTGATGCCGGGGAAGGAAAAGGGGACGGTGACGGTGGCTTCATTCGAGAAGGTGTGGAAAGAAAATCCTTCGTCGATCATGGTTGTCGATGTGCGTGATGTGAAGGAGTTTGCTGCCGGCACGATGAAGGGCGCGGTGAACCTTCCGATCAACGATCTGGAGAAGAAAGTGGACACGCTTCCGAAGAACAAACCGGTCGTTTTCGTCTGCGGTACCGGCGCGCGCTCGGGAGAGGCCTACGACATGGTGAAACTGCTGGCCGGCGATGTGCAGGCGTACTTCATCGATGCCGAAATCAAGTTCGGCGGCGATGGCACCTACACCATGGTGGAGAAGAAGTGACCGCAAGGATTGCCGGTTACTGCTCAAGAGGGTAGCAAGGCTCTCTGCAAGCTGCTCGAGCGGGACCGAAGCACTGCGAGAAACGGCAACCCGCCGCTACGGCGAACTTCCCGAACGGTTGCCTGCCGGGTATCCAGCCGTGAGCCGCGCCAGCAAGCCGCATCGGCGTCATCGATACGGGCAAGCCCAGTCGGGCTAAGAAACGATTCGCCGGGGCTCGCCTCCGGCCAGTGCGCCAGCGCTCCTGCCTTTTCCCTAGAACAATACGCCCATCAGCTTTTTCAGTAGCTCTTCCAGCGACATCATGGTCAGCGCGAGCGGCACGATCGGTGCCAGCGTGGCGCCCACCAGCCGCAGGACATCGTCCCGTTTGATCGGCACGATGCGCATATTCTGGACAACCGCGAAGCTGTTGCCCATGTCGGCGAGGGACTGGATGTCGGCGTTGCCCACGAGCGGTTCATCCCCCGGGGCGCCGCCGCGAACCCATTTGGCATCGAATTCGCGGACGTAGCGCTCGGCCAGCACGCCATATTCGCGGGATCCCGTCCGCTTCGCCTGCGCGAGTTGCGGCGCAAAAACCAGCAGCGGGCAGAGAACCACGCACAGCATGAAGATGACCACAAGGGCAATTTCGACCTTGAAATCGGTCAGCGCGGCTCCCAGAAAGAAGATGCGGTTGGCCAGGTTTCCGGCAAGCAGGGCGCCATGCGCGACAGCGAGGACAGAGAAGGCATAGACCTGGCCGGAAATGAAACTCAAACCGCCGAGAGAATCGGGATGGGTGGGAACCAGGCTCAACTCAATGCGCGACACCTGCCAGAGAAAGCGCGCCCAGATGGCCAGTCGAAAATACCAGCGCAACAACAGGAACTGGAAGATCGGCACACTCACGTAGCCATACCACATGCCGGCGAGCGAAAGTCGCGAGCCCGCGGCGGACGGGGACGCGTACCACGTCGCGGTGTCGAGTGCGATGTACTGGCGCCAGACGATCAGGATGCCGACCCCGTACACGACGGCGATCAGCAGCACCTCGGCGAGTACCGAGTTGCGCAGCCTGAACGCCGACTCGACGGCTGCCTCGAATCGCGCCATGGCGTTCCCGGGAATCATGTTTCGTTCGAGGAACTGCTGCAGGAGGGGGCGCATGCGCCGGTGTACCACCAGTTCGGCAACGATCAGCAGCGGCAGCGCCACCAGGAAGCGTACGTGGACTTCAATGTCGAACAGGAACGGCACGTTCGTGCCGCCCCATAGCTGCTCTTGCAGCGCCGAAAGCAAAAGCAGCGGCAGCCAGGCAAGCAGCGCGATGACGATGATACGTTGGCGCACCATCATCAGCGCGTCGTCGGTCAGGTGCGCCCGACGGAAAAGCTGGAAGAGCGGACCGCCGAGGACGAGCGAAAACTCGGGCGGATTGCGGAGCAGATCCCAGTTGCGGGAACGTTCTGTCGTGCGGGCGTTCATTTCTGGCCATCCTCTTTTTGGGAAAGGCACATGTCGTATATTGCTCCTTGCGAATTCTTCTGCATAGCCATGTCGACATGGCGGGTGGTTCCCCGGACCTTTCCGATTTCGCCCGCAAGAATGCGAATCCTGCGTGACGGAATTTGTGGAGAGGGGAACGATGATCTAGGATAAATGCGCAGGTTGAGGCTCTGCGTGGCGTGCCTTTTTCGGGGCGCGAGCGAGAGTGGGTTGAGTGCTTTGTTGGGAGAACAGGCCATGGCTGAAATCACACCGCGTTGGGAATGGCGTTCATTTGGTCAGCGCTTCGGCGAGGCGGAGGGGCAGTTGGCACAACTCGCGCCGGGTGGCGCCCAGGAAAGCGACGAGATCTACCTGCTCTCCGGCGCTGGTGACAACGTCAAGGTCCGCGACGCGCTGATGGACATCAAGGTGCTGCGCGAGGTTAATGCCGACGGCCTCGAGCAGTGGACGCCGGTCATGAAGGCCGGCTTCCCGTTGCAGGCGCCCGAAGCGGCAAGCGTGTTTGAATCGCTGCAGTTGCCGGCGCCTTCGATGTCCCGCGCGAGCTACACCCTCGACGAGTTCATTGAAGAGTTCGCCAAGCCGGGCGGGGCGATTCGCATGGTGAAAGTCCACAAGCGGCGGACCCGCTATACGGTCGGCGGCTGCATGGCCGAACTGTCCGAGGTGGTGGCGAACGGCAAGCCTACCCGCACGATCGCCGTCGAGTCGGCCGATGCGGAAGCGGTCATCCGCGCCGTCCGGGAACTCGGCCTCGGCGGCTACACGAATACCAGCTATCCGCGCGCCCTGGCAGCCCTGATCGATGACGAGCCGGAGCGCTACGCCATCATCGATGCCGGCACCAATTCCATCAAGTTTCACATCGGCGAACGCGGCGTCGGCGGCATGTGGCGAACCGTCGTCGACCGCGCCGAGATGACCCGCCTCGGCGAGGGGCTCGCGCAAGAGGGCGTCATCATCGCCGCCGCGCTGGAACGGACGGCGGCAGCGATCGCCGGCATGGTCGACGAGGCAAAACGGCACGGCGTGCGGGCGATTGCCGCCGTCGGTACGGCCGGCCTGCGCAGCGCAGCGAACGGCAGCGAAGTCGTGGCAGCCATCGCGGCGCGCACCGGAGTCCGCATCGAGGTGATCTCGGGCGAAGAGGAGGGACGGCTGGCCTACGTGGCCGCCAAGGCCGGTCTCGGCTTGAACAAGGGCTCGCTGGTTGTCTTCGACACGGGCGGCGGCAGTTCCCAGTTTACCTTCGGGCACGACGCCAGCGTGGATGAGCGTTTCAGCGTCGACGTCGGTGCCGTGCGGTATACCGAGCGTTACGGGCTCGACCGCGCCGTTTCACCCGAGGTGCTGAGCGAGGCCATGGCGACGATTTCGGCCGACCTCGCGCGCATCGACTGGCGCCCGGTTCCTGATGCGCTGGTGGCGATGGGCGGCGCGGTGACCAATATCACCGCGGTCAGCCATCGCCTTGCCACCTATGACCCTGCGGTCGTTCAGGGCAGCGTCCTCGATCGCGCCGAAATCGATCGCCAGATCGAGCTCTACCGCTCGCTCGATGCCGATGCCCGCCGCGCCATCGTCGGCCTGCAGCCGAAGCGGGCCGAAGTCATCCTTGCCGGCGCCTGCATCGTCCGCACGGTCATGGAGAAGCTGGGCAAGGAGAGCTTCGCCGTCAGCGACCGCGGCCTGCGCCACGGCGTGCTGGCCGAGCGCTTCGCAGCCTGAACGAGGCGCTGCCGGACAAGGATTTCTTGACCATCTTCAAAGAAAAGGATGGAGACCATGACTACCACGACACCCACAACCACCGCGAAACCTGCGGCCCGTGCAAAGCCCGCGAGGGCAGCGAAGGTTCAACAGCCAGCACTGGCGAAACCGATTTCGCAGGAGGGTCTGATGGAGATCCTCAAACTTGCCAAAGGGTCGACCAGCATCGAACTCAAGTTGTCCGTACCAGACACCGGCAAGCGCGCGGCGCTCAAGAGCATCGGCCTCGACCCGGTCGAAGCGCAGCCGCGGCAGGCATTCTTCTTCGATACGCCCGACCTGGACTTGTACCGGGCCGGCGTCGTTGTCCGCGCCCGGCGCATCCAGGGCGGCGACGGCGATACGGTCATCAAGCTGCGACCCGTGGATCCCGCGACCATCGACCCGGAACTGCGCCGTTCGGCGTCCTTCAAGATCGAGGTGGACGTGATGCCGGGCGGGTTCGTCTGCTCGGCTTCGTTTAAGGGCGTCTGCACCGGGCGGGAGGTGCTCGACGTGGCCGCGGGCAAGCTGCCCCTGCGCAAGCTGTTCTCCAGGGGACAGCGTGCCTTTTTTGACGCGCACGCGCCGGCGGGCATCACGATGGACAAACTGGTCCTCCTCGGCCCCACGTTCCTGCTCAAGGCCAAGCACTGGGCGAAAGACTTCGACCGCCCGATCACGGTCGAGATGTGGCTCTATCCCGATGGGTCGCGCATCCTGGAGATTTCCACCAAGTGCCTGCCGAAAGAAGCCTTCCACCCGAGTTCGACAATTCGGGGCCAAAAACAGCGTTTTTCGGAAGGTGCCCCACGTAACCATGCGGGTTTCCGGGCGTTTTCTGTAAAAGGCGTGTAGTGGCACGTTCTCTTGTTTTATGTCTCCACTTGACAGGGCGTTATTGGGTGATAAAGTCGAGGCATGTTCCTCAAGATCACCCGCTCCGGGCCGCGCCAGTATCTGCAACTGGTCGAGGCGTTTCGTGACGACGCCGGCAAGGCCAAACATCGCACCCTGGTTACGCTGGGTCGCCTGGACCAACTGACCGACAGCCTTGATTCGGTGATCTCCCGTCTGTCGGAAACCCACAACCGCGTGTTTGCCGCCCTCAATCTGAAAAAACCCACTCAGCCACAGCAACTTTCTCTGTTGTAGTACACGTTTTTGAACTCGGGTTCATAAATATCAATAACTTACACGATTAACTGTCGAACTCGGGCTTCCAGGCCGCCGCCGAGTTCAAGGACTACCTCGCCCGCCACGGCATCGCGCTCGCCGCCGAGCAGGCGCCGAAGACCAAGACGTCGCTGGAGTTTTTCAGCGCCAGGCTCAAGAAGGAGGGACTGGCCGGCTGAGCAACTTCGCCGGCCGCAAGAAGCACAAAGCCACCGGAAACCGGTGGCTTTTTTCTTGTCGACCGCGACAACCGGTCAGACCACGGCGCCTTCCTCGTTGGCGCCCTCGACGACTTTCTTCTGCTTGGCGATGAACTGCTCGCGCGAAACGCCGAGCCACATGACCAGCGGGCTGGCGACCAGCACCGAGGAATAGATGCCGAAGCAGATGCCGATGGTCAGCGCCAGCGCGAAGTAGTGCAGGGTCTCGCCGCCGAAGATCAGCATCGACAGCACCATCAGCTGGGTGCTGCCGTGGGTGATGATCGTCCGGGAAATCGTGCTGGTGATGGCGTGGTCGAGCACTTCCGGCGTCGACAGTCCGCGCACCTTCTTGAAGGTCTCGCGGACGCGGTCGAAAACGACGACCGATTCGTTGACCGAGTAGCCGAGCACGGCGAGCACGGCGGCCAGCACCGACAGCGAGAACTCCCACTGGAAGGCGGCGAAGAAGCCGAGGATGATGATGACGTCGTGCAGGTTGGCGATGATCGCCGATACCGAGAAGCGCCACTCGAAGCGGAAGGCGAGGTAGATCATGATGCCGACGACGACGAGGAGCAGCGCCATCGCGCCGTTCTCGGCCAGTTCCTTGCCGACCTGCGGACCGACGAACTCGACCCGGCGCAAGCTGGCCCCGGGCGTTTCGGCAGTCAGCGCCTGCATCACCGTTTCGCCTTGCTTCGCCGTATCCTGGGCGTCGCGCAAGGGAAGGCGGATCAACACGTCCCGCGATGAGCCGAAGTTCTGCACGGAGAAGTCGCTGAAGCCGGACTTACCCAGCGCGCCACGAATCTTCTCAAGGTCGGCGGCCTGCTGGTAGTTCACCTCGATCAGCGTGCCCCCCGTGAATTCCACCGACAGATGTAGGCCCTTGGTCAGCAGGAAGAAGACGGCGAGCAGGAAGGTGATCAGCGAGATGATGTTGAACTTCAGCGCATGGCGCATGAAGGGGATGTCTTTTCTGATGCGGAAGAATTCCATGACCGTTTTCCCTTATTTCTGGCCGTTGACCGCGACAGCGCCGG
>ERZ724507.114-NODE-114-length-32851-cov-7.669441_pt1 | contig 32851 bp, 31 predicted proteins | sample MGYA00376040_ERZ724507 | MGnify/ENA primary metagenome ERZ724507 (study PRJEB28724, sample SAMN07190883) | activated sludge metagenome | isolation source: activated sludge of sewage treatment plant in Hong Hong | place: Hong Kong | collected 2016-03-17 ...
AGGATCGCCGGCGTGCTGACGGTGAAGTCGATTACCGACTGGAACGTCAGCACCGGCGGCAGGGCACCGAGTTGGCGGGCGCGCGCCATGCGCTGGATCTGCGCCTGCAGCGCGTCGGTCAGGCGGAAGGACTGGCGCGCGCCGTTGACCGGAAACGAGTTGTACTTGAACGGATTGAACTCCGGAACGACACTGAGCCACGCGGCGTTGGCGAATGGCGGCAGCAACGCCGGCAGGCTGGCCAGCCCGGCAAAGCGCGCAAACCGTGTGATGCCGATCATCGGCGTGAACAGCACAATGCGATCGGCACGGGGGAGTTGCGGGTTGTCCAGCGCGTCGAGCGAGTACTTCATCGCCAGCGCTCCGCCGTTCGAGAATCCTGCCAGATGCAGCGGCGCCGGAGCAGGCACGCGCCGGCGTGCTTCGCGCACGGCCAGCCGCGTCGCGGCCATCCAGTCTTCCCAGCGGACGTCGGTCAGGCCGGCAGGGACCGTGCCGTGGGCCGGCAAACGGATGCCGATCGCGACATAGCCTTGATCGCGATAGCGTCTTGCGATATGGCGCAGGCTGTAAGGCGAATCGGTCAGACCATGCAGCAGAACAACCACGCCAAGCGGTTTGCCATCCGGTTCCATGACGTAGGAGCGGTTCCAGTCATGAGCAAAGCGCGCGGGGTAAACCGGACTCGCCTCGAAGTAGCGATTGATCGGCACGCGCTGGTCGGGCGCCAGCTTCTGGCTGACCTCGGCGCGCACGCTGGCCATGATCTCGTTCTCCTGCGCGAGGTAGCGAGGCCAGTCGGCCGCGTCGAGTTGGTCCGCCCTGAGCTCGTGGGGAACGAATGTATGCCATGGCTGCAAGGAGGGGCCGCCGAGTACGCGAAATGACCGCAAGGCCAGCAGCGCGATGCCGATTACTAGGAGCGACACCAGCGCCCACTTGAGGATTTTTCCGATGGTTCTCTGCATGGTCTTGTTCTGGCCTGGCTTGTGGCACCAGCGCGTCGGCGCTGCTTTTCGTGAGGGAAGGGAAGATGGACGGGAGTTTCATCCCATTTGCGTGAGTATCCTTGGGCTGTCAGTCGGAGTCAATTGCTTGTGTCGTATCTGTCGCACCGAAGGATCCTGAAAATCCAGACAGGGTCTTGCCAGGATTGCGATTGTGCCCATGCCTGGAGTTCCCTGAGTGGCCCCGGACTGCCGCCAACGTGGCTCCAGGCACGAGAGTTGCCCCTTCATCTCGCGGCGATTTCCTTCGGGCGAAGATGCGAGTCAGCAGCCCATGAAATCCTGGTGCACAATACTGCGATTTCCGTGCCCACGCATGTGCCACCACGGTCCCCTAGCACGGTCCAGTCAGCTTTGCTGGCCTTGCCTTGGCGGAACCGTCCCCGATTTCAGATTTGCCGGAGTCCTGTTGTGCTCGCTGCCATCCGTCGCTGGTTTGACGACAATATCCTCGAACTCGGCCGCGAAATGCGGCTTTCCTACCTGCCACCACTGATGGTCTATGTCGCGGCCGGCGTGTCCGGCCTGACCGGGATCGTCGGAACCTTCTTCGTCAAGGAATATCTCGGTCTTTCCGCGGCCTTCCTTGCGGCACTGGGCTTCTGGGCGGGAATTCCGTGGGCGCTGAAGATGCCGCTCGGGCACCTGGTCGACCTGATATGGCGCCACAAAGCCGGCCTGGTGTGGCTGGGCGCCACACTGATCGCGGCCAGCCTGTTGATCATGCTTGGCCTGGTGGCCGAGCCGCGGTACATGGGTGGAATCATGTCGCTGGAGGCCTGGTTCGTTCTCTCTGCCATGCTCTCGCCGGTGGGCTACGTCCTCCAGGACGTGGTTGCGGACGCCATGACCGTGGAAGCCGTGCCGCGGGTGAACGACCGTGGCGAGATGTTGCCGTCGGAAGCACGACGGCTGATGAACACCACGCTGCAGACCCTGGGTCGCGTCGCCATCATCGGCGGCGGCGTGCTCGTGTCGCTGGTGAATGTGCTGATGTTCCAGGGTGTCGAAAGCTTGCCGAATGCGGAGCGGATAGCGATCTACGCCCTGGTGTATGGCATGGCGCTGGTCATCCCGGCAATCTCGGTTGCCGGTGTCCTGCTGGCGAGCCTGATCAGGCGGCGCGAGGTGGGGCGGCTGCGCGCCCACGGTTTCGACGAGACCAGCCTGCGGGCAATCCTGGAGCCGCCACCGGATGCGGTCAAGCCTGACTGGTGGATCCTTGGTGGCAGTCTGGTGTTCGTCGCCATCAGCGTTTCCGTGGGCGTCTCTCAGCTTGAGTTCGGTCAGGAGATCATCTTTCTGGCTTCCTTTGCCGTCATCACTTTCCTGATGGCCAAGCTGCTGCGCGAGCTGGACGAGGACTCCAGGCGCACCCTGCTCGGCACGGCGATCGTGATCTTCGTCTTCCGTGCCATGCCCGGTCCCGGTGTCGGCTCGACCTGGTGGATGATCGACATCCTCGGTTTCGACCAGTCTTTTCTCGCCAAGCTGTCGCTGATCGCCAGCGTGCTGACCCTGTTCGGCCTGTTCGGCTTCCGTCGCTTCATGGGCGAACGCTCGATAGCCTACATCGTCGGCTTCCTGACTCTGACCGGGACGCTGCTGAGTCTGCCGACGCTTGGCATGTATCACGGTCTGCACGAATGGACGGCAGCACAGACCGGCGGGATCGTCGACGCCCGTTTCATTGCCTTGATCGACACTGCGCTGGAGTCGCCGCTCGGGCAGATCGCGATGGTGCCGATGCTGGCCTGGATCGCCAACTCCGCGCCGGCGAATCTCAAGGCCACCTACTTCGCGGTGATGGCCTCCTTCACCAACCTCGCGTTGTCAGCCTCGCAACTCGGCACCAAGTACCTGAACCAGATCTTCGAAGTCACCCGCGAAATCCGCGACCCGGTGACCCAGGCCACAAAAATGGCAGCCGACTACAGCCAGTTGGGGGCCTTGTTCATGATCTCCATCGGTCTCGGCCTGATCGTTCCCTTCGCCGCAATCTGGGTGACGCGGATGCTCAAGCTGCGCAGCGCCTGAGGTGGCCGGGGAGCGGCGTCCGGAGGGCTGATTGCCTGGCTGGTGGTCAGCGGGTCCAGACAGCTCGACGCCGAACTCGATGACGGCGGCGACGTCGGCCGTAACGCCGTACAATTGGACGCCAGCGTCACCCGTTGCGTCGTTCGTTGTGCGCCTGGATGATGACTGGAGCCGAATGGCCTACCGGAGTATCGACATGTCTGTTACGCCTCCACCCAGGCAACACCATGCGCCGCAGGACCTTCGCGATCGGGCGGCTTATGCCTTCGTGAAGTTTCTGCGTTTCTTCGCGGACACCTTTTTTGCCCGGCGTTATGGTCATCGTGCGGTCGTCCTGGAAACGGTTGCCGCCGTACCGGGCATGGTCGGCGGTTCCCTCCAGCATTTGCGGGCACTGCGCCGAATGGAAAGCGATCACGGGTGGATCCGCACACTTCTTGACGAAGCCGAAAACGAGCGAATGCACCTGATGACCTTCATTGAGATTGCGCGGCCTTCGCGGCTCGAGCGCTTGCTGATTCTGATTGTGCAAGGGGTCTTCTACAATTTCTTCTTTCTCCTTTACATAATCTCGCCGAGGACCGCGCATCGTGTTGTCGGTTATCTGGAGGAAGAGGCGGTCTACAGCTATACCGAGTACCTGGCCGGGGTCGACGACGGCAGCTACGCCAATGTCCCGGCGCCCAAGGTGGCGATTGATTATTGGAATCTGGCTGCCGACGCGCGCTTGCGTGACGTCATCATCGTTGTCCGCGCAGATGAGGCGCAGCACCGCGACGTCAATCATGAATTTGCCGACCAGTTGGACCATCGCCAGACCTGACAGCCAGCCGGCATTCAGCCAATATCCGCTGAATGCCGGAAGGTGGCCCAACACCTTTGCGGCGGGGCGATTTGTTCAGCGCTTTCTGAGGTAACGTCACACATGAACCCTATCCCTTTCGCGAAATTTCTTGAGCGATTCCCGTGCATCCTCGGCGAGGGGGCGGTCATCGAGCGCCTGCGCCGCAACAGTGGCCTGGAATTGGACCCCTACCTGGTCAATTCGGCATTCATCTATGAAGGCGCGAAACGCGCGGCCTTGGAAACCATCTGTCGGCAGTACCTGGACATAGGTCGCGACTCCGGCCTGCCGCTCCTCATGTCCACCCCAACCTGGCGGGCGAGCCGGGAACGGATCGATGCGGCCGGTTACGCGGGAAAGGACGTCAATGGCGACAATGTCAGGTATCTCGTGGGGCTGCGCAGGAGCTATGGGGCATATGCCGAGAAGGTGGTCATCTGCGGCTTGATGAGTTGTCGCGGCGATGCCTATGACCCTGGCGAGGCGTTGGCCGTCAACGACGCCCTGGAGTTCCACGCCTGGCAGGCTGGCAAGCTGGCTGACGCCAGGGTGGATTTCCTCCTCGCCGCCACTCTTCCGGCCCTGAGCGAGGCCACCGGTCTTGCACTGGCCATGGCCGCCACCGGCACGCCCTACGTCGTCAGCTTCGTTGTCCGCCCGGCGGGGACACTGCTCGACGGTACGCCGCTGAAGGACGCGATTGACGCGATTGATGCCGTCGCAATCCCGCGGCCCCTGGCCTATTTGATCAACTGCACGCATGCCTCCTTTGCCCGGGCGGCGCTGACCCACGAAGCCAATTCCTCTCCCCTGGTCCGGCAACGCATCATCGGGCTGCTGGCCAATACTGCTCCACTGAGTCCCGAAGACCTCAACGACAGCACCACGCTGGTGGAGGAGGATCCGCAAAGGTTCGGACGAGCACTCGCCGATTTGCATCGGGAATTGGGTCTGAAGATCATGGGTGGCTGCTGCGGAACCGACGACCGGCATATCCGGGCCTTGGCTGCGCAGCTTGCATCAGGGGTCCCGGGTTAAAACTCGGGTTTCGGGCATCAAGCCATTGCCGGTCAGGGCCCACCGCCCACCGCTTCCAGGGAGGCTTTTCCGGTCAATGTGTCTGGCCAGCCACGACAAAGGCTGATTGCCGCGGTCCACCGCGGAAAACGGCCAGAAATGACAGATCCCCCTGAATGCAAACAGGAAGGTGGACCAACGGGACGTGATCAGTGAAGGGTCTCAGGCCCAACCTTTCCGCTATGGTAGCATCGTGGAAACCGGCATCCTGGCAAGGTTGCTTGCGGCGCAAGGGGTCTGATTGATTCTGGAAAGGCGTTTATCCACTTGGTGCGAGTCTCGGCCTTGCTCGGCATGGCGACAAGCCTCTGTTTGGTGAGCGGATGCTCCACCGGGAGTGGACTGCTGATTGCTGATGTGTATCGGACGGAGGGGGCGTACGTCGTGACCATGGAGGGCTTTGGCGTCACCATGAGAACCGTTGCCGAGGATGCCGGACTGACGCTCGGTTACGATCGCCGCAGCTATGTCTATCCGCAGCGGATTGACGATCCGCCGGAGGAGGGCCGCCATTATTTCTTTGTGCCGCTGCCGAAGCAGGCGCCGGTTGCCGTCAGCACGCGCGCCGTCGGTATGGACCTGCGGGCTTCCAGCGTCGAGTTCGGGTTGACGCTCGGTTATCGCGACACAAGCTTGATTGCCCTGGTTCCGGCAACGGAAAGCCTGTACATGCGCCTGCGATTCCTGCCAGATGACGTAAGCGCAACCCGTCTCACCTATTGTCCCGAGGAGGAACCATGCTGGCCTATCGAAATCCCCGACGAAGTCTCGGCGCCGCGCTAGCCGTTACTCTGGCGCTGCAACTCGCCGCCTGCACGCAGGACCGCCTCTATGTTTCGTCCACCACGGTGCTGGGACTCGATGCCAGCGTCAACACCGCGCGCACTGCGGGTCGGGTGCAGTTCGGTTATGACCGTTACTTCGTCACCTGGGTGCCGCAAACGGTCGAACAGATGGACGGCGGGCGCGAAGTGATGTCGGCGCTGAACTGCACGGAGATCATCGTCAGTGGCCTGGCGCTCAAGAAGTTTGACGAATCGCTCGCTACAGGGATCGCCGCCACCAATTTCGCGAAGCAACTTAAAGAGGAAAGTGCCGCAAAGTATTTTGACTGTTTCACCGATAGATAGGATGAAAGCCACGATGACATTCCACACTCTTGCCGGTCGACCTCTCGTCCTGATGGTCACCGCGACCGGGTTGGCGGCTTGTCAACCCGCCCTGATTTACGGCGAGCGCACTTCCTTCAATCTGGCCGCAGTTCAGGTCAACGACAACGTCAGCGAACCGGTGCGAATAAACTTCGGACTGTTGCGGTCGGTTGCCACCGCGGCGCCGCCGCGTGGCGGGATGGCTGGGGAACGGCCGGCCACGCCGGTTGACCCAAAAAGCGACAAGAATACGGATAGGACGGCAAACGGCGAAGCGGTGAGCGTCCTTTCCAATTTTCATCTCGAGGATTCTGGCGCGGGCTCGTCGCTACCGCTGGTCAGCGATGAGCTGACAATCCGCACCCGCTTCGCGTCAGGGGAGGCGGCGATCTCGGTAGCGGACAAGCCTGGGGCCGTCCGCGCCATCCTCGGTGTCGGCACCGTCGGCCCCGTCTCGCCGGAGGTCCGCGCGCGGCAGAAGAAGCTCGTTGACTGTGTAAGGAAGATTGTTGACCCGAAGCAACTGGAGGTTATCGCCAAAGAGCTGGGTGTGGAATCCACTGACAACCCGCAGGCCGACAATTTTGAAATTAGGAACCGCATTGGAGAAAAAAGACCCCCGGAGCTGGACCGCCTGGAGAGCATTCTGAAGATAACGTGCGTATGAGGAGCATCACCATGCCTAACATCACGGCAATTCGCTTTATCGAAGATGATCTGGACCTAGCCAGAATCACGGAGTTGGTTCAGGCGGGAGAAGAAGACCTTGGCCCGTTGCTGGCGATCAGCGCTTGCGAACACTTTCCACCAAGACGGCTTACCTGTTTCACCCATGAGGACAAGGAAACGCCCGCAGGGGTTCTCGAGTTGCGCCTTTGTTCTGGCGGAGCAGTGCCGAAGGTCCCGGGGAAAACGCTGCTGTGTATAGGACGTTGCTTCGTGGCGGGATCGAAGCAGACGGTGGCGGCCTTTCGCTGACCCCTGGCGGTGCAATTCCTCGTTCGCATTCAACATTCAAATGGAAATTCGAAAGGATGCTTCGCCATGAGTCTGACCAAACTAATCCCTATCCCCGGGGTCATCAATCAGGGCGTGGGCCCTGCCAGGCAAGCCACCATGCTGCAACTCCTCGGCAGTCCACGGCATACCTATGATCGCGAATGCCAATCGGTGACCAATGTCACCTTGAAGCCGCACATGACAACGAGTTCCGTAGGCCCGTTCCGCGTCACGGGTTTCGACAAGGCAGTGACTTCCTTGACCAAGGTCATGAGTGACATCAGGGTCGCGCGACCGGACATTTACGAGAGTCTCGGCACTGCCGGCATGCTGTGCGCGCGCTTCGTCCGCGGCTCCGAGGTGTCGATAAGCAACCATTCCTGGGGCACCGCCGTCGACCTGACCCTTGACGGCAATCTCGATCAGCGTGGCGATGGCTTGTGTCAACAGGGTCTGGCCGACATTGCGCCAATCTTCAATCGGCATGGCTGGTTCTGGGGAGCCGGTTTTCGCACTGAGGATGCCATGCATTTCGAGGTGGCCGAAGACACCATCCGCTCCTGGTTTTCCGGAGAGCCTCACGTTGCAAAGATTCTGAGCCTTGGCGATCGCGGCCCGGATGTCCTTGCGGTTCAGACCAAGCTCAACGCCCTTGGCTTCACCCTCATTCTCGACGGGGTGTTCGGTCGTGGAACCATGGCTCAGGTCATGGCCTTTCAGCATGCAAAGGGTCTAACGGTCGACGGCGTCGTCGGGCCGACCACGGCCGCCGCGCTTGGTCTTGCATGAGCAGGTCTGTCCAGTGACCGGGAAGAGCAGGGTGGCACTTCTTCTGGTCGCTGCCGTCGGTGTCCTGGTCAGTCCGCTGGTCTGCGCCGGGGAAATCACCAGCCTTTATACGCCGTTGGGGTTGGGTGCCTGCGCCGTTCCCCCAGCCGAGATCGCCAGATCGTATGAGCGGCGTGACCTGGCAGTCGAGGAGTGTCCAGCTCCGGCCCCCTACCGGTTGTTTGTCGTCTCTTCGGACGCGCGTTCCTGGGTCGACCTGCGCCGGAACGATCTCGATTGGTCCAGCGAACAGCGTGTGGTCTATGGGCGCGATGTCTTGGCATTGGGACACTTCCCCAACGTGAGCACCTCGGGCGTTGCCGAATGGCGGCTGGACGAAAAGGGGATACCATTGGCACTGATTGTCCGGTTGAGACTGGTTGACCCCGGTGGAGATGCCACTCAAGGAGCGACCATCTCCCGCCTTCTGGTGGTTGGTTTGTCAGCGGATTCGTTCTGCGATCTGGGGCTTGCCAAGAGCAACGAAGAGGCGCGGCAATTGGCAGATATGGCGGCTGCCTGTACAGCAGCGGTAGCGCGCTAGGCGAGATTCACTACCGGCAGCTGAGGACCGCTAATAGCGATGCCAAGACATTGGCGCAGCGGTGTCAAAGACCGTCCGCGTCGATGATCACACCGTTACAGGCGCGATGCACTCCAGCCCCTCGTCGTCCCCGCGGTCGATCGCCGGGCTGACCGGGGACGCGCACATTGACTCGCTGCTGCACGGTCCGATCATAGCCTCCAGCGACCCGGCATCGCTGTTTCCCGGATCGAGCCAGGCATCACTTTGCGCGGCGACGTTGTAACGCGCGAAATATTCGGGACAGAATTCGAGCAGGAATCCCTCGCGCAGTCGCGATTGCGGTCCATGGAGTGCGTAGCGTCCGCACATGTAATGCTCAATTCTGCACTTTCCGCCAGCCTTTCGCTTCCATGCAGCCGTGCATCCGCCGCACGCTCTCGTCGGTGACCATGCCATCGACCCCCGGGTAGATCCGCTGCTTGCAGAATGTGACGTCCCGCTCGTATTCGCCGGTCGCGGCACCGGGCTTCTCCCAGTGCCAGCCGGGAAAGAGTGCGCAACCGGCCAGGCCGGCGAGCAGGATGATGGCGATTGGCGTTGCTGATCTCATGGCAAGAATTCTACCCCCGCGCGCCGCCTTGCCACGCCCTACATCAGGATCGCGAACAGGCTGCTGTAGTCATCCTGCCACGGCCGGAAACCTGGCTTGTCGGCGAGCAGCTTGGCGTCCTCGAACCCTTCGTGGCAGAAGAAGGTGTCGTCCTGGGCGATCAGCGCCCAGCGGGAGCGGAAGATGCCGCGTTCGCGGTCGTCGTCGTGATCGACGATGCGAGCAGGCCGGCCCAGGTGGTCGGCGGCGGCCTTGATCACGGGGCGCAGGTCGAGGAAACGGTTGGTGATGTGCACCGCGAGCACCCCGTCAGGTTTCAGGTGGCGGAAATAGAGTTCGAAGGCCTGCCGGGTCAACAGATGGACGGGGACCGAATCGCCCGAAAACGCGTCTACGATCAGCACGTCGAACTGCTGTGGCGGCTCGGTTTCCAGTTGCAGACGGGCATCGCCGATGACGATGTCAGTCTGGGCCTGGGCCTGCGTGAGGAAGCTGAAGTGACTCTTGGCGACGTCGATGACCAGCGGGTCGATGTCGTAGAGCCGGTAGTAATCACCGGCGCGGCCGTAGGCGGCAAGCGTGCCGATGCCGATGCCGACGACGCCGACGCGCAACGGGCCGCTGCCGGCCTTGGCGAGCAGCGCCTTGCCGGCGCCGCCTTCGCTGCTGTAATAGGTGGTCGGCGACAGCGCCTTGTCGGGCGCCATGAACTGCCGACCATGAATGATCTGGCCGTGCAGCATGGTGCGGAAGCCGGTTTCCGGGTTGCTATGGACGGTCAGCGTGCCGTAGAAGTTGCGCAGCAGGGCGTCGGCGCCGCTGTTTTCCGCGACGTGGTCGGCCACGCGCACGCCGGTCAGCGCGACGAGGATGAGCGCCGAGCCAACGCCGGCGGCCAGTCGCCAGCGCGGCCGCGCGGCGGGCAGCGTCGGGATGACGGCAACGGCAACCACGAGCCCGGTGAGGACGATGGCGATCGAGAGTTCATAGTGGCTGTTGAAGAAATACGGAGCGACGACGCCGACGAAGAAGCCGCCGAGGGCGCCACCGACGGCGAGCATCAGGAAATAGGTGGTCAGTTGTGCGGGATGCGGCTGATGCCTGGCGAGTTCGCCGTGACAAGCCATGCAGGCGACGAAGAAGGCGACGAGGTTGATCCCCATCGACAACTGAATCGGCAGTGCGCTCAAGCCCAAGGTCGGCAGCCAGGCGAGGGCTGCGAGGCTGACGACGAGCAGTGGCAGGTATAGCCAGCGCCGGTACCAGCCGCGGCCCTCGAAGGCGAGAATGAAGGAAAGCAGGTAGAGGGCGAGCGGCGCCACCCAGAGCAGCGGGATGGGGGCGATGTTCTCGGTCAGGAAGCTGGTGTTGGCAACCATCAGTATCGACGGGCAGGCAGCCAGCGCCGCCCACAGCATGAGCTGGCGACCGGTGATCGGCTGAGCCTCATCGCGGTGCCGGAGCGCCAGGGGCTGGCTGTTGCGCCCGCGCCAGGCGAGCAGGCCGCAGGAAACGACGAAGGTGGCGAAAAGCCCCGACCATGCCCACGACTGCAGGCGCGTCGGCAGTACCGGTTCGATGGCGAGCGGATAGGCGATCAGCGCCAGCATCGAGCCGAAGTTGGAGAGCGCGAAAAGCCGGTAGGGGACCTGGCCGGAACGCTCGCGCGCGAACCAGGCCTGGACCAGCGGGCCGGTGGTCGATAGCACGAAATAGGGCAGGCCGATCGAGGCGAGAAGCAGTCCGAGGATGCGCAGCGTCGGGTTTTCGGCACCGGTCGGCTTCCACGCGTCACTGGGGGCGATCGGCATGACCAGCAGGCTGGCGAGCAGCAGGGCGATATGCAACTGGCTCTGGCGGCGCGGCGAAAGGCGGGCGACGATCCAGTGCGAATACAGGTAACCAAGCAGCAGGATCATCTGGAAGAACAGCATGCACGTCGTCCACACCGACGCCGAGCCGCCGAACCACGGCAGAATCATCTTGCCGATCATCGGCTGGACCTGGAAGAGCAGGAAGGCGCTGAGAAATATCGTCAGCCCGTAGTGGAAGGTCAAACGCAGGTCGATTTTCATCGGAGATGTCGCTGGTGGGGTTGTTGATCCGGATCCGTCAGGGGAACGCCCAGGCAGGGACCCGGAAATTGCCGCGGGGACTGGCGGCGCAAGGCCGCTATGCTAACAGAAGATCGTCACGCGCACCGGCGGGCGTCAGGGTATCGCGACCGGCAGGCAAGCCACGTGGTTCGCCGCTGGCCCTGATGGCACCGTAGCGGAACTCCCGGCGTGTGTCGGGAACGCTACGACTTCCTGCCGGCAATGCCGACATAGAAAGCCTGAATCAGGGGCATGTCGGCATCGATGTCGCCCGTTGTCGCGAACAGGGGGCCGATGCCAGCCAACTTTTTCCGGAAGTCCAGGTAGCCGAGGGCGATGGGCACGCCGGCGTCGTGAGCGATGTGGTAGAAGCCCGTCTTCCAGTGGGTGACCTTGCCGCGCGTTCCCTTGGGGGAAACGATCACGGTCAGGCGCTGATTGCGCTGAAATGCTTCGACCGTGCCTTGCACCAGGCTTCCAGTACGTTCGCCGTTCACCGGAATGCCGCCCAGCCAGCACATCAGTCGTCCGGCAAGCGGGGGGTAGAGACCGGATTTTCCCATCCAGTAAACCTTTTGGCGCAAGGCGAAGCAGACCATCAGGGTGACGGGGAAATCCCAGTTACTACGCAAGCCGCCCGTTTGCGGCGCGAATGCCGCAAGACTTCGCACCTTGGGGCAATAAATGCGGCACCGGAAGGTGCCGCCGCTTCTTGTCCGCGTGGGCGCGGGAATCAGCAATTACCCTTCTTGGCCTGACCCGGCGGACAATGCCCGCCGCCCTGATGCGGAACCCCGTTGTTGCCGTGGCCGGTGTAGTATTTCTGGCCCTTCGGCCCGTTGTGCTGTTGCCAGTAGACCGGCTCGCGCCAGTAGTAGCCGTCCCAGTAATAGCCCCGGTCGTTGCGGCTGCCGAAGGTGACGGAGACGCCCGGCGCGTCGACGCGGACACTGCCGAGATTGACGTTGATATCACCGGCATGGGCCAGCAAGGGAGCGCCAGCGATCAAGGCGGCAATCAGGAGTTGTTTCATATGGGCTTTCCTCAGGCGAGACATCCGGTGCGATGGCCGGGTATTCTGGTAACCAGATAGGCAACGAATCATACGGGAATGAACGAAACGCCGGAAGAGTTGGAGCGCTGGCGGGCACGACGCCAAGCCGAGTTGACCTCGCCGGAAAGCTGGCTTGGGCTGGTCGGTCTGTTCTGGCTGGAGCCGGGACGGAACCGGGTGGGCAGCGCCGACGACGCGATCGTCCGCTTGCCGGGCGGGCCGGCCTGTCTTGGTGACCTGGATCTGGACGGTAGGCGCGTAACTTGGCACCCGGTCTCCGGAAAATCCTGGGTATTGCAGACCGATGCCGTGGGGGAGCCGTCTGCGGTCGACCACGAAAACTGGTCATTTTTCATCGTCGACCGCGACGGTCGCCTGGCGGCTCGGGTCCGCGACCGCAACTGGGCGGCATGCAAGTCGGTTCCCTCGCTGGATCATTTTGCTTTCGACCCCGCTTGGCGGATCGACGCTGAATGGCAGTCGCTGTCACCGCCGCGCAAGATGAAAGTGCCGGATGTTGCGGGTGACCTGAAGATGGTCGAGGTCGCGCATCGGGCGGTTTTCGCCGTGGGTGGGAAAGACGTCACGCTGCTGCCGATGTCGGTCGGCGACAAGGAAGTATTCTTCGTCTTCCGTGATGCGACCAGCGGCCGTGAAACCTACGGCGCCGGGCGTTTCCTCAAGGTGCCGGTCGCGGTCGACGGCAAAATCACCCTCAATTTCAACTTTGCCTGCAACCCGCCCTGCGCCTTCACCACCTTCGCCACCTGCCCGCTGCCGCCGCCGGAAAACTGGCTGCCCTTCGCGGTGCCGGCCGGTGAGAAGAAGTGGGTCGAGGGGGACTAGCCGCGATGATCGTCGCGATCGGGCTGCTTGGCCCTGGCCAGAGTCTTGATCAGATGCTGCAAGATCGCCATCAGCGCGGCGGCGGTCATGCCCAGCATGAGCACGCCGTTCAGCGCCTCCAGGGGGCCGAGCAGCTTGCGTTCCTTGCTCATGACGACGTCGCCGTAGCCGAGTGAGGTGAAATTGACCGCCGAGTGGTAGATCGCCTCGTAAAGTTCGCCGAACTCGCCAAGCTGGAGAAAGAGCAGGCCCCAGAGGGCGATCTGCAGGAAATTGCCAACCGTCATCAGCAGCATGGCGACCAGCAGCGGCCGGATGCCGGCGAGAAAGCCGGAATGCGCCGGTCCGCCCGTCGTCTGGCGGACGTAGTAACGGACGCACGAGAAGGCGACTGCCACCTGCAGGATCAGGCACAGCAGCATGGCCGGCAGGCCGATCAGGAAGTTGCTCAGCGCCATGCATTTTTCTCCAGGGTGTTGTGAATGACTGGCGTCCGCGCGGCGCGCTAGCGTTCGAGTAGCCAGACCGTGGCCCAGGCGTAGAGCGCGACGGCAATGAAGAGGCCGGTGCGCACCGCCGAGGCTGCGACCACGCTCTTGCCGCTGGCGCTGTCCTCGATCGCCGGACCGAGCAGGATCAGCGCAGTGATCAGCGCGTTGCTCCAGAAAGAGGGGCGGAACGCCGTGCGCCGCGTGCCGAAGAGGCCCGATCCGGTCCACAACGCGGCCGCCGTCAGCCACAGCGCGAGCATCCACAGGTTGGGCAGCAGCGACAGGCCGAGCCAGACCAGGGCGGCGATGAGGGCGCCCATCAGGGTCGAGCCGACCAGTTCGCGCCCGGCGTGGCGGGCATCGGTTTCGCCGGCCTGCTGGCCGAGGGTGACGGTCTTCATGATCGCCGCCAGATAGAGCGAAGGATTGGTCAGTGCGAGGACGAAGACCGGCATGACGATCGCCACCGCGCGCAGGGCAATCCAGCGCGCCGTCTCGGCCGTCATGGTCGGCGCCCCAGCGGCACGGCCGGCAGGCGCCGGACGGTCGGGAAACAGGGCGTTGGAGACGTTGCTGACCAGCGTGCCGGTGGCGATTCCAACGGCCAGCGTCAGGCTCAGCATGCCGATCAGCGCCTGGTCGGCAACGCCGGCGACCGGGATCAGGGCGAAGGCGATGACGAGGATCATGGTGAGCGGGCTGCCGCTGCGCAGGCCCTTGAGGAAGACGCCGTACAGCACTAACGCCGTCAGCAGGATGCCGGCGAACGCGTAGTGTTCGAGCAGCGGCACCATGACGGCGCCGGCGGCCAGCAGTGCGGCGAAGGCGAGGGCGGCGATGATGCCCTTGAGCAGCGGCAGCGGCGGCCCCGGCTTGCACAGCACGAGCACCGCCATCACGCAGACGACGAAGGGCATCGGCAGCGCGAACCCGTAGGCGATCAGGACGGCGAGGCCGAGTCCGCTCGCCAGTCTCAGGGTGGCCTTGTCCGCGCGCTGCATGGCCGCCGCTCAGTAGAGGTAGGAGAGCCAGCTCATGACCCGGATGTATACGGCGGCGAGGAAATTCATCACCGGGTTGTCCCCGGTGTAGACCAGCACGTCGGCCTGGCCGCCGATGCGCGCGCCGCGCAGGCGGTCGTTCTCGGCGGGGTCGAACTCGATCGCCACCGGGAAGCGCTGCGCCTGGCGCAGCCAGTCGCGGCTGTTCTGCACCGTCGGCAGGGCGCCCGGCGAACCTGACTGGCCGCTCTCGACGCCGCCGCCGACGCTGCGCACGCGGCCCTTGAACACCTCGCCCGGCATGACGTCGAGGACGATGGCCACCTCGTCGCCGGGATCGATGTTGCCGAGATTGTTCTCGGTCATGTCGGCGCTGATCCACAGGTCGTGCAGCGCGATCAGCGTCACCAGGGGCGATCCCGCCGCCGCGAAATGGCCGACGTCGACCTGGAGATCGGTGACCGTGCCGCGCGCCGGGGCGACGATGCGGGTTCGCGCCAGGTCGAGCTCGGCCTTTTCCACGGCCTTGCGGGCGCTCTGCAGTTGTGCGTTGGCGTCGCCACTGTCGCCGGCCGACTCCTGCGCCTTGCGCAGGTCGGCCTCGGCGCGCTTGGCCTTGGCCCGCGATTCCTCGCGGGTCGACTGGGCGATTTCGAGGCGGCGCACCGAGATGGCGCCGGGATCTTCGGCATACAGCCGTTCCTGGCGGCTGGCATCCTTTTCCGCCATGTCGCGGTTGGCCTCGGCCGCCTGCAGGGAGGCGCGGGCGGCCTCGACGGCGGCCGCCGAGGCATTGACCGAGCGCCGTACCGACTCGTAATCGGCGCGGGCGCGCTGGAGGGCAATCTCGTACTGGCTGGGGTCGATGTCGAACAGCGGCTGGCCGGGCGAGACCTCGTCGTTGTTGCGGACGTGCACCTTGAGCACCTTGCCGGGAATCTCCGTGGCGACCGGCACGACGAAGGCCTGGAAGCGCGCCTGCGAGGTGTGCGGGGTCAGGCGGTCGCCGATGAAGTAGAGCAGGAGGCTGACGACGATCAGGACGACGACGGCAAGAGTGCCGATGCGCGTGCCGCGGCCGGCATCCGGCGCGGCCTGGGGAGTCGGGGAATCCGGGGTCATGGCGGGTCCTTCGGCGACGGCGTGTCGGCCGCCGCAGGTGGGAGGGGGGCGCTCAGCAGATCCTTCCAGGCGCTGCGCTCGCCCATCGTTTCACGCGTCGCCGCGTCGATCACGGGACGTTCGCGGGCGGGCTGCCAGCCGCCGCCCATCGCCTTGTAGAGCGCGATCAGGTTCTGCGTGACGGCGCCGCGGGTGGTGACCAGCCGTTCCTGCTGGCTGAACAGGGTGCGCTGCGAATCGAGCACGCGCTGGAAGTCGACCAGGCCCTCGCGGAACTGGATGGTGGCGATGTCGAGCGAGCGGGCGGCGGCCTGCACGGCCGGCTGCAGGATGTCCACCTGGACGCGGCTCTTGGCGAAGGCGACGGCGGCGTCGTCCATCTCGCGCGCGGCACGCAGGATCACGTCCTGGTACTGCTCGTAAATCTGCTGGAAGCGGGCGTCCTGGACGAGGACCTGGTTCTTGAGGCGCCCCCAGTCGAAGATGTTCCAGACGAAGCCGGGCCCGACCGCCCAGTCGACGGTGCGCGACCCCCAGGCCAGCGAGGTGGCGGAGAGGCCGACGGTGCCGGCCAGCGCGATCGACGGGTAGAGCTGCGCCTCGCTGACGCCGATCAGCGCCGACTGCGCGGCAAGCTGCATTTCGGCGGCGCGCACGTCGGGGCGGCGGCGCAGCAGGTCGGCCGGCAGGTCGACGATGACGTCGATCGCCGCCTCGGGAATCTTCTCGCGGCCGGCGGCCATTTCCGGCAGCGCGCCCGGCGGCCGGGCCAGCAGCACGCACAGCGCATTCTGCGTCTGACGAAGGGTCCCCTCGAGTTCCGGGATGGTGGCGAGCGTGCCGAGATACTGGCTGCGCGCCTGCTGCACGTCGAGTTCTGCTTCGTTGCCGCTCTTGAACAGGCGTTCGGTGATTTCCAGGCTGCGTTTCTGCAGGGCGGCGTTCTCGTGGGCGATGCGCAGGCGCAGCTCGATGGCGCGGATCGCGCTGTAGAGGCTGGCCGCCTGCGCCGCGACGAGCACCTGGACGTCGTCGTACTGGGCGATGCTCGCGAAATAGGAAGCGTCGGCCGCCTCGACGCCGCGGCGGAACTTGCCCCAGAAGTCGATCTCCCAGCCGATCGTGAAACCCGTGCTGTAGGCGGTGACGGTAGTGTCCGGCCCGCCCGACTGCTGCTGGCCGACGCGCAGCACCTCGCCGCTCAGCTGCTGCAGTTGCGGGTAGAGGGCGCTGCCGGCGATGCCGAGCTGGGCGCGCGCCTCCATGATGCGCATGCCCGCGGTGCGCACGCCGGGGTTCTGGCGCTGCGCCTCGGCCACCAGCTGGTCGAGCGCCGGGTCGTTGAAGTGGCGCCACCATTCGTCGGCGGGCGCCCGCCGGGCGGGCGCCGCCGCGGTCGTCGGCGTTGCCTGCGACGGGGGCTGCCAGTCGGCGAGCCACGGTACGTCCGGGCGCTTGAAATCCGGGCCGACCGCCGTGCAGGCGCACAGCAGCAGGCTGGCGGCAGCGGCCGTCAGGCTGCCAGGTGGACGAAGCTGGCGGCGCATCGGCATCGCTCAGTTGGCGGGCGGGGTCGCGCTTTCCGCGGGAGCTGCGGAGCCGTCAGGGTTGGAATCCACCCAGCCCATGAAGATCTGGTAGCCGAGCGCCAGCAGGGTAGCGCCGACGAACATGCCGAGGATGCCGGCGGCGGCCATGCCGCCGAGGGCGCCGATCAGGATGACCGGCATCGGCGCATCGACGCCGCGGCCGAGCATCAGCGGCTTGAGAACGTTGTCCGCCATGCCGGCAACGAGAAGCATGACGGTGTAGGCGATCGCCTCGCCGTTGCCGTAGTTGCCGCTGCTCCAGATGTAACCGATGGCCGGAAGGGTGACGATCACCGCCGGCACCTGGGCGATGCCAAGGACGAGGACGATGAGCGCCAGCACGCCGGCCCACGGCACGCCGGCGATCAGCAGGCAGAGGCCGACGATGATCGCCTGGATGAAGGCGACCCCGAGCACGCCTTGGGCGACGGCGCGGATGGTGGCGACAGAGAGGCGGGTGAATTCGCCGCCGCGGGAGCGGCCGACGATGCGCTCGAAGATCGAGCGGCTGCCACGGTGGCCGGCTTCCCCGAAGGCCATGACGATGCCGGCGATGATGAAGGAGCCGAGGAACTGCAGGAGCCCGCCGCCGATGCTGGCGACGAAGCCGAGCGCCGCCTTCGCCAGGTCGCCGATCTTCGGCTGCATGCTCTGGACCAGCGCCGGCAGGTCGCTGTGGGCCTGCGACCAGACGGCGTGGATTTTCTTGCCGACCAGCGGCCATTCGGCCACGCCCGGGCGCGGCTTGGGAATCGTGAGGGTGTTGTCCTGCACGTTCCCGATCAACTGGTGCACCGAATCGCCGAGGGAACTCATCAGTAGGGTTGTTGGCGCGATGATGACGACCGACCCGACAATTACCAGCAGCGTGGCGGCCAGCCCCTGGCGGCCGCCGATGCGACGGGCCAGCGCCTGGTGCAGCGGATACATGGTCACCGCCAGGATCAACGCCCACACCATCAGGGTCAGGAAGGGCGAGAAGACGCGGTAGCAGAGGAGGACCATCGCCAGGATCAGACCGGCACGGATCAGGACGTCGAGCAGCCGGGCGGCGAGCCGTTCTTCCAGTTCATTATCGGGTTTGCAGGGCAGGTTCATGATTCGTCCTCCTGTAATGGATGGTGTGGCGGTGACGGGGAGATGGGAAGGTCAGCGGCCCATGCGGCGATCGTAGGCCTGGGTGAAGCGCTGGTCGAGGTTCTGGTCCTGCGCGCCGAGATTTTTGGCGTCGAACTGGACGCGCAGGCTGCCATCGGGTTGCGGCAGCACGGCGATGAAGACATCGACCCCGCCGTGCCGGCCGTAGATGCGGCCGCTGGCGCGGTCGGCCTGGGTGACGCCGATGCCGACATCCTGCGCGGCATCCAGTGCGGCGTTCCAGGAGCGGTCGAAACTGGCCGGCCGGGTCGTCGTGTAGCCGACCGGTTCATAGACGACGCAACCGGCCAGCGGCAGCGCCGCCAGCAGGCCGATCAGGATGGAACATGCAATTTTTGACATGGCGTTTCCTTCATTGACTGACGCTGGTGGGCGGCGGCTGTTCACTGCGCAGCGCGTTGAGGATCTTCTGGCCGCCGCGGCCGCTGGCTTCCTGCCCGAGGCGGGTCTGTTCGAGCTTGATGGCGACGCGGCTTTTGTCGCCAAGCATGCCGTCGATCTCGCCGATGTCGTGGCCGCGGGCGGCGAGCAGCGCCTGCAGTTCGCGCCGCTCGGCGCGCGACAGGCCGGGGTCGTCGGTTGGCCACGGCGTGGCGAAGGGCGCGCCGCCGCGCAGGCGGTCGGCGAGGTGGGCGATGGCCAGCGCGTAGCTTTCGGCGGCGTTGTAGCCGTAGATCACATCAAAGTTGCGGGTGACGAGGAAGGCCGGGCCGCGCGGCCCGGCAGGCAGCAGGATGGCGGTGCGCTCGCCGGCGGCGAGCCCGGAATTCGGAAGTTTTTGGCCGTCGACCGCAACGATGCCGCGTTCGGCCCAGTCGGCGAGCGGGCGCTTGTTCCTGCGGCCGGCCAGCGCCGGGTCGAAGCCGGGCGGCAGGCGCACCTCGAAGCCCCACGGCAGGTCGCTCTGCCAGCCGCCGCGGCGCAGGAAGTTGGCGGTCGACGCCAGTGCGTCGGCGCTATTGTCGACCAGGTCGCGGCGGCCGTCGCCGTCGAAATCGACGGCCAGCCGCTCGTAGGTGGCGGGCATGAACTGGGTGTGGCCGAAGGCGCCGGCCCATGAGCCGGTGAGACGTTCCGGGGCGATATCGCCGCGCTGCAGGATGCGCAGGGCGGCGAAGAACTCGCTGCGGAAATAATCCTGCCGGCGCCCGAAGCAGGAAAGGGTGCCGAGCGCCGACACCAGCGGATATTTGCCGGTGATGCGCCCGTAATTGCTCTCGACGCCCCAGACGGCGACCACCGTCGCCGGATCGACGCCATAGGCGGCCGCCACCTGTTGCAGCGTGGCGGCGTGGCGCTGCAGCATGGCGCGGCCGTCGGCGACGCGCTCGTCGTCGACGAGGCCGGCGAGGTAATCCCAGATCGCCAGCTTGAACTCCGGCTGGTAGTCGAGCTTTTCCAGGACCGTGAAGTCGGCCTGCGTGCCCTGTGTGAATTGGCGGAAGCTGGCCGCCTCGACGCCGGCCTTCTGCGCGGCCGGCTGCAGGCGGGCGAGGCATTGCTCGAACTGGGCCTGGGTCTGGCCGTGGGCGTGGGTGATGCCGCCGGCGAGGGCGAGTAAGAGGACGGCGGGGCGAAGGCGTCCGGTCGGGGTACGGAGAGACATGCGAATTGTTCTTTGTTGTCGACAGCGGAAACTATAGCCGAAGAGGCGCTGCCCTGAACTTGGCGGGATGCGGCTTGCCTAATGTTCAGGCTTCCCGGTAGAGCGGTTATGTCAGGTTCGCCGGACGGAACCGGAATTGTCGGAATCTTTTGCAACAGGAGCACGATGCGATGACAGTCCACGGAATTCTTGATGCGCGGGTCGAGGGCCACCGCGCCGACATCCCGACGCATCCCCGCGTCGGGGATGTCACCATTGCCATGGTTCTCGCCAGGCAGCCAGTTGTCGGCGCGCATCCGGTCAATACCGACCGCGCGGCGCTCGAGGCGCTGCAGCTGATGGCGACGGACGGGGTCGATGCCTTGCCGGTGGTCGAAGGCGATCGGCTGGTCGGCATCTTTTCGACCCGCGACTACGCCCGCCTTTCGGTCGGCATGCCGCACCAGGCGGCCAACGTGCGGGTCGGCGAGGCGATGACGCGGTGCACCGAGGCGCTGGGGCCGGGCGACATGGTGACGACGGCCCTGGAGCTGATGCGCCGGCGGGGTGTGGATCACCTCGCGGTGCGTAGCGAGGATGGCCAGCTGGCGGGGCTCCTGGCGCGCGACGAACTGCTGGCCGCGGTGGTCGCCCACCACGAACGGGTCATCCACGCCGAGGAGTTGGACCAGCAGATCCTCCACCTGCAGGGTACCTACAGCTGCTGACCCGGCCGGCGCGCCTGCTCAGGCGTGAGCGTCGGCGGTAACCAGTTTCTCCAGCGCGCGGGCGAGATTGTCGACTGTCCGTTCCGGGTTGTGCAACTTTTCCAGCCCGAACAGGCCGATGCGGAAGGTCCGGAAATCCGCCGGTTCGTCGCATTGCAGCGGCACGCCGGCGGCAGTCTGCAGGCCGAGGGCGAGGAACTTTTTGCCGTTCTGGATATCCCGGTCGGTGGTGTAGCTGACGACCACGCCGGGCGCCTCGAAACCAGCGGCGGCGACGCTCGGGAAACCTTGGCTGACCAGCAGGCGGCGAATGCGGCGCCCGAGTTCCTGCTGCTCTTGGCAGACCTTGTCGAAACCGTAGGCCTCGGTTTCCAGCATCACGTCGCGCATGGCGGCCAGGGCGTCGGTCGGCATCGTCGCGTGGTAGCCATGGCCGCCATTCTCGAAGGCCTCCATGATCTGCAGCCATTTCTTGAGGTCGCAGGCGAAGCTGGTGCTGGCCGTCGCGTCGATGCGCTGGCGAGCACGTTCGCCGAGGGCGACCAGGGCGCAGCACGGCGAGGCGCTCCAGCCTTTCTGCGGGGCGCTGATCAGCACGTCCACATTGTTGGCCTGCATGTCGACCCAGACCGTGCCGGAGGCCACGCAATCGAGCACGAACAGGCCGTCGACCGCGCGCACCGCATCACCGACCGCTTTCAGGTAGTCGTCGGGCAGGATCATCCCCGAAGCGGTCTCGACGTGGGGCGCGCAGACGACCTCTGGCCGCTGTTCGCGGATGGCGGCGACGACCTCGGCAATCGGCGGCGGCGCGAACGGCGATTGCGGGCCGGGCGTGGCCTGGCGGGCCTTGAGGACGATGCTTGCATAGGGAATCTGCCCCATCTCGAAAATCTGCGTCCAGCGGAAGCTGAACCAGCCGTTGCGGATGACCAGCACCTTCTTGCCGGTGGCGAACTGGCGGGCGACGGCTTCCATGCCGAAAGTGCCGCTGCCGGGCACGACGACCGCGCTCTTCGCGTTGTAAACCTGTTTCAGGATGCGCGAGATGTCCTTCATGACGCCCTGGAAACGCTGCGACATGTGGTTCAGGGCGCGGTCGGTATAGACCACCGAGTATTCGAGAAGGCCTTGCGGGTCAACGTTGGGTAACAGGGCGGTCACGGGTCTCTCCGGATTGGTCTGTGGATGCGGAAACGCCGGGCATTCCCGCGAGTTGTTTGTCGGTCGCACATTCTATAGGGACGCAGGCAATTTGCGGGGTTCCGCGGTTGCCTTGGAGCATCGCCATGTCGCCTGTTGGCGATAGCCAAAAGATCGATAAATCATTGGGTTGAGTGCATGAGGATCATTGATGTCGCCAATTGGCGACAGACTTTGCCGCGAAACACGCCTGGCATGGGATACCAACGGCTCCAATTCACGATGAAATCGATCGTGGTACGGTCCTTGCGTTCTCTGGATTGCATCTTCGATTCCCCGTTTTTTCTCAGGAGGCAATGCGCAATGAACGCAACTGGAGACAAGGAAGAAATGGAAGTGCCATGCTGTCCGGCGCTTGCCACGGACAATATCTGCGACGTGCTGGATTTTCATTATCGAACGCGACACACGACCAACGTTACGGCGGGGGGGCGTCGCGTCCAGGTCGAGGTGCTGATTCATGCCCGGCTTGAGCGTTGTCCGGGACCGATGACCCTGGGGGACCTCGTCTATAGCACGACCTTGCTGCCCGGTGAAAAGGTCAGGCTGTTCACCTCCGATCGCCGCACCCGCTTCAGCGTCGACAGCGAAAGCAAGGTCAGCTACCGGCACGAGCAGACATCCGAAGAGCGCTACTACATGTCGAGCATGCACGATTTCATGTCCGATCTCTCGGTTCGCGATTCGGGCAGTGCCAGTTCAAGCAACAGGGGCTCGGCTCGCGGCCACGGGGAGACCAGCAGCGCGCTCGGGGCGATCTTCTCCGGTCCGTCGGTGGACGTAAGCGGCTCCTACGATGCCTCTTCCACATCGTCGTTCCTGCGCGAGTTGAGTCAGCATGCGAGCGCCTCCGACCGCCGTTCGGAGACGGCCACTCGTGCGGCGAGTTCGGTATCGGTCGGCGAAGTGTCGAGCCGTTCCCATACCGAAGGGGAGTCGGAAGATCACTTCGAATCGTCGTCACGTGAATTCTCGAACCCCAACCGTTGCCACGCGGTCACCTATTTCTTCTATCAGATCAACAAGACCCAGACAGTCAGATTCAAGATTGTCGCCATACAGCGACGGGTGATCGACCCGGCGGCCGATACGCGGGTCACGAACAATCCCTTTGCCGCGGATGGCGGGGTGTCAGCCATCCCCAATGCCGTCCTGGCAACCGATGCGAATCGACTGAAAGTCGAGGCGGTGGGCCGTCAGAGCGTGCAGGCCAGTCAGCAGAGCGGGGTAGCCGGCATCAGCCAGAATTCCGCCAGCGCCAGCCTGTTGCGCGCATCCACACTCGAAAGCGTTGCGGCTCCGCTGCCGCCCGCGCTCAAGGCCCGCGCTCTGCAGGAAGTCGATCAGTCCCTGCTCAAGGAGGGAGTCATCGACAAACAGGGCAAGGTGTCGAACGAAGTGGTCGCCGAACTTTCGTTTGAACGCGTCAGTTCGCTGCCAACGCCCGGCATGCTGGTCAAGGGTTGCCTGGATTCCTGCGATGTCTGCGAGCCAGCGCTGGAAAAAGAGATTCAACTCGATCTGGAGCGCAAGCAACTGCAGAACGAATTACTCAAGAAGCAGATCGCGCTGCTCGAGAAGTCGCAAGAGTATCGCTGCTGCCCGGTTGGCGAGGAGGAACCCGCCACCCCGTAGGTTGGTCGGTTCTGCCCGTTGTCAATTGGCCTTGACATTCCGCGACGCGGAGACCTCCGCGTCGCGGCAAGGAATTTGTTGCCAAGAATTGCCTGAGCGACATCCGCGTGGAAGGCTGGGTCGGAATCGACCGACCGCTGCCCGATCAATCAGAAGTTCCGCTTCAGGACCAGTCCGACGCCATTGTTGTTCCGCCTGTGGAGCAGGTATCCGGAACATCCTGGCTGGCCTCACCTCGATACAGGAGTCCGCCGAATGAAACGATTGACCGTTCCCAGTCCCGGATTGTGGGGGATGGGAACCGCCTTGCCGGATGCCCGCGCTGGCAGCGAAGACGGCAGCGATGGCGTGTGCATCACCGATGTCGTCATCAAGCGCATCCGCGATGCAGTCCGGATTCTTGGCCTGAAGAAGAAACCGAAACCTTCATCCGCTCGGCCTGCAACGAAATGATCTGGCCGGAACCGCGCCAGAGCATTAGCGCTGTCGGCAGGGGAGGATTCCCTAGCGGCTGGCGGAAAACCTTGCCTCATGAAGAAGTGACCAGACAAATCCAATCAATGCACAGGAGTGAGCAATCGTGATCAAGCCCAACGAAAAACCAATCGAATTTCCGGTCACCTTCGTCGGCCTCGGCGCCGGTGAGCAGGTGCCGCGCTTCGCGGCCTATCAGCTCAGTTCCGCCGGACGCCCGGTCAGGAAGCTGGGCAACTATGATGGCAAGACCTTGAAGATTGATATTGGCGTGGTCGGTTCGGTCGCATTCGGCCCGGATGTCGAGGATTTCAAGGATCTGCCGAAAGAAAGCCTGGTCAGTTATCGGCTGGCACAAAAAATCGATCTCTGGCGCAAGCAAGGTATCGTGTTGCCGCACGATGTCTGGGATCGATTTCTTTTTCTTTTCGTTTGCGTCACCGGAAGCGTGCGCAAGTGCCGGCCATGGTTCTGGGATCTGCTTGACGACATTCGGTTGAGACCAATGTTCGAACTCGCGCAAGTGGCGCGCATCAGGCCGATCACTGTCGACCTGCAGCCGCATGTGCTGTTTCCACTCAGTTGTCAGCCGCTATGTGATGGCATCGTCGAGATCTACGAGCGCGAATGCTGCTGCCTCCACATTCACATTCCTGACTTGCTCGACCGGTTACGCGAAATCCTCGAGGTTTTGCCGATACCGATTCCGGATCCCGTTCCCGATCCGATCCCGGGACCCGATCCCGCACCCTTCGCGCCACAGTTGCTGCGTGCCAAGGCACGAACGATCCAACGGCGCAAGACACCGCTTGACCTGGCCGCAGTCCCCCCCGAAAACCTGCACCAGGACTATCTCGCGTTACGCACGATGTCCGTCGATGCCGCGCGGCTCTATGTTCTCAAGCGCCCCTATCTGTTCCCCATACTCTGTCACTGTTCGGTGCGAAAGGTCGGCCAGACGTCGCTGCAACCCGGGGGGCATTTTGATTTCTGCTATTTGCGGGTCCGTCATCATCCACAGCTTGGCCATTGCGTGACGACCTACGCTTACAAGATCAAGCAACTGATCAATGGTGTCCTGACCGTTGTGTACGACGGTCTGGCGGCGCACCAATACTTCGCGGCCAGCGGGCCGGCGGAAATCAGTACCTTCAACCCGCAAGCGCGAGTGTGCGCGGATGGTTCAGGCGATCCACCACCCAATGATGGGCTTCCCTTCGTGATGCTGGAGCATGTCGGCTCTTATGGCAGCTTCCACTTCAACTTCCCGGCGCAGACGGGGGTTTCGCATATCGGCTCGCTTGCTGCGGACGATGGCACCTACACTACCGGATACGCACTTGATTGCCCTTGGGGTGGCGCGTTGGGCCTGCGTTTGTGGTTCTCGCCGGAGTTGGAACCGGTGGTGAAGTATTACCGGCTGAAGGTCAGCGCAGTCGACGATTCCGGAGCACCCGTCGGCTCGCCGACCGTGCTCAACAATACGGTCACATGGGACAAGCTGGTTGATATACCCGGCGACGTGATACGTGTCCCAGAAACGCTGGGGCCAAACCCTGTCGGTATGGAAAACGATCTCTTCAAGGTGCCGTACTGGAGTTCGCCCGACCACCGTTACCTCAGCGGGCAGTATCATCAGGTCTGGAACACGGCTCAAACCCTGTTACCGGACGGCAGGTACATGTTGATCATCGAGGTCTTCGACGCGGCGGGAAATCGCGTGAAGCCGGGTGGCGCAGCTGGTCCTGGGACGGAGCAGGGGTTCCAGTTCCGGCGCTGGGTTTCGGCGGTGGACACCGACCCGGTACCGTTCGCCGACGCAGCGCATGTCTTCTGGATCGACAACACGCCAGTTGAGGGCGATATCGTCGATCTGCGCCAGAACGACTTTCCCAATACCGCAGAATGTCAGTTCATGGCGGGCGCGGCAGACAATACCTTCGCGATTGGCCTGAGAGCCTACCATGTGCACGGTGTCGAACACGCCGGTAACGGCGACGACAACTCCTTCATGCAGCGTTACGACATCTCATGGCAGCGCGGTCTGAACGGTCCTACCGGTGCGCTGGGGCCAGCCCCATCGGGCGGCAACAACCGCACCGATGTCGGCGAAACCGGGGGGCCGGTTTCCTCCGGTAGCGAGACCTTTGCCAATCTGCTGGGCGGACACCCAAAATGCACCTTCAGTGTCACCCTGCACGTGCGGGCCAAGCACTTCACCGGCAGCAGTCGAATATGGGACTATGACTACCGGGAAACTGCGTCATTTGCGCTGGAAATCATAAGCTAGGGTGGCAGGAGGTTGGTTGGTTGTTTGGGTTGGGTGGTTGCCAGCCTATTGGCAACTCAACTCTTGCACCTGCGCTTTGAGGCGTGCCTCCCATTGGACTCATCAGGTACGCCTCGCGCGGGTCCAACCCGCTTCATATCAACGCTGGCAGTGCTTCGCTCGTATTTGGCCGCCGTTAGGCTCATGTCGGAGAATGAAGGGGGCGATGCGCAATGCGGAACACACAAAGAAATTGGTGGACCGTCGATTGTGAAACGATTCTGAAAGTTTTAACAGGAGATCGATATGGCAACGCATGAAGTGGAATCGAACCTTGCCACGCAAGGACAGAACTGCGCAGTCATCAACCCGTACGCACTGGCTGACCTAGTGTCCGGTCAGCGCATCCCGTGGGATAAGATTTCCGACCCACACAGCGCGCTGGAGCAGGTTCTGGCTACACCTTATGAGGAATTGTTCGACCCGAAATATGGCGGACCTTTGTACATCGGCCACATGCTCGACAAGAACCTCGCGCTGGTACGGGCGCGCTCACCACTATTGGATTACAAGTCGCCAACCGAGGCCAACGACGCCGAGACCAGCGGTCTGCGGGACATCAGTCAGTTCGCAACCCTGGCCGATCTGGCAAAAGTCGCGGATCTCAAATCCATCCTGAACTGGCCCATTTTTTGCGGGGATATTTCGCGCTATTCGCGCCTGCAGATTTCCCTGCGCCTGCCCGAGACGCTGCGCACCCTGCAACTTGGCCAGGCCTTGTCGCCCGAGGTGATTCGCGCCATCACCTTCGACCCCAAGCTTGTATTCAATGTAGACTTTGGCTGGACCCCGCCCGGTGCGCACTGGGCGTCGGGCGGTGATTTTTTCAAGGAAACGGCAGAGTTCTTCGACCCTGTGCAAGGCGCGGTCGCCAACTGCTATTACATCGCAGCGCTGTCCGCCATCGCTTGGGCTACGCCGTTTCGCATCGCGCATCTGACACGGGCGACGGGCGCGAACCAGCCTCAGTTCAACGACCTGATCAATTTCTACACACCCGACTCAGGCGGCGCGCTGGATAAGGCCATCCAGGTGTCCGAGGCGGTTCCACTGACCGCTAGCGGCGACTTCATCTACTGTCGCTCCAGCGAGGTCAACGAGACTTGGCCAGCCATCTATGAGAAGGCTTTTGCCAAGCTCAAAACTGGCACGGCCTCCGACATGCCTGACATCACTCAAACCGGCTGGGGAGACTGCGTCTGGGCAACGGCCCAACTCAACGGTGGCACCCGCCGCTATTGGAATACCGCCAGCCGCAGCGCCGACGATCTCTGGAACCTCCTGCGCTCGAACTGCTTGTCTTATCGCACCTTCAACCCCATGACGGCGTGGACGTATTCATCGGGCGACTCATCGCCCGACCATGTGGATTACAACAGCGCTCATGTGGTGGGCTCGCACTGCTATACCGTACTGGGCTGGGCCTACCGCGACTGCCGACGGTGGATCGTGCTGCGCAATCCATGGGGCAACACCGAGGCGATCGCCAGTGTTCTGGACGCCACCATTTCAATGTATGACGTTAGTTGGTGGCGGCCGATCACTTTAAAAAACAACGACGGCGTGTTTGCTATGGAAATCAGTGCATTCAAGAAATATTTTGCCGGGTTCGGCGCTGCGTATTGAATGACGCAAAGACCAAAGGGGCCAAGGTCGAATTAAATGTCCGAGTTCTCATTCAACCAGGATTGGCGAGATAAAGCCGCGCAGTGTCGGTTGCCTCCACGTTGAAGCTGGAGAAAAACTCGTTCCTCCCCAAAATCCGCTCATCAAAACGGCACGGGTTTTACCCGAGCCGTTTTTCATTTTCACGTCATTTTCATGGTCGACCGCGAAAGGAAGCGTTTCTCCTGCTTGGCCTGGCTGGTCTGAAGCGTACCCCGAGCCGTTCCTCCCCCCTACTGACCAAAACCTTGATGCACCAGTTTCTCGATGTTGCGCACCAAGCTGTAGAGCTTCCATTGCGCATCGACTTTCTTCCGCCCGCGCAGTGTGAAGCGATCCAGCGGCTTGATGTACCGCAGGTTGTCGAACACCGGTTCGACCGTGGCGAAACGTTGCCCGTGGCCGGCTCTAGAGTGGCTTGCCGGCCGGACAGGTGCGGATACCTGGTTTCCAGGTCGAGGCTGAAGTCCCTGGGGTGGTAGCCGGCGTCGGCAGTGCGGAGCGCGACCGGCTTTGACGAGCGAAGCTCGGTCAGATGATCGCGGGCGGGGGCTTGCCCACCCGCTGCTAGAGCAACATGCTTTCTGTAAATTCCCTCCGAGCTGGAAAGGCGTTGCCGAGTTGCCCGCAGCGATGAGGGCGCGTAGCGCCAGAAGAGTGGAGGGCGGCTCGGCAACGCGGCGCGAAGCCAGCCGGCCTGTATCCCAAGTGATTCTTTCGGGGCATTCTTACCCAAACCTGCGAAGGAGTCGACAAAATGGCGCAACGCGTCGAGCATCACCCCCTGGACGCCGCTTTTGCGGCGTTGCTGACCAACGGTCTGGATGGCGCTGGCGAAGCCCTGCGCATTCTGGTCAATGAAGCGAGCAAGATCGAGCGCAACCACTTTCTCAATGCCCAGCCTCATGCGCGCACCGCCGATCGTATCGATTACGCCAACGGCTTCAAGCCGAAGACGGTCATGACCCGCGTCCGCGAGTTGACCTTCAATGTGCCCCAGGTACGTGGCGCCGGCTTCTACCCGAGCGCCCTGGAGAAGGGGACGCGCACCGAGCAGGCGCTCAACATCGCCTTGGCCGAGATGTACGTGCAAGGCGTCTCGACCCGCAAGGTTTGCGACATTCTGGTCAAGCTGGTGGGGCCCGAGGTCTCGATTTCCTCGACCCAGGTCAGTCGGGCCGCGCAGAAGCTGGATGCGGGTTTGGCCACTTGGCGCGAGCGGCCGCTGGATGAGGAGATTCCGTACCTGCTGCTCGACGCCCGCTACGAGCGGGTCCGCGAGGCCGGGCAACTGGTCGATTGTGCAGTGCTGATCGCCGTCGGCATCACGAAGAGCGGCCATCGCCGGGTGCTGGGCGTCTCGGTGGCCCTGTCCGAGGCCGAGGTCCATTGGCGGGCCTTCCTGGACAGCCTGACCCGCCGTGGCATGAAAGGCGTGAAGCTGATCGTGTCCGACGACCATGCCGGGCTGAAGGCGGCGCGGCGCGCCACCTTGCCCAGCGTGCCGTGGCAGCGCTGCCAGTTTCACCTGCAGCAGAATGCCAACGCGTATGTGACCCGGCTCGATCAGCGCAAGCCGGTCGCCCAGCGCATCCGGGCGATCTTCAACGCGCCGGACCGGGCCGAGGCGGAGCGATTGCTCAAGCAGGCGATCACGATCTGGCAGGTCGAGGCCCCAAAACTGGCGCAGTGGGCCGAAGAGAACCTACCCGAGGGCCTGACGGTCTTCGATCAGGCGCCGGCCCACCGTACCCGGCTGCGAACCACCAATGGGCTCGAACGCATCAACCGCGCGATCAAGCGCCGGACCCGCGTCGCGTCGATCTTCCCCAACACCGACTCCTGCCTGCGCCTTGTCTCCGCCCTTCTGGCAGAATGCGACGAGGAATGGATGACCGCGAAAATCTATCTCAACCTGAAAGACTGATGGCCATATCCCAATGGAATCTCTTGGGGGCTTTTACAGAAAAGAAGTTGCACTGCCCACCCGCTGAAGAGAAGCCAGATAGTTCAGAAAAACAGTGGCCAATTGCCTGCCAGCGATTGAAGCGCCTGGCATCTCAGGTCTATCATGGCAGAGTATCGTCAATGATGGATCTGACCTAAAAGTTTTTGCCACGAAACACGTACCATACGGGAGGAATTTAAATGGACAAGAAGACTTCGACGCCCGCACCGGGTGCAACAAGCAAGGTTGTTGCCGCAGCCAAACCCGCCGCGAGTACCGCTTCGCCGGGTGTCAAGCCGTTGCTCAAGCCACGCACTGCATCGCCGCGCGCCGCGCAGCCGCGCCGCGCCTCGGCTGGCGACATTGCCCCGGCACACACGCCCGAGGCGATGGAGGCCTATGACGTCGCCGAAGCTGCCAGCGCGGCGGTCGAGCAGAAGACCGTCGCCCTGAAGGACATCATTGCCCATGCCACTCCCGGTGATACCGTCGAGCTGGCCAAATCGCTGGAAGCCATCATGACGGGCGCTTCGCCTGATGACGCCGAGGCCTTGCGCAAGGCGTTGCTCGGCGAGGACAAAGCGCCGGCATGGAAGCTGCCGACCAGTCCGGACGACGAGTTGGCAACCGGCTGGCGGGACAATAATTCCTACCCCTATCGCAACCTGATGTCGCGCAAGTCCTACGAGAAGCAGAAATACCGTTTGCAGGTCGAACTGGTCAAGTTGCAGAACTGGGTCAAGGAAACCGGCCAGCGGATGGTCATCATCTTCGAGGGGCGTGATGCGGCGGGCAAGGGCGGCTCCATCAAACGCTTTACGGAGAACCTCAATCCGCGCGGTGGGCGCGTCGTGGCGCTGGAAAAGCCGACGATGGAGGAGCGCGGCCAGTGGTACTTCCAGCGCTACGTGAGGCACCTGCCAACGGCCGGCGAGATCATTTTCATGGATCGATCGTGGTACAACCGCGCCGGTGTCGAGCGTGTGATGGGCTTCTGCAGCGAGGAAGAATACGGGGAGTTCATGCGCCAGACACCGGAAGTAGAACGCACCCTGGTGCGTAGTGGCATTCACCTGATCAAGTTCTGGTTCTCGGTCAGTCGCAAGGAACAGCGTCGCCGCTTCAAGGAGCGCGAGGTTCATCCGCTCAAGCAGTGGAAGCTGTCACCGATCGACCTGGCGTCGCTCGACAAGTGGGACGACTACACCAAGGCCAAGGAGGCGATGTTCTTCCATACCGACACCGCCGAAGCGCCGTGGACGGTGGTCAAGTCCGACTGCAAGAAGCGCGCGCGTCTCAACGCCATGCGTTTCGTATTGCACAAGATAGACTATGCCGGCAAGGACCTGGAAGCCATCGGGCCGGTCGACCCGTTGCTGGTCGGTCGTCCGCACGTGGTTTACGAACCGGGTGGAAGGCAGCAAGCGGAACACACCGCAATCCTGTGATCTGAACGGATCAAGGGTTATCGGGGGGCGCGGCAAGCCCCCCTTTTTTTGCGCCGATCTTTATCATGCCTTGGTGAAGCTGGCGTCCACCGCCCGCAATTTCCGTCGCTCGCGGGCCCCTTGTTGAGCGCGGACGCTGAGTGTGCAACTTCACCTTCGCCAACGGTTAGACAAACAGCGGCACTCCAGCGGCAGGGGCGGGATTTTCAGCGCAGAAACTCGCGGCTGATCTGCCTGAACATTTCGGTCCCGGCCTTGCATAGCCACTCGAAGGCGACCATCTCGCGCGAAACAATGCGGCATCCTTCCTGGCGCAGACGCGCCAGCCCCAGTTCCTTGTCGGTCAAACGTCGCGAGCCGACTGCCTCGGCAACGACGAAGACCTCCTTGCCCAGTGCGAGCAGATCAAGTGCCGTCTGCAGAACGCAAACATGCGTTTCCGTCCCGGTCAGCACGATCTGGTGGCGGGAGAAGTCAGGCATCGCCTCCAGGCAACCATCGGCGACGGCAGAGAAATGCATCTTCTCGACGATCCGGTCGGGCTGAATGCGGGCGCCGAGTTCCGGGACCAGCGGTCCCAGTCCGGACGGATATTGAACGGTCGCCCCGACCGGGACCGACAGGCGCTGCGCGATGTCAACGAGCCACAGGTTGTGGCGCAGGACCGCATCGATATCCTCGATGGCGGGAGCCAGTCTCTCCTGCAGATCAATCAGCAGCAGCATCGACTGGTCACTCTTGATCAGCATCCGGGTACCTCGCGCATCAGATCCAGCGTTTCAGGAAAAACCATTCATCGTTGCCGCCTCAGTGACGCTCTTCAACTTCGTCCCAGCCGGTAAGCATTGCCTTGAGCTGGGCGGTGACGGTATGGCCGGTGGTGATGAGGTAAATGTGACCGATCAGGAAGGCGAGCATCATGAAGGCGCCGATCGTATGGAGCAGGGCGATCGTTCCGAGGTTGAGCCCCATGCCCGCGGCTTTCAGTTCATTGTAGTACAGGTAGGCGAGACCGGAAATCCAGATCAGTGGATTGATCAGGACTTTCACGCCGAGATAGGCGAAGGCTTGCATTGGATTGTGCTTGCGCTCGCGGGTAACCTTGAACGGGTGCGGTTCGTCCCTGAAGATGCCCCAGGCGTAGTGGCGGACGATGAGGTCCATGTTGCGGAAGCTCGGGATGTACTGTCGCCATTCGCCGGTCGTGAAGTGCCAGAAGATGGCGAAGACCCACAGCGTGATCAGGGCCCAGGCGGCCGAGGTATGCAACTGGCCGGCCTGCGCGAAGCCGAGCAGCTTGTAGCTGCCGTGGATCTCGAAGCCGGTGATCAGCATGGTGATGACCAGCAGGGCCTGCGTCCAGTGCCAGAAGCGTTCGAAGCGGGTGAAGATGTAGATGC